>Ga0316222_1000132_pt1 | contig 118320 bp, 112 predicted proteins | sample TBH18011metaG_FD_206008 | JGI IMG/M metagenome (GOLD analysis project Ga0316222, IMG submission 206008) | Freshwater microbial communities from Trout Bog Lake, Wisconsin, USA - TBH18011 | ecosystem: Environmental > Aquatic > Freshwater > Lake > Hypolimnion/Profundal zone | place: USA...
TTAGTGCGCAACGGAACGGTTGGGTTTAGGCTCGCGAGAATTGCTATCATAATTCAAGGGCTGCCCCTCTGACGCAAGCACCAACATCAAAGACCGCACGCTGGCGAAATCTGACGCTGGTTACGCTTGCGATTGCCGCAATATCCGGGGGAATATTGGGCACGATGCAGCACCACCGACCGGCCATCGACCTCGCCCAAATACCAAGTTACGAACCCATCAAATACAACGGCAAGGATGCGCTGACCCCAGCGCAAAAAGCCCAAATGCAGCAAATCCATGATTTGGCACTCGCCGCGATGGAGCGGCACCATGTATCTGTGTGGCGGATCGACCAATTCCTTTGGCAGATGCACTTCTTCGTGCCCGTGCACTACAAGCCGTTTGATTGCAGCACGCTCAAGGCCATCGCCCCCTTTAATCGAAACGAGCCCTTCTTGATCTCCAAGGGGGCCGTCGCAGAGCGGGTGAATGATTTTGTGGCCGTGGGGGCCGCCATGCGCGAGGTGCATGATGCCTACCCGCTGGCCCTACCCATGCATAATCCCGATGCCGATGCACATAGCCGCGTTGTGCCTAACAACCTCCACATTGATGATAGGCTGGAGACGTATAGCCTGCAGATGTGGTCATATATGTGGGAGTACAGGAGGTGGTCCGGGGACTTCGTATATGCAAACGGGCATTATGAATTAAAATATTTCCCGGGATTTAACAATCCAGAAATAGAACACGAAATTAATATAATTGATAGGGGGTTTGTAACCTCTCCATTTTCAAAAATTTGTTCATCAAAAGGACGGATTTTTAAAATCAACGGAATTTCCGATAATGACAAAATCATAAAAGATGGTTTCGATCCGCCTTATACACCTGGTGCAGCAGATGATCGTTGGCCGGTTGATGCAAATCCGGGGGGCAAATAATTCCACCCCCAGCTTAGCCCAACATCACCAACAAACCCCTTTCCTACATGAACCATAACGGTTACAAACCCCACCCATCCGCTCTCGCCCGAGGCCTCGGGCAAGCACGGTGTTTCGGGTCGGCATTTTGGGCATGGGGCGCGGCGTAGCCAGCGTGGCCACGCGCAAAGCGCCGGACGGCACGAATTCAGCCCCGCTTGCAGGCCGCCACGCGTGCCAAGGGGTAAAGGCGCGATCTGCGACCCCGCCCGCCTTTTTCGTCGCCGACCTCAGGGGCGAGCCGGGCTGCCAAAAGCTAACCTTCTACCCGGCCAGTCGCAAAGAGAAGCAGCAAACACCCGCGCCTCGCCGGCGATCCTCAAGCCCATGCGCTGAGAAGATCCGGCCAAGTTGCCAAGGCGCCCAAAATGCCGGCCCGATATTCGCGCCCGCTTACCCCCGGCGTAGGTCCGCGCTCGCCAGCGGAGGCGGAGCCATGCCCCGCCCCCTTGGGCCTCTATTCCAGTTCCAAAATCACCGCATCCACAGCCAGACTCTCGCCCGCCTTGGCATTGACCGATTTAACCACAGCGGTTTTTTCGGCGCGCAAGATGTTCTCCATCTTCATCGCCTCCACCACCGCCAGCGGCTGCCCGGCCTCCACCTTGTCGCCCACCTTCACCGACAGCGACACGAGCAATCCCGGCATCGGGCAGATCAGATATTTCGACAGATCGGGCGCCACCTTGGCGATCATATGCCGCGCCAAATGCGCCACCCGCGCCGGCAGAATTTCCACCTTGTGAATGGCCCCGCGCGTCGTCATTTTCAGCCCGTTGGCGGTGGTTTCAACCTTCACGGTCAAACCTTCCTCGCCAATCTCGGCCTCCACCAAGCGGTCGCCCGGCGTATATTCCATCGCCAAATCAACGCGTTCGTCATCCACCAGAATGTCATCCTGCCGGATCGACACCGCCATGCGTTTATCGCCAACACGCACGCTCCACTCGCCCAAGGCCTCCAGCGGCTGCCCCAATTGATCATCGACGAGCCGCGCCCGGTCGCTGCGCGCGGTGGCGATGAAACCGGCAATCGCGGCCAGATTGCGTTTCACCTCATCCGAAGTCGCCGCGCCGGTGAACCCATCTGGATATTCCTCGGCGATGAAACCGGTGGTCAGCTCGCCGCTGCGAAACCGCGGATGCTGCATAATCGCGCTAACAAAATCAATGTTATGCCCCACGCCCTCGATCTCAAACGCATCCAAGGCGGCGATTTGCAAGTCCGCCGCCGCATCGCGCGTCTCCCCCCAAGTCACCAATTTGGCGATCATCGGGTCATAGAACATCGAAACCTCGCCGCCCTCATAAACGCCGTCGTCGACCCGAACGCCTTCCACGCCGCGCCGCCCATTGGCCGCGCCATCATCCTCCCAGCCCGCGACCGGCGGCTGATACCGCGTCAACCGCCCCGTCGAGGGCAGGAACCCACGGTAAGGGTCCTCGGCATAGACGCGGTTTTCAATCGCCCAGCCGTCAATTTTCACGTCCGCTTGGCCAAACGACAGCTTCTCCCCCGCCGCCACGCGGATCATCTGCTCGACCAAATCGACGCCCGTAATCGCCTCGGTCACCGGATGCTCGACCTGCAAACGCGTATTCATTTCCAGGAAGTAAAAACTCTCGCCCGTCGGGTCCGCGCCCGAAACGATCAGCTCCACCGTGCCCGCCGAATAATACCCAACGGCCCGCGACAAGGCGACGCATTGCTCGCCCATCGCGGCACGCATTTTCGGCGTCACAAACGGGCTGGGCGCCTCCTCGACCACCTTCTGATGGCGGCGTTGAATCGAACATTCGCGCTCGTTCAGATAGACGATATTGCCGTGCTGATCGCCCAGAATCTGGATCTCGATATGGCGCGGGTTCAGGATGAATTTCTCGATAAACACCCGGTCATCGCCAAACGAGTTCAGCCCCTCACGCTTGGTCGCCTCGAACCCCTCGCGCACGTCTTTTTCGTTGTATGCCAGCCGCATACCCTTGCCGCCGCCGCCGGCGCTCGCCTTCATCATCACCGGATAGCCGATCTCGGCGGAGATGCGCACCGCGTGTTCGGTATCCTCGATCTCGCCGACAAAGCCCGGCACGACGTTGACGCCGGCCTTCAGCGCCAGCTTTTTGCTCTCGATCTTGTCGCCCATCGCCGCGATGGCATTCACCGGCGGCCCGACGAAAGCGATGCCCTCCGCCGCCAAAGCCTCGGCAAAACTGGTGCGTTCGGAGAGGAAACCATAGCCGGGATGCACACAATCCGCGCCGGTTTGCTTGGCAGCAGCGATGATTTTATCCGCGATCAGATAGCTCTGCGCGGCCGGGGACGCGCCAATATGCACCGCCTCATCCGCCATTTGCACGAACGGCGCGCGCGCATCGGCGTCCGAATAGACCGCGACGGTTTTCAGCCCCATCCGGCGGGCCGTCTTGATAATCCGGCAGGCGATTTCACCACGATTGGCGATGAGGATTTTTTTGAACATTCAGTTAGTTCCCGCTGAAATTCGTTTCATAATTACACGTAACGTTATGGGGAATGCCAAGAAAGCTATCACCAGCATCCCGATTAAAAATCGCCTTTGCTGAACCGCGCAGACAACATCTCGAAAACACTCGCCTTGCACAATCGTGGCAAATCCACAGACAGTCAGCGCCAAGAACCAGTAGAGCAAGCTCACCAATATAGCGGCGCCGATGCATTTCACTCCGCCGCCTCCATCTTGAAACACCCCTTGGGCATCGCCTCGGCGGCGAGCTGGGCGGCGGTCTGCGCGACGGGCATCGGCTGCAGCCCCAGCCGCGCAAACATCGCCGCATCCCTGTCATCCCCCGCATTGGGCGCGGTCAGCAGCTTGTCGCCGGTGAAGATGCTGTTCGCACCCGCCATAAAGCACAGCGCCTGCGCGGCCTCGGACATCGACTCGCGCCCCGCCGACAGCCGCACCATCGATTGCGGCATGACGATCCGCGCCACCGCGACGGTGCGCACAAATTCAATATCGTCGATCTTGGCCAGCGGGGTATCGGCCAGCATATCGCCCAAAACCGTACCCTTCACCGGCACCAAGGCATTGATCGGCACGCTGCCCGGATGGCTGGGCAAAGTCGCCAGCGTGTGCAGGAAGCCCACGCGGTCCTCGCGCGTTTCGCCCATGCCGACGATGCCGCCGCTGCACACATTGATCCCTGCGCGCCGCACCTCGCCCAGCGTGTCCAGCCGGTCGTCCATGCTGCGGGTGGTGATGACATCCTTGTACCGTTCTGGTGATGTATCGATGTTGTGGTTGTAATAATCCAGGCCCGCCTCGGCCAGCATATCAGCCTGCTCGCTCGACAACATCCCCAGCGTCATGCAGGTTTCCAGCCCCATCCCGCGCACGCCCTTCACCATTTCGATGATCGCGGGCATGTCGCGCGTCTTGGGATTGCGCCAGGCCGCGCCCATGCAAAACCGCGTGGAACCGGCATCACGCGCCTGCGCCGCCGACTGCAACACTGCCTGCACCGCCATCAGCTTGGTCGCCTTGACCCCCGAATTGGCCGATGCCGACTGCGAACAATAGCCGCAATCTTCCTCGCACCCCCCGGTCTTGATCGACAGCAGGGTGGACAGTTGCACCTCGGCGGGATCGAAATGCGCGCGGTGAACACTCGCCGCCTGAAACACCAATTCGGTGAAAGGCAGGTCAAACAGCGCGGCAATCTCGGCGCGGGTCCAGTCATAGCGGGGGGTATAGGTCAAGTCAGAGTCTCCGTCAGCGGCGGCATGTTATGGCCCAGAAGACGCAGCATGTCAGCAGCGCACTCCACCACATTCGTCCCCGGCCCATAAATGCCCTGCACCCCGGCGGCCCGCAGCCCCTCGTAATCCTGCGGAGGGATCACGCCCCCCGCCACAACTTTGATATCCCCGCGCCCGGCATCCTTCAGCAGGCGGATCAATTCCGGGATCAAGGTCTTGTGCCCAGCCGCCAGCGACGAAGCCCCCACCGCGTCAACCCCGGCGTCCAAAGCCAGCTTGGCAGCCTCCTCCGGCGTCTGGAACAAAGGCCCCGACACCACATCAAAGCCCATGTCGGTGAACGCGCTGGCGATGACATTGGCCCCGCGATCATGCCCATCCTGCCCCATCTTGGCGACCAGCATCCGGGGCGCGCGGCCCAGCCGGCGGCCAACCGCCGCCACCCCGTCCACGACCTGCCCATAACGCGCATGGCCCACATAGGCCGCGCCGTAAACGCCCTTCACCGGCACCGGCTGCGTGCCATAGCGGCCAAACACCGCCTCCATCGCGTCCGAAATCTCGCCCAAGGTGGCGCGGTGACGCGCCGCCTCCACCGCCAGTTCCAACAGGTTCCCGCTGCCCCGCGCGCCCTCGGTCAGCGCCGCCAAGGCAGCGCGGCACTTCGCCTCATCCCGGTTCGCGCGGGTATGCGCCAGACGCGCAATCTGCCCCTCACGCACCGCATGGTTGTCGATGTCGAGTGTCTCCAGATGGTCCTCAGAGTCCAGCCGGTATTTGTTGACGCCGACGATGACATCATCGCCCTTGTCCACCCGCGCCTGACGGCCCGCCGCGGCCTCCTCGATCATCGCCTTGGGCCAGCCCGCCGCCACGGCCTTCGCCATGCCGCCCTCGGCCTCGACGCGGCTGATAATTTCCCACGCCTGATCGACCAGCGATTGCGTCAGCGATTCAATGTAATAGGACCCGCCCAAAGGATCGACGACATTGCACATGCCCGTCTCTTCCTGGATAACAATCTGCGTGTTACGCGCGATCCGCGCCGAAAAATCGGTCGGCAGCGCAATCGCCTCGTCCAGCGCGTTGGTATGCAGCGACTGCGTGCCGCCCAGCATCGCCGCCATCGCCTCAATCGTCGTGCGGATGACGTTGTTGTAGGGGTCCTGCTCCTGCAAGCTGACGCCGCTGGTCTGGCAATGGGTGCGCAGCATCTTGCTGCGTTCGTCTTGCGCGCCCAAATTGGTCATCACCCGGTGCCACAACACACGGGCGGCGCGTAATTTCGCGACCTCCATGAAGAAATTCATGCCGATGGCGAAGAAAAACGACAGGCGCCCGGCGAATTTGTCGATGTCCAGCCCGCTGGCGACACCGTATTTCACATATTCCTGCCCGTCGGCGATGGTAAAGGCCAGTTCCTGCACCTGCGTCGCCCCGGCCTCCTGCATGTGATAGCCGGAAATCGAGATCGAGTTGAACTTCGGCATCTCGCGGCTGGTGTAACCGAAGATATCGCTGATGATCCGCATCGACGGCTCAGGCGGATAGATGTAGGTGTTGCGGACCATGAACTCCTTCAGAATGTCGTTCTGAATGGTGCCGTCCAGTTGCGCGCGCGGCACGCCCTGCTCCTCGCCCGCGACAATAAAGAACGCCAAAATCGGGATCACCGCGCCGTTCATCGTCATGGAAACGGACATTTTATCCAGCGGGATGCCATCGAACAGGATTTTCATATCCTCGACGCTGTCGATTGCCACGCCCGCCTTGCCGACATCGCCGACGACGCGCGGATGATCGCTGTCATAGCCCCGGTGCGTCGCCAGATCGAAGGCCACCGACAGCCCCTTTTGCCCCGCCGCCAGATTGCGGCGATAGAACGCGTTCGAAGCCTCGGCGGTGGAAAAGCCCGCATATTGGCGGATCGTCCAGGGCCGCCCGGCATACATGCTGGCGCGCACCCCGCGCGTGAAGGGCGCAAAACCTGGCAGGCCGGGGTCTTGGCGCACATCCGCCGCGGTGTACAAAGGCTTGACGGTAATCCCCTCCGGCGTCTGCCAGTCGAGATTTTTGCCGCGGGCTTCCTTGGCGGCGGCGGCCTGCCATTTTTCCAGATCGCTCATCATTCGCCCCTGAAGATCGGTTTGCGTTTCGCGCCAAAGGCGGCAATCGCCTCGGCAAAGTCGGCGCTGCGGCCCAGATGTCGCTGGTTGTCACGCTCCAGCCCCAGCACCGCGTCCAAATCATGATCGAGCGCAAATGCCACCTGCCCCCGGATCGCCCCCACAGCCAGCGCGGGTCCTGCGGCCAGTTTCGCGGCCAGCGCTTGCGCCTCTGCTAGCACGTCGGCGTCATCCACCACGCGGGTGATCAGGCCCGCCGCCTTCGCCTCCTCGGCGGGCAATTTTTCGCCCAGCAGGCACATTTCCAGCGCCCTCGCGCGCCCCACCGAGCGCGCCACCAGCCAGGTCGCCCCGGCATCGGGCACCAGGCCGATATTGACAAACGCCAGGCTGAAATAGGCCGAGCGCGCCGCCACCACCACATCGCCCGCCAGCGCCAAGGACACCCCCGCCCCCGCCGCCGGCCCGTTCATCGCGGTAATCACCGGCACCGGCAACGCGGCCAATTTCCGCAGAAATGGGTTGTAATGCGCGTCAATAATCGCCCCCAGATCGGGCGCCTCTCCGGCAGCAGCCCCCAGCCCCGCGCCCAAATCCGCGCCCGAGCAGAAAAACCGCCCCTCGCCCGTCAAGACAAAGGCCCGCGTGCCAGCCGCCAGTGCCGCATCCATCGCGGCGGTCAGCTCGGTAAACACCTGCGGGGTCAGCGCGTTCAGCGTCGCGGGGCGGGCGATGGTCAGCGTGGTGACGGCGCCTTGGGTGGAAACTGTGATCTCAGCCATCAGTGAGCGCCTTTCGGTCGTTGCATAATCTCGGTCAGTTGGCCCAGCATGTCCTTGGGGTGCAGGAAGAAGATCGGCACCCCATGCGCGCCTATCCGCGTGGGGCCGAGGATGCGTTTGCCGGCCCCCTCAAACCACGCGCGCGCCGCGTCGATGTCCTCTACCTCGTAACACAGATGGTGCTGGCCGCCGGCGGGGTTCTTGGCGATAAAGCCGGCGATGGGGCTAGGGCTGCCATCGGGCAAGGGGATCGCCTCGATCAGTTCAATCTGCGTGCCGCCATCCGTCCCCAGCGCGCCGGGGGCTTGCGGCGTGTTCACAAAGGCCACCTTCACGCCTTGCTCTGGCATATCAAAGGGCGCGGTGATCAGGCTGGCCCCCATCACATCGCGGTAATAGGCGATGGCGGCCTCCATCGAGGGCACCGCAACACCAACATGGTTCAGACGACCGAGTTTCATTTGCCACCGCCCTGTGAGCATGGAAAGCTTTCATGCAATGCAAAAGTGATTAGCGCGCCCCCGCTGAGTTGCCTTTTTTCGGGATGACGAGAAAGATATTGCAATACTACGTCTTTTAGCTGTCCGCTCTGCACATCTGGAGGAATGCAATAGGTTCGATTTATCAAACCTGCGTTAAACAATGCATTGTCATAATCTACAGCGCCCCAAATATAACTAATGCACATAAGGAATTTTGGGTTATCCTCATTAGATTTGCACTGATCATACAAGGTATTACCGGTGACATATGCCAGAAACTCCACACCATCCTCTTTGGATGCGTGTGCAGTTGATGTGACAGAACAAAAAATAGCACATATTATCAACGCATTTCGCGCAACCTTCAAACGCATAGCCCCCTCCTACAGCGGAATGTTATCATGCTTCTTCCAAGGATTCTCCAGCGACTTGGTCTTCAGCTTGCGCAGGCCCAACGCGATGCGGCGGCGGGTGGAATGGGGGTGGATCACCTCGTCGATAAAGCCCTTGCTGGCGGCGACAAAGGGGTTGGCGAAACGGTCCTCATATTCGCGGGTCTTCTCGGCCTGAGCCTCTGCTGACAGCCCGCGAAAAATGATCTCCACCGCGCCCTTGGCCCCCATCACCGCGATCTCCGCCGTCGGCCAGGCATAGTTCAAATCGCCGCGCAAATGCTTGGACGCCATCACGTCATAGGCCCCGCCATAGGCCTTGCGGGTGATGATGGTGATCTTGGGCACCGTCGCCTCGCCATAAGCAAACAGCAGCTTGGCGCCATGCTTGATGATCCCGCCCAATTCCTGTGACGTGCCGGGAAGGAAGCCGGGCACATCGACAAAGGTGATGATCGGGATGTTGAAGGCATCGCAAAACCGCACAAACCGCGCGGCCTTTTTGCTGGAATTGATGTCCAGACAACCCGCCAGCACCATCGGCTGGTTCGCCACCACGCCCACCGTGCGCCCCTCGACCCGGCCGAAACCGGTGAGGATATTGCCGGCGTGGCGGGGCTGGATTTCAAAGAAATCGCCCTCGTCCAGAACCTTGCGCACCACTTCGTGCATATCATAGGGCTGGTTGGCGTTGGCGGGGATCAGCGTATCTAGGCTGTCATCGGCGCGGTCCCACGGGTCGGAATTAGGCCGCTCTGGCACCTCATGCTGGTTCGACAGGGGCAGGAAATCGAAGAATTCGCGTGCGGCCAGCAGCGCCTCGATGTCATTCTCCAACGCCAAATCGGCGACCGAGGTCTTGGTCGAATGCGTCACCGCGCCGCCCAGATCTTCCTGCGTGACGATCTCGTTGGTGACGGTCTTCACCACATCCGGCCCAGTTACAAACATATAGGACGAGTCCTTCACCATAAAGATGAAGTCGGTCATCGCCGGCGAGTACACCGCGCCGCCCGCGCAAGGCCCCATAATCAGCGACAATTGCGGCACCACGCCGCTCGCCAAAACGTTGCGCTGAAAAATCTCCGCATAGCCGCCCAAGGACGCCACACCTTCCTGAATCCGCGCGCCGCCCGAATCGTTGAGGCCGATCACCGGCGCGCCGACCTTCAGCGCCGTATCCATGATCTTGCAGATTTTCTGTGCGTGGCGTTCCGACACCGCCCCGCCGAAGACGGTGAAATCCTGCGCGAACACAAACACGAGGCGCCCATTGATCGTGCCGCTGCCGGTCACCACCCCGTCGCCGGGAATGCGGGTGTCGGGCATGCCGAAATCGACGCAGTTGTGTTCGACATAGGCGTCGACTTCCTCGAACGATCCCTCGTCCAGCAGGATTTCGAGGCGTTCGCGCGCGGTCAGCTTGCCCTTGGCGTGCTGGGCGTCGATGCGTTTTTGCCCGCCGCCCATGTGGGCTGCGTCGCGGCGTTTTTCCATTTCGGCGATATTGGCGGACATGCAGGCGGCCCCTCCCAAGCGGTAAATGCCCGCCTGCTAAGCCACGCCGCTGCCCCTGCGTCAACCAATTTAAGCGCGCGGTTAAGGGCTACGACTAAAGTTAGCGCATCAGGACCAGTTCCTCGGCCATGCTGGGGTGCAGGGCGACGGTGGCGTCAAAATCCGCCTTGGTCAGGCCGGCGCGCACCGCAATGGCGACGGCTTGTAAAATTTCGGGTGCGTCGGGGCCGATCATGTGGACGCCCACCACGCGCTCCTCTACGCCCGCCACCACCAGCTTGTAGAAACCGCGTTCGATTTTCGAGGCGAAGATGTTCTTCATCGGGCGGAAGTCCGATGTGTAGATTTTGACTTGCGGGTATTCGGCGCGCGCCTGCGCCTCGGTGAGGCCGATCGCCGCCAACGCCGGCTGCGAAAACACCGCGCTGGGGATGTGGTCATAGCCCATCGCGACCGCCTTGCCGCCAAACACCGCGTCGGCAAAGGCCTGCCCCTCGCGGATAGCGATCGGGGTCAGCTGCACCCGGTCCGTCACATCGCCCACCGCATGAATGCTGGGGCAAGAGGTGGCGCCCGCCGCATTCCGCACCGGCACCTCGCCGTTTTTGCCCAGCACGATCCCGGCGCTCTCCAGCCCTAGCCCGGCGGTTTTCGGCGCGCGGCCCGTGGCGATCAGCACCGCGTCGGCGGGCAATGGATTATGGCCGACGCTATGCACCAGCAGCCCGTCCCCGGTCTTTTCCACCCGCGTAATCGGGCTGTTGAAACGGTATTGAATGCCCCGCGCCTGCGTAATCGCCAGCAACCGCGAGGTAATATCCGCGTCATAAGACCTCAGGATCTTGTCCGACCGGTTCACCACCGTCACCTCCGCCCCCAGCGCGTTAAAGACGCCTGCGAACTCCATCGCGATATAACCCGCGCCCTGAATCACCACGCGTTTCGGGAATTTGGGCAGATGGAACACCTCGTTGCTGGTGATGCAATGCTCGACCCCGGCAAAATCCGGCAGCACCGGCCAAGCCCCCACCGCGATCAAGATATGCCGCGCGGTAACCTCGCGCCCACTCGCCAGGCGCACCGTGTTCGGCCCGGCGACCACGGCGCGCTCCAGAAACCGTTCCACATGGTTGTTGTCCAGCGTCTGCGTATACAGCCCATTCAGCCGGTCCACATCGGCATTCACCGCATCGCGCAGCGTAGCCCAGTCGAAAGCCGCGCCCGTAACCTGCCAGCCATAACGCGCCGCATCATGCAATTCCTCGGCAAAGTGCGATGCGTAAACCAGCAGCTTCTTCGGCACACAGCCCCGGATCACACAAGTCCCACCGACGCGAAACTCCTCCGCCACCGCCACGCGCGCGCCGTAACCCGCCGCGATCCGGCTGGCCCGCACCCCGCCAGAGCCCGCACCAATCACAAACAGGTCATAGTCATAGGTCATGCGCGGCTTCCCTTGGGTTGAGGGGCCGATATGGGGAAGGTCAGGGGGAATTGAAAGGTGAGAAATGCGAGGGGGTTACCCCCTCGCGCTCCCCAAACCTTGTCGGCGTGGCGGGCCGCTCACGGTTGGCATAACCTCTCAGCGCCGCAGGCTTTAAAGCCGCTGCGCGGCAAAGCAAAACGTCGCCGGCGCTGCGCGAACCCTATTATTGGGGGTTTGGGGGTGTAACACCCCCAAGAACCTTAAACCCTTAAACCAAACCCGCCGCCTTCAACAAAGCCTCGGTTGAGGCATCAAACGACACGCCACCTTTTTCGATGGCGTTGGCAACTTCCTTACCCAGCTCGACGCCGAATTGGTCGAAGGGATTGATGCCCATCAGCACGGCGTTCGCAAAGGTGCGGTGCTCGTGAAAGGCGATCAGCGCGCCGAGGGCTGCCGGCGTCAAATCATCGACCAAGATCGTCGCGGAGGGCCGGTTTCCGGGGTAATTCCGCGCGCCATCAGAGGACGCCTTGCCCGCCATCAGCGCCGCGCCCTGGGCGAAGCAGTTCATCAGCAGGATGCGGTGGTGGGCGGGGTCTAGGTCGTCGCCGGGGGCGATGCTGGCGATGAAATCGACGGGGATCAGATGCGTGCCCTGATGCAGCAATTGGAACACGGCGTGCTGGGCATCGGTGCCGACGCCGCCCCATGTGATGGGCGCGGTGGGGCCATCGACGGGCGCGCCCTCCGCCGTCACCGACTTGCCGTTCGATTCCATTTCCAGCTGTTGCAGGTAACTGGGCAGCAAGGCCAGACGCTCGTCATAGGCGAAGCAGGCGCGGGTCTGGCAGCCGCGCAGCCGCGCATACAGCAGATCGCCAAAGGCGGCGCGAAGGGGCAGGTTCTCCGCCGCGCCCGCATCGCGGAAATGGACATCGACGGCGGCGGCGCCCTCTAGGAATTCGGCGAAACCGGGGGCGCCAATCGCCATCGCCACCGGGAAGCCGATCGAGGACCACAGCGAATACCGCCCGCCGACACTGGGCGCGAAGGGCAGCACGCGGGTCTCATCGACGCCCCATTCCACCGCCTTGTCGGGGTATGCGGTCAGCGCGATGACGCGGCCATAGGGGTCCGCGACGCCGCCCTCGGCCAGCCACGCCAGCGCGGAGGCGGCGTTGGTCATGGTCTCGATGGTGGTGAAGGTCTTGCTGGCGACCGCGATCAGGGTGGTGGCGGGGTCGCAGGCCGCGAAGGCCGCCTCCAGCGCGCAGCCGTCGATGTTCGACACCACATGCACATCGCACATTTTGCCGTCACGGGTCAGCGCATCGACCGCCAGCGCGGGCCCCAGCGCCGATCCGCCGATGCCGATGTGGATCAGATGCTTGACCTCACCCAGCGCGCCCTGATGGATCGCGTTGACCAAAGCCGCCATGCGCGCGTGCAAGGCGGCGGATTCCTCGACGCTGGTGGGCTTGCCGACGCCCCGCTGGGCGGTGTGCTCGGCGGCGCGGTGCTCGGTGACATTGACCACATCGCCCGCGAACAGGGCGGTGCGGGCGGCGTCAAACCCGGCGGCCTCTGCCAAGGCCTGAAAACCGGCGATATGCGCGGCGTCCAGATGGGTTTTCGACCAATCGAACCGCACATTGCCATCCGCCAGCGCGATATGCCCGGTCAAGCTGTCCACGCGCCCCCCATCAGCGGCGAACAATTCGGCCAGCGTCGGGCGCGGCAAAGCCTTGAGGTTTGCCCATGCGGCTTGCGTATTGGCGGTTGCGGTCACGCGAATCTCCCCTTGAATATAGGCCACCTATGGCGTGCCGCGCCCCCCCCTGCCAAGCCTTGTGCCCCCAGAATACGAATCCACCCACCGTTCACCTTGCCGAAAGGCTCGGGTGTTATACCCCGGCAACACAGCCAAAAACCCCGAGGCGCGGGACATACAGGCTTGACGGGAGGCTGCGAGGGCAACATGGACACCACGATGAACGACACCACCACCCCCGCACCCGCCCCCGCCGCCCAAACCCCGGCCGCCAAGCCGCAGCCCAAGGAGGAAAACTTCTTCGTTTTCCTGATCAAGCTGGTGCTGATTGTGGTGATCTTCCGCAGCTTTATCTTCTCGCCGTTCAACATCCCGTCGGAATCGATGCTGCCGCGTTTGCTGAATGGCGATTATCTGCTGGCGGCGAAATGGCCTTATGGGGTGTCGTCCTATTCGCTGCCGTTCAGCGTGCCGCTCATTCCGGGTCGCATTCTGGCGGGGCAACCCAAACGCGGCGATGTGGTGATCTTCAAGGCCCCCGCCAACCTCGACCAGGACTGGATCAAGCGCGCCATCGGCCTGCCGGGCGACACCGTGCAGATGAAGGACGGCCAGTTGTTCCTCAACGGCCAAGCCATCCCCAAGGTGCGTATCGAGGATTTCGAGGTCCGCCTGTCGCCCAATACGCATTGCGTGGCGACCCAATATGCCAATCCCGCGACCTATGAGGTGGTGAAGAGCGACGGCACACACGTCTGCCGCTATCCGCAATACCGCGAGACCATCCCCACCGGCGATGGCACGGCGCAGAAAAGCTATAACGTCCTCGACCTTGGCACCACGCCGCAGGACAATACCCCGGCGGTCGTCGTGCCAGAGGGCAGCCTGTTCATGATGGGCGACGACCGCGACGACAGCGACGACAGCCGCGTATCGGTCGAGGCCGGCGGCGTCGGCATGTTGCCGCAGGCCAATCTGGTGGGCCGCGCGACGATCATGATGTGGTCCACCGATGGTTCGGCGAACTGGTTCCTGCCATGGACTTGGTTCACGGCCGCGCGCTGGAACCGGATCGGCGGCACGTTTTGAGCCAGAAAGCGGCGCCCGCGCTGCCCCCTGCGCTGCCTGCCGCTACGAGGGCCTTGCTGGGCAAGATGGTCGGCGCCCCCATCGGCGAGGAAGCAGAGTGGGCGCGCGCGCTGACGCATGGCAGCATGACGGCCAGCAGCGCAGGGGCGCAGGATTACCAAAGGCTGGAATTTCTGGGCGATCGGGTGCTGGGCCTCGTCATCGCCGAATGGATCTTTGAACGCGACGCCGGCGACGAGGGTCGGTTGTCGCAGCGCCTCAACGCGCTGGTCAGCCGCGCGACCTGCGCCGAAATCGCCCGCGCCCACGGCCTCGGCCCGCACATCCGCCTCGGCAAACAGGCGCGCGATGACGGCGGGGCGGACAGCGACAACATCCTCGGCGATGTGGTCGAGGCCTTGATCGGCGCCTGTTTTACCCTGCGCGGCTTTGACGCGGCGCGCGTGATGGTGCGCGCGCTGTGGGCAGAGGCGGTCGCGGGGCGCGCGGGCACATCCAAACACCCCAAATCGGCCTTGCAGGAATGGGCCGCCGGCAACCGCCGCAAAGGCCCCGAATACCGCCTCGTTTCGCGCGAGGGGCCAGATCACGCCGCCCGCTTTGTGGTGGCGGTCGCGGTCAGCGGCATCGGCGAGGCCGAGGCCATCGGCAACAGCAAACAGGAGGCGGAAACAGCCGCCGCCGCAGAATTTTTAAGGCGCTTTGGATGACAGATACCGTGAATACCCCCGAGGCTTCTGGCCCCCAACATTGCGGTCTGGTGGCCGTGATCGGCGCGCCAAATGCGGGCAAATCGACGCTGGTCAATCAGATGGTCGGGCAAAAGGTGGCGATCGTCTCCGCCAAGGCGCAGACCACCCGCGCCCGCCTGATGGGCATCGCGCTGCATGAGACACCTAAAGCGCACACCCAGATGATCCTCACCGACACGCCGGGGATTTTTGAGCCCAAACGAAGGCTCGACCGCGCGATGGTCGCCGCCGCTTGGGAGGGGACCAGCGAGGCCGACGCGATCCTGCTGGTGGTGGACAGCCGCAAGAAGCGCCGCGATTATCTGGACGGCATTCTGGCGTCGCTGAAGGACCGGGGCGAGCGCAAGATCCTCGTGCTCAACAAGGTCGATGAAACCCCCAAGGAACCCCTGCTGATCGCCGCCGAGGCGCTCACCGCCGCGCTGCCCTTTGACGAGGTGTTTTTCGTATCGGCGCTGACCGGCGATGGCGTTGCGGAATTGAAGGCGCATCTGGCGGGCTTGATGCCGGCGGGCCCATGGCATTTCCCCGAGGATCAGGTGTCGGATGCCTCCGAACGGCTGCTGGCCTGCGAGATCACCCGCGAACAGCTCTACCGCCAACTCCACGACGAGCTGCCCTATGATGCCGCCGTCCGCCCCGAAAGCTATACCCAGCGGGGCGATGGTTCGGTGGAGATCCACCAGCAGATCGTCATCACCCGCGACAGCCAAAAGGCCATCGTGCTGGGCGCCAAGGGCGCGCGCATCAAGGCCATCGGCGAGGCCGCGCGCAAGGAGCTGGCAAATATCCTCGGCCAAAAGGTCCATCTGTTCATCCACGTCAAGGTCGATGAACGCTGGGCCGACAGTCAGGAAATCTATCAGGAAATCGGCCTAGACTGGGTGAAGTAACCCGCGCCTAGGCCACATTCCGCCGTCACTCCGCAGTGACGGCAGCTTTCTTGGGGGCGGCCTTTTTCGCAGCTGGCTTCTTCGCGGGCGCCTTTTTGGCCGCGGGTTTCTTGGCCGCCGCCTTCTTGGGCGCAGCCTTGCGCTTGCCTTTCGCAGGCCCCTTGGCGGCCTTTTCGTCGATCAATTGCGCCGCTTCGGCAGCGGTCAGTTCGCCGGGGTCCTTGTCCTTGGGCAGTGTGGCGTTGGTGGTGCCGTCGGTCACATAGGGGCCGAACCGCCCGGCCATCAGCTTCATTTCGCCGCCCGTGGTGGGGTGCGGGCCAAAGGTGTTGAGCGGTTCCGCCGCAGCGCCCCGCCCGCGCGCCCCGCCCGCCGCCGCCTCGGCTAGCTTCACCACGGCGGCGTTCATGCCGGTGTCGAACACCTCCTCGGTGCTGCGCAGACGGGCGTATTTGCCGTCATGCATCAGATAGGGGCCATAGCGGCCGATGCTGGCCATGATCGGCAGGCTGGTCTCGGGATGCACGCCGACCTCGCGCGGCAGGCTCAGCAGCTTCACCGCCCAGTCCAGCGTCAATTCGCCGCCAGTGCTGGCCAGAACATCCTTGGGGATCGAGGCGCGCTTGGCCTCCTTGCCCTCACCCAGCTGGATATAGGGGCCGAACCGCCCGACGTGGCGGGTGATCGCTTCGCCGGTCGCGGGGTCTTTCCCCAACTCGCCGGATTCGCCCTCATCGCCCGCGCCGCCGGCCACGCCGAATTTGCGCGTGAACTTGCATTCGGGGTAGTTCGAGCACGCCACAAACGCCCCAAAACGCCCGCCGCGCAGCGCCAAACGCCCTCCGGTCCGCCCTTCGGGGCCGCATTTGGGGCAGGTGCGCGGGTCGCTGCCGTCCTCATTCGCGGGGAACAAATAGTCGGCGAGGAATTCGTCGAGCGCCTCGGTGACTTCGGAGGGTTTCTTCTCCATCACCTCGTCGGACTTGGGTTTGAAATCTTTCCAGAAGGCCTCCAGCACTTGACGCCACGCGGCGCGCCCACCCGATACGTCATCCAGCTCCTCCTCCATGCCAGAGGTGAAGTCGTAGGACACATAACGCAGGAAAAACCGCTCCAGAAACGCGGTCAGCAGCCGCCCTGATTCCTCGGCGAAGAAGCGGTTCTTCTCGATCCGGACATAGGCGCGGTCTTTCAGCACCTGCAGCGTCGCGGCATAGGTCGATGGGCGCCCGATGCCCAATTCCTCCAGCCGTTTCACCAGACTGGCTTCCGAATAACGCGGCGGCGGCTGGGTGAAGTGCTGACTCGCCTCGACACCTTGCTTGGCGGGCATATCGCCCTTGTCCATGGCGGGCAGCAGGTTGGCGTCGTCGTCGTCATCCGACTTTTGGTCGCGGCCTTCCTCATAGACCGCCAGAAAACCCGGGAATTTCACCACCTGGCCGGTGGCGCGCAGTTCGTTTTGGCCGGTGCCATCGCGCAGCGTGACGGTGGTGCGCTCCAACGCCGCCGATGCCATCTGGCTGGCCAAGGCGCGCTTCCAGATCAGCTCGTAAAGCCGCGCCTCATCTCCGCTGCCGTAAGTGTTGCGGGCGAAATCGGTGGGGCGGATGGCCTCGTGGGCCTCCTGCGCGTTTTTGGCCTTGGTTTCGTAGTGGCGCGGTTTTTCCGGGCAGAAATGGCCAGAGAAACGGTTGGTAATCTCGGCCCGCGCCGCGCTGATGGCGCTGTGGTCCATCTGCACGCCGTCGGTCCGCATGTATGTGATCGCGCCCGCCTCATACAGCGTCTGCGCCACCCGCATCGTGTGGCTGGCGGAAAAACCCAGCTTGCGCGCCGCCTCTTGCTGCAAGGTGGATGTGGTGAAGGGCGGGGAAGGGTTGCGCCGCTGGGGCCGTGTATCGACATCCTCGACGCGAAAAGCGCCCTGCTCGACCGCCGTCTTGGCGCGCGCGGCAATGCCCGCCTCGCCGAGGCTCAGCTTGTCCAGCTTCTGCCCCTCAAACTGCACCAGACGCGCGGCAAATGGGGTGCCGTCATGCTGCATCTGCGCGATGACCTGCCAATATTCCTGCGGGCGGAACACCTCGATCTCACGCTCTCGCTGGACGATCAGGCGGAGGGCCACCGACTGCACCCTTCCGGCCGATTTCGCGCCGGGCAACTTGCGCCATAGCACCGGCGACAGCGTAAAGCCGAACAGATAATCCAGCGCCCGGCGCGCGAGGTAAGCGTCGATCAGATCCTGATCCAGCTCTCGCGGGGCCTTCATCGCGGTGGTGACGGCCTGTTTGGTGATCGCGTTGAAGGTGACGCGCGACACCGCCTTTGGCAGCGCCTTCTTCTTGGTCAGATATTCGCGCACATGCCAGCTGATCGCCTCGCCCTCGCGGTCAGGGTCGGTGGCCAGGATCAGGCCGTCGGCCTCTTTCGCCGCATCGACGATCGCCTTCACGCGGGCGCCCTTGTCTCCGTACAGCTCCCAATCCATGGCAAAGCCTTCGTCGGGGCGCACCGATCCATCCTTGGGCGGCAGGTCGCGGATGTGGCCATAGGAGGCCAACACCTTGAAACCGGGCCCGAGATATTTCTCGATGGTCTTCGCCTTGGCGGGGGATTCTACGATGACAAGCTGCATGGTCTTGTGAAATTTCCTTACGTGTACACGTGTACGCGAGGGTGGAGCGCCGACGATGTGGCGTCAAGGGCGCGCGAAGTCCAGCCCCCCCAACACTTGGCGCGTCGAGGCGTCAGGCGAATACCTCGGCGAGGTGGTCGTTGTCGGCTCCGGCGAGGAGTGCATAGCTCCCGATCGAAAAGGCCAAGCCAGCAGCCGTAGCGAGTGCCGACCACAAAATATTCACGACATTTAGGACGTTAAATGTCGCCAGTGCCGCGAGCGCCTTGAACCCTCCGGCAGAGATAACCAGCAACCCATAAGGTGTAGCCAACACCAAAAAGAACAAGGCCCATGCCACAAAAAGGACGCCCCTGTGTCCCTTGGTGGCATTACCGCTGGCCGCCATGGCCTCGGACACCCCAAGACCTTTTGCCAGGTTGTAGTTAGTTGCCAAAAACCAGTGCATCAACAACATAATACCGGGAACGATAAGCAATATCAGACCCAAAACAATACCTAGTCCGGCCAATATCGAAGTGCCAATAAAGGCGCCATAATTTGCTGGCGCCGCGGAGTTCGCCAGCCCCTCGTTCTCCAGCACCCGCCTTGCACCAACCGCCTGAACGGCAACCGTCAGAATGGGAACCAGCAACGTCAGCAGCAGCAACCCGGCGATGCCGCCAGCCTTCGTTTGGTTTTCCGCATGCTGCGCCAATTGCGCCAGCGCGCACAGCCCGCCCACCCCCAGCAATGTCGGCCATTGCCGCCGCAGGACGGAAATCCCACTTTCCAGAATTGTGCCCACCGAAATGGATTTGTCTGTGTAATTCATTTCATTCCCCCCTCTCAAAAAATCACCCCGCCAAACTCACCTTGCCGCCGGCGTGGCGGGTCAGGCGGCCGGCGAGTTCAAGCTCGATCAGCGCCATTTGCACATCCGCCGCCGCCGCGCCCGATTGACGGACTAGTTCATCGACCCCCACCGGCGCATGGCTCAGCAGGCCGGCAACCACCGATGCGGCATCCTCGCTGGGCAAGGGTGGCGGCGGAGGGGTGGGGGCAGGCTGGCGCGCCGGGCCGCGCTCTTGCGCTGGCGCCGCCACCAACCGTTCAGCGCCGGTGAAGCCGGTGATAAGCTCGATCACATCCCCCACATCCTGCACCAGAATCGCCCCGTCACGGATGAGCGCATTGCACCCCCGGCTGCGCGGATCGAGCGGGCTGCCGGGCACCGCCATCACCTCGCGCCCGTAATCCGCCGCCAGCCGCGCGGTGATCAGGCTGCCCGAACCCAGCGCCGCCTCGACCACCAGCGTGCCCAACGACAGGCCCGCGATCACCCGGTTGCGCGCGGGGAACTGGCGGGGGTTAGGCTCGGTGCCGGGGGGCAGTTCGGTGAGGAGCAGCCCGGTGCGCAGGATTTCCGCCTGCAACTGCGCGTTTTCAGGGGGGTAGGCGATGTCGATGCCGCAGGCGATCACCGCGATGGTGCCGCCTTCTCCCGCCGCGTTCCCCACAGCATCCAAAGCGCCCTTATGCGCCGCCGTGTCGATCCCGCGCGCCAAACCCGAGACGACCGCATGGCCCCTCGCCGCCAGTTCACGGGCGAATTCGCGCGCCAACCGCGACGCCCCCGCCGAGGCATTGCGTGCCCCCACCAAGGCGACGGGCGCGGCGCGGGCCAGTTCGACCCGGCCCTTCGCGATGAGGATCGGCGGGGCGCCCTCCAGCCCGGCCAGCATCGGCGGATAATCGGGGGTGTCGTGAAAGATATAGCGCGCGCCGGCTTTCTTCACCGCGCTGATTTCGGAGGAGATTTTTGCCTCTAGCGCAGGGCTGTAACGGCCGCCGCCCTTCCCCGCCAGATCCGGCAAAGCCGCCAGCGCCGCCCTCGCCGAGCCGAGACGCGCGATCAGTTGGTGATAGGTCGCGGGGCCGATATGCGCCGATCGCAGCAAGCGGATGCGGGCAAAGGCCTCCTCGGAGGTGAGCGCGGGCTTGGCTTGGCTGTGACCCACGCGGGTCACTTACCCTGACCTATCTTGGGTTCGGTGCCAGCGCGGATGCGGGCGATGTTTGCGCGGTGCTTCCAGATGACCAGCAGGGCCATGAGGGTGAGGGCCACACCAATCAAATGCTCGTCAACACTTTGCCAAAATTCCTGCCCGTTCGCCACTAGGAAATAGCTAGAAAACACAAATGCTGCCACCGGTGCGGCAACCGCGCTCGCCATGCCACCTAGTGACGAAATCCGCGTCAGGCTGGCCGCCAACAGCCACACCAGCACGCTCACCAGCCCAACGCTCCAATCCAGCCCGAAGCTCACGCCCAGCATCGTCGCCACGCCTTTACCGCCCCGAAACTTCAGCCACGCTGGATAGCAATGGCCGATCAACGCTCCGACGCCGGCCATCTCGGGAAAAGTTACCTTCGACACAACCAACACCGCCGCCAAGCCCTTGCCGGCGTCGAGCAGCAGCGTTGCGGCGGCCAGTCCCTTGCGCCCGGTGCGCAGGACGTTGGTGGCGCCGATATTGCCTGATCCTATGCTGCGGATGTCGCCTGCGCCAAACATGCGGGTCAGCAACAGGCCAAAGGGGATCGAGCCCAGCAAATAGCCGAAGACGAAAGGAAGGGCCAAAGCCAAGGGCCCCGCGACAAGATCAATGCTGTTCATACCCCCACCCTAGCCAAATCACCCCTTCCCCCCAAGGCCTATCTGCGGCACATGGCACGCCTATGACGACGCCCTCGCCCTCGCCCGCGCCATCCTCGCCGATATTGATGTTCGATTCCGGGGTTGGCGGGCTGACGGTGCTGGCGGCCTTGCGGGCGATCTTGCCGCAGGCGCCGGTGATCTATGTCGCGGATAACGCCGGCCTGCCCTATGGCGACAAGACCGAGGCGCAGATCGCCGCGCGCGTTGCGGGCCTGCTGGGCCGCTTGACCGAGCGGCTTTCCCCTCGCCTCGTCTGCATCCCCTGCAACACCGCCAGCACCATCGCTCTCGGCATGGTGCGTGATGTGCTGGAGCTGCCTATCGTTGGCACCGTCCCCGCGATCAAGCCCGCCGCCGCCATGACCCAGACCGGGGTCATCGGCCTGTTGGGCACCGCCGCCACCATCCGCCAGCCCTATGTCGACTGCCTGCAGGCGGAGTTCGCCCACGGCAAAACCCTGCTGCGCCACGGCGCGGGCGAACTGGTGCTGGCCGCAGAGGCGAAACTGCGCGGGGTGGTGGTCGATCCCGCGGTCTATGCGCGCGCGGCAGAGGGGTTACGCAGCCAGCCGGGGGGCGAGGACATCGATACCGTGGTGCTGGGCTGCACCCATTTCCCGCTGCTCACGGATGAGTTGGCGGCTGCCTTTGGGCCGGGGGTGCGGTTCATCGACGGGGCGGCGGGCATCGCGGCGCGCATCGTGCATCTGACACAGGGCCAGCAATTCGCCCGCCAGCAAGATGATTATGCGCTGTTCACCCGCGACGCCCCCGATCTGCCCGCGTTGCTGCCGGCACTGGGGCGCCATGGCCTCGCCAGCTACGCGGTGTTTTGAGCGCGCCATTTCCCCGCCTGAGTGTCAACAAAACGACCCTGTAAATCAGGGCAAAACTGTCGGATTAATTTACATTAACCATGATGGCAGCGCAGGCGTTAACCATTCAAACGCCTGATATATATGACAATCACCAAACAGGCACGCATATTGCATTAACCTTTGCGGCCCCAGCCGGGCGTGTAAACGCGCGTGGCTGCTGGTGACAATATTATTGCAATCGGAGACTATAATGGCACGCAAATACCTTCTGGCCGCCGCCGCCGCACTGGCGAGCCTGACCGCCGCCACCTCGGCATCGGCAGCAGTCTATACCTACACCGAGGCGGATGGTTCGACGCTGACGCTGAACACCACCACCCACATTGGCACCATCGTTGGGCCGGCAATCAATGTCAGCTTCACCTCGGCTTCGCTGGCGACCTTCACCGGCGGCGTGAACCCCACCGCGAACTTGGCCATCACCGCCATTTCGGGCACGCGCACGCTCAACGGCGTGACCTATGTGCCGAACCTCAACTCGCTGAGCGGTATGACGACCATGCTGCACCTGGCCACAGGCAGCGGCTATCTGTGGAGCAGCTGGGGCACCACGGCCTGCCCAAGCTGCAACTCGTTGCCCGTGGGCAATGGCAGCACTGACTTTATGTTGAGCGAAACCGGCTACACGCCGCCATCGACCACATCGGGCGGCACGACCACGGGTGGCACCACGACCGGCGGCACCACTACGGGCGGCACCACTACGGGCGGCACCACCACGGGTGGCACCACCACGGGTGGCACCACCACCGGCGGCACCACCACCGGCGGCACCACCACCGGCGGCACCACCACCGGCGGCACCGCTGTTCCCGAGCCCGCCAATGAACTGGCCCTGTTCGGCCTCGGTCTGGCAGCGGTCCTGATTGGCCGCCGCGACATCATGCGCCGCAAAGCCAAAGCCTGAAGCTGAGCCCCCAAGGGGCGAAACTTCTGACAAGACACGAGGGGCGGGTTGCTGAAAGGCAGCCCGCCCTTTGCGTTGTGCGTGTGAAGGCCATGCGCGGATGTGGAGGCGGCCTCTCCTCTTGCAAGCGCCATTATTGCAATTGCGAACGATTAGCGCAAATTACTTCAAAACCAGTATTTTCCCGCCTTGCAATGCGCGCGCAACAGGAATAGGGGCAGCGGCGAACTACCGGGCCTCCGTGCGCTTGCGGGACTGTGCGGCCGGCTCAATTTGCGTCAACGCTCTTGGGGCGGGCCTTTTCGGGCCATCCCCCGGAAAAGCCCCGCAGTCATTTTAGTGCGATATTTGCCCGTTATTGTTACCCCCAACTGGCAAAGCACCCCAGCGAAGGACGGTATCCCCACATGGCACGCAAGAAGATAGCCCTCATCGGCGCCGGCAATATCGGCGGCACTTTGGCTCACCTCGCCGCTCAGAAAGAGCTGGGCGATATCGTTCTGTTCGACGTGGCCGAGGGGCTGCCGCAGGGCAAGGCTCTGGATCTGTCGCAGTGCGGCCCGGTGGAGGGTTTTGATGCGTCGGTCACCGGCACCAATGATTACAAGGACATCGCGGGCGCAGACGTCATCATCGTCACCGCCGGCGTCGCCCGCAAGCCCGGCATGAGCCGCGACGACCTGCTCGGCATCAACCTGAAGGTGATGAAGGCCGTTGGCGAGGGCATCAAGGCGCACGCCCCCGACGCCTTTGTGATCTGCATCACCAACCCGCTCGACGCGATGGTCTGGGCCTTGCGTGAATTCTCCGGCCTGCCGCATCAAAAGGTTGTCGGCATGGCGGGCGTGCTCGATTCGGCGCGGTTCAGCACTTTCCTGGCGCAGGAATTTGGCGTTTCGGTGCGCGATGTCACCAGCTTCGTGCTGGGCGGCCACGGCGATACCATGGTGCCGGTGGTGGAATATTCCACCGTCAAGGGCATCCCCGTGCCCGACCTCATCAAGATGGGCCGCTCCACGCAGGAACGCATCGACGCCATCACCAAGCGCACAGCGGGCGGCGGCGGCGAGGTTGTGGCGCTGCTGAAGACCGGCTCGGCGTTTTATGCGCCTGCGGCCAGCGCAATTGCGATGGCGGAAAGCTATCTGGGCGACCAAAAGCGCGTCCTGCCCTGCGCCGCGCATCTGACCGGCCAGTATGGGGTGAATGATCTGTATGTCGGCGTGCCGGTGGTGATCGGCAAGGACGGCGTCGAGCAGGTGATCGAAATCTCCCTCACCGACCAAGCCAAGGCCGGGCTGCAAGTCAGCATCGACGCGGTCAAGGAACTGCTGGTGGCGTGCAAGGCGATCGATCCGAGCTTGGCATGACGCGTGGAGGTGCTCACGACATTTCTGACAATCGGCATTGGCGTTATCGCATTTACCGCTTTCAAGAATCGTGGGTTTTCGCGGCTTACTATCTTGGCTGGATTATTGCTGTTGTCAGGGGCTCTGTTAGTGCTTCCGGCGTGGTGGGATTTGGCGCACCCAAACCCACCACCGGCAGTCCCCTTAGACGATTGGATCGACCCGCTATCCCATTTCGGTCGCGCGTGCTTAGTCATCGCATGGCCAATGGGGCTTAGTGGCATGATGCTTGCCTTTATCAATTTCGCTTTTGGTAGTTCACGAGTAAATCAATCTGAACGCAATCGACCCAACGGGCCTTGCGACTGAGGAGTTTCAAATGTCGATCCTAATCAACAAACACACCAAGATCATCACGCAGGGGATGACCGGCAAGACCGGGGAATTCCACACGCAGGCGGCGCTGGATTATGGCACGCAGATGGTGGCGGGCGTCACGCCGGGCAAGGGTGGGATCACCCACATCGGTCTGCCGCAGTTCGATACCGTCGCAGAGGCCAAGCATGCCACCGGCGCCACCGCATCTTGCATCTATGTTCCGCCTCCGGGCGCGGCGGATGCCATTTTGGAGGCGATCGACGCCGGCATGGAGCTGATCGTCTGCATCACAGAGGGCATTCCGGTGCTCGACATGGTGCGGGTGAAGCGGGCTCTGGTGGGCAGCAAATCGCGCCTGATCGGGCCGAACTGCCCCGGCGTGCTGACCCCCGGCGAATGCAAGATCGGCATCATGCCGGGCAGCATCTTCAAAAAGGGCAGCGTCGGTGTGGTCTCGCGCTCGGGCACGCTGACCTATGAGGCTGTGTTCCAGACCAGCAACATCGGCCTTGGCCAAACCACGGCCGTCGGCATCGGCGGTGACCCGGTCAACGGCACCAACTTCATCGATATGCTGGAGCTGTTCCTGGCCGACGAGGACACCAAGTCGATCATCATGATCGGTGAAATCGGCGGCTCGGCCGAAGAAGAAGCCGCGCAGTTCCTGAAGGATGAAGCCAAGAAGGGCCGCAAAAAGCCGATGGCGGGCTTCATCGCCGGGCTCACCGCCCCTCCGGGCCGCCGCATGGGCCACGCGGGCGCCATCGTCTCGGGCGGCCAGGGCGGCGCCGAGGACAAGATCGCGGCAATGGAAGCCGCCGGCATCCGCGTCAGCCCCTCGCCCAGCCTGCTGGGTGAAACGCTGGCCGAAGCCTTGAAGTAAAACATGGGGCGCGTGGGGGTAACACCCCGCGCGCCAGAATTTTCGCTGGAATGGCCCAAATAAGGGCAATCCCGCGCGGGGCAGCAATCACCGGTTAACCATAACCGGGCAATGCCGCACCAGTAATATAATATAGGCGCAGGTGTGAACCCGGCGCGCAAGAGGTGACTATCATGGGCAGCCAAAGCCAGGATTTTCTCAGCGACGCAGAACTGAACGGGCCGCAAGCGGGCCCCAGTTGGCAGCGTTCGAACTGGCCCTTGGCCGGCGGCGCGGCAGAGGATGATCTGACGCAGGCGCTGGACCCCTTGGTGGTGAAGCCGGCGATTGCGGCGGCGGCCAAAAAGGCCGGCACGCCGATGAACGAGGCCGGGCTGGAAGAGGCCGCCTCGGATTCGATCCGTTGCCAGATGTTGATCCGCACCTATCGCGTGCGCGGGCATTTGGCGGCTGACCTTGACCCGCTGGGGCTGATCAAGCGCGATCTGCCCGCTGACCTTACCCCCGAATACCACGGATTTATCGGCGCGGCGCAGGATCGCAAGGTGTTCCTCGGCGGCACGCTGGGCCTGCAATGGGCCACCATCCGCGAGGTGGTCGCCATCTTGCGCGCCAATTATTGCGGCAAGGTCGGGCTGGAATATATGCACATCGCCGATGTCGAGGAGCGCAAGTTCCTGCAAGACCGCATGGAAGGTGCTGATAAGCACATCGAATTTTCGCCAGAGGGCAAAAAGGCCATCCTCGGCGCGGTGATCCGCGGCGAGCAGTATGAGAAGTTTCTGGGCCGCAAATATGTCGGCACCAAGCGTTTCGGCCTCGATGGCGGCGAATCGATGATCCCCGCGCTGGAGGCCGTCATCAAATATGGCGGCCAGTTGGGAGTCAAGGAAATCGTCTATGGCATGGCGCATCGCGGGCGTTTGAACGTCCTCGCCAATGTCATGGCCAAGCCTTACAAGGTGATCTTCCACGAATTTTCGGGCGGCACCGCCAATCCCGAGGATGTCGGCGGTTCGGGCGACGTGAAATATCACCTGGGCACCAGCACCGACCGCGATTTCGACGGCATCAAGGTGCATATGAGCCTGATGCCCAACCCCAGCCATCTGGAAACCGTGGACCCGGTGGTGCTGGGCAAGGTGCGCGCCTATCAGGTGCTGCGCGACGACATCGGCGATGAAACGCAAAAAGCCATCCCCGGCGAAGGCATCACTGGCAACAAAAAGCACAAGCAGGTTCTGCCGGTGCTGATCCACGGCGATGCGGCCTTTGCGGGTCAGGGTATCGTCTGGGAATGCTTCGGCTTTTCGGGGGTGCGCGGGTATAACACCGGCGGCTGCCTGCATTTCGTGATCAACAACCAAATCGGTTTCACCACCAGCCCGCAGTTCTCGCGCGGCTCGCCGTACCCCTCGGACGTAGCGAAGGGGGTGCAGGCGCCGATCATCCACGTCAACGGCGACGACCCGGAAGCGGTGACCTTCGCCTGCAAATTCGCCATCGATTACCGCCAGACTTTCGGGCGCGATATCGTGATCGACATGTGGTGCTATCGCCGCTTTGGCCACAATGAGGGCGACGAGCCGAGCTTCACCCAGCCGCTGATGTATGCGCGCATCCGCCAGCATCCGCCAGTCAGCGAAATCTATGCCAAACGCCTTGAGCAACAGGGCGTGATCGACGGTGCCTATATGGGCCAAGCGGTCGGCGGTTTCGTCGAGCATCTGGAAAGCGAATTCACCGCCGCCGCCGATTACAAAGCCAATGAGGCCGACTGGTTCGGCGGGCAATGGAGCGGTTTCAACCGCCCGATGGACCCCGAAACCGCGCGCCGCAACGTACCCACCGGCATCGAGGGCAAGCTGTTTGACAGCCTCGGCCGCACGCTGACCACCATCCCCGAAGGCCTCACCGTCCACAAGACGCTGGGCCGGGTGCTGGATGCCAAGCGCGAAATGTTCACCAGCAGCGAAGGTTTCGACTGGGCAACGGGCGAGGCCTTGGCCTTCGGCTCGCTGCTGTCAGAGGGCTATGCGGTGCGTTTGTCGGGGCAGGATTCGGGGCGGGGCACCTTCAGCCAGCGGCATTCGGTGTGGGTCGATCAGACCGATGAACACAAATATGTGCCGCTGAAAACCGTGCCACACGGCCGATTTGAGGTCTATGACAGCCCGCTGTCCGAATATGGCGTGCTGGGTTTTGAATGGGGCTATGCCAGCGCCGATCCCAAGACATTGGTGATCTGGGAGGCGCAATTTGGCGATTTCGCCAATGGCGCGCAGATCATCATCGACCAATATATTTCCTCGTCGGAAAGCAAATGGCTGCGCGCCAATGGCCTGGTGCTGTTGCTGCCGCATGGCTATGAAGGCCAAGGTCCGGAGCATAGCTCGGCCCGGTTGGAGCGGTATTTGCAGCTTTGCGCGCAGGACAATATGCAGGTGTGCAACATCACCACCCCGGCGAATTACTTCCACGTTCTGCGCCGCCAGATGCACCGCCCCTTCCGCAAGCCCTTGATTATCATGGCGCCCAAGAGCCTGCTGCGTCACCCGATGGCCAAATCGAAAACCAGCGATTTCGTCGGCGAGGGGCACTTTATGCGCATCCTGTCCGACCCCAAGGCGCCGCTGGACGAGAAGACCAAGCGCGTCGTGCTGTGCAGCGGCAAGGTCGCCTATGACCTGCTGGAGGCGCGCGATGCCGCCGGGATCACCGACACGCAGATCATTCGTATCGAGCAGATCTATCCCTTCCCCGCCGAGCCCTTGGCGCTGCGTTTGGCGCGGATGCCGGCGCTGCAGGATGTGGTCTGGTGTCAGGAAGAGCCCAAGAACAACGGATCGTGGTTCTTTGTCGAACCCTACATCGAGGAAACGCTGGAAGCCGCCAAGGCCAAGGTCAAGCGCGCCCGTTACGCGGGTCGCTCAGCCTCGGCCTCCCCCGCGACGGGTCTGGCCAAGCGCCATGTATCTGAACAAGGTGCGCTGGTTGCTGACGCGCTGGGCCTGTCGGTCCGCAAAGAAATCCGCCGCCAAAAGAAATCCTGATTTAGCCCTTTTCCCTATTTCAGCCTGAAAGACCCGCAAGATGGCACAAGAAGTCAAAGTTCCCACCCTGGGTGAATCGGTTGCCGAGGCCACCATTGGCCAGTGGCTCAAACAACCCGGCGAAGCGGTTGCGCTCGATGAGCCGATCGTCAGCCTAGAGACTGACAAGGTCGCCATCGATGTCGGCGCCCCGGCTGCCGGCGTCTTGTCGGCGCAGCTGGCCGCCGTGGGTGACACGGTGGTGGTCGGCGCGGTGATCGCGACGATTGAGGCGGGTGCCTCCGCCGGCGCCGCCCCTGCCGCCAAGCCCGCCGCCGCAGCGCCTGCCGCCGTGGCCCAAGCAGCTGTCGCCCCCGCCCCCAGCGAACCTGCCGAGAGCGCAGACCCCGCCGTACTGTCGCCCGCCGTGCGCCGCGCCATTCTGGAATATGGCATCGACCCCGCCACGGTGAAAGGCACCGGCAAGGACGGCCGCATCACCAAGGAAGACGTCGTCGCCGCCGCGCAAGCCAAGCCGGCATCAGCCGCGCCCGCTGCCTCTGTGCCCGCCGCCGTTGTTTCTGGCCGGGGCGAAGAGCGCGTCAAGATGACCCGCCTACGCCAGACCATCGCCAAGCGGTTGAAATCAGCGCAGGAAACCGCCGCACTGCTGACCACCTTCAACGATGTCGATATGTCCGAAGTGATCGCCGCCCGCGCCCGCTACAAGGACACGTTTGAAAAGAAGCACGGCGTCCGCCTCGGCCTGATGAGCTTTTTCGCAAAGGCCGCCTGCCTCGCGCTGAAGGACATTCCCGCCGTCAACGCGCAGATGCAGGGCGATGAGATCGTCTATTTCGACTATATCGACCTGTCGGTGGCGGTCTCCGCGCCCAATGGGTTGGTGGTTCCGGTGGTCCGCGATGTCGATAAGCTGTCGTTCGCCGGCATCGAAAAGGCCATCGCCGCCTATGGCAAAAAGGCCAAGGAAGGCCTGCTGACCATGGATGACATGAAGGGCGGCACCTTCACCATCAGCAACGGCGGCGTGTTCGGCGGGCTGATGTCCACGCCGATCATCAACCCTCCGCAGTCGGCCGTGCTGGGCCTGCACCGGATCGAGGACCGCCCCGTTGTGCGGAACGGCCAGATCGTCATCCGCCCGATGATGTATATCGCGCTCAGCTACGACCATCGGATTATTGACGGACGCGAGGCTGTGACGGCACTGAAGACCATTAAGGAAGCGATCGAGGACCCCACCCGCCTGCTGATCGACTTGTGAGAGGACGCGCATAATGGCTGACTATGATTACGACGTCCTCGTCATTGGTGCGGGCCCCGGCGGTTATGTGGCGGCGATCCGTGCGGCGCAGCTGGGGATGAAGGTCGCTTGCGCCGAGGGGCGCGCGACTTTAGGCGGCACTTGCCTCAACGTGGGCTGCATCCCGTCGAAGGCACTGCTGCATGGCAGCGAATTGTTCGAGGAGGCTGCCGGCGGCACGCTGGCCAAGTTCGGCGTCAAGACCGGCAAGGTCGAGCTGGATCTGGGCGTGTTGCAGGGCGAGAAGGCCACCGCGGTCAAGGAACTCACCGGCGGCATCGAGTTCCTGTTCAAGAAGAACAAGGTGACTTGGCTGAAGGGCAATGCGAAATTCGCGGACGCGCATACCGTAGAGGTGGCCGGCGCCAAGGTTTCGGCCAAGCACATCGTCATCGCCACCGGTTCCTCGGTGATGCTGCTGCCCAGCGTGGCGGTGGATAATGATGCGGGCGTGATTGTGGACAGCACCGGAGCGCTGGCGTTGGACCGCGTACCCGAGCACCTCGTGGTGGTTGGCGGCGGAGTGATCGGGCTGGAATTGGGCTCGGTATGGCGGCGTTTGGGCGCGAAGGTCACCGTGGTCGAATTCATGGACCAACTGCTCCCCGGAATGGACGGCGAAGTACGCCGCGAGGCCGCCAAGATCTTCAAAAAGCAGGGTATGGAGCTGAAGCTGTCCACCAAGGTGACGGGCGCCGTGGTCAAGGGCAAGACCGCCACCCTGACGCTGGAACCCGCAGCAGGCGGCGCCGCCGAAACGCTGACCGCCGACTGCGTGTTGGTGGCGATTGGCCGCCGGCCCAACACCGATGGGCTGGGTCTGGACGCCATCGGCTTGGCGCTGAATGCGCGCGGGCAGATCGAAACCGACCATGATTTCCGCACGGCCGTCGATGGCGTCTGGGCGATCGGTGACGTGATCCCCGGCCCGATGCTGGCCCACAAGGCCGAGGACGAAGGCATCGCCGTCGCCGAAAACATCGCTGGCCTGACGGGCATAGTGAACCACGATGTTATCCCGGGCGTCGTTTACACCACGCCCGAATTCGCTGGCGTGGGCCTGACCGAAGAGGCCGCAAAAGCACGCGGGCCGATCAAGGTCGGCAAGTTCCCGATGATGGCCAACAGCCGCGCCAAAACCAACCGCGAGCCCGATGGCTTCGTCAAGGTGATCGCCGACGCCGCGACCGACCGCGTGCTGGGCGTGTGGTGCATCGCTTCTGTCGCGGGCACGATGATCGCCGAGGCGGCGCTTGCCATGGAATTCGGCGCGACCTCCGAAGACATCGCCTATACCTGCCACGCCCACCCGACGCATTCCGAGGCGATCAAGGAAGCGGCCATGGCGGTGACCGGCAAGGCCATCCACGTTTGACAAATGCCGCGCGTCTTAGGGCGACCGCTCTAATTTCTTGTTTTTCCGCGTTTTCCGAGACGCCGGGTGTTTCCACCCGGCTCGAAAACGCTCTAGGGTGCGCGCATTTCGCCGTTGGCGATTTTTTCCGCGTCGCTGCCGGGCGGCGGCAGGGGGATCTTGCTGAGGTCGATGTAATAGATCGGCGGCGGCGCATAGCCGAACTTCTGACGGGAACAAACGCCCACGGCACGTTCACAATTGACCCCATATAGGGGATCAAAATGTGGTGCCACCAGTGCGCCAGTGTTTGTAGAGTTCTGGTTGCTGGGCGCCACCCGATAGCGCGCGGTATGGTCCTTCGCGCAAACCACGATCTCTCCATCGGGCGAATCCGGGCAATTTGACCGCTTCGGCGGCACCGAGTAGAGGTCGTGCTCGGCCTCGCTAATCTGCGCGAAATCGGCATCCGCCGCCTTGGCGGGCTGCGCTGGGTCAGCCTGCTGCGCCCGCGCCTGAAAAGGCAGCAGTGCCGCCCCGATCATCGCCAACGAAGCCAACACTATGCGCATGCCCACAGGTTTGCAGAGGGAATGCGACCAGATTGTGGCGCCGCCGCCGCCCTCAGGCAAAATTCTGTTAACCAAAAGCTGGTAGCCCCGCTGCATGGCTTATTTTCTCGCATTTGCGCCCACCATTTTCGTCACGTTGCTGCTGGTCCTCGCCGAGCGCCTGCGCGGCGCGCCGCCCACCGATTGGTGGCGCAATCTGGAGGCATGGGGCGTGCAATTTGGCGTGGCACTGCTTCTGATGCCGTTTTTGCACAGCTGGGCTGGCCCCGCGCTGATCGACGGGGCGCGGCTGCCGTTCTGGGCCGGATTTCTGATCTTCCTGTTTGTGAAAGACCTCGGCGAGTTCCTGTTTCACCGCGCGCAGCACCGCATTCCGTTCCTGTGGGCGATGCACTCCTTGCACCATTCTGACCCAGAGATGGCCGTGCTGACCACTCAGCGCCATTTCTGGGGCGATCAGTTGATCAAGCAGGTGACTGTATGGTCCGCCGCGTTGATGGTCATTACGCCGACGCCGGCGATCCTCAGCGCCTATGGCTTTTTCAGCTTGTGGAACCTGCTGACCCACGCCGATCTGCCGCTGGATTTCGGGCGCTGGTCGTGGGTGATTAACAGCCCCGCTTACCACCGCCGGCACCACTCGATGCTGCCAGAGCATTACGACAGCAATTTCGCGGCGCTGTTTCCGATTTTCGATGTGATTGGGGGCACTTATTTCCGCCCCGATGGCTTTCCGCCCACCGGGCTGGACCGCAAGCCGGAAAACCTCGGCGAGTTACTGATCTGGCCGCTGATCTGGGACAAGCCGCCTGCCGCTGTCGCCGCCCCGGTCACCGAATAACAAAAAGGCCGCGAGACTTGTGTCTCGCGGCCTTTTGTTTGCGCGCCATGCGGGATCAATCCTCGGCGTATTCTTCCGAGAACACTGGGCCCGAATCCTGACCCTTGGCCGACACATCGCGGTCAACCAGTTCGATCACGGCGATGGGCGCCGCGTCCGAACCACGGATACCGGCCTTGATGATGCGGGTGTAACCGCCGCTGCGGTCGGCATAACGCGAAGCCAGCGTATCGAACAGCTTCACCAGCTGAGTGTCGTCCTGCAGGCGGGCATGCGCCAGACGGCGGTTCGACAACCCGCCACGCTTGGCCAGCGTGATCAGCTTTTCAAGGTAAGGACGCAGTTCGCGTGCCTTGGAAGTGGTGGTGGTGATCTGCTCATGCTTGATCAGCGAAGCCGACAGGTTACGCAGCAGCGCGGCGCGGTGCTGGCTGGTACGTTGCAGCTTACGCCCGCCCATTTTATGACGCATAATTCATTCCTTCGTTCGTAAGGGGGCCGTTTTAGGTACCCCAATCCCGGCAATATCGCCTCGGTGGCTGTAAGGCCGCCACCAATGCCTAAATGGCTTGGGCGGCACGCTGGGCCGCCCTCACCCAATCGCTTAACCCAGCAGCTCTTGTTCCAGCTTCTTGGCCATTTCCTCGATGTTCTCAGGCGGCCAGCCCGGGATGTCCATGCCAAGGCGCAGACCCATCGAAGAGAGAACTTCCTTGATCTCGTTGAGCGACTTGCGGCCGAAATTCGGCGTGCGCAGCATCTCGGCTTCGGTTTTTTGCACCAGATCGCCGATGTAGATGATGTTGTCGTTCTTGAGACAGTTGGCGCTGCGCACCGACAGTTCCAATTCGTCGACCTTCTTGAGAAGGTAACGGTTGAGCTGGTTGGTGTCGCCCTCGTCCTGCGAAGCCTGCGAAGGCATGCCGATCATCGCCGACGAACCGGTAGGCGCCACGTCCTCGAAATGCACGAACAGCGCGAGCTGGTCTTGCAGGATGCGCGCGGCATAGGCCACGGCATCCTCAGGGGTAATGGTGCCATCGGTTTCGACGGTGAGGTTCAGCTTGTCGAAGTCCAGTTCCTGCCCGATGCGGGCATTGTCGACCTTGTAGCTGACCTGACGCACCGGCGAATAGAGCGAATCGATCGGGATCAGCCCAATCGGCGCGTCAATCGGACGGTTGCCGACGGCAGGCACATAGCCCTTGCCGGTGTCCGCGGTCAGTTCCATGTTGAACGTCGCACCCTCATCGAGGTTGCAGATCACCAGGTCCTTATTCATCACCTCGATGTCGCCCGACACGGCAATATCGCCAGCCTTCACTTCGCCCGGGCCCGTGGCCGAGAGCTGAAGCCGCTTTGGCCCCTCGCCCTGCATACGCAGCGCGATTTGCTTGACGTTGAGCACGATGTCGGTGACGTCTTCACGCACACCGGCCAGGCTTGAGAACTCATGCAGCACGTTTTCGATCTTGATCGACGTGATGGCAGCACCCTGCAGCGAAGATAGCAGCACCCGGCGCAGCGCATTGCCCAGAGTAAGGCCAAAGCCCCGCTCCAAAGGCTCGGCCACAAAGGTGGCGCGGCGCCGTGCATCGTTGCCCGGTTTGATCTCCAGGGCGTTGGGCTTCTTCAGTTCCTGCCAGTTCTTGATGTTGACAGTCATGGAATTCCCCTAGGGTTTGATTTGGCGGTATAAACCACCGGATCACGAGCCTTAGACCCGCGAGAGATGCTGATCGGCGGGCGGCGGCACAGCCACCACCCGCCAGACTTGATCAGACGCGGCGACGCTTGGACGGGCGAACACCGTTATGCGGGATCGGCGTCACGTCGCGGATCGAGGTGATGGTGAAACCCACCGCCTGCAATGCGCGAAGGGCGCTTTCACGGCCCGAACCGGGGCCCTTGACCTCGACTTCGAGCGTGCGGACACCATGCTCGGCGGCCTTCTTGCCGGCGTCGTCTGCTGCGACCTGCGCGGCATAAGGCGTCGACTTGCGGCTGCCCTTGAAGCCCATCGCGCCGGCCGAGGACCAGCTGATCGCATTGCCCTGCGCGTCGGTGATGGTGATCATGGTATTGTTAAAGCTGGCGTTCACATGCGCGACGCCGCTGGAAATATTCTTGCGTTCCCGCTTTTTAATGCGCTGAGGTTCGCGTGCCATATCGGATATCCTAATCGTGTAAGGTCAAGTCAAAGTCGGATGCGTCAAACGCGGCCGATTACTTCTTCTTGCCTGCGATGGCCTTGGCCTTACCCTTGCGGGTGCGAGCGTTGGTGTGCGTGCGCTGACCGCGAACAGGCAGACCCTTGCGATGACGCAGCCCGCGATAGCAGGCCAGATCCATCAGGCGCTTGATGTTCATCGCGGTATTGCGGCGCAGATCGCCCTCAACCGTGTGATCGGCATCGATGGTTTCGCGAATGCCCAGGACTTCCGCGTCGGTCAGGTCCTGCACACGGCGCGCATGATCGATGCTCAGCTTGTCGGCGATTTGCTTCGCCTTGAATGCACCGATACCGTGAATATAGGTAAGCGCGATAATCACGCGCTTGTTGGTGGGGAGATTTACCCCGGCAATACGAGCCACTTACTTCTCCATGCTCCACGGGGCGTTACGGCCATTCGATGGCGACTCGGCGCAGCCGGGTCAAAATCGCGGGGCCACCCCCATCTCAACGCTACACATTCGAAAGCCCGGCGCCGTTAACGGCAAAAAAGTCCGGTCGGCGCCCATAGCGGTGCAGCCTGCCGGACTAATTCTATTTCACTGGCCCGATCTCTCGTGTGAAGGGCGCGCTTACGGCGATTCGCAAGCGGTGTCAACTTCGGTGTAACCGCTATGCACAGCCCACCCGCACCCCTCGCCTCAATCAGCGAGGGCGCTCTCGATTGCCGCCGTGACGTCGTCCATATCGGCCATGCCATCAACCCGCGACACAATGCCCCGCGCCTCATAGACCGGCAGAATCGGCGCGGTTTTGGCGCGATATTCGGCCATGCGGGTGCGGACGGTTTCCTCGTTGTCGTCGGGACGGCGCTTGAATTCGGTGCTGCCGCATTTGTCGCAGGTGCCTGCGATCTTGGGCTGTTCGAACTTGTCGTGATAACCCTTGCCGCAGGATGCGCAGGTGTAACGCCCGGTAATCCGCTCCACCAGTGCGTCCTCATCGACCGCCAGTTCGATCACTCGGCCCAGCTTGCGCCCGCGCGATGACAGGATGCCATCGAGCGAGGTCGCCTGCGCCTCGGTGCGGGGATAGCCGTCGAAGATCGCGCCGGTATCCGCGCCCATCGCGTCCAATTCTTCGCCGATCAGCGCGGAAACGATTTCGTCAGAGACCAGTTCGCCGCGCTCCATCACCGCCTTGGCCTGCAAACCGACCGGGGTGCCAGCCTTGACGGCGGCGCGCAACATATCGCCGGTGGAGAGCTGGCGCATACCATGCCGCTCCACCAGACGCTGTGCCTGCGTGCCTTTACCCGCGCCCGGAGGCCCCAAAAGAATGATGTTCACAGGAATCCCCCTCCGTTTTCCGTGCCATGCGACGCCCGACGGCTTTCGCCAAGCCAGACTTTGGTCGCGTAGCCCTTAGCGCATGCGGCCTTTCAGCTTGGCCTTCTTGATCAGATCGCCATATTGATGTGCCAGCAGATGCGACTGGATCTGCGTGATCGTGTCCACCGTGACGTTGACCACGATCAACAGCGACGTGCCGCCAGCGACCACCAGACGCAGGCCGGTCTGCTCCATAAACCATTCGGGCACGATGCAGACCACGGTGATATAGGCCGCGCCGATCACCGTGATGCGGGTCAGCACATAATCCAGATAGGTCGCGGTATTCTTGCCGGGGCGGATGCCGGGGATGAAGCCGTTGTTCTTCTTCAGGTTCTCCGCCGTTTCCTCGGGGTTGAACACCACCGCGGTGTAGAAGAAGCAGAAGAACACGATGCCCACCGCATAAAGCAGCATATACAGCGGCTTGCCGTGGCCCAGATATTGGTTGAGCGTCACAATGATGTGGCCGCCAATCGAATCAGGCTTCACAGCCTTGCCGGCAAACTGGGTGATCGTCAGCGGCAGCAACAGCAGCGAGCTGGCAAAAATCGGCGGGATCACGCCCGATGTGTTGAGCTTCAGCGGCAGATGGCTGCGATCGGCCTGCATCATACCATTGGCGCTGGCCCGCTTCGGGTACTGCACCAGCAAGCGGCGCGTCGCACGCTCCATAAAGCAGATGAAGATGATCATCCCCACCACCAGTCCGACCATCGCGAACACGGTAAAGCCGCCCACCGAACCCGAACGCCCGCCCTCAAACAATTGCGTGAAAAAGCTGGGCATTTGCGCGACGATACCGGCCATAATGATCAGCGAAACGCCGTTGCCAATGCCGCGCGAAGTGATCTGCTCACCCAGCCACAGCAGGAACATCGTGCCGCCGATCAGGTTGATCACGGCGGTAATCTTGAACAGCATGCCGGGGATCACCACCGCCTGCATCCCCGACGAGGCGCCATACGCCTCCAGCCCGGTCGCCAGAAAATAGCCCTGAATGGCGGTCAGCAGCACCGCGCCATAGCGGGTGTACTGGTTGAGCTTCTTGCGCCCGCTCTCGCCTTCCTTCTTCAGGCTGGCCAGCGCCGGATGCAAGGACGCCGCCAACTGCACCACGATGGACGCGGTAATATAAGGCATCACCCCCAGCGCAATCAGGCTCATGCGCTGCAACGAACCGCCCGAGAAGGTGTTGAAAATATCCAAAATACCGCCCTGCGTATGCGAATAGAGCGTCTGCAGGATCAACGGATTGACCCCCGGCAGCGGCACAAAGCTCAGCAGGCGGAAGACGATCAGCGCCCCCACGGTGAACCAGATGCGATTCTTCAGCTCGGTGGCCTTGCCGAAATTGGACAGGCTCATGTTGCTGGCGATATTGTCGGCGCGTGATGCCATAATGCGGGTTATGCCTTCATAGTCTGCGCCCGCACCGATGTACGAGAGCGGCGCGACGGGCAGCACAAAGCCCCCATTCGCACTTTCAGATTGGCCATATAGGTTGCGCGGCGGGATGCAAGAACCCGCCGCGCAAAATTTTTATCAAACGCCCCTGTTACGGGGCGTCCGGCACGCGAAGATTACTTCTTCAACGCCGCCTTGGCAGTCTTGTTGACTTCGCGGCGGGCGGTCTTCTTCTCGTGTTCGCTGGGCTGCGCTGCGGGCAGTTCAACCGAACCACCAGCGGCCTCGACAGCGGCGCGGGCGCCGGCCGAAACGCCGGTGACCTTGAAGTTGACCTTGGCGGTGAATTCACCCTTGGCCAGCAGACGGACGCCGTCCTTGCCGCCGCGTGCCAGACCCGCAGCCTTCAGCGCCGCATGATCGATCACCGCGTTGACGTCGAGCTTCTCGGCATCAATGTACTTCTGGATCAGACCGAGGTTGACCTCTGCATAGTCCTTGCCGAAGGGGTTGTTGAAGCCGCGCTTTGGGATACGCATGTGGAGCGGCATCTGGCCGCCTTCGAAACCGTTGATCGACACGCCTGAACGCGCCTTGGCACCCTTTTGGCCGCGGCCGCAGGTCTTGCCCTTGCCCGAACCGATACCGCGCCCGACGCGCATACGGCGGTGGCGGGCGCCTTCGTTGTCATAGATGTCATTCAGGGTAAAAGTCATAATGCACTCGCTTTCGCTTTTGTCGCGCTGATGGAAGTGCGCGCCCTTAGCGACACTTACGCCCTTTGTCACCCCAAAACAGCATGCGCCCCTGCCCGCGCCGCCAGCCTTGCGCGAACAGCCTCGATTCTTGCGTCAACAAAGCGCACCACCACATAGGCCAAGGCTATGCTGACCGCCGCCACCGCCAATGTCCGCAACCCCGGATGCGCCGCTAACACCGGCAAGCCGCTCATCATCGCGAACACCAGCAATTGATCGAGGTAGAGCGGATAGGACAGCTCCCCGACCGCGCGGTCCCACGCCTTGCGCCGCCCCCAGCCATGGATCGCCGGCAAGCCGCAGGCCACCAGCACCAGCAGCGCGACACGGGGCGCGGCAAAGAACCCATTGCCCGGCGCGCTCCCTGTCAGCGGCGCATAGGTCAGAATCGCCAGCGGCACCGCCAGCGCCAGCAGGCGCATCCGGGGCTGATCCCACACAGCGCGATGCGCCGCCCATGCCCGATAGGCCAGCACGCCCGCCAAAAACAGCGCCAGTTCAAACGGAAAGAATCGGTAGGAGAACGGATCATCGGCATAGCCCATCGCCGCCGCCCCCACCCGCGCCGCCAGTGACGCCCCCATCAGCGCCGCAATCTGCCAAACCGGCCGCCGCGCGACCCACGGCGCCAGCGCGTAAAAACACAGCTCCAGCGACAGCGACCACGCCATCGGGATCGCCATAAGGTGGAACACCTCCAGCTGACCGGTGTGGAAGGCGTGGATCGTCCAGACCAGATGCCCATGATCGATCCGCAGCCACAGCGGCAGATCCTGCCCGATCACCGTGAAATTCAGCGCCGCCAGCAACGCTTTGTCATGCAGCGGCAAAGTTGGCGTCAGGTACGGCCACAAGGGCGAGGCCCCACTGCCGGCCTGCGCGGCGACAAACACCGCCAGATAAAGCGCCAGAAACAGATAATAGAGGCTGAAAATGCGAATGGCGCGGTTGGCATAGAACGCGCCCGTCAGCGCCGGGCGATCATAGCGCTCGTTCAGCACCAGCCCCATGTAGAACCCTGAGATGATGAAGAAACATTCGACCGCCAAAGGCCCGCCGATGATCGTGTAAACGCCCCAAGGGGTTGGCACACCGCCCGTGTGGTCGAACAATACCGACAGCGCCAGCAATAGCCTTAGCAACCCCACGTCATGCCCCTTCCCGCCCCTGCCCCGCACACAAAAAACCCCGGCGAGCATAGCCCACCGGGGTTTTTATAAGCCAAGTGACAGCCCGTCTTATTCGACGATCTGCACCATATGCGGCAGCTTCTTAATGGCGCCACGCACTTCGGCGGTGTCTTGCAACTCCACAACGCGGTGCATCTTGCCAAGGCCCAAGCCAACCAGAATCTTCTTCTGGCTTTCGGGGCGACGGATCGGCGAGCCGATCTGCTTGATCTTGATAGTAGCCATGGTGCTTACTCCACAATCGCGTCAGCGGCGGCCTCGGCCTCCGCAGGGGTGGCACCGCTGCGACCCAGAAGGTCGGCGACTTTCTTGCCGCGACGCTGAGCAACCGACTTCGGCGAAGTCTGATCGGTGAGCGCGTCGAAAGTGGCGCGGATCATGTTGTAAGGGTTCGAGGAACCCATCGACTTGGTCACAACGTCATGAACGCCCAGGCTTTCGAAAACGGCGCGCATCGGGCCGCCGGCGATGATGCCGGTACCAGCAGGAGCCGAACGCACGTTGACCAGACCAGCGCCGAAACGGCCCTTGCCATCATGGTGCAGCGTGCGGCCTTCCTTCAGCGGAACCCGGACCATCTTCTTCTTGGCGGAAGCAGTAGCCTTGGTGATCGCCTCGGGCACTTCGCGTGCCTTGCCGTGGCCAAAGCCAACGCGGCCCTTGCCATCGCCGACCACGACCAAAGCAGCAAAGCCGAAGCGTTTGCCGCCCTTCACGGTCTTGGAAACGCGGTTGATGTGAACCAGCTTTTCGATCAGCTCTTCACCGCCGTCCTCGTCGCGACCCTTACGGTCGTCTCGGCGCGGGCCGCCACGACCGCGGTCGTTTCCGCCACGATCATTGCCACCGCCGCGATTGCCACCGCTACGATCTCCACCGCGTGGGCGACGACCCTCGGGCGCGCTTGCTTCGGGAGCTGCCGTGACAGCTTCGCCTGTGTTGATTTCATCAGCCATCGTTAGAACTCCAGCCCGCCTTCACGTGCGGCGTCAGCCAGCGCCTTGACGCGGCCATGGAACAGAAAACCGCCGCGATCAAACACGACAGTGGTGACGCCAGCCTTCTGCGCAGCCTCGGCAATTTCCTTGCCGACGGTGACAGCGGCATCGACATTCGCGCCGATGCACTTGCCGCCAGCCTTCAGCGAAGACGCCGAAGCCACGGTGCTGCCCGAAGCATCGTCGATGATCTGGGCGTAGATGTGGCGGCCAGAGCGGTGAATCGACAGGCGCGGACGCCCACCGGAACGTGCCTTGAGGGCGGTGCGGACGCGCCGACGACGGCGCTCGAATAGAGAAAGCTTGGCCATTACTTCTTCTTCCCTTCCTTGCGGAAGATGAACTCGCCGCGGTACTTGATACCCTTGCCCTTGTAAGGCTCGGGCTTGCGCCACCGGCGGATCTCCGCGGCCACCTGGCCGACTTGCTGCTTGTCGATGCCGGTGATGTGGATCGTTGTGTTATCCGGCGTCTTCACCTCAATCCCCTCGGGGATGGCGAAATCGACATCGTGGCTGTAGCCGAGCTGCAACTTGAGGTTCGAGCCCTGCGAATTGGCACGATAGCCAACGCCGGTGATTTCCAGCGTCTTGGTGTAACCCTCGGTCACGCCGGTCATCAGATTGGCGACCAGCGTACGCTGCATACCCCAAAACGCACGAGCAGCCTTGGTTGCATTCGCCGGCTTGACACGGATGGTCTCGCCTTCGACTTCATAGCTGATCTCGTCGCGCATGGCGAGCGTCAGGGTGCCCTTGGGGCCCTTTACGGTCAGCACGCCGTCGGCGATCTGGGTGGTGACACCCGCCGGTACGGGAACCGGTACTTTACCAATGCGGCTCATCAGAACACCTCCGCGAGCACTTCGCCGCCGACGTTGGCAGCGCGCGCTTCGGCATCCGAAAGCACGCCGCGCGGCGTCGAGACGATGGTGATGCCAAGGCCGTTGCGGATCACAGGCAGCTCTTTGCTGCCCGAATATACGCGGCGACCCGGCTTGGATACGCGGGCAACATGCTTGATCGCAGGCTGGCCCTCGAAATACTTCAGCTCGATGCGAAGCAGGGGATGTTGGCCCGTGACGTCTTCAGAGAAGCCACGGATATAGCCTTCGCGCTGCAGCACCTCGAGAACGTGGGCGCGCAGCTTGCTGGCGGGCGACAGGACAGAGTCCTTCTTCGCCTGCTGGCCATTGCGGATGCGGGTGAGCATATCACCCAGGGGATCGGTCAAAGCCATCGCGGATTTCCTTACCAGCTCGACTTGGTGACGCCGGGGATCATGCCTTTATTGGCGAGATCCCGCAGTTCGATGCGGCACAGTCCGAACTTGCGATAATAGCCGCGCGGGCGGCCGGTGGTCACGCAGCGGTTACGCACACGTGTGGGGTTTGCATTGCGCGGCAGTTCGGCCAGCTTCAGGCGGGCGATCAGGCGCTCGGTATCGTCGAGCGCCTTGTCGTTTGCCTTGGCCTTCAGCGCGGCAAATTTGCCCGCATACTGCTTGACGAGCTTCTTGCGACGCTCGTTTTTGTTAACGGAACTCAGTTTCGCCATGGACTTAAGCTCTCTTTATCCAGTGGTACGTTAAGGGGTTCAGGCAGCTTGCTGCTCGGCTTCTTCCAACGGGAAGGGGAAGCCAAACAGACGCAGCAGCTCGCGCGCCTCGTCGTCGGTTTTTGCAGTGGTGGTGACGATGACATCCATGCCACGCACCTTGTCGATCTGATCATAGCTGATCTCTGGGAAGATGATCTGCTCTTTCAGGCCCATAGCGTAGTTCCCGCGGCCGTCAAACGACTTGGGGTTCACGCCGCGGAAATCGCGGATGCGGGGCATTGCGATGGTGATCAGACGGTCGAGGAATTCATACATACGCTCGCGGCGGAGAGTGACCTTGCAGCCAATCGCCATGCCTTCACGCAGCTTGAACTGAGCTACAGACTTCTTTGCCTTGGTGATCACGGGCTTTTGACCAGCGATCAGTTCCATTTCAGCAGCAGCCGTCGTGACCTTTTTCTTGTCCTGAGTACCCTCGCCGACGCCCATATTGAGCACGACCTTGGTAATCTTGGGCACTTCCATCACGTTCTTATAGCCGAACTTCGCGGTCATCGCAGCAGCGATTTCAGCGTCATACTTGGCCTTCATACGTGGGATATACTTGTCACCCATCGATCGTCTCCCCGGACTTCACGGCCACACGGACCTTCTTGCCGTCCTTCTCCTCGAAGCGGACCCGCGTTGCGGTGCCGGTCTTCGGATCGACGAGGCCAACCTTGCTGATTGCCATCGGCGCCTCGCGGCGGTCGATGCCGCCCTGGGGGTTCGTCTGGCTGGGCTTGCGGTGGCGAGCGGCGATATTCACGCCGGACACCAACACTTTGCCGTCCTTGGGGGTCACGGCCAGAACGGTGCCGGTGCGGCCCTTGTCCTTGCCCGAACGCACGACGACATTGTCGCCCTTTTTGATTTTAGCAGCCGACATCACAGCACCTCAGGAGCAAGGCTGATGATCTTCATGAAACCGCGCGCACGCAGTTCACGAACCACCGGGCCAAAGATACGGGTGCCGATCGGCTCCTCGTTCTTGTTGATGAGCACCGCAGCGTTGGTGTCAAAACGGATGACGCTGCCATCGGCGCGGCGCACGTCCTTGCGGGTACGTACGATCACGGCGCGATGAACGTCGCCCTTCTTGACCTTGGCGCGCGGCTGCGCTTCCTTGATCGAAACGACGATAACGTCGCCCACGCCGGCCACCCGGCGCTTGGATCCGCCCAGCACCTTGATGCACTGGACGCGCTTGGCACCGCTGTTATCAGCGACATCAAGCTGGGATTGCATCTGGATCATAGATCCGGTTCCTTCTACCTGGCTTACCGAGAAATGCCCGGCAGTTCCAAAAGTTTAATGCAGTAAACTCAGACTTCGGCTTCGACAGCCGTGCCCTTGCTCGCCTGAACCCGCTCGATCACCGTCCAGCTTTTCAGCTTGGAAATCGGGGCGGTTTCCTGAATGCGGACGACTTCGCCAGGCTTGTAAGCATTGGCTTCGTCATGCGCGTGATACTTCTTCGAGCGGCGGATGATTTTCCCGTACAACGGGTGCTTCACCTTACGCTCAACCTTGACGACCACGGTCTTGTCGGTCTTGTCAGAGACCACCGTGCCAGTGAGAATACGCTTGGGCATGGGGTTCTCCTTAAGCCTTCGCAGCCGAAGTACGCTCGGTTTGAAGCGTCTTGATGCGAGCGATGCCGCGGCGAACTTCCTTGATGCGCGCGGGGCGCTCCAATTGGTTGGTCGCAGCCTGAAAGCGCAGGTTGAAGGCCTCGCGCTTGAGGTCGGAAAGATCCGCAACCAGTTGGTCGTCGGTCTTGCCACGAAGATCAGCAATCTTGGCCATTATTCACCTCCCAGATGCGAGGTGTCGCCGAGACGGGCAACAACCTTGGTCTTGATCGGCAGCTTCATCGCCGCGCGGCTGAAGGCCTCTGCGGCCAAGGGGCCGGGAACACCATCCAGCTCGAACATGATACGGCCGGGCTTTACCCGCGCCGCCCAATATTCAATGCCGCCCTTACCCTTACCCTGACGAACTTCGGCAGGCTTCTTGGTCACAGGCACGTCGGGGAACACGCGGATCCACAGACGGCCCTGACGGCGAATGTGGCGGGTGATCGCGCGGCGGGCCGCTTCGATCTGGCGTGCGGTGATCCGCTCGGGCTCCATCGCCTTCAGGCCATAAGACCCAAAGTTGAGTTCGGTGCCGCCCTTGGCCAGACCGTGGATACGGCCCTTGAAGGTTTTGCGGAACTTGGTTTTTTTCGGTTGCAGCATGGTTCTACCTCACCTCAGCGCGCAGGCCGCACGCCGGAGGTTTGAGCCTCCAACATGAGCCGCTCTTGCGCCATCGGGTCATGGCCGAGAATCTCGCCCTTGAAGATCCAGCACTTGATGCCGATGATCCCATAGGCGGTCAGTGCCTCAGCTTCGGCGTAGTCGATGTGCGCACGCAGCGTGTGGGCAGGAACCCGGCCTTCACGATACGATTCCACGCGGGCGATTTCAGCGCCGCCCAGACGGCCACCGCATGTGATCTTGATGCCTTCGGCACCCAGACGCATCGCCGACTGCATAGCGCGCTTCATCGCACGGCGGAACGCGATACGACGGATCAGCTGATCCGCGATACCCTGAGCCACCAACTTGGCGTCAACTTCCGGCTTGCGGATCTCAACAATGTTGAGCTTCACGTCGCTGGAGGTGAACTTGGCCAGTGCCGAGCGCAGCTTTTCGATGTCCGCACCCTTCTTGCCGATGATCACGCCGGGGCGCGCAGCATAGATGGAGACGCGGCACAGCTTGGCCGGACGCTCGATCACCACCTTGGAGATCGCGGCCTGGGGCAGCGTTTCCATGATGAACTTGCGCATCTTGATGTCTTCGCTCAGCATCGAGGCGTAATTGCGCCCTTCCGCATACCAACGGCTGTCCCAAGTGCGGTTGATCTGCAGACGCAGGCCAATCGGGTTGCTTTTATGACCCATGGCTTATGCCTCCTGCTCAACTTGGCGGACCACAATGCGCAGCCGGCTGAACGGCTTGAGGATGCGCGTGGACTTACCGCGCCCCCGCGTGTGGAAACGCTTCATGGTGATCGACTTGCCGACCGAGGCCTCTGCGACAACCAGGCTGTCGACGTCGAGGTTGTGGTTGTTCTCGGCATTGGCGATGGCGGAGGCGAGCACCTTGCGGGCGTCCACTGCCATACCCTTGCGCGAGAAGGTCAGGATGTTCAGCGCATCCTCAACCTTGCGGCCACGGATCAAGGCGGCAACCAGGTTCAGCTTCTGCGCCGAGCCGCGAATTTGCGTGCCCACCGACAGTGCTTCGTTGTCGGCAACCCGACGCGGAGCTTTTTGCTTAGACATCAGCGCTTACCCTTCTTGTCGGCGGCATGGCCGGGGAAGGTGCGCGTGGGCGCAAATTCACCAAGCTTGTGGCCGACCATGTCCTCATTCACGGACACCGGGATGAACTTATGGCCATTATAGACGTTAAACGTCAGGCCAACGAACTGCGGCAAGATGGTCGAGCGACGCGACCAGGTCTTGACCGGAGCAGAGCGCCCCGATCCATCCTGTGCCACTTCGGCCTTCTTGAGCAGGTGCAGGTCAACAAACGGACCTTTCCAAACGGAACGAGCCATAGCCCCTTACCTCTTCTTCTTGGCGTGGCGTGAACGAATGATCATGCCATCAGTGCGCTTGTTGTTGCGGGTACGTGCACCCTTGGTCGGCTTGCCCCAGGGGGTAACCGGATGGCGACCACCAGAGGTCCGACCTTCACCACCACCATGGGGGTGATCGACGGGGTTCTTGGCGACACCGCGGGTGAGAGGACGAATGCCCTTCCAACGGTTGCGACCAGCCTTGGCGAGGTTCTGGTTCGAGTTGTCGGGGTTCGAAACCGCGCCAACCGTACCCATGCAATCGCCGCGCAGGTAACGCTGCTCGCCCGAGTTCAGACGAACGATCACCATGCCGCGGTCACGGCCCACGACCTGCACATAAGTGCCTGCCGAACGTGCGATCTGACCACCCTTGCCCGGCTTCATCTCCACATTGTGGATGATAGTGCCGACCGGCATTTGGCTCAGCAACATGGCGTTGCCGGGCTTCACGTCGGTCTTTTCGCCGGCCACCACGCTGTCGCCAACGGCGAGGCGCTGTGCGGCCAGGATGTAGGTCTGCTCACCGTCTTCGTATTTGACGAGGGCGATGAAGGCGGTGCGGTTGGGATCGTACTCCAGACGCTCCACAACGGCAGGCTGGTCCCACTTGCGACGCTTAAAGTCGATGAAGCGGTACTTCTGCTTGTGGCCGCCGGCGATGCCGCGCGATGTCACATGGCCCTTGTTGTTGCGGCCACCGGTCTTGCTCTTACCTTCGGTAAGCGCTTTGAGCGGGCGGCCCTTCCACAAGGACGACTTGTCGACCAGGATCAGGCCACGACGGGCCGGGCTGGTCGGGTTATAATGCTTCAGTGCCATGGCTTAACCCCTGACCCCTTCGGTGATGTCGATCGACTGACCAGCGGCCAGCGTCACAACAGCCTTTTTGAAGTCCGAACGCGTGTAAGGTTTACCCTTCCAGCGCTTGACCTTGCCCTTTTGCGTCAACGTGTTGACGCCAGTGACTTTCACACCGAACAGGGCCTCGACCGCAGCTTTGATCTGCGGCTTGGTGGCCTCACCGGCTACCTTGAACACCACGGCGTTATGCTCAGAGAGCAGCGTGGCCTTCTCGGTGATGTGCGGCGCTACGATCACATCGTAGTGGCGCGTATCGATCGCGTCCTTAGCCATGGAAACGTGCCTCCAGCTTTGCGACAGCATCGCGGGTCAGAACCAGCGTGTCATGCTTCAGGATGTCGTAGACGTTGGCGCCGATGGCCGGCATCACGTTGACGCCGTACAGGTTGCTGGATGCCAGAGCGAAAGAAGCGTTTACCGCATCCCCGTCAATCACCAGAACCTTCTTGCCCCAATTCGCCTTGGCGAGATTGGCAACGAGCACCTTGGTCTTGCCGTCGGCCACGTCGAGGTTTTCCACCACAACAATGTTGCCGTCCGTCTTCGACGACAACGCCATCTTCAGGCCGAGAGCGCGGATCTTCTTGTTCAGCGAAGGATTGAAGTCGCGGACCCGGGGACCCATCGCCTTACCACCACCGATGAACACCGGAGCAGCACGGTCACCGTGACGAGCCGTACCGCCGCCCTTCTGGTTGCCGAACTTCTTGCCGGTGCGGGCAACATCGCTACGCTCACGAGCGCCACGTGCCGTCGCACGGCGATTTTCCAGCTGCCAAGTGACAACACGGTGCAGAATGTCCGCGCGCGGGGCAATCCCGAACACGGCATCTGACAGCTCAACTTCGCCCTTTGCGGGGGTGCCGTCGAGATTGAGGACCTTAATCTTCATGTTCTCAGCCCTCCTGACCGTCAGTGGCCTCTGGCGCCGCGATTTCCGCAGACACAGGGGCAACAGTTTCATTGCTGTTGGCGGCCGATTTCAGACCAGCGGGGTATGGCGCTTCAGCGTGACGGGCGACCTTGACGGCGTCCTTCACCAGCAGCCAACCGTTCTTCGAACCAGGGACAGAGCCCTTCACAAAGATCAGGCCGCGCTCATCATCCGTGCGGACGACTTCGAGGTTCTGCTGGGTGCGCTGACGGTCGCCCATGTGGCCGGCCATCTTCTTGTTCTTAAAAACCTTGCCCGGATCCTGGCGTTGGCCAGTCGAACCGAGGGCACGGTGGCTGATCGAAACACCGTGGGTTGCGCGCATACCGCCGAAACCCCAACGCTTCATACCACCCTGAAAGCCCTTGCCCTGCGTGTGGCCGGTGATGTCCACCAGTTGGCCAGCAACGAAGTGCGAAGCGGCGATGGTCGAACCAACTTCCAGCAGCGCATCAGCGCCCACGCGGAATTCGGCAACTTCAGCCTTCAACGACACTTCCGCCTTGGCGAAATGCTCGCGCTGCGGCTTGGCGACATTCTTCTGCTTGGCCGTGCCGGCACCCAGCTGAACCGCGACGTAACCATCACGCTCTTCTGTACGAACCGAAACCACCTGGCAATTTTCCAGCGAAAGAACGGTAACCGGCACATGCCGCCCGTCTTCCTGGAACAGGCGGGTCATCCCCACCTTTTTAACGATCACGCCACTGCGCATGATCCATACTCCTTAAATACAGAGGCCTGCGAAGGACCATCCCCCGCAGGCGTGCTCAACCCGATTGTAGAAAACGAGCCCCGTCCGGGCTGGATGCCGCCATTTACCCCAAAGGGCCAACAGCAGCGAGACGGGGGACGCTTGCCCGGCAAGTGACCCAGAAGAATCGCGCCGGAGGTATCCCGAGGCCCCGGTAGGCTGATCCCACCAGAACCGCAAGGGCGAACCGCAAGCGGCCCGCCCTTTACTGACGATTAAGCCAGTTTAATCTCGACATTCACGCCAGCAGCAAGGTCCAGCTTCATCAAAGCATCGACCGTGGCGGCGTTGGGCTGCACGATATCGAGCAACCGCTTGTAGGTGCGAACCTCGAACTGCTCGCGCGACTTCTTGTCGACGTGCGGACCGCGGTTAACGCAGAACTTCTCGATCTTGGTCGGCAGCGGAATGGGGCCACGGATCAGCGCGCCAGTGCGGCGGGCGGTATCCGCGATTTCGCCGGTCGCCTGATCCAGCACACGATGATCGAATGCCTTCAGGCGGATACGAATGTTTTGAGCGTCCATTTACCTACTACCGATGAGAAAGAGCAAAAACAAAACCACCCCACACTGACCGGCAGGCCCGGCGGGGCAGCTCAAAAACGTAAAATCACAAAAACCGGCAGCCCGAGCGGAGCGAATCCCCTCGGGCTGCGCGGCCTATATTACTTCGTGATCTTGCTGACAACCCCAGAACCGACGGTGCGGCCGCCTTCGCGAATTGCGAAGCGAAGACCCTCATCCATCGCGATCGGTGCGATCAACTTCACGCCCAGCGAAACGTTGTCGCCCGGCATCACCATTTCGGTGCCCTCAGGCAACACGACTTCACCGGTGACGTCGGTGGTGCGGAAGTAGAACTGCGGGCGGTAGTTGGCGAAGAACGGCGTGTGACGGCCACCTTCATCCTTCGACAGCACATAGACCTCGGCGGCAAACTCGGTGTGCGGATTAACCGAACCGGGCTTGGCCAGAACCTGACCGCGCTCAACTTCTTCACGCTTGATGCCGCGGATCAGTGCGCCGACGTTATCGCCAGCCTCGCCCTGATCGAGCAGCTTGCGGAACATTTCCACGCCGGTCACGGTGGTCTTCTGGGTGTCCTTCAGACCAACGATCTCGACTTCCTCGCCAACTTTGACGATGCCGGTTTCGATACGGCCGGTCACAACCGTACCACGACCCGAGATCGAGAACACGTCCTCGACGGGCATCAGGAAGGGCTTGTCGGTCGGACGGGGGGGCTGAGGAATGTACTCATCAACGGCCTTCATCAGGGCGTAGATGGATTCCTTGCCAATCTTGTCGTCGCGGCCTTCGAGGGCAGCCAGAGCCGAACCCGGAATGACGGGGATGTTGTCGCCGTCGAAACCATACGAGCTCAGCAGCTCGCGGATTTCCAGCTCAACCAGCTCAAGGATTTCAGCGTCATCGACCTGATCAACCTTGTTCATGTAGACGACCAACTGAGGCACGCCCACCTGACGCGCCAGCAGGATGTGCTCGCGGGTCTGCGGCATTGGGCCGTCAGCAGCGTTCACCACCAGGATCGCGCCGTCCATCTGCGCCGCGCCGGTGATCATGTTCTTCACATAGTCAGCGTGACCCGGGCAATCGACGTGGGCATAGTGACGGTTGGCCGTCTCATACTCAACGTGGGCGGTCGAGATGGTGATACCACGCTCGCGCTCCTCGGGAGCCTTGTCGATGTCGGCATAGCCGGTGAAAGTGGCGCCACCGGTCTCTGCGAGAACCTTGGTGATCGCTGCGGTCAGCGTGGTCTTGCCATGGTCAACGTGACCGATGGTGCCGATGTTGCAGTGCGGCTTGTTACGCTCAAACTTAGCCTTGGCCATTGCTCAAACCTTCTTTTAAAAAAACTGGAAACTCTTGAGGAGCGACGGCGCCCTTAGAATCGAGCGCCGCCCCTAATGACTTTTTGCCGATCAGGCAAGCTTCTCCTTGAGTTCGGTGGCCACATTGTTTGGCACCTCGTCATAATGGGAGAATTGCATCGAGTACTGCGCACGCCCTTGGGTGAACGAACGCAGCGTATTCACATAGCCAAACATGTTGGCCAGTGGCACCTGTGCCTCGACAACCTGGGCATTGCCGCGGCTGTCGGTGCCCTGGATCTGTCCACGGCGGCTGTTAAGATCGCCGATGACATCACCGATGAAGTCCTCAGGTGTCACCACCTCGACCTTCATGATCGGCTCGAGCAGCTTGATGCCGGCCTTTTGGGCCACTTCACGCATCGCGCCACGCGCGCAGATTTCGAACGCCAGCGCCGACGAGTCGACGTCATGGTAGGCGCCGTCGTAGAGGTTGACCTCGAAATCGATGATCGGGAACCCGATCAACGAACCCGCAGCCGCCGTCTCGCGCAGACCCTTTTCAATCGCGGGGATATATTCCTTGGGAATGTTACCGCCCTTGATCTCGTCCTTGAAGACGAAGCCGCTGCCGCGCTCGCCCGGTGTCACCTTGATCTTGATACGACCAAACTGACCGGTACCGCCCGACTGCTTCTTGTGGGTAAAGTCCAGATCGACCGGCTTGCCCAGATATTCGCGGTAAGCCACCTGCGGCGCGCCGACATTGGCCTCCACCTTGAACTCACGGCGCATACGGTCAACGATGATGTCGAGGTGAAGCTCGCCCATGCCCTTGATGATCGTCTGACCCGATTCCTGATCGGTCGAAACGCGGAACGACGGGTCCTCGGCCGAAAGACGATGCAGCGCGATGCCCATCTTCTCTTGGTCAGCCTTGGTCTTGGGCTCAACCGACAGCTCGATCACCGGCTCGGGGAATTCCATCCGCTCCAGCACGATCGGCTGACGCTCGGAACAGATCGTGTCGCCGGTGGTGGTGTCCTTCATGCCGGCAAGAGCGATGATATCGCCCGCGAAAGCTTCCTCGACGTCCACACGGTCGTTGGCATGCATTTCCAGCATACGACCGACCTTTTCCTTCTTGTCCTTCACCGAATTCAGATAGGTGCCCTTGGTGAGCGTACCCGAATAGATGCGGATGAAGGTCAGCGTGCCGACGAAGGGATCGTTCATCACCTTGAACGCCAGTGCCGAGAACGGCGCGTCATCCGTAGGCGGACGGCTGTCCTTCTCGTCGCTGTCCAGCTTCACGCCCTGCACGTCCTCGATATCGAGCGGCGAAGGCAGATAATCCACCACAGCGTCGAGCAAAGGCTGCACGCCCTTGTTCTTGAACGCCGAGCCGCAGCAGACCGGCACGAACGACTGGTTCAGCGTGCCCTTGCGGATCAAACGCTTCAGCGTGGCGACGTCAGGCTCATTGCCTTCGAGATAGGCCTCCATGACCTCATCGTCCTGGTCGACGACCAGTTCGATCAGCTGGTTGCGATATTCGGCGGCCTCGTCGGCCATGTCAGCGGGGATCGGCTCATAGAAAAATTCGGCGCCAAGGGCCTCGTCCTTCCAGATGATCGCGCGCATTTCGACCAGATCAACCAGACCCTTCAGATCCGCCTCAAGGCCGATCGGAATGTAGAGCACGGCAGGCTTGGCGCCCAAACGGTCGATGATCGACTGCACGCAATACTTGAAGTTGGCGCCGGTACGGTCGAGCTTGTTGATGAAGCACATCCGCGGAACCTTGTACTTGTCCGCCTGACGCCACACCGTTTCCGACTGCGGCTCCACGCCGGCCACGCCGTCAAAGCAGGCCACAGCGCCGTCGAGCACGCGCAGCGAACGCTCGACTTCGATGGTGAAGTCGACGTGCCCGGGGGTGTCGATGATGTTGATCCGGTGATCTTTCCAGAAGCAGGTCGTCGCGGCCGACGTGATCGTGATGCCGCGCTCTTGCTCTTGCTCCATCCAGTCCATGGTGGCGGCGCCATCGTGAACTTCACCGATCTTGTAGCTCTTGCCGGTGTAAAACAGAATACGCTCGGTCGTGGTGGTCTTGCCGGCGTCGATATGCGCCATAATACCGATGTTGCGGTACATTGACAGCGGATGGCTGCGTGCCATGGGAAATTCCTTGGTTGGGTTAGAGGCCGAAGGGCACCCGTCCTCGATTATCGTGACAGGCGTGTGACGCGGAGGCGAACCCCCGCGTCGCGCGCATGCCAAAATTACCAGCGATAGTGACTGAAGGCGCGGTTGGCGTCGGCCATACGGTGCGTATCTTCGCGCTTCTTCACGGCGTTGCCACGGTTGTTGGCCGCATCCAGCAATTCTGCCGAAAGGCGCGCCGCCATCGTGGTTTCGCTGCGGTTACGCGCAGCCGTGATCAGCCAGCGAATGGCCAGAGCCTGCGCGCGCTCGGGGCGAACCTCGACCGGCACCTGATAGGTCGCACCGCCAACGCGGCGGCTGCGGACTTCGATCTGCGGACGCACATTAGTCAGCGCGTCGTGGAACAGCTGGATAGGATCGCTCTTGGCGCGGGTCTGCATGGTTTCCATAGCACCGTAAACGATGCTTTCCGCGACCGACTTCTTACCGTCGAGCATCAGGTTGTTCATGAACTTCGACAGGGTCTGATCACCAAACTTGGGATCAGGCAGGATTTCCCGCTTTTCGGGACGACGACGACGTGACATCGTTGATATTCCTTATCTTCAAGGCCGGGCCATTCAGGCCGCACGACCGGGGTAAAAGCCAAAGGTGTAAGGCCGCGAGGCCCCTGCCCTCCTGCTTACTTCGGACGCTTGGCGCCGTACTTCGAACGGCTCTTCTTGCGGTTCTTCACGCCCTGCGTATCCAGAACGCCGCGCAGGACGTGGTAACGCACACCGGGAAGATCTCGCACACGGCCGCCGCGGATCAGCACAACGCTGTGCTCTTGCAGGTTATGGCCTTCACCCGGAATGTACGAAATCACTTCGCGGCTGTTGGTCAGACGGATCTTGGCCACCTTGCGCAAAGCCGAGTTCGGCTTTTTCGGGGTTGTGGTGTAAACACGGGTGCAAACGCCGCGCTTTTGCGGGTTCTGCTCCATCGCGGGGACCTTGGACTTGGTCTTCTGCGGTTCGCGGCCCTTGCGGACCAACTGGTTGATTGTAGGCATGAAAAGACTTCACCTAAATTATGGCATTTCGCACATCAGGTGAAGGACAAGGTTTTCGCCACAACAACGGCGCGGGCGGACACCCGAACCTTTTGCAACGAAAGCCGAAAACACTCCACCCATACGCGTCGCGCCGGGTTACTTTGACGATTTGCGCCTGTGGCCGTAAAGCCACCCGGCACGCACCGGCAATGTTCAGCTCTCAACACCGAATCCGGGTGCACTGGACGCCCATAAATTCGATTGGAGCGCGCCCTTAGTCCGCCCAGCAGCCCCCGTCAAGTGCTGGGGCTCAGGCGCGGCAAATCAATGATCGTGGCGATCGCCGCTATCGTGGCCGGACTGCTGCGCCCCACCATGCCCATTTTGCCCGCCACCGCGCGGGAAATGAGGCATATTGCCCCCTTGCACCGGGTGCCCGCTGCCATGGATTGGGCGATACTGCGAACCATCGCCGGGCGCATCACGGCGAAAATGGTTGCCAGCACCCTTGTGCCATTGGTTATCGCCGCCGCCGCCGCGATAGTAAAAGAACCCGTCAGTGCCCCAATAGCCATCATAGACTGGCCCGTAAAAGCCATCATAATAGCCATCATAAGCCCAAGGTTCCCCGCCGGCATAGCTGACACCAACGCCACCGCCATAGCCGTCCACACAGCCGCCCAAGCCCAGAACCGCCGTCACCCCAGCGCCAACCAGCGCCCATTTCACAAGAGAATTCGTGCTCATCTGATCCCCTGACTGCCCATTGGGCAAACCCTTCAACACAACACGAGTGTCTGCCTAGAAGTATGACCCAAAGCTGAACGCTTCTATCAGAAAACTTACTTAGCGGCCCGATGGGTCCACCCGGTTATAATCCGCCTCGATATCCTTTGGCGGGTCGCGATAGCTGTCCCACGGCAGGTCTTTTTTCAGCGTATCAGCAAAGCGCTCCATCCACTCGATACCGTCGTGCCCGGCGTAATTGTCGGGGGTGCGATAGGCGGGGTCCTTCATCGCCTCCTCTATCGTCACAGGTTTCAGATGATGGCGCTTCAGCATGGCGGCGAAATCATCGATGCAATCGGCATTCAGCCGCGTCGCATGCATCAACATGACATAGGCAATCTCGCGCCCGAACACCTCGCGCGAGGCCTTGCGATACCATGTCAGCATCGCGTCGGTATGTTCCAGATATTCGGCGCGGATTTCGGCGACGCGTTTGGCATTGTGGTGCGAAATGGCATCGTCATAGGGCTCGGCGAATTCCCAGTCATCGGCGTCGATGGTGACGGGGGCGATGCGATAGCCATGGTGGCTCAGCCATTCGTCGATCTCGCGCTTGGTCGCCTCTGGCGTGCCGGTTTCCAGATAGGGGTGGCGAAACCACACCATCTTGCGGTGATGCTGCGCCAACAGAGCCTTGGTGACCGGCTCGCCCTTCTGAATATCCTCGATATAGCCCTTCGCGCCCAGCGTATTGGGCGATTCATGGCTGAAAGTGTGGTTGCCAAGGTTCATCCCCGCCTTCAGCCATGCCTTCAGCACATTGATCTGCTGCGCGCGGATGATATCGTCGAACTTGCCCTCGTTGACAAAGCCGATCGCCGGGAAATGGTGCTTTTTCAGCCCCTGCAGCAGCGCCTTGTTCAGGTAATTCACATAGGGCTGATTATCCAGAATGGTCAGCCCCGGCAGATCGTCAAAGGTCAGCGCGACGGTGCCTTCCTCGGCTTCCACGCGTGGTTTGGCGGTGGCGGCCAGTTTGGGCGCGGCGGGAGCAACCGGCGCCTGCACCGTCATCGGCACGGGCACCGGCACGGGCGCGGCAGTTTGCCCCATGGCGACCGGGGCCACCGTCGCAGACAAAACCAAGGCGGCCGACATACCATGGCGGCGGACAATAGCGCGGCCCAAAACCGCAGGGCTTGATGGCAAAATGACGCTCATGGCGAAAGGCGATCCTCTGACACTGATGGCGCCGCTTTTGCCGCGCCTTCCCCCGCCATTACCGGCAGCGCGCTTGCTGTCAAACCCGTAAATGGAATTTTAGCAAGGCTTTACCTGTCAGTTCCCCCTCTTCCATTATTGGCCATCCACTCGCGCACTTCGCGGTCCATATCGATCAATTCGGCGATGGTGGTGTCGATCGCCGCGCGTTGCTCGGTCAGCTTGGCCATGTGTAGGCGGATCTGTTCGCCCAGATGGCGCATTTGTTCGCGCCGCGTGGGGTCCACGCCGTACAGATCGAGGAACTCGGCAATCTCCCTCAGCGAGAAGCCCAGACTTTTGCCGCGCAGGATCAGCCGCATCCGCGCCACCTCGCGCCGCGAATAGACCCGCATGCCCGCCAGCCGCTGCGGCTCGATCAGGCCCTTGTCCTCGTAAAACCGCAGGGTGCGCTGGGTAATCCCCAGCTCGCGCGCCACCTGCTGAATGCCGAAGACATCAGCCCCCTCGCCGGTTTCAAACCCCGCCGCTGTCATGGCTTGGCTGCACCTGCGGCGCGCTTTGCGGCTTCCTCCGCCACCAGATCCTTGCGCGAAATCTTGCCGATCTGGGTCTTGGGCAGGCTTTTGCGAATTTCAAATTCGTGCGGCATTTCGATCTTGCTGAGATGTTGGGTCAGGAACGCGGATATGTCGTCCGCCGTTGCCGTGGCGCGGGGGCGCAGCGCCACGAACAGCTTGGGACTTTGCCCGCGATAGGCGTCGGGCACGCCGATGGCCACCGCCTCGCTGACGGCGGGGTGTTTATAGGCAGCCTCCTCGATCACGCGGGGGTAAACATTATAGCCGCCGCACAGGATCACATCCTTGATCCGGTCAACCAGAAACAAATAGCCGTCCTCGTCGATATAACCAATGTCGCCCGTGCGCAGCGCGCCGTCGATAAAGGTCTCGGCGGTGGCATCGGGGCGCTGCCAATAGCCCTTCATCACCTGCGGCCCGCGCGCGCAGACCTCGCCCTTTTCGCCGGGCGGCATCAGGCGGCTGGGCGCATCGGGATCGCGGATTTCCAGCACAGTGCCGGGGAAGGCCGGGCCGCAGCTGTCCGCCTTGATCAACCCATCGACCGGGTTGCAGGCGATGATCGGCGATGCCTCGGTCAAGCCGTAACCCTCTACCACCCGGCCATGGGTGCGTGCCTCGAACACCTCGCGCACATCATGCGGCAAGGGCGCCCCGCCCGACACACAAGCCCTGAGAGCGCTGAAATCGGGCACCTTCCCATCGGGCAAATTGTTGAACGCCACATAGATCGTCGGCACGCCAAAGAACTGCGTCGGCGGTTTACGGCGCAGCGTGCGCAGCACCTCGCCCATCTCGAATCGCGCCAGCAAGACGATCTCCGCCCCCACCTCAATCGAATAATTCAGCACAGAGGTCAGCGCGAAGACATGAAACATCGGCAAGATACCCAGAGTGCGCAGCGCCACATCGCCCTTTTCCCCGACATGCACCGCCATCTGCGCGCTGTTCGCCGCGAGGTTGGCATGGGTCAGCATCGCCCCCTTGGGAACGCCGGTGGTGCCGCCGGTATATTGCAGCACCGCGATGTCATCGGGAGACACCGCCACCGGATCGGGCGCGGCCTGATGCGCGGTCAGCTCGCCAAACGTCAGCCCTCGCCAGCCGGCAGACAGCTTGGGATGATCCGAGCGTTTCAGCCAGCGCCAGCCGAACGCCATGAAGGGCGGCAGAATACCCTCCATCGGGCAGACAATAATCCGCTCCAGCCCGGCCTCTTCAGCAATGCCGATCACCTTGTCATGGACCATGGCGACATCGGGCACCGCCAGCATCCGCGTGCCGGAATCGCGGATCTGATGCACCAGCTCGCCCGGCGCATAGAGGGGGTTGAAGTTTACCACAATCGCGCCGATCCTCAGCGCCGCAAAGTAGAGGATGATGAAGTATGGCGTGTTCGGCAGACACAGTCCGATACGGTCGCCCTGACGCAGGCCCGCATCCTGCAACCCCCTCGCCGCGCGTGCCACCAAGGTGCCCAGATCGCCGTAACGCCAGACCCGCCCCTGAAAATCCATGGCCACGCGCTCCGGCCAACGCGCTACCGCATTGTCCAGCAATTCCGGCAGGATACGCGGGGGGAACGCCTGTGTTGCGCCGCTATTCATCGCCATCCTCCAACTTTTTACCGCACGACTCATCTTGCGCATCATACAATGATTGACGTATAGGGCAATCCATGAACCTATACGTTAGCATAACACCCGCAACTTTCCGCTAAAAGAGGCCCGACACGATGCCCCACACCACGACCAACTCCGTCATCATTGGCTACGCCCGCTCGCCGTTCCATTTGGCGAACAAGGGCGATCTCGCCCGCACCCGCCCCGACGATCTGGCCGCCGCCGTGGTCCGCGCGCTGGTGGAACGCACCGGCGTCAACCCTGCCGACATCGAGGATCTGTTCCTCGGCTGCGCCTTTCCAGAGGGCGAGCAGGGCTTCAACATGGCGCGTCTGGTGGCGCTGATCGCCGGCCTGCCCTTGAGCGTCGGCGGGGCGACGGTGAACCGGTTCTGCGGCTCCTCGATGAACTCCGTCCACATGGCGGCGGGGCAGATCGCGCTGGGTGCGGGCAAATTGTTCATCTGCGCCGGCGTCGAATCGATGAGCCGCGTGCCGATGGGCGGCTATAACCCCATGCCCAACCCCGCGCTCGCCAAAGCCAGTGCCGCCTATATGGGCATGGGCGAAACCGCCGAAAACGTCGCGACGAAATATGGCATCAGCCGCGCCGCGCAAGAAGCCTTCGCCGTCGCCAGCCAAGCCAAAGCCGCCGCCGCCATCGCCGCCGGGCGCTTGACCGACGAAATCATCGCCATTTCCACCAAGGCGGGCGAAGTCTCCGCCGACGGCACCCCGCGCCCCGGAACCACCGCAGAGGCCCTCGCCGGCCTGAAGCCCGCCTTCAGCGCCAGTGGCACCGTCACCGCCGGCACCGCCTCGCCGCTGACCGACGGCGCCAGCGCGGTGATCGTGGCGGAGGAAGGTTACGCCCGCGCGCATAATCTGCCGATCCTCGCCCGCATCAAATCCGTCGCCATCTCCGGCTGCGCGCCCGAAATCATGGGCATCGGCCCCGTCGAATCCAGCCGCAAAGCCATGGCCCGCGCCGGCATCACCGCCGCTGACCTCAGCGTGGTCGAACTCAACGAGGCCTTCGCCAGCCAGTCGCTCGCCTGCATAGCGGACCTCGGGCTGGACGCCGCGAAGGTCAACATCGACGGCGGCGCCATCGCCATCGGCCACCCGCTGGGCGCCACCGGCGCGCGTATCGTCGGCAAGGCGGCGGCTCTGCTGGCGCGCGAGGGCGGCAAATATGCCCTCGCCACGCAGTGCATCGGCGGCGGCCAAGGCATCGCCACCGTGCTGGAGGCCCTGTGATGACGGATCAGATCACAAAAATCTGCGTCATCGGCGCGGGCACCATGGGCGCAGGGATCGCGGCGCAGGTCGCCAATGCGGGGCTGCCGGTGCTGCTGCTCGACATCGTGCCCAAGGAAGGGGACCGCAGCGCCATCGCCAAGGGCGCGGTGGCACGGATGCTGAAAACCGAACCCGCCGCCTTCATGTCGAAATCGGCCGCCAAACTGGTCGAAACCGGCAATATCGACGACGACCTTGCCAAAGTGGCCGAATGCGACTGGGTGATCGAGGCTATCATCGAGCGGCTGGACCTGAAACAGGCGCTCTACGCCAAACTGGAGGCGCTGGTCCGCCCCGGAACCGCCGTATCGTCGAACACCTCGACCATCCCGCTGGCGCATCTGATCGAGGGCCGCGGCGCGGAATTTCGCCGCAATTTCCTCATCACCCATTTCTTCAACCCGCCGCGCTACATGCGCCTGCTGGAGGTCGTCTCCGGCCCCGAAACCGCGCCCGACCTCACCGCACGCATCAGCGATTTCGCCGACCGCGCGCTGGGCAAGAGCATCGTGGTGTGCAAGGACACGCCGGGCTTCATCGCCAACCGCATCGGCACTTTCTGGATACAGAGCGGCCTCAACGCCGCCTTCGACCTCGGCCTGACGGTCGAGGAAGCCGATGCCATCGTCGGCAAGCCGATGGGCGTGCCCAAGACCGGCATTTTCGGCCTCGTCGATCTGGTGGGCATAGACCTGATGCCGCATCTGAAGGCCAGCCTGACCAGCACCTTGGCGCCGAACGACCCCTATCACGCCATCGCCATCGACCACCCGCTCATCACCAAAATGATCGCCGAGGGCTATACCGGGCGCAAGGGCAAGGGTGGGTTCTACCGCCTCAACCGCGTGGGCGGCAAGCGCAAGGAGGCCATCGACCTCGCCACCGGCGAATACCGCGCGCAGGCGAAACCACCCAAATTGCCCGGTGATCTGGCCGCCGTTCTGGCACTGCCCGGCAAGCAAGGTGCCTATGCCTGGGCCGTTTTGGGCGCGACCTTGGCCTACGCCGCGTCACTGGCGGGCGAAATCGCCGACAGCGTGCTCGCTATCGATGACGCGATGAAGCTGGGCTACAACTGGAAATGGGGCCCATTCGAGCTGATCGACAAGCTGGGCGCGGACAAAGTCGCCGCGCGTTTGGCGGCAGACGGCCAGCCGGTGCCCGCTATTTTGGGCATGGCGGGGGCGGAAGGCTTCTACCGCACCGACGGCGGCAAACGCCAATATCGCTCCCTCGACGGCGCATGGCACGATGTGGTCCGGCCCGACGGCGTATTGCTGCTGTCCGACATTAAACTGGCCAGCAAGCCCTTGTTGAAAAACGGATCGGCGGCGCTGTGGGATGTCGGCGACGGCGTGGTGGCGCTGGAATTCACCAGCAAAATGAACGCTTTCGACGCCGACATCATGGGCCTCATCCAAAAGGCGATCCCGCTGGTCGCCGCACAGTACAAGGCCTTGGTCATCTATAACGAGGGCGGCAATTTCTCCGCCGGCGCCAACCTCGGCCTAGCCCTCTTCGCGGTCAACATCGCGGCTTGGGGGGAAATCGACAAGCTGATCGCGGGCGGCCAGCAGACTTTCAAGGCGCTCAAATACGCCCCCTTCCCGGTGGTCGCCGCGCCCTTCGGCATTGCGCTGGGCGGCGGCTGCGAGGTCTGCCTCCACGCCGACGCCATTCAGGCGCATGCCGAAACCTATATCGGCCTCGTCGAATGCGGCGTCGGCCTGATCCCCGGCTGGGGCGGCTGCGGCGAAATGCTACACCGCTGGCAGAGCGCCCCCGGCATGCCCAAAGGCCCGATGCCCGCAACCGCCAAGGTGTTCGAAATGGTCTCCACCGCGCAGGTCTCCCGCTCGGGCGCACAGGCGCGCGAAATGGGCGTGATGCGCGCAGGCGACGGCGTCACCATGAACCGCGACCGCCTGCTGGCCGACGCCAAATCCCGCGCGCTGGCCCTGGTGGACGGCTACCAGCCACCCGAGGCCCCCACATTCCGCCCCGCGGGCGCCGGCGGCAAGGCGGCACTGGCATTGGCGGTCGATGGCTTCCGCAAGCTCGGCATGGCGACGCCCTATGACGAGGTCGTGGCGGCCCAGCTCGCCGAGGTGCTGTGCGGCGGAGAGGCGGACATGACCGACACCCTGAGCGAAGAGGACATGCTGGCGCTGGAACGCAAGGCCTTCCTGCAACTGACCCGCGACCCCCGCACCATCGCCCGGATCGAGCATATGCTGACCACCGGCAAACCCCTGCGGAACTGAGAGGACCGACCCATGCAAGTCTATGACGCTCCCCTGCGCGATATGCGTTTCGTACTCGAAGAACTCCACACCGGTGACGGCTTCGGCGACATCCCCGCGCTGGCCGAATTCACCCCCGACCTCACCCACGCCGTGCTGGAGGAAGCCGCCAAATTCACCCGCGAAGTGCTGCTGCCGATCAACCGCAGCGGCGACGAGGAAGGCTGCATCTTCGAAAACGGCGTCGTCCGCACCCCCAAGGGCTTCAAGGAGGCCTACCAGCAATATGTCGATGGCGGCTGGGCGGGGCTCGCCTCACCGCCCGAATGGGGCGGGCAGGGCCTGCCCAAGGCCGTGCAATTGCTGGTCGAGGAAATGCTCTGCGCCACCAATGTCTCTTTCGGCCTCTATCCGGGGCTGGGGCATGGCGCGACAACCGCGCTGGAGGGCCACGCCAGCGAGGAACTCAAAGCCGCCTATCTGCCCAAGATGGTCAGCGGGCAGTGGGCGGGCACCATGTGCCTGACCGAATCGCATTGCGGCACCGATCTGGGCCTGCTGCGCACCAAGGCCGAGCCGCAAGCAGACGGCAGCTATAAAGTCACCGGCAGCAAGATCTTCATCTCCGCCGGTGAACATGATCTGGCGGAAAACATCATCCATCTGGTGCTGGCGCGCCTGCCCGATGCGCCCAAGGGTTCGCGCGGGATCAGCCTGTTTCTGGTGCCCAAATTCCTGCCCAATGCCGATGGCAATCCCGGCCCGCGCAACGGCGCCTTTTGCACCGCCATCGAGCACAAGATGGGCATCAAGGCCTCCGCCACCTGCCAGATGAGCTTTGAGGACGCCACCGGCTGGCTGGTGGGGCAACCACATCAGGGCCTCGCCGCGATGTTCACCATGATGAATACCGAGCGCGTCGGCGTCGGCGTGCAGGGCCTGGGCATTGGCGAGGCGGCCTATCAGGCGGCGGTGTGGTACGCACGCGAACGCCTGCAAGGCCGATCCTTGTCCGGCCCCAAACGCCCCGATCTGGCGGCGGACCCGATCATCGTCCACCCCGATGTCCGCCGCATGCTGATGACGATGCGCGCGAACAACGAGGGCTGCCGGGCGCTGGGCGCATGGGTCAGCCGGGCGCTGGACGCCGAAAAATTCACCGACGACCCCGCCGTGCGTCAATCGGCCGAGGATTTCATCGCCCTGATGACCCCGGTGGTGAAGGCCTTGTTCACCGATCTGGGCTTTGAAACCGCGAACCTCGCCACGCAGTGCTACGGCGGCCACGGCTACATCCGCGAAAGCGGCGTCGAGCAATATGTCCGCGATGCGCGCATCACCATGATCTATGAAGGCACCAATGGCGTGCAGGCGCTGGATCTGGTGGGCCGCAAATTGCCCGCCAATATGGGCCGGGCGCTGCGCAGCTTCTTCCACCCGGTGAACGCCTTTATCGAGGCCAACAGCGCGGAAGGCCCGCTGCAGCCCATGGTCAAGGGTCTCGAAAAAGCCTTTGGCGCGCTGCAACTGGCCAGCGCCCATATCGCCCAAAAAGGCATGGCCGACCCCGAGGAAGCCGGCGCCGCCGCCACCGATTACCTGCGCCTGCTGGGTCTGGTGGCGATGGGCTATTGCTTCGCCAAATCCGCCAAGATCGCCATGGGCCAACTGGCGGGCGAGGAAGCGGCCTTCTACGACGCCAAGATCAAGACCGCGCGGTTCTTCTTTGACCGCATCCTGCCGCAGGCGGGCGGTCTGCTGATGGCGATCAAATCGGGCAAGGCATCGATGATGGCGCTGGACGAGGCGGCGTTCTGATTACAGCCAGCCCGCCTCGCGGTACCATTCGGCGGTTTGCGTCAACCCCTCGGGGGTGGCGATCATCGGCCGCCAAATGGCGCGGGGTGGGCGGGCCGTCGCGCTGACCACCCAGTTGGGGTGCAACATATAACCGACACGGTCCGCCGTCAGCTTGGCGCGCGGGCCCCGCAAGGCCCGGTCCACCCGCGCCGCCGCCCGCATGGCAAAGGGCGGCAGTTGCAGCGCCAAGGCCCGCCGCCCACGCACCGCCATGCCCATCAGGCCGGCGATTTCGACATGGCTCCAGCCGCGCGCGCGGCCATCGTCGGGCTCGAACACACGGTGCGTCACAAATTCGCCGCCGGGGATCAGATCCAGCAGTAACCGTGCCAAATCATGGACATAGATCATTGAGGCGCGCCCCCCGCCACCGGGAACCGGCACCACGCCGATCCGCGCCGCCTTGAACATATCCAGCGTATCGCGGTCGCCCGGCCCATAAATCCACGGCGGACGGACAATCGTCCAGTCCAGCCCGGATGCCTTGACCAACAACTCCGCCCGCGCCTTTGACGCGCCATAGGCCGACAATTGCGGCTCGCGCGCCGACAGGGACGAGACGAACACAAAGCGCGGCACCCCCGCCGCCTTCGCCGCCTCCAGCGCGGCCAGCGTGCCATCGACATTGCCGGCGACGAACTCCGCCGTATCGGGCGCATTGACCACGCCCGCAACATGAATGGCGACTTCGGCGCCCAGCATGATCTCGTCCAGCGCATCACGGTCGGCCAAGTCGCCGCGCATCCACGTTACCCCATCACGGCGCGGCTGGTCGCGGCGGGTCAGCGCATCGACCACCATCCCTCGCGCCAAAGCCTCCTCCAGCACCGCGCCGCCCAGAAAGCCGGTGGCGCCGGTCAGCGCGATGCGCGGCACCTGCTGCGCCAATGGCAAACTGCTCACAGCAACACCATCTGATCGCGGTGGACAATCGCCGATCGCGGGGCGTACCCCAGAATTTCGGCATGTTCGCTGGAATGATGCCCGACCAGCGCCGCACATTCGCCCGCGTCATATTCGCTGAGCCCATGCGCCAGCACCGCGCCGTCCGCATCATGGATCGCCACCGCATCACCGCGCGCAAAGGCCCCCTCGACCGCCGTAATCCCCCGCGCCAGCAGGCTGGACCCTTGCCCCAAGGCGCGCGCCGCCCCGGCATCGACCGTCAGTACCCCCTTCAGCCGCAGCCGCCCGCCCAGCCATGCCTTGCGCCCCCGCGAGGCACCCTTTCGCGGAACGAACAAAGTGCCGATTTCCTGTGCGATCAGCCGCGCAATCGGGCGATCCGCCGCGCCATTGCCAATCGCCAGCGCAATCCCCGCGCGGCCGGCGATTTCAGCGGCCTGCAGCTTGGATATCATCCCGCCCGAGCCCATGCCGGAGCCCGACAGCGGGCTGGCCATGGCGCGAATCTCCGGCGTAATCCCGCGCACTACCGCCAAACGCGTGGCGCCCGGCTCAGACGGATGGCGGTCATACAGCCCGTCCACATCCGACAGCAACAGCACCGCATCCGCCCTCGCCGCCTGCGCCACCCGCGCGGCCAGACGGTCATTGTCGCCGAAACGAATTTCATGCGTCGCGACCGAATCGTTCTCGTTGATCACCGGCACCGCGCCCGCATCCAGCAAGCGCGTCAGCGTCGCCGTCACATTCAGATACCGCCGGCGATCCTCCAGATCATCCAGCGTAAACAGCAATTGCGCGGCGGTCAGCTCATGCGCGCCCAGCAATTCCGCCCACAACCCCGACAGAGCGATCTGCCCCACAGCGGCGGAGGCTTGCGCATCGGCGAGCGACCCGCGTCCGCCCTTGTCCAGCCCCAGCTTCGCCGCCCCCAGCGCAATCGCGCCCGATGACACCACGATCACCAACTGGCCCCTCGCGCGCGCCTCGGCGATTTCACCCACCAAAGCCGAAAGCCACGCCCGGCGCGGTGCACCGCCCTCCACCAGCAAGGCCGAGCCGACCTTGACCACCAAACGCGGCGTGGCGGCGGGGTTGGCTAGGTCGGCGAGCTTGCGAATTTGGCTGGGCATGTCAGCCGACTAATCCACGGCCGCGGCTTTGGAAAGGGCTCAAATCGGCGACCAATCGGCGGTTTCGTCTTCCTCGCGTTCCCCAGCGGGGCGCTCGGTGACGGTGGCGGAGGGCAGATGGTCGATCACCGCGTTCAGCAATTGGGGCAGCCCCTTGCCGCTGGCGCCCGAAATCGCGAACACCTTGCGCGCTCCCGCCTGCCGCAGTTCCTTGCTGAAGGCCTTGACCAATTCGGCATCCACCGTGTCGATCTTGTTCAGCACGATCAGCCGCGGCTTGTCGGCCAGCCCCTCGCCGTAGGCTTCCAGCTCCTCCTCGACGATTTCCAGCGCCTCTGCCGGGTCCACGCCGTTGATGTCGATCAGATGGATCAGCACCCGGCAGCGTTCGATATGGCCCAGAAAGCGGTCACCCACCCCCGCGCCGTCCGCCGCACCCGCGATCAGGCCAGGAATATCCGCCAGCACAAATTCGCGCGCCTTGTGCCGCACCACGCCCAATTGCGGACGCAGCGTGGTAAAGGCATAGTCGCCAACCTTCGCCTTGGTGTTCGACACATAGTTGATAAACGTCGACTTCCCCGCATTCGGCAGGCCCACCAGCCCCACATCCGCCAACAGCTTCAGCCGCAGCCAGACGTACATTTCCTGCGCGGGCCAGCCCGGCCCATGCTGACGCGGCGCGCGGTTGGTCGCGGTTTTATAGCTGGCATTGCCGCGCCCGCCATCGCCGCCGCGCAGCAGGGTAAAGCGCTGCCCGGCCTCGGTGAGGTCCAGCAAAATTTCCTCGCGCGCATCGTCCATCACCTGCGTGCCGACGGGAACCTGAATCACCAGATCATCGCCGCCCGCGCCGGTGCGGTTGGAACCCTCGCCGCCCTTGCCGCGCATGGCTTTGAAATGCTGCTTGTACCGAAAATCTATCAGCGTGTTGAGGCCAGCCACGGCTTCGAAAATGATGTCGCCACCCTTGCCGCCATTGCCGCCATTAGGGCCGCCGTATTCGATGTATTTTTCACGCCGAAAAGCCACCGCGCCGGGGCCGCCTTGGCCTGAGCGCAGGAATATCTTGGCTTGATCGAGAAAATGCATTGTCCGCCGGTCCCTGGTCGCAAATTGTCCGGCCCGTTATCGCGGACCAGCATCGCGCTTGGACCGGGCAGGTGCCCGATCCGTATATACGCAAAGGAATGGTGGAGCCGAGGGGGATCGAACCCCTGACCTCGTCATTGCGAACGACGCGCTCTCCCATCTGAGCTACGGCCCCGTTCCTCTCGCGAGCCCGCGTTGGCACGAATGGCATAGCCACACCGCGCCCACACGAGAGCGCTCCCCTAGCGAAAATGGCGCCCGCTTGAAAGGGATATTTTGCGAAATTCAATTGTTGCTGGGCGCCCCGACGTCGGCTGCCGTCATCCGCGGCGCAGGCCCGGCGTATTTGGCGTCCCACGCGGCGGCGTCGCTGCGATATTTGTCGTATTGGCCATAGAATTGTTCAAACACGATATCGATCGAGGGCAGCGAATTCTGCGCGAAATTCAGCAAATCCTTGGACTTCACCGTGGCCGCGTCGCGCTGCATCGCCGCCACCGCATCGCAGAAATGCCCCATGGTCGGCGGCAGGGCAAAGTGGTTGTAAACGCCGGTCATATAGGCCTCGCGCTGGGTCACGAAATGCGCGCCATATTGCTTGCGGAACTCGGCATCGACCTGACGATTGGTGGCGGTCAGGGTGCGGGCATTGGCCTTCAGGAACATCCGATAGCCATCCTGAACCCCGGCATATTGCGGCTGCGGACAATCCAGCGCCGCCACATTCCACGCCGAACGCAGGTTCCACAAGGCCTGCGCCGGGGAAATCCCCCGATCCACGCTGGCCCGCAATCCATCCGGCCCGCGCGCGGGAACGGTGAGGTTCGGCGAGGCATTTTCGGGCGGCATCGGGCGCGGCGGAACAGGCTCCCTGACGACCACCGGCGGCGGCGGGGGCGGCGGAGCCGGCGGGGGCGGCGGCGCGCCACAGGAACTCAGCGCAGCAATGACGCCAGTCAGCAGCGCAGCACGCACACCCCATTGGGTGCGGGTCAGTTTCACGAGCGAAGGCATCTTGTCACTCTCCACAACGGCCATTCATATTCGCGCAGTCCATAATCCACCCACGCGGATAAGCAAATGCCCGGAGCGCCGATCAGCGCCCCGGGCACGATAAAAGGTGGCTAAAACCCGCTCGTTGCTGCGATCAGCGGCGGTTGCCCATAAAGCGCAGCAGGAACAGGAACATGTTGATGAAATCGAGATAAAGCGTCAGCGCGCCCATCACAACCATCTTGGATGCGTCCTGCGTTCCGGCGTTCTGGCCATACATCAGCTTCAGCTTCTGCGTGTCCCACACGGTAAGGCCGGCAAAGATCAGCACACCCAGCACGCTGATCACCAGCTGCATCACATTGTTATGCAGGAACATATTGATCACCATGGCGATGATCAGGCCAAACAGCCCCATCGTCATAAAGCTGCCAAAACCCGACAGGTTCTTCTTGGTGGTGTAACCGACCAAGCTCAGCCCCGCAAAGGCGCCCGCCGTCGCAAAGAAGGTCGTGGCAATCGACGCCCCGGTATACACCATGAAGATCACCGACAGCGACACACCATTGATCGCCGCATAGGCCCAGAACAGCGCATTCATCGCCGGGGCCGACAGGCGGTTATAGCCAAAGCTCATCACCATGACAAAGCCCAGCGGGGCCAGCATGAACAGGATGCGCATCGGGCTGGTGATCAACGAAATACCAAAGCTGGAATTGGCCACCAGCATCGCCACCAGACCCGTCAGCAACACGCCCGAAGCCATATAGTTGTAAATCGACAGCATATAGCTGCGCAGGCCGTCATCCATACTTGTGGCACCAAAGCCGGCATTCACCCGGTTTGCGCCAAAGCCCGAACCGGGCTGGGGGTCGTTCCAGTTGGCCATCATCAGCTCCTTCACGGCGCCCCCGCGCAATTGCGGTGGGGCCTGTCTTCGTGGGTAATATCGGAGTTCCCGCCCAAGGTTTCAAGGAAAACCGCGCGCCGCCCAGATAATTATCACAAACCGCCTAACAGACCCAGGCTGAGCGCCGCCTGAACAGCCCCCCTATCGCGCCGCCTTGGCCATTTCCTTGCTGCGTGCCTCGGCGGCGCCCAGCGTTTTGGCCAGCAGCCCCGCCAAGGCGCCGTCCGCATCCAAAACATCCAGCCCCGCCTGCGTGGTGCCGCCGGGGCTCGCCACCCGCCGCGCCAGCTCCCCCGGCGAATGCGCAGCACCAGCAGCCAGCGCCCCCGCCCCCTCGACCATCGCCAGCGCCAAACGGTCCGCCTGTTCGCGAGGCAGGCCCAGCCCCTCGCCCGCCGCCGCCAGCGCGTCGATAAACCGGTAAACAAACGCCGGCCCAGAGCCCGCCAGCGCCGTCACGCCATGCATCAAATCCTCATCCGCCAGCCATTCGGGCGTGCCCAGCGGCGCCAGAAACGCCGCCACCGCATCGCGCCCGGCGGTATCCAGACCCCGTTCGACCAGCCCCATCGGGCTCTTGCCAATCGCCACCGCAAGATTGGGCATGATCCGCACAATGCCCCCCGCGCCTGGAAACCGGGCGGTCAGACTCGCCAATTCCGCCCCCGCCAAGATCGACAGCAACACCGTTTGCGGCCCCACCAAAGGCGCCAGCGCCGCCACCACGCTGTCCAGCGCCTGCGGCTTCACCCCCACCATCACCGCATCATAGTCGCCGGCAGCCGGCAGTTCACGCAGCAAAGTCACCCCTGCCGGCACCTCGGCGAGCGACCGATCGACCACGGTAAACCGCTCCGGCGCCGCGCCCCCCGCCAGCCATCCGGCCAGCATCGCGCCGCCCATATTGCCGCAGCCCAAAATCAGCAGGCGCCGCGGCCACATCAGGCTTCCCCCGCCGCATCGACCAGCGCGCTGGCCAGCGCGTCGGCGGGGCTCTTGTCGCCCCACAGGATGAATTGGAACGCGGGGTAAAAGCGGTCGCATTCCTCCACCGCCGCCTCGACCAAAGCCTGCGCGTGGTCGATGCTCAGCATCCCGTCATCGCCCAGCATCAGGCCATGCCGGTACAGCAGCACCGACCCATTCGACCACACATCGAAATGCCCCAGCCACAGCTGCTCGTTGATCATCGCCAGCACTTCAAAGATCGCGGGCCGCTTGTCCTCGGGGATGCGGATGTCGGGCAGGCACAGCAGTTGCAGCACATGATCGTCCGCCCGCCAGATGCCGCGCAATTGATAATTGGCCCAGCTGCCCTGCACCTCGCCGGTGATCTCGTCGTGGGTGATCATTTCATACGGCCACCCGCGCGCCTCGAACAGCTGGCCCAGCATATCGACGGGCGCCGCATCGTCGTGACGGCTGATTTCGCTCTGATCCATTCGCATCACCTTGAACCCGTCATAATTGCGCCATTTTCAAGCCGGCTGGATGGGGCCGCAAGGGGCCTCGCGACAATGGCTCAGCGGCCCGCCCCTGCGTATAACTGTACAAGCCTGTTTACAGATTGTGGAAAACCCGCGTTCCGGTGGCCGAATTGCCTCCGCGCCTTGCCTATTGCCCCTCCAGCGGGTCCACCACCTGCCCCGCCGAACTGGTCCAGACAAAGGCATCGGGATGATCGCCCTTGGCCTTGGCGGCCCAGACGCCGGCTGCCTCATCGCTTTCGAACGGGCCGACCAGCAGGCGGTTGGTCCGCCCCCACGCCGCCGTCGAGGGCGACTTGCCCTTGAACAGCTTGCCCCCATCCCGGACCATATGCCGCCAGTCAAACGCCAGCCGCGACGCCGAGCGCCCCACGCCAATCTGCACCCAGATCCGGCTGGGATGCGCAGGGGGTGGCGGCGGCGGCGGAGCCTTGGGCGCGGGGCGCGGCACCTTGATCTTGCGAATATCGACCGCGCCGGCGGCGGGCACAGCCTGTGCCTTCGCCCCGCCAAATGCCGCAAAGGCCTGCGCAAAGCTGGGCTTGGCCGCCGCAGGTTGCTCGGTGGACGCGGGCGTTGGGATGGGCGCCGGGGTTGGCATGGGCGCAGGCGCGGCAACTGGCGGCGTGACTGGAGCCACAGCGGCCTGCGCGGCGGCATTCGCCGTCGCATCCGGCTTGGGCGCGGGTGCAGGAACCGTTGCGGGTGCGGGCGTTGAAACCGGCGCAGCCCCCGTGGTATTCTCCCGCGAAGGCATCGGCTCGGGCGGCGCAACCCGCACCGCGACAGCCTCCACCACCACGGGTTTGGGCGCGACAGGCTTCGGAGCGGGCGGCGTCACCGCCACTGCCACAGGCGCGGGCGCGGGCACAGACACCGCCACAGGCTGCGTCACTGCCACAGGCGGCGTCACCGGCTGCGCGGCGGCTTCCTGCGCATGTTTCGGCTTCAACGCGCCGCCATCCGCCGCAGCGCCCAGCGGACGCCCGGCAGGTATCAAGGCCCGGTCGCCCTCCGCGCTGGCCAGATGCACCCCGCCCGGCCGCGCCTGATAGGCCGCAATCGCCGGGTCATCCACGCCGATCTCCGCCGGCTGGGGGAAATGGCCAAGGTTCGCCGCCGCCGCCTGCTGCGCATGGGTCAGCCGCCGCATATATCGCAGATAGGGCGCGATGCCGATGGCCAACTGTTCGGGCATGGTGGCGCGGGCGATCGACACCGCCTCCTCCTCCTTGCCCAAAATCGCCATGACAAAGGCCCGCGTGCGCCACGCCGCCCGGTCCTGCCGTTTCAGCAAAGGCGCCAATGCAACTTCCGCATCGCGCTCGTCGCCAGCGATGGCCAGACTGATCGCCAAGCGCCGGCTCGCCTCGTCCGCCGTCTCGCCAGCCGCGCCGCCACTCAGCGCTATGCGATAGCTGCCCTGCGCGGCGGCATTATCGCCCACCAGATCATAAGCCAAACCGCGATCGCTCGTCCGCGCAGGCTCCAGCGGCCCCCGCGCCGCCGCCGCCTCGAACAGGGGCAGCGCCGTCAACGGCTCCTCGGCCAAAACCTTGGCGGCGGCCAAACCGGCCTCAATCCGGGGCGTGTTCGGCGCAATCTTGTCCGCGCGGGTGAAAAAGCCAATCGCCGCGCCCGTATCGCCCATCGCCAGCGCGCCATTTCCGGCATCGACCAGCGCATCGACATCGCGCGGGCTGTGTGCCAGACGGGCCAGCGCCGCGCTCAGCGTCGCGTGGCCCTGATCGGGCAGCGCCTGCACCACAGCATGCGATCCGCCGGCATCCTGCGCCCACGCGGGCGGCGCGCCAGCCACAAACCACACAGCGCACATCGCCGCACCGGCCCTAGGCCACGCAAATCCTGCCGGGCGCAGAGGCCCCACGCGGGGAATCATCAGGTTTATCATCGTCCCGCCGGTAAGCGCATCGCCGCGCCGCGCAAGCGGGAAAAAGCACCCCGCCCTGCGCTTACGACGAATGCCCTTACTGGTTGTTCTGCCGGCCCAGAAAGCGCGGAATATTGACAGCGCCGCCGTCCTCATCGTCGTCCTCTTCGGTGGCCTTGCGGCGCCCGGTGAGGTTGGCCATCCGTTCAAACAGAGTACCGCCGCCAGCAGCCGCCCCATCGGGAGCATGCGCTGCGGGGGCCTGTTCTGGCACCAGCGCCCGCCGGCGACCGGGTGCCGGCGCGGGCGACGGTTCCTCGTCCGCCATATGGCTGGCATCCAGCAGCATCTCGTGCGAGGCGGCGTGGCCATGCTCGCCGTGCTGCGGCATATCCGCCTCATCCGCCACGCTCAGCTCCAGCGGATCGTCGGCTTCGGCATGCGGCGCGGCAAATGGCGCCGGTGTGGCAGAGGGCGCGAAAGGCGGCGGCGCAAAGGGCGCAGGCTCATGCGCCGCAGGTGCATGAACAACCGGCGCGGGCTCGTGAACCACCGGCTCATGGGCTACAGGCTCATGCGCGATCGGCTCATGCTCAGCCGGAATCGTAACGGGCTCGGCAGGCTTGCTAAAAGGACGCGTCGCTGCCGGCGCACTGGCGGGCCGCGCTGGCCCCCGCGCGCCGCCAAGGCTGAACGGGCGCTGCGCTTCCTCGGCGTGCCCCTCGACCTGCTCGATCCCGGTGGCGACCACCGAGACGCGGATCTTGCCCTGCAAATCGGGGTTGAAGGCGCTGCCCCAGATAATGTTCGCCTGCGGATCGACCAGCTCGCGGATGTGATTCGCCGCCTCGTCCACTTCCAGCAGCTTCATGTCGTCGCCGCCGATGATCGAGATGATCACCCCCTTGGCACCCGCCATCGACACGCCGTCGAGCAGCGGATTGGCAATCGCCTTTTCGGCCGCCTCCAGCGCGCGGTTGGGGCCTTCGCCCTCGCCGGTGCCCATCATCGCCTTGCCCATCTCGGCCATGACCGAACGCACATCGGCGAAATCGAGGTTGATCAGACCCGGCATCACCATCAAATCGGTGATCGAGCGCACGCCCTGCTGCAACACTTCATCGGCGAGGTTAAACGCCTCCTTGAAGGTCGTCTCGGCCTTGGCGACCAGAAACAGATTCTGGTTCGGGATGACGATCAGCGTATCGACGTGCTTTTGCAGCTCCTCGATCCCAGCCTCGGCGCTGCGCATGCGGCGCGTGCCTTCAAACAGGAACGGCTTGGTGACGACGCCGACGGTCAGCACGCCCTTGTCGCGCGCGGCCTTGGCGATGACGGGCGCGGCGCCGGTGCCGGTGCCCCCGCCCATACCCGCCGCGATAAAGCACATATGCACACCTTCGAGCATCCGCTCGATCTCGGCCATGGTTTCCTCGGCGGCGGCGCGGCCAACCTCGGGCCGCGACCCGGCGCCCAGGCCCTGCGTGATGTCAGGCCCCAGCTGGATGCGATGTTCCGCGATCGAGGTATTCAGCGACTGCGCGTCGGTATTGGCGACGACAAAGTCCACACCCTCGATCTCGTTGCGGATCATATTGGCGATGGCGTTGCCGCCGGCTCCTCCGACTCCGATCACGGTGATGCGCGGGCGCAGCTCCTCGATGGCGGGGGGGCCGATATTGATGCTCATTGCCGTCTCCTGTCAGTCACGCGAACCTAACGTGAATGCCGATTGCCTGAATTGCACGCTTTGGCGCCAGCAATCAAAGCGCGTCAGCTATTTGTCCACAGCCGCATGCACCATACGCATTTGGCCCCAGCCTTAAAATAAACTTGCGCATTAAAAATAAGCCTTCACCGCATGCAGCACGCGCGCCGCAAGGCCCCAGCCTGAGAAATTCCTGCCCGCTTGCCAGATCGCCCCGGCCTTTCGCACATCCAGCGGATCCGCCGCCGCATAGAGCACCAGCCCCGCCAAGGTCGCAAAACCGGGCGTCGCATGCGCCTCTGGCAAGCCCTTCAGCCCAATCGGCCGCCCGATCCGCACGGGCCTGCCCAATGCTCCTTGCGCGAAATCGGCGATTCCCGCAAGCTCCGCGCCGCCGCCGGTCAAAACCACCTGCTGGCCAGAATTCTGTTGACCCGAATTCTGCAGGCTGGCGTTTTGCTGTACCGGTTTGGGTTGGGCCGCCTTGGGTTGCCCCGTCTTGGATTGCCCCACAACCCGCCCCGGCGCGGTGGCAAAGCCCATCCCCTTCAGCGCGCGATTGATCTCGTCCATCAGGCGGCCCAACTGCCCGTTGATCACCGCGATCAATTCGGCGCGGGGGATCTGGTTCTTGTCATCGCCGCCGCGCGCCACCAGCGTGCCGCCTTCCTCGCCCGGCGCGCCAATCGGGATCATCTCGCGGTGGTCGGCGGGGCTGGCGATCGCCGAACCATTGACGCATTTCAGCCGCTCGGCCTGAAAGCGGCGGATGCCGAATGCCGAGGCAATCGCGTCGGTAATATCGCCCGACCCCATCGGCACAGCGGTCATCCCCACCAGCATGCCCGCCGCATAGACCGAGACATTGGTCACCTCCGCGCCGAATTCCACCAGGGCCACGCCCAGTTCGCGCTCCTCGGCGGTCAGGCAGGCATAGCCCGCCGCGACCGGCGCCGCCACCACCGCCTCGACATCCAGATGTGCGTTCTGCACCGCCTCGGTAATATTGCGGATCGGCGCGCCGTCGGCCAGCATCACATGGATATCGACGCCCAGCCGTTCGGCGTGCAGCCCGCGCGGGTTCGCCACCCCATGCGCCCCGTCCAGCGTGTAATGCGCGGGCTGGGCGTGCAGCACCATGCGGCCATCGGGGCGGATCACCTCGCGCGCGGCGACCAGCAGATGGTCGATATCGTCTTCCTCGATCCTTCGCCCGCCGATGTCGATTTCGACCTGCGCGATCTGGCTTTCCAGCCCCGCCCCCGAACAGCCGATCCACACCGAGGACAGGCTGGTATTGGCCATCCGCTCGGCGCGTTCGATGGCGTCGCGCACGGCATAGGTCGCCGCCTGCATATCGGTGACATAGCCGCGCTTGATCCCCTGCGCGGCGCGGTGGCCAGAGCCGAGCACGACCATCTCGCCGGTCTCGGTCATCCCTGCCACCATCGCGGAAATGCGGAAAGACCCGATGTTGACCGCGCCGTAAACGCGGGTGATGCGCGGGGCGACCATCACTCGCCCTCCGGCTTGGCGGTGGCGACGGCTGACGTATGCCCCAGCGCCAAGCTGCCCAGCGCCCCATCCGCCCGGCCCGGCACGCGAATATACACCCGGTCCGCCGCGCGCATATCAAAGGCGGCCGCCTTGCCGCCCAGCAAGCGGTTGGTGCCATCAAGGCGCGCAAAAGCCACCAAAGCCCCCGGCGCCGCATCGCCCTCGGGCAGTTCCAGCACCTGGCCGGTCTTGAAGATCAGGTTCCAGCGGCGGTTGCCGATCCAGTCGGCCTCGGCCACCTGCGCCTTCAACGCCGGCGACACATCCAGCAGCGAGGCCACCGCAGCCACCTGATCCTCCACCCCGTCGCCCGACAGGATCAAGCGCCGATGCGCCTGCCCCGCCGACACCGGGTCCAGCACCTTGCCGCTGGCGTCGATCAGCACGAAATGACTGGCTGGCTTGCCATCGGCGCCCGTGCCATCGGAGACGCGCAGCACCGCCCGCGCCTTGCGCTCGATAATGTCCACCACCAGCGTATCGGGCAATTGCCGCGACACCCGCGCGTCCTGCACCCACGACAGCTGCAACAGATCCTCGCGCAGCGCCTTGACATCAACCTCTGGCATGGCGCGGTTGCGTTCGGCCAGCACGCGTTCGTAAATTTTCAGCTCGTTCAGATGCTTGGTGCCGCGCACCTCGACCCGGCGCACCTCAAAGCCCGCCTGCCGCGCGACGCTCGACACCTGCGCCGCCGCCATCGCGGGCACCCCGGCCAGGCTCGCCACCAACCACGCCAGCGCCACCGCGCCGCCGAGGATGATGGCGAGGAAAATCCGGTGCAGGCTGGCCTCACTGATCGGCAGCATGGCCATCGCATGGTCAAACATGGAGCCTGTCCGCGCCTGAGCTTTGCGCAAAGACCGTTGCTTCTCAGCCCTTTCGGCGACCTTTCGGGCGCTGGTGGCGGTTCGTCGCAGCTTGGTCATGGCGCCGCCTGATCGTTCAGCGCCTCGGCAATAATCGCCTCGACCAGATCACCATATTCCATCCCGCAATGCCGCGCCTGTTCGGGCACGAGGCTCAGCGGCGTCATCCCCGGCTGGGTATTGACCTCCAGCAGGAACAAACCTTCGACGCCCTGGCTGTCATCCCAGCGGAAATCCGAACGCGACGTCCCCCGGCACCCCAGCAAACGATGCGCCCGCAGCGCCAAATCCTTGCAAGCCTCGGTAATGGCATCGGGAATTTCGGCGGGGCAGATGTGTTCGGTCAAGCCATCGGTATATTTCGACGCAAAATCATAGAACTCCGACTTCGGCTTCAACTCGGTCACCATCAGCGCCCTGTCGCCGATCACCGCCGTCGTCAGCTCGCGCCCGCGGATAAACGGCTCGGCCAGCAGCTCGCTGAACTCCACCCAAGGCCCCGGCACATCGCGCCCAATCGGATTGCCGAAATTGCCCCCCTCGGTAACAATCGCCACCCCGACGCTCGATCCCTCATTGACCGGTTTCAGCACATAGGGGCGCGGCAAGGGATCGCCCGCATAGAGGCTCTCGCTAACCACCATCCGCCCGCCGGGCATGGGGATGCCGTGGGGCACCAGCGCCGCCTTGGTCAGTTGCTTGTCGATGGCAATCACCGAGGTTACAAGCCCCGAATGGGTATAGGTCAGCCCCATCAGGTCCATCATCCCCTGCACCGTGCCATCCTCGCCGGGGCAACCGTGGAGCGCATTGAACACCACATCGGGCGCGGCTTCGGTCAGGCGCTGCGCCACATCACGCCCCATATCGATGCGCGTCACCCGGTGCCCCTTGGCCTCCAAAGCCTTCGCCACCCCCTCGCCGCTCATCAGCGACACCGGGCGTTCGGACGACCAACCGCCCATCAAGACCGCAATGTGGAGTTTAGGGATCGTCATGCGGCTTGTCTCGTCTCGTAAAGGGCGGGTTGATAGTCGATCACATATAGGTCGCAGCCTTCGTCCCAAGGATAGAAGCCTTGCTGCGCGCCGGGCCAAACCACTTGAAAGGCCTCGTTCAAAGGGGGCTTTCCCTTCAAAGCCCGATACCACACGGCCCAACCAAAGTGATCATATATGGCCGCACTATCCACGATGCGCTTCAACACGCAGTCGAACCCCTCGATTAGGCCCGATACGCGGAGGCCATCTTCCATTTTCAGGCCGTTCACACATTTCCAATGCAGTTCGCTCAACATTGTGCCCATCAGTTCGTCCCGCAGGCCGAATACGATGGCTTCGGGTTGTTTTGCGGACTCCCAAAAACCGATCGAATGAAGGTAGTTGGGCGCTGCACCCTCAGAATCAAATATCGGCATCAGGTGACAGCCGCGTTCGCGAACATCATCGACGACAATCTGCTCCATCGGCGTGAGGGAGGAAGTTCCCATCACCGCCTCCCCACCCGCTGAATTTCCCACTCCAGTTCGACGCCCGACTGCGCGGCCACCCGCCGGCGCACTTCCTCGCCCAGCGCCTCGATGTCGGCGCTGGTGGCATCACCGGTGTTGATGAGGAAATTGGTGTGCTTCTCGCTGACCTGCGCAGCCCCCACCGTCAGCCCCCGGCACCCAGCCCGGTCCACCAGCTCCCAAGCCTTGGCACCATCTGGATTCTTGAACGTCGAGCCCCCCGTCTTACTGCGCAAAGGCTGACTAGCCTCACGCGCGGCGGCGATGCGGTCCATCTCGGCCTGAATGGCGGCAGGCTCACCCGCCCGCCCACGAAACCTGGCCGAAACCACAATATTCCCATCGGTCAGATCGCTGTGGCGATAGCTGTACCCCAGCTCGCTGGCTGGCAGCCGGGCCACCTCGCCCGATCGGATCACCACATCGCAATCGACCAGAATATCCGCCACCTCGCCGCCATAGGCACCGCCATTCATCCGCACAAAACCGCCGACCGTGCCGGGAATGCTGCGCAAAAACTCCAGCCCCGCGATGCCAGCGTCGCGCGCGGTGGAGGACACCAGAATGCCGCTGGCCCCCGCCCCGCAATCGAGCGTGAGGTCATCGCCGCGCCGCACCCCGGCAAAGGCCTTGCCGAGCCGCACCACCACCCCCGGCACCCCGCCATCGCGGATGATGAGATTGCTGCCCAGCCCCAGCGCCATCACCGGCACAAAGGGGTCAAGCGCAGCCAGAAACGCCGCCAGATCTTGCGGGTCGGCAGGCTCGAACAGCCACTGCGCCCGCCCGCCCGCCTTGAACCACACCAAGGGCGCCAGCGGCGCATCCGGCGTCAATTTCCCGCGCACAGACGGCATCGACGCCATCACGCCCCCCGCTTCGCCGCAACAGCCGCCGCGAGTCCCGCCGCCCATTTGGTAATATCGCCCGCGCCCAAGCACACCACCATATCGGCGGGGCGCAGCGTTTGCGCCAACACATCCGCCAAGCCATCGGCGCCGGCGATCAGATGCGCGCTGCGGTGCCCGCGCTCCTTGATCCCCTCGACCAAGGCGGCTGAATCGACACCCTCAATCGCCGCCTCGCCCGCCGCGTAAACCGGCGCGGCATAGACCACATCGGCATCGTTAAACGCCGCGGCAAAGTCCTCCATATGGTCGCGCAAACGGGTAAAGCGGTGCGGCTGCACCACCGCGATCACCCGCCCCTTAACGCCCTCGCGCGCGGCGGCCAGCACCGCCTTGATCTCGACCGGATGGTGGCCGTAATCGTCGATGATGGTGGCGGGATCAGCGCCGTGGAAAGCCACCTCGCCCACCTTGGTAAAGCGCCGCTTCACCCCGCCGAATTTGGCAAAGCCGGTGCGGATGATTGCGTCATCGACGCCCATCTCCACCGCCACCGCCACCGCTGCCAGCGCGTTCTGCACATTATGCCGCCCCGGCATCGGCAGCTCGATATCCTCAATCCGCCGGAAAGACCCATCACGCTGGCGCAGCGCCGCCGCAAAGCGGTTGCCGCCCGGAATAGGTGTCACATGTTCGCCCCGCACATCCGCCTGCGCCGAAAAGCCATAGGTCACCACGCGGCGATCGCGCACCTTGGGGATGATCGCCTGCACCTCGGGGTGGTCGATGCACAGCACCGCTGCACCATAAAATGGCACGTTTTCAATAAATTCGACGAAACAGGCCTTCACCCGGTCAAAGCTGCCGTAATGGTCCAGGTGCTCCGGGTCGATGTTCGTCACCACCGCTATCGTGCCGTCCAGCCGCAGAAACGAGCCATCGCTCTCGTCGGCCTCGACCACCATCCAGTCGCTAGCGCCCAGCCGCGCGTTCGAGCCATAGGAGTTGATGATGCCGCCATTGATCACCGTCGGATCGACCCCGCCGGCGTCCAGCAGAGCGGCGATCATGCTGGTCGTCGTGGTCTTGCCATGCGTGCCGGCCACCGCGACGGTGCTTTTCAGGCGCATCAGTTCGGCCAGCATCTCGGCGCGGCGCACCACCGGAATGCGCGCCTCCAAAGCCGCGACAACCTCTGGGTTTTCGCGCTTGACCGCCGTGCTGGTGACGACCACCGCCGCATCGCCCAAATTCTCCGCCGCGTGGCCGATGAACACCCGGATGCCGCGCGCGCGCAGCCCCTCCACGACATAGCCCTCGGCGATGTCGCTGCCTTGCACGCTATAGCCCAGGTTGGCCATCACCTCGGCAATGCCCGACATGCCGATGCCGCCGATGCCGACGAAGTGGATGGTGCCAATATCTGTCGCGACGCCCTTCATGCGGGTTTCTCCTGAAGGCGCGCGCTTGGCTGCCCGGCCATCCGGATCACATCCATCAAGGGCGCGGCGCCAAAACTCTCCACCAGATCCGCCAGATCGGACACCGCATGCGGGTATCCGCAGTTCCACGCAGCATGCGCCGCATTGGCCAAAGTTTCGGGATGCTGCGCCATGGCCTGTATCTGCTTGGCCAGTTCGGCGGCGGTGAATTTCTCTTGGCGGATCGCCCGCGCGCCCCCCGCCGCGACGATCTCGCGCGTGTTGGCGGCCTGATGGTCGTCGGTGGCGATGGGCAGAGGGATCAGGATCGCCGGACGGCCCACTGCGGTGAGTTCGGCAATCGTGCTGGCCCCCGCGCGGCCGATGAACAGATGCGCGTCGGCCAGACGGCTCGCCATATCCTCGAAATAGCTGCCGAGTTCGGCGGGGATATTGTGCTCGGCATAGCGCTGGCGCACCGCGTCGATGTCTTCGGGGCGGCATTGCTGCGTCACCTGCAACCGCCCGCACAGCGCCGGCGGCAACATCGCCAGACCATCGGGCACCACCTCTGACAGCACCCGCGCGCCCTGCGATCCGCCGGTCACCAGAATACGCAGCAACCCATCCTCGCTGAACGGCGGATAGGGTTGTTCGCGCAGGCCCATGACCTCTGGCCGGACAGGGTTGCCGATCAGATGCACCTTCTCCACCAGCTTTGGCGAGAGCCGGTCCACCTCATGCGCGGCCACCGCGATGGCATTGACCTTGGGCGCAAGGTAACGGTTCACCCGCCCCAGCACCGCGTTCTGTTCATGGATGATCGTCGGTATCCCGGCCTGCACCGCCGCCAGCAGCGCCGGCAGCGCCGGATAGCCGCCAAAGCCAATCACCGCGGAGGGCGCAAAGCTTTCAAACAAACGCAGCGCCATCCGCTTGCCCTCGCGGATCGCGGCCCATGCCTTCAGCCAGTTCAGCGGGTTCAGCCCCGCCGCGCGCCCCGCCGGCAAGACATGCGTGGTCAGCCCCGCGGGGCACCCGGGGATCGCCTTGCCGCGCTCATCGGTGATCAACGCGACATGCCCGCCGCGCGCCATCAATTCCTCTGCCAGCGCAAAAGCGGGGATCAAATGGCCGCCAGTCCCCCCGGCGGCAAGAACGTAATGACGTGTTACGGAACTCATGGGGTGTGACTCGGCGGTTTGCCGCTGCTCCGCCGCGCCTTGGGGGCGCCAAACGGATCGCGGTCCAGGAAAGGATTGCGGCGCGTAATCGCCAGCAGAAAGCCCACACCAAGGCACAAGGCAATGGTCGAGGACCCCCCATAGGAGATCAGCGGCAGCGTCATGCCCTTGGACGGGAACAACTGCAAGTTCACAAGGATGTTGATAAAGGCCTGCCCCCCCAGCTGCGCCACCAATCCGGTGCCGGCCAGCACTGTGAACAGATCGTCCTCCTTCGACAAACGCACCAGAACCCGCGCGACGATGGCCAGATACAGCAGCACGATAATCCCGCAAACCAGCAGCCCAAACTCCTCACCAATCACAGAGAAGATGTAATCGGTATGCGCCTCAGGCAGGCCCAGCTTATGCGTGCCCAGCCACAATCCGGTGCCGCCCCATCCGCCCGCCGTCAGCGTGTGCCGCGCCAGATCCACCTGATCATAGGCGGTGCCGCCGCCCATAAAGGCGTCAATCCGATGCCGCGCATTGCCGTAAAACAAGTAGGCCGCCCCCAGCCCGAATAGACCCGCCACGCCGGCGATCAACACATGCCTGATCGGCATCCCCGACAGCAGGATCATCACGAACCCCACGCCCAGAAACAGCACCGTCGATCCGAAATCGGGTTGCAGCATCAGCAGCATCGCCACCAAGCCCATCAGCCCCGCACAAATCAGCATCACCGGCATCGTGGGGTCACGCAGCCGCCACGACAAAATCCACGCGAGGCCAATCGCAAAGGCCGGCTTCATAAATTCAGACGGCTGCAACGAAATGCCCAGATTCAGCCAGCGCTTGGCCCCGTTCACATTGCTGCCGATCACCGGCACCAGTAGCAAGGCCACCAGCATCGCAAAGCCCAGCAAAATCCCCGCCCGCCGCGCGCCCTCTCGGGGTAACAGGCTGGCGGCGAACATGGTGATCAGGCCCAATATCTGCCAGCGCACATGCAGCGCGAAGAAATGCATATCCTCGTAATGCACATGCGCGTTCGACATCCGCCGCGCCGAGGCCGGAGAGGCCGCCGCCACCGCCGCCGTCCCCACCGCCATCAACACCAGCACCAGAAACAGTAAAACGCGGTCAATCTCGCGCCACCAGATGGCCAGTTCCGACCTGCGCGAACGGCGGATACGCGGGGCCAGCGCGCCGGTATGGCGCGTTACCCCCGGCACATATGGCGGGCGAGTAGGGGTCGCGGTTTGGGCCGCCATCTCAAGCAGGCTTTCCGTCTGCCGCGCGGTCCGCGATCAGCGTGTCCACGATGTCGCGAAACGCCTGCCCCCGCGCTTCATAGTCGCGGAACTGGTCAAAACTGGCGCAGGCGGGCGACAGCATCACCACATCGCCGGCGACGGCGGCGTTCATCGCCTGCCGGATCGCCTCGCACAGCATTTCGCTGCGGGTGACGGGCATATGCGGCCCCAGAATTTCCGCAAACCGCGCCCCCGCATCGCCGATCACATAGGCGGCGGCAATGTTGTCAAAGTGGGCTGCGCATTCGTCCAGATCATCCCCCTTGGGCAGCCCGCCCAAGATCCAGTGGATACGCCGATGTCCCGCGCGGGGCGGAAATGCCGCCAGGGCCGGCGCAGCGGAGGCGGGGTTGGTCGCCTTGGAATCGTTGATAAACACCACGCCGTGATCCTCGGCGACGCGCTCCATCCGGTGCGGCAGTCCGCCGAATGTCGCCAAGGCAGGTTCCCACTGCGCCGGCGTCAACCCCAAGGCGCGGACGATCCCCACAGCCACCGCCGCATTCTGCAAATTATGCGGCCCCTGCAACGAAGGCCAATGGGGTTGCAGCGCCGCCAAATCCGCGCCGTCCTCGACATGCACCCATTCCGCGCCGCGCCCCGCCGCCACCTGCGCGGTGATGGCATGTGTCTCGGCGTCGCCCACCCCGAACACCGCGTGCTGGCCGGCGGTTTGCATCGCGAACAGCCCCGCCTTGGATGCCGCATAGCCGGCAAAATCGGGGTAACGATCCAGATGATCCGGCGTAATATTCAGCAGCGCCGCCACATCGCAGGCCAGATGATGCGTCAGATCCAGCTGATAACTCGACAGTTCCAGCACATAGACCCCGCCCGCCTCCAGCGGCCCTTCGCCCAAAATCGGCAGGCCAATATTGCCCCCCATCAACGCCGGCACACCCGCGCTACGCAAGATATGATGCACCAGCGCGGTGGTGGTGGACTTGCCATTGGTGCCGGTAATCCCCACCACCCTATGCGGCGGCAGATGGGCGCGCGCGGCGGCGAACAATTCGATATCGCAGATCACCGGAACCCCGGCGGCATGGGCATGTTCGGCGATGGGGTGGCGGTTCAGCGGAATGCCGGGCGAGACCACCACCCCCGCAAATCTCGCCAGATCGATGGCGCAGGCATCGGCCAATTCCACCTGAGAGAAGGCATTCGCAATCGCCTGACGCGGCTCCTCGCGCGCGTCCCATGCCACAACATGCGCGCCGCTCGCCACCAGCGCCGCCACCGCCGCCTGCCCGGTGCGGGCCAGGCCCAACACGCCGTAGCGCTGGCCAGCGAAGATGGGGGATGTGATCATCGGTGGCCAGCGTCCTTCATAAGCTTACCTCAGTTTCAAGGTGGCAAGGCCGATCAGCGCCAACACGATCGAGACGATCCAGAACCGGATCACCACGGTCGGCTCCGCCCAGCCCTTTTGCTCGAAATGATGGTGGATTGGCGCCATGCGGAACACCCGCTTGCCGGTGCGTTTATAGAAAAACACCTGAATAATCACCGACAAGGCCTCCATCACGAACAGCCCGCCGACAATCGCCAGCACGATCTCGTGATGCGCCGCCACCGCAATCGCCCCCAAGGCCCCGCCTAGCGCCAAACTGCCGGTATCGCCCATAAACACCGCGGCGGGCGGCGCGTTGAACCACAGGAACCCCAGCCCCGCCCCCATAATCCCGCCGCACAAGATCGCCAGCTCGCCGGCATGCGGCACATGCGGAATGCCAAGGTACGCGGTGTAATCCGGCCGCCCCGCGACATAGGCGATGATCGCAAAGGCCCCCGCCGCGATGATCACCGGCATGGTCGCCAGCCCGTCCAGTCCGTCGGTCAAATTCACCGCATTGCCCGCGCCCACAATCACAAAGGCGGCAAACGGATAATACATAAAGCCCAGCGGAATGAACCGCTTGCTGATAAACGGTACATACAGATTGGTGCCGACATGGCTGACGATAATCCACGCCGCCACCCCCGCCACCGCGAACTCCGCCAGCAGGCGCACCTTGCTCGACGTGCCCTTGGTGGACCGCTTCTTGACCTTGTCGTAATCGTCCAGGAACCCAATCGCCCCAAACCCCACCGTCACCGCCAGACAGGCCCAGACGAAGGGATCGTTCAGATCCATCCACAACAGCATCGAAATAACCAGCGAAATCAGGATCATCAGCCCGCCCATCGTCGGCGTGCCGCGCTTGGCCAGGTGGCTTTGCGGGCCGTCCTCGCGGATCGGCTGACCCTTGCCTTGGCGGCTGCGCAACATGGTAATGAAACGCGGGCCGATCACCAGCCCCACGGTCAAGGCCGTCATCAACGCCGCGCCCGACCGAAACGTCTGATAGCGAATAAGGTTCGCGGCCCCCGCAAAATGAAACCATTGGGCAAGCAGATAAAGCATTCCGAACCCGTTCTATTTGCCGGCGAGGCTGGCAACCAATGCCCCCAGACCCACCGAATTCGACCCCTTGATCAGGATCACATCACCGTCCACGATCCCGCGCGCGGCCAATTCGCCTTGCGCGCCGGCCACGTCACGGCAATGCGCGAAGGCGAGCGTCTTGCCAAGCGCGTTTCTAGGCGATTTCCCCAATTCAGCCGCCAGCGGGCCCATTTCGTCGCCCACCAGAATGGCCAGATCGACCCCCGCCTCGGCAATCGGTTCGGCCAGCGCCGCATGCAGGCCCGGCGCAAAGTCGCCCAATTCCTTCATCGCCCCCAGCACCGCGATCCGCCGGCCAGAGGGTGAATGCGCGTGCGCACCCGCCAAAACCGCCAATGTGGACCGCATCGAGGCCGGATTCGCGTTGTAGCTTTCGTCGATCAATTCCGCATGCCCGCCGTCCTTGGTGGCGATTTGCAACCGCGCCCCGCGCCCGGCGAGGCCCGGCATCTCCGCCAGCGCCAAGCCCGCCGCGCCCAGATCGCCCCCCGCCGCACGCACGCAGGCCATCACCGCCAGCGAATTCAGCACCCAATGCTCGCCCGAGGCCGCGACGGTATAGCACAAGCGCTGGCCGTACCCCCCGCCCGCCATATCAATCGTCACCAGCGACCCGCCGCCCGGCGCGGAAACCGCATCCATCAGCCGCACATCGGCATGCGCGCTGCGGCCAAAGCTGACCACCTGCGCGCCCTTGGCCTCGGCGGCCTTGCGCAGCCGTTCGTAATGCGGGCTGTCGGCGGGGATTATCGCCACCCCCGGTTGCCCTCCACGCCCTTCCAGCCCGGCGAAAATCTCCGCCTTGGCATCGGCGATGGCCTCCTCAGACCCCAGATTTTCGATATGCGCCGGCGCCACGCTGACCACCACCGCGATATGAGGGCGCACTTGGCGGGTCAGACCGGCGATTTCTCCGGCATGGTTCATGCCCATTTCAAAGATGCCAAACCGCGTCCGCGCCGGCATTCGCGCCAAACTCAGCGGCACACCGACATGGTTGTTGTAACTCTTGACGCTGCGATGGGCGCGGCCCCGACTGCTGCGGTCCAGCGCGGCAAAGATCGCCTCCTTGACGCTGGTCTTGCCGACCGATCCGGTGACGCCGATCACCACCGCCTCGGGCAAGATCCGCGCCCGCGCCGCCCGGCCAAGGGCCTGCAACGCGGCAAAGCTATTCTCCACCAGCACATGCGGCTGCGCGACAGCATGTTCAACAATCGCCGCCGTCGCCCCGCGCCCAAACGCCCCGTCGAGGAAGCGATGCCCATCCATCGCCTCGCCCTTCATCGCCACGAACAGGCCGCCATCGACAATCTCGCGGCTGTCGGTGGCGACATTGCTGATCAGGAACGCGCCCGAAGCTGTCCCTCCGGTCGCCGCCGCAATCTCCTCCGCGCTCCACAAAGCCGCCGGCAGATCGTCCGCCGGAGTGGCCGGCCAAGCCAGAATACGCGCCCGATTGCTCATGCCTGTTCCTTCCCACATACTTCACGCACGACGCTGACGTCATCAAAAGGCAGCACCCGGCAATCCGCCCCGCGCCCGATGATCTGCCCCTGCTCGTGCCCCTTGCCGGCGATCAGCACGATGTCATCTGCACCCGCCTCGGCGACGGCGGCGGCAATGGCAGAGCGGCGATCTCCTACCTCACGCAAAGCCCCCACGGCGCCCGCCATAACGGCGGCGCGAATGGCGGCGGGGTCCTCGCCGCGCGGATTGTCGTCGGTGACAATGGCGACATCGGCCAGCTTCGCCGCCACCGCACCCATCTCCGGGCGCTTGCCGGCATCGCGGTCGCCGCCTGCGCCAAACACCACGATTAAACGGCCACCACAATGCGGACGCAGCGCCGCAATGGCGGCCTCCAGCGCGTCGGGCGTATGCGCGTAATCGACGTAAACCGGCGCCCCGGCCCGGCTCAGCGCCGCGCGTTCCAACCGCCCGCGCACCGGCTGCAAGCGCGCCAATCCGTCCAAAACCTGCTTGGCCGCCATGCCGCTCGCCAACGCCAGCCCCGCCGACACCAGCGCATTGGCCGCCTGATAGGCGCCAATCAGCGGCAAGGTAAATTTATGCGCCGCCCCGTCCAGCACAATCTCCAGCACCTGCCCCAGCTGCCCTGGCGTGCGGCGCACCAAGCGGATCGCCTCGCCCTGTTCGCCCACCGTCAACAACCGCAGGCCCCGCGCGCGCGCATGGTCGATAGTCCGCGCGCTCCACTCATCATCGGCCCAGATCACCGCCGCGCCGCTGTCCATCACCACCTCGTCGAACAGGCGCATCTTGGCGGCGAAATAGCCCTCCATATCCGCATGGTAATCCAGATGATCGCGCGACAAATTGGTAAAGGCCCCCGCGCATACCCGCAAACCCTCGTTGCGATACTGGTCCAACCCGTGGCTGGAGGCCTCATAGGCCACATGGCTCACCCCCTCGCGCGCCAGCCCCGCCATATTGGCCAAAAACGTCACGATGTCCGGCGTCGTCAGCCCCGTCGAGACCGTCTCATCGGGCGTCGTCACCCCCAGAGTACCGATCGAGGCCGCCCGTTCCCCGCCCATCCGCCACAGCTGGCGGGTCATTTCGACGCAGCTGGTCTTGCCATTGGTGCCGGTGACGGCAACGATATTGGCCGGAACCGGCTGATAAAACCCCGCCGCCAACCGCGCAAACGCCCGGCGCGGATTGGCGTCCGCTATATGCAGCGCCCCCTCCACCTTCGCCTCTGGCCGGGCCACCACCGCCACCGCGCCCGCCTTCACCGCCGCCGGGATAAAGTCCTCGCCATTCACCGCCGCGCCGACAAAGGCCCCGAACACATTGCCCGGCGCCACCTTGCGGTTGTCGATGGCAAAGCCGGTGACGGTGGTATCAGCCAAAATCATTCGCCGTCTCCATTGGCGATCAACGGCACGATGTCCGAGATATCAATGTCGCGTGTATTATCAGGCATCACCCCCAGCAAGGGCCCAATACGCGGCACCAAGCGCCCGACAATCGGCGCCGAGTTCCATGCGGCGGTGCGCTGGCCCGAAGTCGCGGCGGTGGCCTGCGGACGTTCCAGCATCGCCAGTACCACATAACGCGGGTGGTCCATCGGAAAGGCCGCCGCGAAGGTGGCGATCACCGCGCTCTTGTCATAGCCGGCGCGGTTGCCGATCTCCGCCGTGCCGGTTTTGCCGCCGATACGAAAGCCGCCCGCATTGGCGTGCTTGCCCGTGCCCACCACCACAATCGTACGCAGCAATTGCCGCATTTTGGCGCTGGTCTCGGCCTTCCAGATCCGCGTTCCCGCCGGGGCCTCGCCCGGCTGCAACCGCCGCAAGGTCGCCGGGCGCCAGATGCCCCCGTTGACCAAGGCCGCATAGGCGCTGGCCAGATGCAGCGGGGTAATCCCCATGCCGTGGCCATAGGACACCGTCATGGTGGTAATCCGCGACCAATTGCCGTGGCTATCGCCGCGCGGCCACAGCGGGAAACCCTTGGCGGGCAGCTCGATATAGGGCCGCTCGTTGAAATGCAGCGACGCCATGGTGGATTTCAGCCGCGCGCCGCCCAGCAGATCGCCGACCTGCGCCGTCACGATATTCGACGAATGGATCAAGGCCTCTGGCACGTTCAGCGATGCGCCGAAATTCTTGTCATCGTGGATTTCGAACCCGTCGATGCTGAGAGGGCGGTTCGACGGGTAACGTTTGGCCATATCGGTGACGACGCCGCTGTCGATGGCGGCGGCGATGGTGATCGGCTTCATCACGCTGCCCAGCTCGTAGACCTGATTGGTGACACGGTTAAAGATATTGCTGGCCCCGGTCTGGTCGATCAAATTGGGGTTGAACGAGGGCAAGGAGGCCAGCGCCACCACCTCGCCGGTATCGACATCCAGAACCATGCCCGCCGCCGCCTTGGCGTTGGTCAGCTGCATACCGCGCGCCAATTCGTCCTCCATCGCGCCCTGCACGCGGGCGTCGATCGACAGCATCTGGGGGCTTCCGCGGGTGGCGGGGTCGGACAGCGGGCCGTCAAACACCTGCTCCATCCCGACGCGCCCATGCCCGTCGGAGGCCACATAGCCCAGCACACTCGCCGCCATCGAGCCTTGTGGGTAAAACCGCTCGTTCTCTCGCGGGAATTCCAGCGCGGGTTCGCCCAGAGCATGGATGCGGTTGGCATCCTCTGGCAGAATACGGCGGCGCAGATAGCCGGCCTTGCCCGATGACAGCCGCTGGGTCAGCTGATCGACATTCTCGTCGGGGAATATGGCAACCAAGGCCTCTGCCACCTCGCGCGGGCTCTTGATCAGCGGCGCCCCCTCGCCCATCGCATGCGGGTTGAACCATAGGGCATAGGCCGGAAACGCCCGCGCCAAGGGCAAGCCATTGCGGTCCACGATATCACCGCGGTTCGGCAGGCTGGCGGCATCCTCGCTCCACGCCGCCTTCGATCCCTCGCCAAAGCCCAGATAGCTGATCCGCGCCAAGGCCAGCGCGGCGATGGCGGCAAAAACCATCAACACCCACAGCGCACGCAGCCGCGCGGTCACCAGCGCCTGACGCCGCACATTGACCAGCGCCACCCTGCCGCTGGCGACGCCCGTCGTCACCGAAGTGTTGATCTGCGCAGCCCTCAGCGGCGCGCGGGTTGCGGCAAAGTTGGGGGCTTCAAAGCTGGAGGCGTGGCTAACCGCGTTCATTCGCGCCGCGCCCCTGCCGGATGCACCGCGCGGGCGACCACATCATCCAGCCGCGACAACCTTTGGCTCAGCGAAGGCTTGTGCGCGGCATGGTCCGCCTTGGCCGGGGCATCCACGGGTTTGCCGGTCATCGGTGAGACCATCGCGGGCATGCCCGCTGGCATGCTGGCCGGCATCCCGGCCGCGTCGTTCTCGGCCATGCGGATCTGCTTGGGGGCATCGGGGGCGGCGGGTTTGCCTAGCATCGCCAGCTGACGCTCGCTTTCCAGATATTGCCCGGCGGTGGGCGCTTCATAGCCGAAATCGGTGTCATTCAGCGCCTTCAACTGCTGCTGATTGGCGCGCGCCTCGAACTCGGTTTCCAGGAACATCTTTTCCTGTTGCAGATGCGCGATCTGCCGGTTCGCCAGATGTACCTCGCTCTTCACCGCATTGACCTTGAAGGTCAGCGCCAGCGTCAGCGCAAAACATATCGCCAGCGCTGTGCCCCAGCCGATGGTATGCAGGCGGTCGCGGGTGAGGTTCATGGCTCGTTCCTTTCCCTGCCGGGGGCTGGCCTGTGGCTGGTGCGGGTGGCGGCGCGCAAAGTCGCGGAACGCGCGCGCGGATTGATGGCGGTCTCGGCCTCTCCGGCGCGGATCGCCTTGCTCAGTTTTTCAAACACCGCCGGCGCGCCCTCGGCGGCGCTGGGCATATAGCGCGAGGTGGCGGGCGCCGCGCCGCTGGCGGCTTTCAGGAACTGCTTGACGATGCGGTCTTCCAGACTGTGGAAACACACAACCGCCAGCCGCCCGCCGGGCCGCAGCAATTGCTCGGACGCGGCCAGCGCCGCCTTCAGCTCGTCCAGCTCGCCGTTGACATGGATGCGGATCGCCTGAAAAGTCCGCGTCGCCGGGTCTTTCGGCTGCCCCGCATGATAGCCCAAGGCGCGCCGCACCACGCTGGCCAGTTCCCCGGTGGTGGTCAGCGGACGCGCCGCGACGATGGCGCGGGCAATGCGCCGCGATTGGCGCTCCTCGGCATAGGCATAGATCACGTCGGCGATCTCGGCCTCATCCGCCTCGTTACAGAAATCGGCGGCGCTGGGGCCGTCCTGGCTCATCCGCATATCCAGCGGGCCGTTTGCGGAAAAGGCAAAGCCCCGCCCCGGCTGATCCAGCTGCATCGACGACACGCCAATATCCATCGCGATGCCGTCCACCTGCGTAACGCCCGCCTCCTCCAACGCCGCCGCCATTTCGGAAAAGCGGCGCGGGTGCAGGATCAGGCGCGGCGTTTCCCCTTGCGTTTCGCTCCACGCACGCCCCGCCGCAATGGCATCCGGGTCGCGGTCAAAGGCGTGCACCGTCGCCCCCGCATCCAGCAAGGCCCGCGTATAGCCCCCCGCGCCGAACGTCGCATCTACCATCACCGACCCCGGCACAGGCGCCAAGGCGGCCATCACCTCGGCCAGCAACACGGGGATGTGGGGGGCGGCGTTCATTTGCGCACCTTGCCGGCGGCATCCGCCATCAGGCTGGCACAGGCCGCCTGCGCGCTGGCCCATTGCGGACCCTGCTGCGCCATCAGCACCTCGGGCGCCCACAGGGTGAACCATAGGCCGCTGCCCTGAAAAAACACCGCGTCCTGTATCGACACCAGATCGCGCAAATGGCGCGGCAAGACATGCCGGCCCGATGGGTCAAAGCCAACCTCGTGACAATCGAACATCTGGAACATCCGCTCGTCGCGGTCGAAGGGCTGGCCGGCCTTCAGCGCCAGTTCGTAATCGCGGTCGATCTCGGCCAGCAAGCCGTCGCGGCGCGATTCCCCGAAGCCCACCAGACACTGCCATTTGTGATGTTTCGCGGCGTAGAACAGCGGCTTATTGGCAGAACTTTCCGTCACAGCCTTGCGGAACGCAGGGCTCAGCACAAAGCGATCCTTGTCGCCGCGCTGCGAGAGCCCTTGCCCGCTATAGATGACCGGACGGTCACTCACCCCTGCGCTACCCCACTAAAAAATCGCCACCAAACGGCCAAAACTTCCCCGCGCCGAGGTGCGCGAACACCCCAGCCACCCCATCATAAGGCGACGAAAAACCTTCTGCCGATGCTGTGTCATATCGCGAGTAGCGCGGGCAGGAAAGCCAAATTACGGGAAATTGCGCCACTTCGCGGTGGGAAACTTTTTTATCGTTTTATTTGAAGTGCATACAGCAACGCCCTGCGCAGCCAAAACCCGGCCTCCACCGGATTTCCGCCCGCGAATCGTCCCAATTTCAAAGTAAATTCAGCCTTCCCGACAGAATCGCCTACATCAATCCCGCGATTTCCCGCATCACGCGGGCGCGGGTCGAGTCTGCCAAGCAACCGTAGGTTCGGCTTAGTGCCCCGAGGGGTGGGCCGCAGCGCGGCGCTGGGCGGCGGCGGTATCGGGCGCGGGCGCCACGCCAATGTCGGCCAGCGGATCGCTGCCCCCCGCCCCGCCAGAGCTCGCCTGATGCACCGTGCCGGCGGGGGTCTGCGCGATGTCGCTTTGGCGTGCGTGCTGCATGATGATATTGGCGAGGCCAATCAGCAGCAACATCGTCGCCAGCCCCAGAATCCCCACCTGCAACCGCTGAACCGCCTGCGCGCGCACTTCACGCGGGGTCGGCGGCACGAAATGCAGCGGAGTGCGGTCTGTCGGCTGCGAAAATGCCGGCGCGGAGAACGGGGGCGCGGAAAACGGCGCCGATGCCGAAGGCGCAACCTCGGCGCGCGGCGCGGCGGCGGGGCTGCCATATCTGCGCAGGCCAGCGGTGAGGCGTGAAGGCTTCAACATCCCCGCCAACCTACCCTATCGCGCCAACCAAGGGAAGACTTACAGCCAAGGGAAGACCGGCAAGCCCTTCGCCCGCAGCCACTCGGCGTTATACAGGCTGGAGAGATAGCGGAACCCCGTATCGCACAGGATCGTCGCCACACGCGGCGCGGCGCGGCCCCCTTTATCCGAACGGGCCGCCACCAACTGACGCCCCAGCGCCACCGCGCCCGCCACATTGATCCCGCTCGACAGCCCCAGACACAGCCCTTCCTCGGCCAGCAGGCGGCGCACCCATTCGATGCCTTCTTCGTCGGAAATGCGGAACTGCGTATCCACCGGCGCCCCATCGAGGTTCGCGGTAATCCGCCCCTGCCCGATCCCTTCCGCCACCGAAGTGCCTTCCGCCTTCAGCTCGCCATGCGCGTAGTAATTGTACAGCGCCGCGCCGTGCGGATCGGTCAGCGCAATCCGCACCCCCTCGTCAAAGGCCTTCAGCCCCATCCCGACCCCCGCCAGCGTGCCCCCCGTCCCCGCCGCGCAGGTAAAGCCATCGATCCGCCCCTCCATCTGCGCCCAGATCTCCGGCGCGGTGGATTCAATATGCGCCTTGCGGTTGGCGGTATTGTCAAACTGATTGGCCCAGATCGCCCCCGGCGTCTCCTCCGCCAGCCGCCGGCTGGTATGCACGAAATGCCCCGGATTGCTGAACGGCGCCGCCGGCACCAGCACCAGCTCCGCCCCCAGCGCCCGCAGCGTATCCATCTTCTCGCGGCTCTGCGTCTCGGGCATGACGATGATCGTTTTGTACCCCAGCGCATTCGCCACCAGAGCCAGCCCAATGCCGGTATTGCCCGCCGTCCCCTCGACAATCGTCCCGCCGGGTTTCAACTCGCCGCGCTGTTCGGCATCGCGCACGATCCACAAGGCCGCCCGGTCCTTTACCGAGGCCCCCGGATTGGCAAATTCACACTTGCCCCAAACCTCGCACCCCGCCGCCTCGCTGGGGCCCTTGAGCAGCACCAAGGGCGTGTTGCCAATCAGGTCTAGGGTCGAGGCGCGGGCTGTGGGGGCTGTCATGCCGCCATAGGTAAGGCGGCGCGCAAAGGGGCGCAAGGGTAAGGCGAAGATGCGAGGGGATTATCCCCTCGCGCTCCCAATATTTGGCGCATGATCGCAGGCGTAGCGCCTTGCCGCGCAGCGGCTATCAAAGCCTGCGGCGCCGCCAACTTGCGCCAAGGGTGAGCGCCGCGCCCCGCCGACAAGGTAAGGGGAGCGCGAGGGGCGAGCCCCTCGTACCTTAAACCCCTTAAACCCCCTCAGTCTTCCTTAGCGATCGTCACCTTCATCCCATCCATCGCCTCTGTAATCGGCAACTGGCACGACAAGCGCGAATTGCCATCACGGTGGTCCGAGCTGTCCAGCAGATCGTTCTCGTCGTCGGTGATCTTGGGCAGTGCGGCGGCAAAGGCGGGGTCGATATGCACATGGCACGTCGCGCAGGAACAGCATCCGCCGCACAGCGCCAGCAGCTCGTCGAAACCGTTGTCGCGGATGACTTCCATCACGGTGCGGCCGACGGGGGCATCGACTTCGCGCGCGGCGCCGGCATGATTGATGATAACCAATTTGGGCATACGAATCCCCTGTAAATCGCGCCCCTATCGGCGCCTCGGCAGGGCTGCTAGTGGGTGGGCGCGGGTTTGGCAATGTCAGATCCGGCCAAAAGGGGGGCACGAGAATGGGATTAACCGCAGAAGCCATCGCACAGGGCCTGAACGCCATCGCCGCGCAGGAGCCCTTGATGGCCGGCGCCCTCACCCGCGTCGGTTACCCAGAGGCGCGCATCCGCCCACGCGGGGCCACCACCCTGCTGCGCACCATCGTCGGCCAGCAGGTCAGCGTCGCGGCGGCGGCCTCGGTCTGGGCCAAATTGGAGGCAGAGCTGGGCACCGGCTGCCCGGCAGAGGCGCTGCTCTCCTCCACCGAGGAAGCCCTGCGCGCCTGCGGCCTATCCCGCCAAAAACAGGGCTATGCCCGCAGCCTCGCCGAGCTGGTGGCCTCCGGCGCGCTGGACCTTTCCGCCCTGCCCGCCGACGACGAGGCCGCCATCACCCAGCTCACCCGCATCAAGGGCATCGGGCGTTGGTCTGCCGAAATCTACCTGTTGTTCGCCGAAGGCCGCCCCGACATCTGGCCCGCCGGCGACCTCGCCGTACAAGTCGGCCTGGGCAAGCTGCTGCGCCTGCCAGACCGCCCCACCGAAGCCGCCACCCGCGACCTAGCCGAACCCTGGCGCCCCCACCGAGGCGCCGCCGCCATCTTCACCTGGCATTGTTACAATAACGCGGCGTTGTGAGGGGGAGGTTGAAGGGAAGGGGAAAAGAGCCTCCGGCGGCTGGGGTGTTACACCCCAGACCCCCATATTGGCGGCGTTGATAAGCGCAACCGTGGGGCGAGGTGGTGGTTAGTGGCGATTGGAATTAAGTAAACTGTCGCCGTAATTCAGGAAATTTTGCAATAAATATGGCGTAACAGTCCAGCAGATGCTAAAATATATTAAGCTTAAAGGGTACAGGCAATGGAACTCCGAATTTCGCCTCTAAAGGGTGTTGGCCAAATCGATTTTGGCATGAGTCCCAAAGAGGTCCGGAGCAATATCGGCAGCGATCCGAAGTCATTTAAGAGAACTCCACAATCCGCTTTTCCATGCGATTATTTCGCTTCTGAGGGCGCGTTTTTCTACTACGATTCTGATGGTCGCCTGGAGGCGGTCGAATTTGCGCCTCCCGCTCGACCAACTATCGATAACCTAAGCATTATTGGACTCGGGTTCAGCGAGGCAGTTGCCATGCTGTCTCGACTTGACACCCATGTCGAAAGAGAAGTCGATGGCGCTATCGCCCACCAGTTAGGAATCAGCATCTACGCGCCACTAGCAAAGGATGATCCCTCGGCACCTGTAGAAAGTGTAATTGCGTTTCGTCCGGGGTATTACAATTAACTACGGTGACAATTTACTACATCCCCAAATCCAACCCTTGGCGAAGATGAGCCAAATCACCCCCCCCAACAAACCCCTTTCCTACACGAACCATACCGGTTACAAGCCCCACCCATCCGCTCTCGCCCGAGGCCTCGGGCAAGCACGGTGTTTCGGGTCGGCATTTTGGGCATGGGGCGCGGCGTAAACTGCGTGGCCACGCGCAAAGCGCCGGACGGCACGAATTCAGCCCCGCTTGCAGGCGCCAAATCGGCGCCGAGGGGTAAAGGCGCGATCTGCGACCCCGCCCGCCTTTTTCGTCGCCGACCTCAGGGGCGAGCCGGGCTGCCAAAAGCTGATCTTCTACCCGGCCGGTCGCACAGAGAAGCAGCAAACACCCGCGCCTCGCCGGCGATCCTCAAGCCTGCGCGCTGAGAAGATCCGGCCCCGTTGCCAAGGCGCCCAAAATGCCGGCCCGATATTCGCGCCAGCCCCGGCTCCAAACGTCCGCATTGGCCAGCGGATACACCCCCACGCCCAATACACGGCGCGCCCTCACACCATCGCGCTAATCGCTTCCGCCAAGGCCACATCCCGCACCGACACCCCGCCGCAATCATGCGTGGTCAGAGTAATCTCCACCCGGTTATAGACATTGAACCACTCCGGATGATGGTCAGCCTTCTCGGCGGCAATCGCCACGCGGGTCATAAAGCCAAACGCTTGCCCGAAATCGGCAAATTTGAAGGCCCGCACCAAGGCCAGCCCATCCTCGCGCAAAGCCCACCCCGGCAAGCCAGCCAGCGCGGCTCCTCGTTCAGCATCCGTCAGGCGGGCGATGGTCATGCGGCATCCTTTCCTTGGCAGCCCGGCCAGTTTCGCCTAAAGCCCGCCGCCATGCAAGCCGCAAGCCTCACCGCCACCGAACTCGTCTGCCGCAAAGGCGACCGCTGGCTGTTCGAGGGGCTGAACGTGAACCTCACCGCCGGCGAGGCCCTGCGCCTGATCGGCCCCAACGGCGTCGGCAAAACCAGCCTGATCCGCATCTTGGCGAGGCTGCTGCTCCCCACACAGGGCCGGGTTGCCGCAGAGGGCAGCATCGCCATGCTCGACGAACGCCCTGCGCTCGACACGCATCTGCCGCTGGGCAAGGCGCTGGCCTTCTGGGCCGCCATCGACGGGCAGGCCGCCGCAACCGATCAACTCGGCCTCACCCGCCTTCTGGAAGTCCCCGTCCGCTACCTCTCGACCGGCCAAAAGAAACGCGCCGCCCTCGCCCGCCTGCTGGGCCAGAACGCCGCCATCTGGCTCCTCGACGAGCCGCTCAACGGCCTAGACACCGCCGGCGCCGCCTTGACCCAAACCCTCATCGCCCAGCACCGCGCGGCCGGAGGCATCGCCGTCATCGCCTCGCACCAGCCGATCGACCTGCCCGCCGCCGCCGTACTGGACCTCACCCCATGACCCGCGCGCTCTGGGCCATCCTGCGCCGCGACCTCGCCGGCCTGCTGCTCGGCCAACGGCGGGGCGGCGGGGCCTTGTTGCCGATCCTGTTCTTCCTCTCCGTCGCGATGCTGTTCCCCTTCGCGGTCGGCCCCGACGAAAAACTGCTGGCCCGCGCCGGCGGAGGCGTCATCTGGGTGGCGGCGCTGCTGGCGGCTATCCTGCCGCTGGACCGCCTCGTCGAACCCGATATCGAGGCCGGCTTCTTCGATCAATGGGCCCTGCGCGGCATTGCCGAGGAATGGGTCATCGCCATCCGCATGATCGCCCATTGGCTGAGCTTCGGCCCCGCCCTGATGCTGGCGAGCGTCTTGGCGGCAGGCCTGCTGGGCCTCGACGGCGCGATGCTGGGCCGCGTCGAATTGTCGCTGCTGGCGGGCACGCCGGGTTTGGCGGCGCTGGGCGTCACCGTCGCCGCCGTCACCGCCGGCCTTCGCGGAGGCGCCGCGCTCGCCGGTCTGCTGGTGATCCCCCTGGCGGTGCCGGTGCTGGTCTTTGGCGCCGGCAGCCTGATCCCCGGCGGCGAGGCCGGCCTAGCCCTCACCCTCGCCGCCAGCCTAATCCTCTGCGCTCTGGCCCCGTTTGCGGGGGGCGCTGCGGTGCGGGCGGGGCGGTAAGTAAGATGCGAGGGACTCGTCCCTCGCGCTCCCCGAACTTTTAGAACAGGCGCTTGTGCCTGCCAACTGGTGTGCCAGCATAGGCCATCAATTGAAACGCCACATGCGACAGCTTGAGCCTATTCCCCGCAGCCCTCATCATTCGCGCCGAGCGAAGAGCGCGATCAATCGGGTATCTTTCTGGAATTTCGATCCGATAATATGCAAAACCAAACATACCCAATCGGCGCTTCTGCTTGACCAAGATCAGTCCAGCACGCTGGCAGACCCGGATACGCAGCCACAACTGGCCTTTCTGCCCAGCAATTTGGCAACTCCCGACCAGTGGCCTCATCTCGCCTTCTTCCCCATTCCCGGGAGCGCGAGGGGGTAACCCCCTCGCATCCTACCCCCCTCAATAAGGCGGCTTATCCAACCCCTTGGCGCTGGCGGTAAAGATCTCCACGCCGCCATCGGGGGTAATGCCGATCGAATGCTCGAACTGCGCGGACAAGGAGCGGTCGCGGGTCACCGCCGTCCAGCCGTCGTCCAGCAGCTTGACCCCCGGCTTGCCCAGATTGATCATCGGCTCGATGGTGAAAATCATGCCGGGACGCAAGCTTGGCCCGGTGCCCGCCCGCCCCGCATGCACCACCTCTGGCGCGTCGTGGAACAGACGCCCGACGCCGTGCCCGCAAAACTCGCGCACCACGCCGTAACGGTTGCCCTCGGCATGGGCCTGAATGGCTGCGCCGATATCGCCCAGATGCGCGCCGGGCTTCACCGCCGCAATCCCCAGCATCAGGCATTCATAGGTCACATCGACCAAGCGCCGCGCCTTGAGCGGCACGTCCCCCACCAGAAACATGCGGCTGGTATCGCCATGCCAGCCATCCACCAGAGGCGTCACGTCGATATTGACGATATCGCCATCCTTCAGCGTCTTTTCCGACGGTATCCCATGGCACACCACATGGTTCACCGATATGCAGCAGCTATGCGTATAGCCGCGATAGCCCAGCGTCGCGCATTGCGCCCCGGCATCCAGAGTCATCTCGCGGACGATGCGGTCCAGTTCCTGCGTTTCCACCCCCGGCTGGACCCGCGGCGCCAGCGCATCGAGGATTTCCGCCGCCAGCCGCCCGGCCTTGCGCATCCCCTCAAAGGCTTCCGCGCCATAGAGTTTAATCGTGCCATCGCGCAGCAAGCTGTCTGCGGAATAATCGGCGGGCGTCACGGTTTGGTAAAGTGTCATCGCCGCCTTTTAGCGCGTGGCGGAGGATTTGGGAACCGCGAAGGCGGCGCGGTATTCCGGGCGAACAGCGGCGATGATCGCGGGGGTGACGGGGAGGGTGATGTCGTAGGAACCCGCTGCAAAACCGTCAGCATCATAGGGCTTTATCAATATGCCAATCCAGTTGAAGTGCGTGTGATCCGAGGAGCCGAGCACGACCACCTCATCCGCAGGATCGAGCAACGCGTCAGAAGCGAGAGCATGGCACTCTCCAGCGTAGTCGCTAATCGATACGTCATTCATTCTTGCGCGTTGACGATTGAGTTCGGTGCAGAATTTTTGGCGCAATGCCTTGGTAAACTCAGCCTTTGAAACAAACAGGCTGAGTGCATCGCGTTTCCGGTTCGCCGCCTTGTCCCACAGCACCGTCTCGAACCAATAGTTGGAATGCGCCCCGCCAGACAAATAGCGGATCTGCGCCGACAGGCTGAGCCAGCCGGGAAGATTGTCCACCACTTGCCAGGGAACCTCCTGCTTGAAATGGCTGGCCATGTCGGCAACCCCGCCGGCATCCTTGAGTTCCTGATCGGTATCCTTGATGATCCGCGCGCGTTTGCGCAAAAAATCCGCATCCAACCATTCCTTCAGCGCCGGTATCCGCCCCGCCGCCGCCGGATAGGAATAGCTGAAATCATAAGCCTTGGTTGCAATATGCACCGACCGCCCCGGTGGCTGGACCGGCGCCTCCTTCGCTCCCACCGCGCCCGCCGTCATCAGCACCGCCGCACTCAACCCCAACCGCATCCCGCGCATCGCTCACCCCCCGCCCTATCGAGGCTGGACTTTGCGCGGCGCAAGGCGATAAGTCAAAACCATGAGCAAAACCGCCCCCACCCCGCCCGCCCCCGCCGACCCGATGAGCGACCTCGCCCTGCCAGACAAGGGCCAGCCGGCGGTTGCCATCCACCTGATGGACAAGGCGGGGTTTGAGGCATGGGCCGCCACCCTCACCCCCGCGCAGCGCGCCGCCGCCGCCGCGCAGAAATTCAAGGGCGCCGCAAACACCCACGCCATCATCCCCGACGGGGACAGCTGGCAAGTGGCGGCCGGCGTCGCCGATGCTGGCAAACTCGGCCCATGGTGCCTCGCGCGGCTGGGCGAGAACCTGCCCGCCGGCACCTATCGCATCGCCGGCGACACCAAAATCGCGCCCGCTCTGCTGGGCTGGTGCCTCGGCCAATACCGCTTCGACCGTTATCGCAGCGAGGACCCCAGCGAGCCCCCCCGCATCCTGCTCACCCGCGAGGTCAAGGCCCTGCCCGCCGTACTTGGCGAGGCTGCGGCGGTGGCGCTGGTGCGCGATCTGGTCAACACCCCCGCCGAGGACATGGGCCCCGCCGAGCTGGAACACGAGGTCGAAATGCTCGCCCGCCGCCATAAGGCAACCACGCACATCACCCGCGGCGAGGCCCTAGAGCGCGAATATCCGATGGTGCATGCGGTGGGCCGCGCCGCCAGCCGCCAACACGCCCCCCGCATGATAGAGCTGGAATGGGGCGACCCCGCACACCCCCGCATCGCCATCGTCGGCAAGGGGGTGACGTTTGACTCAGGCGGGCTGGACCTCAAGCCATCGTCGGGCATGCTGCTGATGAAAAAGGACATGGGCGGTGCGGCCCATGCCATTGCGCTGGCCAAGCTGGTGATGGAGGCCGGGCTGAAAGTGCGGCTGCATCTGCTGGTGCCGGCGGCGGAAAACGCGGTGGCGGGCAACGCCTTTCGCCCCGGCGATGTGCTGCGCAGCCGTGCCGAGATCAGCGTCGAGATCGGCAATACCGACGCCGAGGGCCGCCTGCTGCTGGGCGACGCCCTCACCCGCGCCGGCGAATCCGCCCCCACGCTGATCCTCGATTTCGCCACGCTGACCGGCGCGGCGCGGGTGGCCCTTGGCCCCGACCTGCCCGGCCTGATGGCGCGCCGCGACGACACCGCGCAAGGCTTGCTGGATGCCGGCATCGCGGCGGGCGACCCCGTCTGGCGCCTGCCCTTGCACGATGGCTACCGCGAATACCTGAAATCCGACATCGCCGACATCAATAACTCCGCCAGCAACGGCTATGCGGGGGCCAGCGTCGCGGGGCTGTTCCTAGACCGCTTCGTGGGCGAAGGGCTGGACTGGGCGCATTTCGACACCTTCGCCTGGGCCCCCAGCCCCAAACCCGGCCGTCCCAAGGGCGGCGAGGCACTGGGCCTGCGCGCGGCATGGGGGTTCCTGAAGGCGCGCTATGGGGCGTGATCCGGCGCGCGGCTTGATGAATGGGTCAGATGCCGCTAATGCGCCGCTCTTCACCTTTGAAGGGCCCGCGCATTTGAACCTTCCATCGCATTTGGCGGCGTCCGCCAGTCCGATCCCGACTGGCCTGCTGACGCTGTCCGGCCCCGCTGAAAAGCTGGACGCGGCGCATTGGCCGGTGCGCGGCGATCTGGCGCATATTGCGCTGGCGGGGCGGTGCTTTGTGCCGCATTACGCGGTGCCGATGCCGCATGTGCTGAGCGCGGACGCGGCCTTGCGCAAATCCAGCGGCGAGGCGGGCGAGGCGATGGTGACCCTAGCGGCGGGCACGGCGTTTGATGTGCTGAATATCGCCGGCGGCTGGTGCTGGGGGCAGGTGCAAGGCTCTGGTCTGGTGGGCTATCTGCCCCATGCCGCGCTGACCCCGTTGACCCCCGCGTGACCACCAAGGTTTTCATCGACGGCGCGGCGGGCACCACCGGCCTCGAAATCGCCGACCGGCTGGCGGGGCGCAGCGAATTCACCCTGATCGCGCTGGATGACGCGCGCCGCAAGGACCCCGCCGCCCGCCGCGAGGCGCTCCACGCCGCCGATTTCGCCATTCTGTGCCTGCATGACGACGCCGCCATAGAGGCCGTCGCGCTGGCCGAGGGAAGCAAAGTCCGCATCATCGACGCCTCCAGCGCGCACCGCGTGGCGCCGGGCTGGACCTACGGCTTTCCCGAGATCACCGGGCGCGCGGGCGTTGCGAATGCCAGCCGGGTCAGCAATCCGGGGTGCTATCCCACGGGGTTTATCGCGCTGCTGGCGCCCTTGGTCCGGGCCGGGCTGCTGCCTGCCGACTGGCCCTATACGGTGAACGCCGTCTCGGGCTATTCGGGCGGCGGCAAGGCGCTGATTGAACGGTTTGAGGGCGATCCCGCGATCGCATTCCGCACTTACGGCCTGACGATGGGCCACAAGCATCTGCCCGAAATGCAAACTTATGCTGGCCTGAAACACGCCCCCGTTTTCGCCCCCAGCGTGGTGCCGGCGCATCGGGGGATGCTGGTCGAGGTGCCGCTGGCGCTGTCAGCCATGAAGGGGGCCGCGATGGGCGTGACCGCCTCGCCCGGGGCCCTGCGCGAGGAACTGGCGCGATTCTATGCCGGCAGCCCGGCGGTGCGGGTGCGCGAAGACACCCCCACCGAGCTGCTGCTGCGCCAGGGCGCGGCGCCTTGGGATGGGCTGGAACTGGCGGTGTTCGGTGCGGATGACGGCACACAGGCGCGGCTGGTGGCCTGCCTCGACAACCTTGGCAAGGGGGCCAGCGGGGCGGCGGTGCAGAACCTCAACCTGATGGCTGGATTGCCCGAAACCGCCGGCCTAGCTCTACAACCCGCGCCGCTGTAAAGCCGCGCCGCCACTGCCTCAATTTTCAGCACGCCTGCCGTAAAATTAAGCACACACCCCTCGGCCGCACCGGGCGATGAACCGCGTCTGCCAACCCTAACTTCGGGCGGGCTTGATTCCCCGGCTTTTCAGCCTCGCGGAATTGGCCTAAGCCGGACTGCCACATCTGGCACGATTCTTGGATGGTGCTTAAGGTATCATTAGGGGTCGCCCCCAATAAAGGATTTTCCCTAAGTGAAGAAAATCGAAGCGATCATCAAACCCTTCAAGCTGGATGAGGTGAAGGAAGCCCTGCACGAAGTCGGCGTTTCGGGCATCACCGTTACCGAAGCCAAGGGCTTTGGCCGCCAAAAGGGCCATACCGAACTGTATCGCGGCGCCGAATATGTCGTCGATTTCCTGCCCAAGGTAAAACTGGAAGTCGTCGTCGCCGACGAACTGGCCGAAAAAGTGGTGGAGGCCATCGCCGCCGCCGCGCAAACCGGCCGCATTGGCGATGGCAAGATCTTCGTGATCCCGGTGGACAGCGCGCTGCGCATCCGCACCGGCGAACGCAACGACGACGCTGTTTAACGACCGGGCTGTTTAACACCCCCAAATATTCGTTTTCAAACCGCACGCACGCAAGGCGCGCGTCTTTCGGAGAAGTATAAAATGGCTACTGCTGGTGACATCCTCAAGCGCATCAAGGACGAGGAAATCGAGTGGGTTGATCTGCGTTTCACCGATCCCAAGGGCAAGTGGCAGCACCTGACCATGGTCTCCTCGGTGATCGGCGAGGACGAGCTGGAAGTCGGTCTGATGTTCGACGGCTCCTCGATCGAAGGCTGGAAGGCCATCAACGAGAGCGACATGATCCTCAAGCCCGACCTGTCGGCGGTCTATATCGATCCGTTCTCGGCGACGCCGATGATGATCATCTGCTGCGATATTGTCGAGCCTTCGACCGGTGACCTCTACGCCCGCGATCCCCGTAGCTGCGCCAAGCGCGCCGAGGCCTATCTGCAAGCCACCGGTCTGGGCGACACGGTTTACGTCGGGCCAGAGGCCGAATTCTTCGTCTTCGACGACGTGCGTTTCTACGACGGCTATGACGGCAACGGCTTCAAGATCGACGACATCGAGCTGCCGACCAACAGCAACCGCGAATATGACGGCGGCAACATGGGCCACCGCCCGCGCGCCAAGGGCGGCTACTTCCCCGTCGCTCCCGTTGACAGCTGCGTCGATCTGCGCGGCGAGATGGTCAGTACCATGATCGAAATGGGCCTGCCCTGCGACAAGCACCACCACGAAGTCGCCAGCGCCCAGCACGAGCTGGGCCTGACCTTCGGCACCTTGGTGCAAACCGCCGACCGCATGCAGGTCTACAAATATGTCGTGCATCAGGTCGCCCACGCTTACGGCAAGACCGCAACCTTCATGCCCAAGCCGATCAAGGGCGACAACGGCAGCGGCATGCACACCCACTTCTCGATCTGGGCCAAGGGCAAGCCGCTGTTCGCCGGCAACGGCTATGCGGGCCTCAGCGACATGTGCCTGTACTTCATCGGCGGCGTGATCAAGCATGCCAAGGCACTGAACGCCTTCACCAACCCCACCACCAACAGCTACAAGCGTCTGGTGCCGGGGTATGAAGCCCCCGTTCTGCTGGCCTATTCGGCGCGCAACCGGTCGGCGTCTTGCCGCATTCCCTACGGCGCCGGCGAAAAGGCCAAGCGCGTCGAGCTGCGCTTCCCCGATGCGATGGCCAACCCATACCTGTGCTATTCGGCGCTGCTGATGGCGGGTCTGGACGGCATCAAGAACAAGATCCACCCCGGCGAGGCAATGGACAAGAACCTCTACGACCTGCCCGCCGACGAGCTGGCTTTGGTGCCCACCGTTGCGGGTTCGCTGCGTGAGGCGCTGGACGCCCTGGCAGCGGACCACGACTTCCTGCTGGAAGGCGGCGTGTTCACCAAGGAGCAGATCGAAAGCTATGCCGAACTGAAGTGGCCCGACGTGATGCGCTGGGAAACCACGCCATCGGCGGTCGAATTCGACATGTATTACAGCTACTAATCTGATGAGCCGCCCCTTTGCGGGGGCGGCTCGCAGGCATTAACACAGCCCCGGCGGCAGCTTCACGCTTCCGCCGGGGTTTTGCTTTGGTGAACGACTTTTCTACATTGCGCCCATATGGTTATTTCCCGCCATTCCAACGCAAAGGAATGGTCCATGCCCGATTCGCTCCCCACCCACAGCTTAGGCCCCGCCGGACGCGCGCTGATCATGGGTTTTGAAACCTGCGCGCGGGCGCTCGGACCGGACCGCCAAGGGAACGCACGCTTTGCCGCCTATCCCGACCCCGGCACCGGCGGAGCGCCATGGACCATCGGTTGGGGCAGCACCGGCCCAGACATCCACCCCGGCCAGATCTGGACACAGGCCCAATGCGACGCCCGCTTCGACACGCAAGTCGCCCGCTTCGCCGCCGAGGTCGAGCGCGCCATCGGCCCCGCCCCCACCAGCCAAAACCAGTTCGACGCCATGGTGTCCTTCCACTACAACACCGGCGCCATCGCCCGCGCAGAACTGACCCAGTGCCACATTCGCGGCGATTATGCCCGCGCCAAAGCCGGTTTCGCCCATTGGGTGCGCGATGGAACCCGCGTCATGCCCGGTCTCGTGCGGCGGCGCGCGGCGGAGGCGGAGTTGTATGGGAAGGTTTGAAGGGTAAGATGCGAGGGGGTTACCCCCTCGCGCTCCCCAAACTTTTGCGTTGCGCGCCGCTCAGCGTTAGCGCTGCGCCCAAGCGCCGCAGGCTTTTAAAGCCGCTACGCGGCAAAGAACAACTTCACCGAAGCTACGCCAACCCAAAAATATGGGGGGGTTGGGGGCCAACCGGTTTCGCTTCACGAAACCGGCACATCGAACGCCACCCCCAAGAACCTTAAAACCCCTTCAATAATCGTGAGAAATCCGCGCATTAACACTATGCCGGTTGATCGTCGACACAGACCCCAGCAGCGACAGCCAGCGCGTAATCCGGAACTCCAGATTGGTGGCGCTATAGCCTTTCCCGTCTGAAATCACCTCGGCATAGACGCGGTGGCCGACATATTTGCCCACGGCGACGGCGGTCAGATGCGGCACGGTGGGGTCGGCGGAGACGATGCGCAACCGGTCCAGCCCGATGGCGGAGCGCAGGACATTGATCGGATCGAGCCCGCCGCCGCCGTGCAGCGCCGCCAGCGCCGCGCCCAGCTGCACCGCCTCTGGCGCGGAGATATTCGCCACCGAGGTGCCAAACAGCAGGCGGGACAGCAGTTCCTCCTCGGGCAGCGGCGGCACAGAGGAAAACTCGATTTCCGGGCTGAGCGAGGTGCCGCGCACGGTGACGGTCGCGGTCAAACCGTTGGACGAATTGGTGGCGGCAATGTCAAGGCGCGGGTCGGGCGGGCTCCCCCCGTCGAAGGCGATATGCCCGCGGGTCAGGTCGAAATGCTGGCCGGCGAATTCATAGCTGCCGCCCACCAGATCCGCCGAACCCTCAATCGCCGGCGCCTCCAGACTGCCGCGCAGGCGGACCGCCGCGCCCCATTCGCTGTCCATGCCCAGGCCCAGAACGCGGATTTTGCCCGGCCCCGCCGCATCCACCAGAAACCGCCACGGCAGCTTGTGCGCCGAGGCGGGGGCGATATCGGCGCTGCGGTTGATCTCTCGCGTCGCGATGTCGGGCAGCGCGGCGACGGCGGGCGCCTGGCCCAGCCGCCAGCGCGCCGCGTCGATCCGCAAGCGCCCGGCGATGGTGCCCTGCGTGCCGTCGGACATAATCCGCATGGGGCCAGTGGCGGTCAGCGCCATGTCGCTGCGGCCCAGAATGGCCGCGCGGGTTGCGGCGATGCGCAGATCGATGCCGGGGCCGTGGCCGTCGGTGATGCCGGAAAAATCGATGGTGCCGCTGCCCGAAACCAACCCGCCGCCCGCCGTATGCCCGGCCAAACTCGTCAGGCTGAGCCGCGATTCGGCGAAGCTGCCGCGCGCGGAAATCTGGCTGATGTCGGTGCCAGACACCGCGCTTTGCAGCCGCAGATTGTCGCTGGCCAGCGATCCCTTGATGCGCGGATCATCCAGACTGCCCGAAATATCCGCCGCGATATCGACCGGCCCCGTCAGGTCGAAATTGTCCAGCGCCATCAGCCGCCACAGCGCATCCGCCGGCCCGGCATAGCGCATTCCGGCGCTGAGCGTCCCACCGCGCAGCCGCTCGACCAGCGTGCCGGCGGCGGGCAAGGCGCCAATCCGCGCCTGCACCCGGCCCAGTGTCTGGCCATCGGCGCTGGCGACGCTGCGCAGTTGCAGCGCGCCCGCCGACAGTTCCCCCGCCAAGGCCAGATTGATCGGCCGCGATGTCAGCACCAGCCCAGAGCGCGTCAGCCCCTTCACCAGCATCCGCACAGAGCCGGTGGGCGCCGCCTCGCGCGCCTTGCCGTAATGCAGCAGGCCGGTCACCGTGCCGCCCAGCCCCAGATCGGCGAACACCACATCGCCCAGCGCCAGCGGCATATCCGCCAGCGCCAGATCCAGCACCCCCGCGCCATTGCCCAGCACGCCAGAGGCAATCGCCCGCCCCTTGCCGAAATCCACCTCGCTGGGGGCGAGTTGCCAGCCGCCGCCATCGGCCTCGCTGCGCTGGGTCAGCACGGCGCGGCGGGGGGTGGCGATGGTGGCGCCCGAAAACACCCCACCCGCCGCCAGCCCCAGCCGCCCCGGCGTGATATTGGCGCCCAGTTGCAGTTCAAACCGGCTGCCGCGCCGCCCCGCCAGCGACGCCGTCATCTGCCCCGCCCCGTCCGCCAAGCTCAGGCGCGCGGCGGCGCGGCCAATGAACAGCCGCCCCTTGCCGATGCCCTGCAACTGCGCGTCGGCGGTCAGCGAGGAATGCTGGCGCAGGATCAGCCCGCTGGCCTGCATCTGGCCATGGGCGATGGTGAGCGGCGTCGCCCCGCCGAAATGCGCGTCATGGATGGTGAGGTGGGCGTCGATGCCTTGCCCCCCCTGCCCCGGCCCCTGCGCGCGGGGAGACAGCCGAACCGCCCCCGAAACGCCGCCGCCCGACAGCGCCAGTTGCCCATCGACCCCGCCCGCATCCAGATCGAGCCCGCCGGTGACCTGCGTATCCGAAGCCGCGAAATGGCGGACCGTCAGCCGCGCCGGCGCGCCGTCCGGCAGGCTGAGCCCCAGCGTGCCCGCGAAAGGCCCCAGCAGCGATGTGCCCGATGTTTCCAGCGCGAAACCCCCGCCTTCGGGCGTGACGGCCAGCTTCACTTGGCGCAGGCCAGCTGCCGGCAGCGGATCGGTGAAGAGGAAATCGGCATGCGGCCCATCCGCCCCCAACACCGCCGCCACCGTAAACGCGCCATAGACATCCTGATGCCCCGCGCCCGACAGCTCGGTATGACCATCGGCCAAGGCGCGGCCAGACAGCGTCAGGCTCAGCTTTTCGGACGTCAGCGCCGCATGGGGCAGCAGCAGCGGCTGGCCCTTGGCGGCGCGCAGATCGGCGGTAAAGCTGGGGGCGGTGCCGGTCAGCTTGGCCAGCACCGCGCTGTCCATCCGCGCCATCCGCCCCGACAGCCGCGCGCCCAGTTGCCAGCCACCATCGCGGCCCCAGCTGACGGTGCCATTGGCGTCGCCATCGGCGGCGCCCGCCTTGCCAAGGCCGATCCCGCGCGCCGTTAGCCGCCCGGCCAGCGCATAGCCGCCCTTGTCCTCATTACCTCGCAACACGGCGTTCAGCGCCAAGCCCGGCGCGGTGATCACCAGATTATCGCTGGCGCGCTGCGGGCCGTTTATGGCCAGCACCATGCTGCCCTTCAACGCGATCAGGCGCGGATCGACGCTGGCATTGCCGGTGATCACGCGCGCAGCCGTGGCGGTCAGCGGCAGGCGCCAATGGCCGTCGGTCAGGCTCGCCGAGCCGTCCACCGCCGCGTTTTCAATGGTGACATTGCCCTGCACCCAATGCGCCGCCTTCAGCCCGCCCCGCGCGGTCAACCCGCCAAACGGCCCGCTGAGCACAACATGCGCCACGGCCCCCTCCAAATGCGAATGGTCGCTGAGCGGCAAGGCGGCGCGGGTCACGGCGTCCACCGTGACATCGGCGAAACGGGCCGCGTGCAGGTCCAGCGTCCCCTTGGCATCGGCGTGGAGCGTCGGGCTGGTGGCCAGTAAATGGCCGGTCAGTTGGCCATCGATCAGCCGCCCGGTCGCCTCTGCCGACACCGCCGCGCCCAGCATCGCCGCCAGCTGAGGGGGAGCCAGCAGCGCCGGGCTCAGTTCGCCCTTGGCGGTCAGCGCGCCCGCATGGTTCGACAGCGACGCCGAGGCAAGCGGGGCCCGATCCTGCGTGGCGATCAGCCCACCACGCCAGCTGGCCCAACCGCCGCGCCCGTCGATCCGCACCAAGCGGCTGGCCGGGGCATGGGTCAGCGCCGCCAGCAAGCCGCCCTTCGGCGCGTTATAATCCAGCGCAAGCGCGAAATGCTGCGCCTTCTCATCGGCATCCAGCAGCAGTTTCAGCCGGTCCGCCCCGCCCAGCCGGCTGTCGAGGTCGATCAGCGCGCGGCCCTTGCGGATGTCCAGCTTCGCCGCCAAATCGACCCGGCGCGCGGGGCCCGCCACACCGGGCGCCACGGTCAGACGCTCAATGACGAGGCGGCCCACACGGATGTCAAAGCTGGGCAGCAGCGGCGTATTAGGGTTGCCGGGGCGCAGATTGGGCGCGCGCAGCAGGGTGCCGCGCTTCAGATCCAGCCGATGCACATCCAGCACATGATCCGCCCACGCCAGCGGCTGCCAGTCCAGATCAACCTGCGGCACCCGCGCAAACACCCCCGATGGGTCACGCAGCGCCACATCCTGCAACTGCGCCTTGCCATAGATCGACCCATCGATCCGCCCGATGCTGACCGCCAGACCATTTTGCGCGGTTTGCCCCGCCAGCCAATCGGCCAGAAAACGGTGACCAATCGGCGTATCGAGCCCCGCCAGCCCCAACAGCCCCGCCACCACCAGCCCCAGCGGCGCCAGCACCGCATATTTGATCGCCGCGCGTTTGATCGCCGTTTTTGCCAGCCAGTTGCGAGCGGGCGCGGCAGGCGCGGCGGCCCCCTCTGTTTCGGCCCCCTCTGTTCCAGGCTGGGTCAAAACGACTGCCCCAACGAGATGTAGATGCCGATCACGCTCTCACCGGGGCGGCGGTCCAGCGGGGTGCCCAGGTCCAGCCGGATCGGCCCGATGCTGCTGGCATAACGCAGGCCGACCCCCGCGCCGTAACGCATGTTCTTGAAATCCGGGGTAGCATAGGTCTCCGCCCCGCCCGCATCGAGGAACGGCGCCACCGACAAGGCACCGCCCAGCAAGCCGGTGTGGAACCGCAGCTCGCCCGAAACCTCATAGACCGCGCGGCCGCCTTCCAGCTGGCCAGCGGCATCGCGCGGGCCGACCAGCTCATACCCAAAGCCGCGGATCGAACCCGCGCCCCCTGCGTAAAACCGCCGCGAGGGCGCGATATTGTTCAGCCCCGTGCCCATGATCGAACCGATCCGCGTGCGCGCCGCCGCCACTATGCCGGCACCCAGGGGCAGATAGCCGCTGATATTGGCCTCGACATTGACATAGCTGTTGGTGGTGTCGTTCGCCGCCGCCGTTTCGGGCGACACCCGCAGAGACGCCCGCCAGCCGCGCGTCGGATCGAGCAGGCTGTTGGTACCATCATAGGTGGCGCGCATCGACAGCGCCCCCGTCACGTACAGCGTGCGCGCCAATTGCGGCACCGCGCCGTTGAGCGGGGTGCCGCTCGGCTCGCCCTCGCGCTCGTCTGATGCCTCGGCCTCGGCGCCCAGCGACCAGCTCCACGGCTTTTGGAAGATCAGCGTGGTCTGGCGTTCATAGATCGCCGCGAAGGCCACCTTGCGCGCCGCATAGGCGGTGAGATTGGCGTTTTGCGCATAGAGATCAACCGTCAACACCCGGTCGCGGCCATCGACATTGTTGCGGCGGAAGGTGGCGCCGGCCAGCTGCTCGTTGGTGCCGGCGACCCCGCGCAGCGACAGCGCGCCTTCGGGGGGGAACAGGTTGCGGTGCGCCCAGTTGAGTTCCAGCCGATACCCTTCCGCCGTGTCATAGCCCACCGCCGCCGACACGGTGCGCGGCGGCGAAGGCGTCATCGCGACGTCGATCGCGACTGTTTCTGGGACGGGCGGTGCGGCGGTCGGCGGCGCGGGGGTCGCAACCGGGCTTGAACTGATGGGGCGCGGCGTCACGGTCAGGCTGGACACCAGACCGGTGGCCAGAATGGCGCGGCGCAGGTCCTCGATCTGGCTGCGTTTGAACAGCTGGCCCTTTTTGAACCGCGCGATCCGGGCGAGGTGGCGGCTGGACATGAACCGCGGGTTCTGGCTGGTGATCGCCCCGAATACATATTTGCCGGCCGGGGTGACGGGCAGCGTCAGATCGCCTTCCTCGCGCAGGTGATCGACGGTGAGCGCCGGCGCGCCGACCTTTGCAAAGGCATAGCCCCCCTCGCCCAGCGCGGCGCTGAGCCGGGCGGTCTGGGCGACGATCGCATCGGCATGCAGGGGATCGCCGGACACAATGGCAAAGCTGCGGCGCAGTGCCGGCGCATCGCTGCCCGCAGCCTCCAACCCCGGCAGATCCACCGCGCCAAAGCGGTAGCGCGTGCCCGCCGTCACATCGAACCGCACCAAGGGCGGCGGCGGCGCATCACCGGCGTCGGGCTTGGTTGTCGTTGCGGGATTGGGAGTGGCCAGCGTCTGCGTCACCTCGGCGTCGTAATAGCCATAGATACGCAGCAAGCGTTCCAGCAACGCCCGGTCGCTGGCGGCGCGGACACCGAGTTGCACGGCATTGTCGCGTTCCTTGGCGGGCAGGTTCTGGATGGTCGAGATCAGGCGGAAACGCTGCTCCAGCTCGGCGCGTTCGGCGGGCGGGTTGGCGCCGTCCCACGCCACCAGCAAGCGGCCAGAGGCCATGCGGTCTTGCCGGTCGTTGGTTGTGGCGGCGGCGGGGCGCGCCTGCGCGGCCAGCGTTTCGGCGGTGCCAGAGGGCACAGGGGCCAGCATGTCCTCGGCGGCGACGGGGGGCAGGCTTGGCAGGTCGATCGGCTGATCCTTGGCCGAAAAATCGGGCCAAGCGAGGTCCAGCCCCTGAATATCGCGCAAGGGCGAGGCAGGGTTCAGCGGCGCCACATCGGGCGGCAACACCACGGCGCCAGCATCTGTGGGGGCAACTGGCTGAGGCGTGGTTGGTTGGGGGGGGGCGGCGGGAGCAGGTGCCGGCGCGGCCGCCTTGGCCCAATCCTGCGGCTGCGCCACCGCCGCATCGGGGATCAAGGCCTTCAGGTCGGGGTCGGTCTGCTGGCTGGCGGCGGCCATCGGTGCCGTGCCCAGCGCAATCGCCAGCGCCATAGCCCCGGCGCGCAAGCCCCGCAGCATCGCGCCGCTATTCGCGCAGAAGGCAGGTCTCAAGCTCATTGGGAAGCAGATTTGGCAGGTCGCCGGCGCTCTGGCAAGCCGGCATGCCATCCTTGCCGGCCCCTTCTGACAGCGGGATAGCGGGGCGCTGCTCGCTGGTGACGGCGGTGATAAGGCGGTCTTGCTCGGCATCAGACATGCGGTGCCAGCCTTCGCGGGTGAGGCGTTCCAGCGGGCGAAAGCGCACCTTGTACTGCATCCGCGCGGACCCTTCGACCCAATAGCCCAGATAGACATAGGGCAGGCGTTCCTCGGCAGCGCGGCGGATGTGGTCGAGGATGATATAGGTGCCAAGCCCGGTATGCGCCTCATGTTCTGGGTCGTAAAAGCTGTAGATCATCGACAGCCCGTCGCCCTGCCGATCGGTGAGACAGGCGCCGACCAGACGGCCGGGCTCGACTCCATCCGAGGCTTCCCTGTATTCAAGGATGTAGCTGGTTACGGGCGTATGTTCCACCATGTCGGCGAAATCAACCTCGTCCATCGCGGTCATGCCACCGCCGGGGTGGCGCGCGCCCAGATAACGCTGGAGCAATTCAAACTGTTCGTTGGTGGACCAGGGGTGGCACAGCGTCACCTCCAGATCCGCGTTGCGTTTCATATTGCGCCGCTGGGTGGACGAGGGCGTAAAATCCTGCGCCGCCACCCGCACCGAGACACAGGCGTTGCAATCGACACAGGACGGGCGATAGGCCACCGTCTGGCTGCGGCGGAAACCGATACGGCCCAGCGCGTCGTTCAGCGCGTCGGCGTGGGGGCCCTTCAGTTCGGTGAACACCTTGCGTTCCGCGCGGCCCGCCAGATAGGGGCAAGGCGCGGGCGCCGTCACAAAGAACCGGGGGAAACGAACGGGGGCCGTCACAGGTGGGGAACATCCTCTAGGTAGCGGGTATCTGGTCGCTGGGGGGCGTTAACCCCTCGGTAACCAGTGTATGCCCCCACTGCGCCCTTCGTGAAAGCCCCTTAACCGCGAATTTGCCTCCAATCCGCACAATTTGCCCCCAAATGGTGGCGGTTCACCGCAACCGCCCCGAAACGGGTCAAGTGCGGCGCGATGTGTGCCAAGTCAGACGGCGCAGCACAGCCTGCGCCATTACACGCGCGAAATCATCGCCCGGCGGGGGATAGAGGTAAGGCTCGATCAATTCGGCCTCGATTAGCGCCAACTGGCCCTCGGGCAGGCGCAGCATGTCGATGCGGGCATAAAGCGGAGGCTGCGCAAAGGGCAAAGCCGCCATCACGCGCTGCGCCGCGGCGAGGTCGCTGGCGGTGGGTGTGATCGGTGTCTCCGTGCCGCCATAGACCGACTGGATACGGTAATCGCCCGGCTTCGCCCGCTTGATCAGCGCATGGGTGAAGGCGCCGTCGATGAAGACAAAGCTCAGCTCGCCCTCGCTGGCGATGGCGGGCAGGAAGGGCTGGATCATCGCCGGCTGGTCCATGCGCCACGCGGCAATCGCGGGGTCGCCGCGCGTGAAGCTGACCTGCCCCTCTGCCCCCGCGCCGACGCGGCGTTTGGCCACCACCCGATCGCAGCCGAAATGGTCAAAGGCTTGGTTGATGTCCCGCGCGGCCGGCGTTTCGCTCCACAGGGTGGGGATCGACGGCACGCCCTTTTCGGCCAGTTCGCGCAGGTATAGCTTGTCGGCGTTCCAGCGCACCACCTCCAGCGGATTACACAGGATGCACCCTGCCGCCTCGATCGCCGCCAGCACCGCCAGGAATTCCTCCTTGGCACCGGTATAGTCCCAGGGGCTGCCGATCAGCACCAGCGGAAAGGCGCGGATCACATCCAGCGGCGCGCGCCAATCGAGCTCGACCACCTCCGCCGCGCCCTGCAATCCGGCGCGCAAGCCGGCCAGCTGGTGGTCGTGCAGATAGGCGTCGGGGCGGCGGCCCGGTGCGGACCCTGATCCAGATATGGTTCCCTGACAGGCGAGGAGGGCTATTTTGGGTATCATCACCCAGCCTTAACGGCGCGGCGCGGCTGCCGCAAGCCGCCCCACCCCCACACACCTACCCCGCGCGCGCTTATTACCCCTGATAATAGCCGACGCCGACGATATGATCGCCCACCCGCTGCACCAGCGAGTTTTTGTGCTCAACCCGGTTATCGGCCCGGTTCAGCCAGATATAGTCGACGCGGCCATGGCCCTTGGTTTTGGCCACCGCGATCATTTCGCGCACCAGATGTTTCCCGCGCACATCGGTCAAATTGAGCGCGTTGGTGCCCACCAGCTTGGGGTTCGCGCCCGATGCTTCGTAAACGCCCTTCATGCTGAACACGAAGACATAGAGATCGCCGACCTTATAGGCGCCCTTGGCATCGTTGAACTCGGCGAAGGCCTTGTCGGGCCCGGCCTGTTTCAGCTCCGCCACGGCCTTGTCTTCCATGGCTTGCGCCTGCGCGGATGTGGTGTGCGCGCTGGCCAATTGAGGCGCGAAAGCCCCAACTGCAGTCAGCACACTGGCGCCAGCCAGCAAAATTCGGGAAAACATACGCATGGGCTCGTCTCCATCATCGGTGAACTGCGGCCCATGTGGGCGCGCGCCCACGCGCTGTCATAGAGATAGATCAAACCGCGCCATATAGATTTGCCGGGCGCTCAGTTGACGTCGACTTGGCTCACCTCATAGCCCTTGGCGCGCAGGGCGGTGACCAGGGCTTCCAACTGGTCGCGGTCGCGCGCTTCGCATTCGATGTCGGTGATCAGGCCCTTGGCGGGCAGGCTGGTGAAGATGCGCTGATGCCAGATCTCGATGATGTTGATCTGATGTTTGTTGAATTCTTCCATCACCTTGAACAGCGCGCCGGGCCGGTCCTGCAAGGTCAGACGCAGCCGCGCGAGGCGGCCCGATCGCGCCAGATCGCGCAGCAAGACATTGGCCAACAGGCGCTGATCGATATTGCCGCCCGACAGCACGATGCCCACCTTGCGCCCCCGGAACAGCTCCGGATGCGCCATCACCGCCGCAAGGCCCGCCGCGCCCGCGCCCTCGACCACGGTCTTTTCGATGTTCATCAGCAGGACCAGCGCGGTTTCCAGCGCCGATTCGCTGACCAGCACGAAATCATCCAGCAAGCCCGCCAGAACCTGACGCGTAAACAGCCCCGGCTCGCGCACCGCGATACCCTCGGCCAAGGTGTCGCCGCCGACGGGCAAATCGGTGCCCTTCAGCAGATTGTACATGCTGGGGTACAGCTCCGCCTCGACTCCGATCAGCTGGATGTCGGGGCGCATCGCCCGCGCCACCGTCGCCATGCCGCTGGAGAGGCCCCCGCCCCCCACCGGGATCACCAGCGTGTCGATTTCGGGCACATCCTCCAGCATTTCCAGCGCGACAGTCCCCTGCCCCGCCGCCACCAGACAGTCGTCAAAGGGCGGGATGAAGGTCAGCCCCAACTGCTTCTCCATCGACCGCGCATAGGCGTTGGCCTCGTCAAAGCCCTCGCCCTCCAGCACCACCTTGCCGCCGACCGCCTCGGTCTGCATGATTTTTACCGTGGGGGTGGTGCGCGGCATGACGATGGTCACCGGCACCCCCAGACGCGTGCCGTGATACGACAGCCCCTGCGCGTGGTTGCCGGCGCTGGCGGTGATGACGCCGCGCGCGCGCTGCTCTGCGTTCAGCGCCAACAAGGCATTCAGCGCGCCGCGTTCCTTATAGGCGGCGGTGAATTGCAGGTTTTCAAACTTCAGCCAAATCTCGGCGCCGGTCAGCTTGGAGAGGGTGCGGCTGTGATCGGTGGTGGTGCGCACCACATGGCCGGCGATTTTCTCCGCTGCGGCGCGAACGTCGGCGATGGTCAGCAGGCTGCTGGCGGCAGAGGGGGCGGATTGGTTGGCAGGCTGGGTCATAATGCCAGCGGCCCTAACGGAAAGCGGGCAACATGGAAACAGCTATTGGGGAACAGCATTTGCCTTGGGCGGCGCAAACGGTATGAGTATCGCCATGACCGACACCGCCACACCCGCCGAAACCTGCCCGCCCAAACGCATCGCCATCATCGGCCTTGGCGTGATGGGCGGGCCGATCGCCCGCCACCTCGCCCACGCCGGGCACGCGCTGACGCTCTATAACCGCTCTCCGGCGCGGCTGGAAAAATGGCAGGCGGCGAACCCTGACCTTGCCGTAACGGTGGCGTCCAACCCCGGCGAGGCGGCGCGGGGCGTGGATGTGGTGATCACCTGCGTCGGCAATGATGACGATCTGGCGGATGTGGTGCTGGGGCCGCAGGGGGTGTTCTCCACGCTGAAACCCGGCGGATTGTTCATCGACCACACCACGGTTTCGGCGCGCATCACCCGCCAGATCGCCGTCGAGGCGCGCGACAAACATATCCATTGCATCGACGCCCCCATGACCGGCGCGCAGGCCGGCGCCGAGGCCGGCACGCTGACCCTGATGTGCGGCGGGCGCCCCGATGCCATCGCGGCGGCGCGGCCCGTCATGGCGGCCTATGCGCGGCGAATTGTCCATATCGGCAAGTCTGGAACTGGACAAGTCACCAAAATGGTCAACCAAATCTGCATCGCCGGCGCCATCGCCGGCGTCTCCGAAGCGGTACGGCTGGCGCAGGCCGAACACCTCGACATGGACAAGGTGCTGGAGGCGGTATCAGGCGGCGCAGCGCAAAGCTGGCAGATGGACAACCGCTGGCACTCGATGGCCGAGGACAGTTTCGACTTCGGCTTTGCGGTGGACTGGATGCGCAAGGATCTGGGTCTGGCGCTGGAGGAAGGCCGGGGCCTTGGCGTCTCGCTGCCCGCCACCGCCCTCGTCGATCAATTCTATGCCGAAATTCAGGCGATGGGCGGCGGGCGGCAGGATCTCAGCGCCCTCATCCGCCGCCTGCCGCGCAAAGGTCGGCGATGAAGCGCCTTTTCTGCGCGGCGGCGCTTGGCCTGCTGGCAACGCCCGCAGCCGCCGACACGCTGATCGACCATGTTGCGGGGCTGACCACCGACGGACACGGCGCCATCGAGCGATTCTCTGGCCTGATCATCGGCGATGACGGGCGCATCGTGCTGGTGCTGCACGATGGCGACAAACGCCCCCGCGCCGATTTCGCCGTCGATGAGCATGGCGCGGTGCTGCTGCCCGGCCTGATCGACGCGCATGTGCATGTGATGGAGCTGGGCTTTGCCGCGCTGACGCTGGACCTGTCGGGCACGCATTCCCTGGCCGAAGCGCAGAGCAAAATCGCCGCCTATGCCACCGCGCATCCCGACCGCGCATGGATCATCGGCACCGGCTGGAATCAGGAGGCGTGGGGGCTGAAGGACGCCGCAGGCCACTCGCGCTTTCCCACAGCCACCGATCTCGACGCGGTGGTGGCAGACCGCCCGGTGTGGCTGGCCCGCGTCGATGGCCATGCCGGCTGGGCCAATTCGCGGGCGATGGCTTTGGCCGGCGTCACCGCGCTGAGCAAAACCCCGGCCGGCGGGCGGATCGAACGCTTGCCCGCCTTAGGGGCTGGGAAACCCGGCAAACCGTCCGGCGTCTTCGTCGATGACGCGCAAGGCTTGATCGACAAACATGTGCCCCCGCCCCGGCCCGAGGACCGCGATCTGGCTTTGGCCACCGCGCAGGCCATTTTGCTGAAACACGGGGTCACGGCGGTTGCCGACATGGGCACCTCTATCGAGGACTGGCAGGCCTTTCGCCGCGCCGGGGACAGCGGCAGGCTGCAAATCCGCATCATGTCCTATGCGCTGGGCGTCGATAATATGGCGCTGATCGGCGGGCCGGGGCCGACGCCTTGGCTCTATGACGACCATCTGCGGCTGAACGGGGTGAAGTTCTTCGTCGATGGCGCGCTGGGTTCGCGCGGGGCCTATCTGAAGGCGCCCTATGCCGACGCCCCCGGTTCGCGCGGCACCCAGCGCCTGTCCGACACCCAGCTGCGCAACCTGATGAGCCGCGCCGCCATCGACCATTTCCAAATCGCCGTCCACGCCATCGGCGATGCCGCCAATGCAGAGGTTCTGGACGCCATCGACCAGCTGGCCAGCACCTATACCGGCGACCGGCGCTGGCGGATCGAGCATGCGCAGAACCTTGCGCCTGCCGATATCGCGCGGATGGGCACGCATGGGATCGTCGCCTCTATGCAGCCAACGCATCAGACATCCGACCGCCTGATGGCCGAGGCGCGGCTGGGACCAGATCGCTTGGCGGGGGCCTATGCGTGGAAATCTGTGGCGGCGGCGGGGGCGGTGCTGGCCTTTGGCTCCGACGCGCCGGTGGAGGTGCCCGATCCCTTCGCGGGGCTGGCCGCCGCGATCAGCCGGCAGGGTCCGGACGGCCTGCCCGCCAATGGTCCTGATGGCGCCGGGTGGCAGCCGCAGGAACGCATCAGCCGCGAAGCCGCGCTCGCCGCCTATACCACGGGCGCGGCCTATGCGGGCTTTGCCGAGGGGCGGATAGGGCGGATCGCCCCCGCTATGCGCGCCGACTTCCTGTTGGTGGACCGCGACCCGATGACCGCCAGCCCCGCCGAAATCCGCGCCACCAAGGTGTTGCAGGTTTGGATTGGCGGCAGGCAGGTTGCTGTACCAGTTAAGTTCATCACCGAAAGTCCTTGACTCCAAATCGAATAACGGATGGAAATATCACCGTGGGTGCTCGACCTTGTCGGGTTCGCGCAGATTTCGAGCGAATTGGGCGCAACCGGGCGTTGTTGTTCGGTCAGAACACGTTTTTGCCGGTGCAGAGGCGGGCACCATCATTTCGCGGAGAAGGCTGCCGGTGCGGCGCATTTGCCCCAACTCCAGGCATCATCCGCATCAGCCGCAGGTTTATTGGCCTCCTCCCGCTAACCAAAATGGAACTGCCCCTGATTGGCGGCGGTCAGCGAATAGTTTTGCAGAACCAGAGTATCGCTGCCAATTGTGATGTCGGTATTGCCGCCGCTCACCGTCGCATGGCCCAGTAAATAGG
>Ga0316222_1000137_pt1 | contig 117031 bp, 104 predicted proteins | sample TBH18011metaG_FD_206008 | JGI IMG/M metagenome (GOLD analysis project Ga0316222, IMG submission 206008) | Freshwater microbial communities from Trout Bog Lake, Wisconsin, USA - TBH18011 | ecosystem: Environmental > Aquatic > Freshwater > Lake > Hypolimnion/Profundal zone | place: USA...
TTTTTTCCTCCCCTCCGGTTTGATCCGGACAGGATGAAGGAAGTGCTGGGGTGGGTCAATTTTGGACGCCTATTACCCCCCAAAGTGGGTCATTATTGCACGCCGATTTACATCTAAAAGCATTTTGCAAGAATGCGACGCTTATATGTCCTTTATTGGCGGGAAAAATCCATGTAGTCGGACAAATATTCTGTAGCCATGCACCTAAGGTCACTAGGGCCGATTCCGTGAGGCAAACGTCACGGTATTTATGTCTATTGCCCTGTGTACCACTCCATATCCTGAGGCGCTTATTACGAAAATCGAGGTCCTCCACCCTAAGCATTGCCCCTTCCGCCAGCCGAAGACCCAAGCAGTAAATGAGTGTCAGAGCAGTTTGGGCCATTGGCTCACGGATTTGCTTCAAGACGCGCTGCACCTCAGTAGGCGTCAGCAGAATATTGTGCGATTGGGAAATGATCGGATGCTTGGGTATTCTTGGCTCTGTCATAATTGTCTCCTTTGAGGTGTTTTCCTTGCTGCCCGGGAGTTAGTGGTTTTAATCTTTAGCATGGTGCTGCCCAAAAATGTTCTCTGGCGCGCACTCAAGCTTTTCAATATGGCTTCGGCTGCACTACATACTGCCTGCGACTGGCACCGAATTTTTCTGTGAGGGAAGCAAATGATCCCGTCCGCAAATCCAACAGGTACTTGGTCCACCCTCGACTGCTGTTCAATTTTTGCCTTGGCCCTTGTCATGGCAAGATATATACAACGCGGGCTCTTTCATGTCAAGCGTTTTTGTTCGCATAAAATGCGCGCTATGAAGATAATCCGAAATTGTCAGTTTTGAGGGCTCCGTCTAGAAAATGAAAATACCAGAGTCAAAGGTCCCTTCATCCAAGTTATTTGGCGGTAAATCTTGGTTTTCCTTCAAAAAGGCAGCCTTTTCTATAATGCTTACGTCAATACATCCTCGGGCAAGAGTGGGCCAGGGCGTGTGGTTTATCCTTGCTATTGCGCTCATGCCGCCTAAAACCTGCATGGTTCTAGATTTGCGAAGGAGATCTCTATGAGACGGTCCCGAGTGAGTCCTGTTGCTGAATGCAACGATCTTCCACATGTAGACGCGACAGTTCACAATGGCAAGCCCGCATAGCCAATGGCCTTATCGGGCGTCAAGGCAACCGTCAATTAGTAGAGGCTATATTTTGGCACGAATTCGTGCTATATACATGCGTGCTGCGAGAGACGTTAATTTTTAGCCAACGGATAAATGTCGTGTATGTTGCAGATTCATCCGGACGAGAAGACCGATGCTCTTCAAACCCTAGTGAACCAACCTCCACACTCTGCAACCTTATTGGCAGTTGCGAACGGGCACCTTCTCATGAATTCGTCGAGCGAGTCGAAGTCCTGCGACTGCCAGCGGGTTGACGTGCAAAGGAATCGTGCTGCAACATGCCCGAATAAACCCATGGAGAACAGCGTGATAAGTTTTGTCGATTGTTTAATTTTCGGGGGGCTACATTTTGTCAGCTCACTGACTTTTCGGGGGTAACTACAAGGATGCCCTTTCCGCCCTGGGGCGCCCCGGCGTCACCAGGAAGTACCCGCACACCCCGGGCATCGACGCGGCGGGCGAGGTGGTTTCCTGCTCCGACGGCGCCTTCGCACCGGGCGAGCGGGTCATCGTGACCGGTTACGATCTCGGCATGAACCACGCCGGCGGCTACGGCCAGTTCATCCGCGTCCCGTCCTCCTGGGCGGTCAGGCTCCCCGAGGGGCTCACCCTGAAGGAAAGCATGATCATCGGCACCGCGGGCCTGACCGCAGCGCTCTCGCTGCACCGCTTGATCGAGGCCGGGGTGCGCCCCGAGAGCGGCGAGGTCCTGGTCACCGGCGCGACCGGCGGCGTCGGCAGCGTTGCCGTGACGCTCCTTGCGGCAGCCGGGTACGGCGTGGTCGCCGTCACCGGGAAACCTGCCGAGACCGATTTCCTGCACGGCCTGGGCGCCCGTCTGGTCCTGAGCCGTGAGGAGCTGCTGCGCGGCGCGGACCGCCCGCTTCTCAAGGAGCGCTGGGCGGGCGTGCTGGACGTGGTGGGGGGCGAGATGCTGGCCGCGGCGATCAAATCGACGAGCTACAGCGGGGTTGTCACCTGCTGCGGACTGGCCGGGTCGGCCGAACTGCCGCTGAACGTGTTCCCGTTCATCCTGAGAGCGGTGACACTGATCGGCATCGACTCGGCCCAGTGCCCTACGGCCTTGAGGCAACAGGTCTGGCAGCGCCTGGCCGGAGATCTGAAGCCGGTCCGGCTCCTGGAAAGCGCCGTCGAATGCCCACTTTCCGGCCTGGAGGACAAGTTCGCCGCCATACTGCGAGGGGAGTCGCGCGGGCGCACCGTGGTGAACCTGATGAACCCCTAACCGTTGCCCGAGCCGGATTCCTCCCGCTGGGCGCAGGGCCTTTGTTTGCTGTTGACAACTGCGTCCGGGAATTTTACATTAGCGCGAGAAAATTGTTATTTAATGTGGCAGCCGGTAGCTGGCCCGCCCAGGTGCCCGCGGAGGTTTTTTTGATAGCCATGAAACTCGGTGAAATGCTGGTCAAGGAAGGGAAGATCACCTCTGCCGAACTTGAGGACACCCTGAAAGGACAGGCCATCTTCGGCGGCCGGTTCGGGACCAACCTCATTGAGATGGGTTTTCTGGACGAGAACGAGCTCACCCATTTCCTGAGCCAGAAAACGGGTGTCCCTCACGCCAGTTCCGAGCAGCTCATGAACATCCCCCCCCAGGTGATCAGGCTCCTCCCGGAAGACGCGGTCAAGAAGTACCGGGTGGTGCCCATCGCCCTCAACAACAAGAAGCTCTCCCTGGCGATGACCGATCCTTGGGACTTCGCCACTATCGACGAGATTTCCTTCGTGACCGGCTATATCGTGGTCCCGCTCATCACGCCGGAACTCCGGCTCATCTGCGCCCTGGAAAAATACTACAACATCAAGCGGGACCTGCGCTACATCCCTGTAGCCGGAGGTGGCAGGGCCAGGGCCCGCGTCGGCCAACCGCCCGCGCCCGCTGCCGCCACACCGAAGGCGGCCCCGGCGGCTCCTCCCCATAGCGAACCTGAAGAGGACATCTTCGAACTCCCGCCCCTGGACGAGATGGATTGCTTCGGTGACATGGACGAGATCGAGACCCAGGCGCTGGTGCCGGCCTCCCTTTCCGGTGGCGCGGCGCAGCGGGGCGTGGAAAAGGACTTCAGCCTGGACGCTGTGTTGCGTGGACTGGCCCAGGCCTCGGACAGGAACAGCATTGCCGAGCTTATCGTCGGCTACTCCTCGCGCCAGTTCAACCGTTCGGCCCTGTTTCTGATCAAGGGGGACCAGGCCTCCGGGTGGGTCGGGCAGGTCGGGGGCCAGCCGCTGCAGGGGTTCGACGCGCTGACGGTCGGGCTCAACGAGCCGTCAGTATTGAGGATGGTCGCCGACAGCAAGACCTTCTACCTGGGACGGACTCCGATTTCGCCCTGCAACAGCCGGATCTTCGCGGCCCTGGGCGGCGAGCCCTCCGCGAACCAGCTGCTGGCACCGCTTCTCATGATGGGAAGGGTGGTCGCGATCCTCTATGTAGACGCGGGGAGCAGGCAACTGGACGACAGCATCCCGGAGCTGCAAAAACTGCTCGCCAAGGGGTCCATGGCCTTCGAAATACTTATCCTGAGAAGCAAGATACTTTTGACATAGGACTCTATGACTGTCACTATGCAACCAGTTGTAGTCGCAGCACGATATTTACGATATGATGGTCCGCCGTTGCCAGAGCGGAGGACTTTGTTGTGACAAGAAAGCCGGTGCTGGATCGTAGGTGCGGCAAGGGAAGGCTGAGCCGTGAGGCCCGCATGGATGATGGACACTCTTAGTGCACGACGGGCGCCCGGCCCTTCTGGCTTATTTCCAATAAATAAGGTGCTGACAGTAAATTAATTCGGGCAGGCATTAGACCTGCGTTTGACTTTCAGCGGCTCTACGCTAGATTATACGGGTATCGAAACGACCATTTTCTTGTTGTAAAAAGGCCATCATGCCAGTCACCGCACAGCAGGTCGAGCTGATCCCACTCGCCATCTACACGCTTATTGCGGTTGTCCTCATCCTTATCCTTCTGGTGGCAGCCTATTACCTGGGCTCCGGCAAGGATGCCCCCGACAAGGGAATTCCCTACGAATCCGGGGTCCTCCCGACCGGGAGCGCCCGTCACGCCTCGCAAGTCCCCTTCTACCTGATAGCAATCTTTTTCATAGTATTCGATGTCGAGGGAGCTTTCATCTTTACCTGGGCTACCGCCTGGGACCTCCTGGGGCTCTCCGGCATGGTTCACATCACCGTGTTCATCACCGTCCTTCTGCTGGGGCTCGTCTGGCTCTGGATCAAGGGGGGATTGGACTGGGGGCCGACAGCGAAGAAACAGGTTAAGGCTGAGGTTAAGGTTTAGAAAAACCCTAAACTCAATTTCTACCGCTTTGCGATGGCAGTGGCTGAGAAAGGCCTTATCTCAACCTCAACCTTAAACAGGTTAAGGCTGAGGTTAAGGTTTTAGAAAAACCCTAAACTCAATTTACTACCGCTTTGCGATGGCAGTGGCTGAGAAAGGCCTTATCTCAACCTCAACCTTAACCTCAACCTCGTTTTTCAACCTGGAGCAGCTTTGAGCGACGCGGAAGACGAAAAAATACCCGACAATGTGCTGCTCACCTCCCTCGACGATGTCATCAACTGGGGGAGGGCGAACTCCCTTTGGCCCATGTTCTTCGGGCTCTCCTGCTGTTTCGTCGAAATGATGACCTCCTTCACTTCCCGCTACGACGTGTCGCGCTTCGGCGCCGAGGTGCTGCGCGGCACCCCGCGCGAGGCCGACCTGATGGTGATAGCCGGCACCGTGTTCAAGAAGATGGCCCCGAGCATCCTGAGGCTTTATGAGCAGATGGCCGAGCCGAAGTGGGTCATCTCCATGGGTAGCTGCGCCAATTCCGGCGGGATGTACGATGTCTACTCCGTGGTGCAAGGGGTGAACCAGATCCTCCCGGTCGACGTCTACATTCCCGGCTGTCCGCCGCGCCCCGAGGCGTTTCTGGATGGGCTCATGCTGCTGCAGCAAAAGATCGTCTCGGGCGAGCGGCCCGCCCGCCCCGTGCTGCACATGAAAGGCGGCACCCAGGGGACGACCGCGCCGGTACTGGTGGACGAGCTCACCAAGTCGCGCGACCCGAGGGGACCCGGCATGGAGGGATGCGCGGTGCGCGGCTCCGCCATGCAGCACCCGAAGTTTCCCGCCCCGCGCTCGGACGAACTCTGGCGCCCCCCGCAGCCGAGGCTGAATTACCAGGACTTCGGCCTCACCGCAGAGCTGAAGGGGGCCTTCGGGGATGGGGTCCGGCTCGACGAGTCGGCCTGCGACATGCAGACCTTCCGCGTCTCCTCGGCACTACTGCCGGCGCTCCTCAAGCACCTCAAGGGTCGGCCGGGCGCGCCCTTCCGCCGACTGGAGGACATCGCCTGCGTGGACGAATCCTGCAGGCGCGACCGCGCTGATTTCAAAGACTTCACCGTGAACTACCACCTCACCTGCTTCGACACCCCCGGACGCATCAGGATCAAGACCGAGTTGGAAGGGAGCTACCCGGAAATCCCCAGCGTCACCTCCGTGTTCCCTGCCGCCAACTGGTATGAGCGGGAAGCCTTCGACATGTTCGGCATCCGTTTCGCCGGGCATCCAAACCTCAAGCGGATTCTCATGCCGCACGACTGGGATGGCCACCCGCTCAGAAAAGAGCACCCTTCCCGGGCGACCGAGCTTCCCCCTTACACGACCGCGGACGCCCAGCGGCACGACGCCCTGCCTGCGGTAGACTTCTTTGACCGGGTGGACTCCGAGACCCTGCTCCTGAACCTGGGTCCTCAACATCCGGGCACCCATGGCGTCATACGCTTCATCCTGAAACTCTCGGGCGAGGAGATCGTCGACGTCGACACCGATATCGGCTACCACCACCGCGGTGCCGAGAAGATCGGCGAGCGGCAGAACTGGCACAAGTTTCTCCCCTACACGGACCGGATCGACTACCTGGCCGGGGTGCAGAACAACCTCGCCTACGTGAACTCGGTCGAGAAGCTCTGCGGCATAGAGATCCCCGAGCGCGCCATCCACATCCGCGTCATGCTCTGCGAGCTGTTCCGCCTGGCAAGCCACCTGGTATGGCTTGGCACCTTCGCCGCTGACCTGGGCGCCATGACACCGGTCTTCTACACCTTCACGGATCGGGAGAAGATCTTCGACGTTGTGGAAAGCATCACCGGTGGCCGCATGCATCCGGCCTGGTTCAGGATCGGCGGGGTCGGCGAGGACCTCCCCGAAGGGTGGCTCGCGCAGGTAAACGCGCTGGTGGACTACCTGCCGGCTCGGGTAGCGGAGTACGAAAAGCTCCTTACCGGCAACCCAATCATTAAGGCAAGGCTGCAGGGAGTTTCGGCGATCACCCTCGACGAGGCGCTCGAGTGGGGGCTTTCCGGGCCCAACCTGCGCGCCTGCGGCTTCGACTGGGACCTGCGCAAGAAGATCCCGTACTGCGGTTATGAGCGTTTTAAGTTCGAGGTGGCGACCGCGCAGGGCGGCGACTGTTTCGCCCGGTACCAGGTCCGGATGGAGGAGATGCGGCAGTCCATCTCCATCGTGCGGCAGGCGGCGGCCGGGATGCCGGGAGGGCGCTGGATCTCCAGCGACTACCGCTACGTGCTGCCGCAAAAGCGCGACACCCTGAACGACATCGAGTCATTGATCCACCACTTCGTGAACAGCACCCGCGGCATGTCGCCGCCCAAGGGCGAGTGTTACACCGCCATCGAAGCGCCCAAGGGGGAGACCGGCTACTTCGCGGTTTCCGACGGTTTGCACACCCCGTACCGCATGAGGATCAGAACGCCGAGCTTTCCCCACATCCAGTCGCTGCCGGTTCTGAGCCGCGGCTGGCTGGTGGCGGATTTCCTCGCCATCATCGGCTCGCTGGACTTCGTGCTGGCGGATTTGGACCGCTGAAAAGGACCAAATGACGTAGGGGACCAAAGGGACGTAAAGGACCTAACGACTCGACGACTTAACGACTAATGACTTAACGACTAAACAATTTTTCCCGGAGCGCGATGATACCGGATCACCTGAAAAAATCGCTGGAGGAGCGCGTCGCCCACGCCGTATCGCCGCGCGAGGCGGCGGTCGACGTAATGAAGGTGCTGCAGTCCCACTACGGCTGGTTGACGGACGAGGCGGTAGGCGAGGCGGCACAGCTTCTCGGGCTCTCGCGGCTCCAAGTGGATGAGCTCGCCACCTTTTACGAGATGATCTACCGCCGCCCGGTCGGCAAAAAGGTGATCCACGTCTGCGACTCCATTTCCTGCTGGAGCGCCTGCTGCGAGGCGATCATGGTGCACCTCCAGGCGCGCCTCGGGATTGGACTGGGCGGCACCAGTGCCGACGGCATGTTCACCCTGATCCCCTGCTGCTGCATGGGGATGTGCGGCGACGGGCCGGTCATGTCGGTGGGGGCGAATTTCTACACGAATTTGACACCCGAACGGGTGGACGAGGCGTTGGAGCTTGAGCGCAGGATAGGGAACTAGGGCAAACTACGACCAAAGGCTGGCATGGAACTGCTTCTTTTCAAACATAACCGCCCGGACCGCTCGGTGACCTTTGACGAATATTGCGACGAAGGCGGCTTCGCGGCGCTCAAGAAGGCGATAGCCGGCATGTCGCCGGATGAGGTGCAGCAAAGCGTGATCGACTCGGGCCTGCGCGGGCGCGGCGGCGCGGGCTTTCCGACCGGCAAGAAGTGGTCCTTCGTGCCGCGGAACCTGCCCGGGCCGCGCTGGCTCATCTGCAACTGCGACGAAATGGAGCCCGGCACCTACAAGGATCGTGTGCTGCTGGAGCACAACCCTTACAGCCTGATCGAGGGGATGACGCTCGCCTGCTACGCCCTCGGCGTGCGCCACGCCTTCATCTTCGTGCGGCGCGGCTATGAGAAGGCGGCGGAGAACCTGACCCGCGCCCTCATCGAGGCCAAGGAGGCGGGGTTTCTGGGAGAGCGGATTCTCGGCAGCGAGATCTCAGTCGACCTCGACCTGCACCTCTCCGCCGGCCGCTATATCTGCGGCGAGGAAACTGCCCTCATCAACGCCCTGGAAGGTAAACGGCCCAACCCGAGGTCCAAGCCTCCTTTTCCCGCCATCAAGGGGCTCTGGGATGGGCCGACCGTGGTTAACAACGTGGAGACCCTGGCCAATGTCCCTGCCATCGTCGCCAACGGGCCGGCCTGGTTCAAGGGGCTGGCGCTCAACCCCGAAGGCGCGGGCACCAAACTGTTCTGCGTGAGCGGTGCCGTGAAGAACCGCGTCTGCGTAGAGCTCCCTATCGGGACCACGCTGCGCCAGATCATTGACGGACCTTGCGGCGGCATGGCTGAGGGAAAGAAGTTCAAGGCCTGCATCCCGGGGGGCGCTTCCACCCAGTTCATGACCCCGGCGCAGTTGGACGTGCCGATGGACTTCGATACCGTCGCCAAGGTCGGCTCCCGGCTGGGCTCAGGCGCCATCATCGTCTTCGAGGAGGGGTGCTGCCTGGTGGCCGCGACGCTCAACCTGATCACCTTCTTCGCAAGGGAGTCCTGCGGCTGGTGCACCCCGTGCAGGGAAGGGCTCCCCTTCGTGAAGGAGATCCTGGAAAGGATCGAGGCCGGCGGGGGCGAGGAGCGGGACATCGGCATCCTGCGCGAGCACGTGAAGTACCTGTCCTATGCCTTCTGCGCCTTCGCGCCGGGTGCAATGGCACCGCTGGATGGGCTCCTGACGCACTTCGAGGACGAGGTGAGGGAGCATATTCTGAAAGGGAAATGCCCGTTCAAGGGGTAGAAATTTTTGCCTCCCCCCTGACTTCGGTCCATACCACGGGAGGGGACGGAGGAAGGGTGAAGTTGCCAACGAAGTGCTGATTGGCGCCTTCCCCCCCACCCCGACCCTCCCCCGCAAGGGGGGAGGGAGATTTAGAGAGACCTGCGTAAAGAGCACACGACCAGAGGAAAAATGCCGAAGCTGATCATCGATAACATACCGGTAGAGGTCCCGCCGGGCACCAACGTGCTGGAAGCCGCCCGCAGCGTGGGGATCACCATCCCGCACTTCTGCTACCACCCGGCCCTGGCCATCGCAGGCGCCTGCCGGCTCTGCGCGGTGAAGCTTCTGGAGGGCCCGGTAAAGGGAATCCAGATGTCCTGCTCGCTGCCGGCCCAGGACGGCATGGTCGTCTCCACCACCGATCCGGAGGCGCTCAAGATCCGCAGTCTCGTCATCGAGTGGCTCATGACCAACCACCCCCACGACTGCCCGGTCTGCGACGAGGGGGGCGAGTGCCTGCTGCAGGACTTCACGATCGCGGGCGGGCACGGCCTGCGCCGGTACCAGGGGAAAAAGCGCACCCACGTGAACCAGTACCTTGGCGAGGGCATCGAGCACGAGATGAACCGCTGTATCCAGTGCTACCGCTGCGTCAGGTTCTACCAGGATTACGCCGGCGGCACAGACTTCGGCGTCACCGGAAGCGCCGCACGGGTCTATTTCGGGAGATTCGAGGACGGCCCGCTGGAGTCCCCCTTTTCCGGGAACCTGGTGGACATCTGTCCCACCGGCGTCTTCACCGACAAGACGGGACGCTTCCGCGCGCGCTACTGGGACTACCAGTTTGCGCCCTCGATCTGCCAGCGCTGCTCGGTCGGCTGCAACACCGCGCCGCAGGCCTTCCAGCGCGAGCTCATCAAGGTAGTCGCCCGCAGGAACGACCAGGTGAACGGCTGGTTCATCTGCGACCGGGGACGCTTCGACAAGAAAGCCGTGAACGACCCGGCCCGGCCGCGCGAGCCGATGATCGACGGGGCCGTCACCGATTATGAGGCGGCACTCGACGCCCTCGCCATCCGGATCTACGACTTCATCGAAGTGCACGGCCCGGAGAGCCTGGCCCTGGTAGGTTCTCCCCGGCTCTCGCTTGAGGGGTGCATCCTGCTCGGCGAACTCGCCCGCAACCTGGACCGCGCGGTGCTTTGCTACTACGCGGAGCCCGCAGCCGCGCAGGGAAGCATCGCAGCGGCGGAGCTACTCAACGAAAATAACGCCGCATCTCCGCTCGACGTGCAGAGTGCCGATTGCATTGTGCTGCTCGCCGTCGACCTCATGGAGGAGGCCCCTATGCTGGCGCCGGCCATCAGGAAGGCCTGGCTTGGCGATGCGAAGGTCTACTATGTGGCGCCCATCCTGGGCGGGAAAAAGGAGGGTTCGCTCCCCTTCCAGTACACCACGGTCCCCCAGCTGGACGACGTGCCGTTCGCTAGCGCTTCCCGAGGGGTCATCGTTTGCGGCCCAGGAGTGCGGGAGCCGGAGCTCCTCGCCCGGCTGGCTTCGACTGGCGCCAAGCTTGCCCTGCTGCAGCCCGGCCCGAACGGTTTCGGTGCCGCCCTGCTGGCCCGTGAGCACGGCGCGGTTCCGCTGTCGGCGGCCCTCGCCACCAAGAAGGTGAAGGGGATCATCTGCTTCGAGTCCGACATCCCCTCCGGGATGCTGGAGGGGATCACCACCCTTGCCTGCGCGGACTGGCGCGCGCCGGCAGACGCAGGGACGGAGACCATCTTTCTCCCGACCACCACCTGGATCGAGTCGGACGGGACCAGTGTCAATTTCGAGGGACGTGCCCAGCGCTTCCAAAGGGTGCTCAAGGCGGGGCTTCCGCTTCGGGGACTGGACCCGAAATATTACGCTCACACCAAGGATGGCAGACCCGCGGTCGTTGCCGAACCGGGACCGGCTCCGCCCTATCCGCCCCGGGTGCACCGCGGCGAGATTCCGGGAGGCCAGGAGCAGGATGCCTGGAAAGTGATGGCGCGGCTCCTGGAGAAGCTGGGAGGAGAACGGATCGATGAGCCGCTCTCCGGTAAATGGGCTAAACTGAAGGATCTTGACCCCGAGGGTGGCGGATTGCGCATCCTCGGCATTTAAATTCCATCGGGTAACAAAGGTAGGTTCTGGTCTATCCCCCCTGCGCAGTAGGGGGGAAGGCTCGCGTAGCGAGACAGGGGGGTCTTCCTCCCGGCCAGACACCCCCCTGCTTCACTACGTTCAGCTTCCCCCCTATTTCATAGGGGGGACTAAACAGACACCGGACATTATCATGAGTTGGGACGCCATCGACATAGGCTTGATGCTGGGGAAGATTCTGGTGCTCTTCTTCATCATCCTGACGCTCGCCGCCTACCTGGTGCTGGCGGAGCGGCGCGTCCTCGCCTGGATGCAGGACCGGATCGGGCCGAACCGGGTGGGTCCCATGGGCCTGCTGCAGCCGCTTGCCGACCTGATCAAGATGCTCACTAAGGAGGACCTGATCCCCAGTGCGGCGGACCGGCTCCTCTTTTGCCTGGCTCCCGCCATGGCCGCCATCCCGGCGATTCTCACCTTCGCCGTGGTGCCCCTGGCCGCTCCTGCCGTCATTTGCGGGCACAAGGTGAACTTGCAGGTGTCGGACCTGGATGTCGGCGTACTCTTCTTCCTGGCGCTCTCCTCCATCGCGGTCTACGGCGTGGCCCTGGGCGGTTGGGCCTCGAACTCGAAGTACGCGCTGCTCGGGAGCATTCGTGGACTTTCCCAGCTGATCTCCTACGAGCTTTCCATGGGGCTATCGCTAGTCCCGGTCGTTATGCTGGCCCGGTCGCTGCGCCTTTCGGATATCGTCAACGCCCAGGCGAACATGCCATTCATCGTGTACCAGCCGCTAGCCTTCCTGATCTTCCTGGTCAGCATCTTCGCTGAGTGCAAGCGGATTCCCTTTGACCTCCCCGAGGCCGAGGGGGAACTGGTGGCCGGGTTTCACACCGAGTACTCCGGCATGCGCTTCGGGCTCTTCTTCGTCGGGGAGTACATCAACATCATTGCGCTCGGCGCGCTGGCTTCCCTCTTTTTTCTGGGCGGCTGGCGCGGGCCGCTGTTGCCGCCGATCGTCTGGTTCTTCATCAAGGTCACCGTATTCTCGTTCCTGTTCATCTGGGTCAGGGGGACCCTGCCGCGCCTGCGCTACGATCAGCTGATGCATCTGGGCTGGAAATTTCTGACTCCGCTCGCGCTCCTCAATATTCTCGCCACCGGGTGGTGGCTTGCTTTACGATAAGGCGCTGTTCTCATGCAATGTAATCTCACCAGAAGGAGGATCTGTCGATGAAAACAACTGTTGAAGTCGGAGATGGCGAGGGGTTCATGCAGCAGGTGGATGTGGCGGATCGGCACGGGCATACTTCACTCATGGTTGCGGCCAGGGAGGGGAATGTTGCCGAGGTGGAGGTCCTGTTGAGCCGCGGAGCCAGTCTCAGTGCGAGAAGCGAGAAGGGCAAGACCCCGCTGCACTACGCAGCTGCCAACGGCAAGGTTGAAGTGGTAACCCTGCTCCTGTCCAAGGGCGCCGAGGTGGACCCGCGTGACAAGGATGGTCACACGCCCCTCATGCTGGCCGCCAACTACGGCTGCGACCAGACCATTCAGGCGCTGATCAGAAGCGGCGCAGATGCCCTCGCCATGTCGCATTCGGGCAGCACAGCCATGGCCTATGCGGAACACAACCAGCACCGGGAGACGCTCGCCATTTTAATGAAGTCGCTGCCTTCGAATTAACGAAATAGACGCACGATTTCAGTCCTTTGCTGCGGAGCACATCCATCCGTAGGAGCGCATTCCTGCCGCGCCCTGTTCGCGCCCAGGAGGACGCTCCTACGGAGTTCCGCCCCAAGCGGCAAAAATGTCGCTGTAACGCTGTTGCTCTCAATGTTTGCGAGGGTTGCCGCTGATAGTATGAGCACGCCCCGCAGGGGAGACAAGCAGTAATGCCAACACCAGGTAATCAATGGCCATATTTAACGACATCAAAGAAATACTAACCGGCCTCGCCATTACCTTTGGCCACATCTTCAAGAAGCCGGCTACCGTGCAGTACCCGGAGGAAAAGCGGGTCATGCCGCCGCGCTTTCGCGGGAGCATCGTGCTGACCAGGGATCCCGACGGGGGCGAGCGCTGCGTCGCCTGCTATCTCTGTTCCGGCGCCTGCCCGGTGGACTGCATCTCCATGGCGGCGGCCGAGGGCGAGAACGGACGACGCTACGCGGCCTGGTTTCGCATCAACTTCGCGCGCTGCATCCTGTGCGGCCTTTGCGCCGAGGCGTGTCCCACCCTGGCGATCCAGATGGCGCCAGACATGCTTCCTTGCAAAAGAGACGTCATGGAGTGGGTATACGAGAAGGAAGATCTCCTGATCGATGGACCCGGCAAAGATCCCGAGTACAATTTCTACCGACACGCAGGCATCGGCGTGGTGAACCCGCGCGGCGCGAACGCCGACGAGAATCCGCCGGTGGATGTAAGGACTCTGTTACCCTAGCCAGCACATGCAGGTTTCAGCGTCGCCAGCCTTTGCGCCTAATTCCCTCGCCCATACACGGGGCAGGGGTGAGGGCGTCGCTACCAAGCAGCCCTTTTGCACCGGGCAAATCCCTCACCCGTACCCTCTCCCGGAGGGCGAGGGGGAGTTGGCCTCTAACCGGGCTTTGCAAGAGAGGCGGGGGGACTTGGTTGGTACAAAGAGGATTTAGGTCCTCCGAATCACACGCAGGAGCTACATGGAAGCGATTCTCTTTTACCTACTTGCAGCTGTGACTCTGGTTGGAACCCTGTGCGCCATCACCGCGCGGCAGGCGGTCCGCGCCATCGTCTATCTGGTTACCTCGTTCTTCTCCCTGGCGCTCATCTTCTACCTGCTGGGGGCTCCGCTCGTGGCAGCCTTCGAGGTGATCATCTACGCCGGCGCCATCATGGTCCTGTTCCTCTTCGTCATCATGATGCTTGACCTTGGACACCCCGAGAAAATGAAAACTCCGCGATTAAGCGACTGGTGGCCCGCGCTGCTACTATTGGTCGTCATCCTTGGTGCCGTGGTCATCCTCGTGGTGTCTGGGCACCCGGCGGCACCCAGCGGGTTCAGCGGCGTGACAGTACGGGAGTTCTCACAGGCACTTTTCCAGCGCTACGGCGTTGCAGTGGAGATCATCTCCATGCAGTTACTCTTCGCGCTGGTTGGCGCGCTCTACCTGGGGAGACGCAGATGAGTGTTCCGCTCTACCACGTGCTGATACTTGCCGCGATCCTCTTCGCACTGGGCCTTGCCTGCACGGTGGCCTGGCGCGCCAACGTCATCATGATGCTGATCGGCATCGAGATCATGCTGAACGCCGTCATGCTCACCTTCGTCGGGGGCTCGGCACAGTGGGGCATGGCGGACGGGCAGATCTTCTCCCTCATGCTGATGGCGCTCACCTCCGCCGAGGTGTCGCTGGCGCTCGCCATGGTCGTCTACCTGCACCGGCGTAAGCAGTCGGTTAACACGGATGATTTTGACAGTATGAAGGGGTAAGAGATGGGGGGGACGAATACGAGATTCGCCCCTACCGTATCCGTCTCGTAGGGGCGAACCTTGTGTTCGCCCGATTGAGCAGACACTGTTACTCTTTCTCAGAGAGTTAAAAGCAAAAGGGCATCAACGATGACGACGTATCTCTCACTCATGCTCCTCTTCCCTTTATTGGGGGGAGCCATCAACGCCCTGTTCGGCCGGGTACTGCCGCGCCGGCTGCTGGAGACGGTCGCCTGCGCGGCTGTCTGGGGAAGCTTCGTCTGCGCGGCGCTCGCGGCGTTCGCCTACAGCGCTCCGGAAAAGATTGTGCTGGCCCGATGGGTCACCGCCTTCGACCTCGCTATCCCGCTTTCGCTCTACCTCGACCCGCTCTCGCTCTCGCTGACCGTGATGATCACCTTCGTCTGCGGCCTGATCCACATCTATTCGGTTTTCTATATGGCAGCCGAGGCTGGCTACGCGCGCTTCTTCGCCCTTTTGAACCTCTTCGTCTTCGCCATGCTCACCCTGGTCCTCGCGGAAAACCTGGTACTCCTTTACCTCGGCTGGGAGGGGGTAGGCTTTTGCTCCTACCTGCTGATCGGCTTTTGGTACACCGATAAGGCGAACGCTGACGCGGGGCGCAAGGCCTTCATCACGACGCGCATCGGCGACACAGCCCTGGTCATCGCCATCGCGTGGCTGTTCCAGCTCTTCGGCACCCTCTCCATTTCCCAGTTAAACGGGATGGCCTTCCTGGTGCCGGGTGGGGTCATCACCGCGATCGGCCTGCTGTTCCTGGTGGGTGCCATGGGTAAGTCGGCGCAGGTGCCGCTCATGGTCTGGCTGCCGGACGCCATGGCGGGCCCGACTCCCGTCTCCGCCATGATCCACGCCGCCACCATGGTGACGGCCGGCGTCTACCTTTTGGCGCGCATGTTCCCGCTGCTGGGCGGCTCCGCGGTCGTCACGGCAGCCATCGCGGTCACAGGTGGAGCCACCGCTTTTTACGGTGCGAGTTGCGCCCTGGCCCAGCGCGACCTGAAACGTGTCCTCGCCTTCTCCACCATCAGCCAGATCGGATACATGATGCTCGGGGTCGGTGTGGGTGCCGTCACCGCGGCGACCTTCCACCTGCTGGTGCACGCCTTCTTCAAGGCGCTCCTCTTTCTGGGAGCCGGCTGCGTTATCACCGCCATGCACCACGAACAGGACATCTTCAAGATGGGCGGGCTGCGCCGCACCCTGCCGCTCACCTTCTGGCCCTTCCTGGCCGGGACCGCCTGCCTCGCCGGGATCCCTCTCACCGGTGGATTCTTCAGCAAGGACAGCATCCTGGCGGCTCTCTGGCTCAAGGGGGGCGCCCTTTACCTCGGCCTCTACCTGCTGGGGATCGTCACCGCACTGATGACTGCCTTCTACAGCTTCAGGATGGTCTACCTGGTATTTTTCGGATCCAACGGGCATCCCCATGTTCAAGGGGAAGGCGGCCTGCAGGTCATGCAACTGGTACTGATCCCACTGGCGGTTCTTGGCCTTTTTGGCGGCCTGCTGAACCTTCCTGCCTACCTTGGGGGCGGTTTTCTGGACGGCTTCTTCGCCCATCTCGCCGGCGGCGTCCCTGCTGAGGGATCCCGGATGCAGGAAATTGGTCTGCAGGGAGTGGCCGGGGCCCTCGCCCTCGTCGGTCTATTTGGCGCACACCTTCGCTACGGTGGCGCTGCCAGGGCTGAGCGGCTCAAGGCGGCGGCTCTGCCGGCCACGCCACTCACCGCGTTTCTATTAAACGGCTGGTACTTCGACCGCCTCTACCACGCCTGCCTGATCCGCCCCTACCAGCTGCTGTCTGGCGTGCTCTGGCAGAAGGTGGACGAGGGTGTCCTCGACGATACCCTGGACCGATTGGCGGCAGGCCTTGGCACGAGCGGCAGCTGGCTTGGCCGCTGGAGCACTGGTCGCGTCTCGATTTACCTTTTCAGCTTCGCCGCGGGTGGCGCCCTGATTCTGGGTTACCTCGCCTGGCTTTCCCTGTAGGCGACGTTGGCACCCGGAGCCCGTGGCTCCCATACTGGACAACTGCATGAGCTTTGATTTTCCCATACTTTCGCTTCTTATCTTCCTCCCGCTTTGCGGGGCGCTGGTCCTTTGCGCCTTCTGGCGCAGCCCCTCGGTCGCGCGGTCGGTGGCACTGGCCTTCGCGGCGGCCGAATTCGCCCTCTCCGCCTGGGTCTGCACGGCGTCCACACTTTCGGCCCTCCCAGGTGCGCCTGCCGGCTTCTTCCTTTTTGAGGACGCCACCTGGGTGGAGCGCTTCGGAATCCGCTATACCCTCGGAATGGACGGCATCAGCCTCGTCATGGTGCTCCTGAGCAGCTTCATAACAGTCATCGCCGTGCTGGTCTCCTGGAAGGGAATAGAGGAGCGTATCCCCCTGTTCTTTGCCCTGCTCCTCGCCATGGAGTCCGGCATTCTCGGAGTGTTCTTAAGCCTCGACCTTTTCCTCTTCTACCTTTTCTGGGAGGCGATGCTGATCCCGATGTTCTTCCTGATCGGCATCTGGGGGCACGGCCGGAGAGTGTACTCCGCGGTCAAGTTCTTCCTGTACACCTTCATCGGTTCCCTGCTCATGCTGGTGGCGATCATCTCGCTCTACCTCTTGCACGGCACCCAAGCCGGCAGCTACACCTTCTCGCTGGCGCAGTTGATCCATACCTCCGTCCCGTATGGCACGAGCCTGTGGCTGTATGGCGCGTTTCTTTTCGCCTTCGCCATCAAGTTCCCACTTTTCCCGCTGCACACCTGGCTCCCGGACGCCCACACGGACGCTCCGACCGCGGGGAGCGTCATTCTGGCGAGCCTACTGTTGAAGACCGGCGCGTATTCCCTGATCAGGTTCGGCTATCCGCTCTTCCCGGAGGCAGCGCACGCCTTCACGCCGCTACTCTATGCTAGCGCCGTCTTCGGCATCGGTTACGGCGCCTGGGTCGCCTTCGCGCAAACCGACATGAAGCGGCTGGTCGCCTATTCCAGCGTGAGCCACATGGGATTCGTGGCACTCGGGATCGCAGCCTGGAGTCCCATAGCGCTTTCCGGCGCGCTGATGCAGATGGTGAACCACGGGGTGACGACCGGCGCCTTGTTCGCCATGGTCGGCATGCTGGACGAGCGGACCCACAGCCGGGAGATCACTACTTACGGCGGGATCTGGGGCAAGGTGCCGATACTTGCCTTCTTTTTCCTGCTGTTCAACATGGCCTCCGCCGGGTTACCGGGACTCAACAATTTCGTCGGCGAGTTCCTGGTGCTGGTCGGCACCTTCAGGGTATCGCCCGCAGCCGCCGGCGGTGCCTTCCTCGGCATCGTGCTGACTCTGATCTACACAGTCAGACTGGTGCAGGAAATCCTGTTCGGCAAGGAGAACAAGCCGCTGGTGCTGCCCGATGTAACCCTGCGGGAAGGGGCAGTGCTTGCCACCCTCGCGGTCGTGGACGTCTACCTGGGGGTGCATCCCGGCCCAGTGCTCGACCTGCTCAAGGTGCCGATAGCTTTGTTGACAAAAGCGTAACCCAAAGGACCACAAGAACCACAAGGACACAAACGACCTAAGAACCAGTTCGTAGGTTTATTGTTTTTGGAGTAATTTGGATGACCTATTCGGATGCCATTTCATTGATGCCGATTATTATCGCCGCCTGCGCGGCGCTGCTGGTGCTTCTGGCCGGACCTTTCCTGCCCGGGAGCATGACCAGCGCAATCGCTGTGGCAGCATCAGTGACTGCCGGGGCCTTCGCCGCCTGCACCACTCCAGAAAGCGCGCCCGCACTTCCCGGGCTCGCCTTCACTCCGCTTGCGCACTACCTGATCCCGGTCTTTTGCCTGTCCGCCGCGCTGACACTGATGCTCTCTCACGGCTACAATGAGCGGCGCGCCATCAAGGGAGAGGAATATCCCGCGACCGTCCTCTTTTCCCTCTTCGCCATGTGCGTGCTCCCCTGCGCCACCAACCTGCTCACCCTCTTCCTGGCGCTGGAGTCGATCGCCTTCGCCTTCTACATCATGGTCAGCATCGATCTGGGCAGGGCCGAATCTGGAGAGGCCGGGCTCAAATACCTTCTAATGGGAGCAGTCGCCGCCGCTCTCACGGCCTTCGGGTTTTCGCTCATCTATGCAGGCAGTGGCACGTTGAACCTCAGTGCGGCCATCGCCGCCCCCGGGAACCGCGCCATCATCTCGGCGGGCTGGGGGCTGGTCGTCATCGGGATCGCCTTCAAGCTTTCGCTGGTTCCCGCACACCTCTGGACCCCGGACGTCTATCAGGGCGCACCCGCGCCGGTCGCCGCCTACCTCTCCACGGCCTCCAAGGTCGCGGCCGCCGCCGTCCTCCTTATGCTGCTGGGCTTCGCGCCGCCCATGGGGGAACTGCACGTCCCGCTCTACCTGCTTTCGCTTTTATCCATGGTGATCGGGAACCTTGCTGCTCTGCTGCAAAAGAACATCAAGAGAATGCTTGCCTACTCCTCCATCGCCCACATGGGTTATCTGACCCTCGCCATTCTCACCGGCAGCAAGGAAGGCTATGCCGCGGTGCTCCTTTACGCCGCAGTCTACACCGTCATGAACCTCGCCGCTTTCGGCGCTATCGCTTCCCTGTCGACGGACGAGGAACGCTCGCAGGTCTCCGATTACTCCGGGGTCGGCTACAGCGCTCCCTTCCGCGGGGGCGTGCTGGCGCTCTCCATGCTGGCACTGGCAGGAATCCCCCCAACCGCCGGGTTCATCGGCAAGTTCTTCATCTTCTACGCCGCAATCCGGGGCGGCGAGTTGACGCTCGCCATCATCGGTATCATCTCCGCAGCAGCCTCCGCCTACTTCTACCTTAAGGTCGTGGTGCACCTCTACATGCGCCCAGCCGAGGTAGACTCCCCGAAGCCGTCCAACAGCGCCGAATCCTTCGCCCTCTGCTGCGCCTCCGTCGCCATTATCGCAATAGGGGTCTTTCCCGCACCGTTGCTGCGCCTGGTGGATGCGGTACTACAATAGTCGGTTGAATTGAAGCCATTTACGTGCAGATGTTCTTAAGGGAGCGTGTACTAAGAGGAGTTTTATCGAGGTGATTTGTAGAGATCGTCGTGATCTAGGATACGTAGCAGGGTCAGAGAGGCAGCCCAATCGGGGTTACCGCCCGGGAGGTAGCTACCTGGATCGAAAGAAAGGCGGTATCGACTGTCAACTCTTCCTGACCATGCCTGCGGATCATTGACTATCCGCTCCAGATGGAGCCCGGGGTGTAAGGGGTTTGCCTCAAGTAGGACAAGTGCCTTTGCTATTTTTTTGCGGAGGACTGCGTTAGTCTTGATGCGCTCCAAATCCTTGAGGAAAACTTTAGTCAGAATCAGTTGCGGCATCGGTGATCTCCTTCCGCAGCCATTCAGGCATCGGTTCAATCCCACTCTGCCGTGCCTCCTTAAGCTTGGCTAGCCCTTGTTCCGAAAGGCGAACCGTAGGGTAGACAGTCACGGGAGAAAGCGCAAGATTTCCGCCATCAAGAATTGTGAGTTCCAAAAAAGTACCCGGATTCAGATTTAAATCCTTACGTACGGCGGCAGGTAGGCTGATACTGCCCCGTTTATCTATGCTGACAAGCATGGGTATCTCCTGTTGATTGGTGTCAACCATCATAATAGCTTCATCGTCCAAAACTGTCAATTTGGCAAAATGTCAGATGTCTGATGCATCCTGCATGATGATCGCAAACGCAGGGCACAAAAAAGGGGAGCCCGTTTATTGGGTTCCCCTTCTACTTAACTTCAGTTCTTTACCAAGTCTCGTCCGGCTTCCCCCAAAGGTTGAAGGCGATGTCGTCCAGGAGTTCCGAAATCCCCTCTCCGGTCGCGGCCGAGATCGGGAAGACCTTGATTCCCTTCTCCTGGAAGTAGGGGAGCACTTCCGCCAGGTTTTCCCGCACGTTGGGCAGGTCTATCTTGTTGATGACGACCGTCTGGCGCTTCTCGGCGAGTTCCGGATCAAAGAGGGCCAACTCGCGGTTCAGTGCCTCATACTCGGCAATCGGATCGCGATCCGGCATCCAGGAGAGATCCAGCAGGTGCAGGAGCTGCCCGGTACGCTCCAGATGCTTTAAGAAGCGATGCCCAAGGCCCGCCCCTTCGCTGGCGCCCTCGATCAAACCCGGGATGTCGGCCATCACGAAGGTGCGGTAGTTCTTGTACTGAACCACGCCGAGGTTGGGTTTGAGGGTCGTGAACGGGTAATCGGCGATCTTCGGGCGCGCCGAAGAGATCTTGGTGATGAGCGAGGACTTTCCGACGCTCGGCATCCCCAGAAGGCCCACGTCGGCCATCAGCTTCAGCTCCAAACGGATCCACTTCTCCTCGCCCGGCTCGCCGGGCTGCGCGAACTTAGGAGCCTTGTGGGTGGAGGTCTTGAAACGTGCGTTTCCCTGCCCGCCGCGGCCACCCTTCATCAGAACGATCTCGGAATCGGGCTCGGTCAGGTCAGCTAGAATCTCGTCGGTTTCCGCGTCCTTGATGACCGTTCCGATGGGAAGCAGCATGATCAGGTCGTCGCCGGCTGCGCCGTGCTTGTCGGCTCCCCTGCCGTGCCCACCGCGCTTCGCCTTCTGGTGCGGATGCTGGCGCATGTCCAAAAGCGTCGCGAGCTGCGGCGAGACCTTGCAGATCACGTCTCCGCCTCTGCCGCCGTCGCCGCCGTCCGGGCCGCCCAGGGGGATGAACTTCTCGCGCCTGAAGGAGACGCAACCCGCGCCACCGTCGCCCGATTTCACAAATATCTTAACTTCGTCTATAAAACTCATTGTTTTTCCTGTGCAAACGGCAAAAGCCCGGACCATACGGCTCCGGGCTTTTACACTTTGGTGTTGTTACCAGCTACTAGTTGGCCGGGTACACGGAGACCTTTTTACGGTCTTTCCCCAAGCGCTCGAACTTCACCACGCCTTCGATGAGGGCGAAGAGGGTGTAGTCCTTGCCCAAGCCGACGTTGTTGCCGGGATGGATCTTCGTGCCGTGCTGACGGTAGAGGATGTTGCCGGCCTTGACCGTCTCGCCGCCGAACTTTTTGCAACCAAGTCTTTGGCCGTCGGAGTCGCGACCGTTCCTGGAACTGCCGACGCCTTTTTTGTGTGCCATTTTCTGCTCCTCCTGACGGTAACGTCCGTGATCACGCTGATCGCGGGCTCCCGCACCGTCTTGTTGAATATTGCCTAGGCGTTGATCTTCTCAATCCTCAGTATCGTCCTGAGTTGACGGTGCCCGTTAAGTTTCCTGGAGTCCTTCCGGCGCTTCGACTTGAAGACCAAAATCTTCTTGTCTTTGCCCTGCTCGACAATCTTGCCGATAACAGACGCGCTGGGCACTAAAGGTGTTCCGATAACAACCTTATCGCCGCCAACCATCAGGACCTCGGAGATCTCGACGGTATCACCTACCGCACCCTCCAATTTCTCGACTTTCAAAAAGTCGCCTTCGGAAACTTTGTACTGTTTCCCTCCGGTTTTAACTACTGCGTACATGTACTTCACCACCTTTATCCTGAATTTACTATGAGCGGTAAAACTTATCTTGAAACAAGGGCCAAGTCAAGGGTTTTTGTCCAAGATAATATATTTTAACCGAGTTAGGCCTCCGATAGGGCGGGGCGCCGCTTCTCCCTGTGGCAGGAACTGCCTCGGTCTTTGGCATCAAGCGAGGTCTATGTAGATATCCTCACCCCGGATCTCGATGGGATAAATTTTCAGGTTAAATTCCGGATGCGCCTGGCACTCGCCGGTGACCAGATCAAAGCGGTAGCCGTGGCGCGGACAGGAAAGGGTGCCGATCTCTCTCAGCACGGCTCCCTCCAGGGGCGCGTACTTGTGGGGACACTCCGTTTCACAGGCAAACAGCGCTCCCTTGGTCTTTACCAAGAGAATGTCCTGCCCTTCGACCTTGACGACTTTTTTACCCCAATCGGGAACATCAGCGACCTTTGCTGCGAAAACCATGACAACCTCCTGCGAAATAGTGGAGTGACCTTAGTTGAGCTTGACGATCTTCACCAGGTGCGCCGCCTGCTCGGCTTTTTGACGCGCCTCGTCGGTGTCGGCCCCAAACGCAAGCACGACTCCCATACGGCGGTTACGCCTGGTGTCGGGCTTGCCGAAGAGGCGCAGCTTGGTACCCGGGACCGAAAGAGCATCGGCGACCCCTTCAAAGCCAACCTCGGCCGCCTGCTCCCCAGCCAGGATGACGTGGGAGGCGGCGGGCGCCAGGTTCTCTACCTCGGGGACCGGCAGACCGAGAATGGCCCGCACATGCAGGTCGAATTCGGAGAGGTTCTGGGAGATCATGGTCACCATGCCGGTGTCGTGCGGCCTGGGTGAGACCTCGGAGAACCACACTTGGTCGCCCTTCACGAAGAACTCCACGCCGAAGATGCCGCGTCCGCCCAGGGCTCCGGTGACGGCCTCCGCCTGGCGTCGGGCCTCAATGAGGACCTCGGGATCCATGCCGATCGGCTGCCACGATTCGTGATAGTCGCCGTCCTCCTGGCGATGACCGATGGGCGGGCAGAAGGTGGTCCCTTCCAGGGCGCGCACAGTAAGGAGCGTGATCTCGTAATCGAAGGGGATGAACTCCTCTACGATCACCCGGTCTGAAGCGGCACGCGCTCCCTCGATAGCGTAGTTGAAGCAGCGCTCCAGGTCAGCCTCATGGCGCAGCACGCTCTGCCCCTTGCCGGAGGAGCTCATGATCGGCTTGACGACGCAGGGAAGCCCGATGGCGCCGACCGCCTCGCGGAACTCCGCAAGGCTGCTGGCAAAGCGGTAGGAAGCGGTGGGAAGTCCCAGCTCCTCGGCGGCCAGCCTGCGGATTCCCTCGCGGTTCATGGTCAGGTTCGCGGCGCGGGCCGTCGGTATCACATTAAACCCGGCCGCCTCCAGTTCCAGCAGGAACAGCGTGTTGATGGCCTCGATTTCCGGGACGATGTAGTCCGGTTTTTCCAGGCGCACGATCCGCTCCAGTTCACCCCGGTCCAGCATGTCGATCACGTGGCTGCGGTGCGCCACCTGCATCGCCGGAGCGTCGGCGTAGCGGTCGACGGCGATCACCTCGACGCCCAGCCGCTGAGCCTCTATGGCGACCTCTTTGCCGAGCTCCCCCGAGCCGAGCAGCATGACCCTGGTCGCGCCCCTTTTTAACGGTGTGCCTATCATCTTTTCTCCTGTTAGCGCTGTGCGGTCATCGGACCGATCAGCCGGATTCGCCGGATCGGACTGATTAACGGGACAGGGCTGGCGCTTCCTGCCGGCCTAGCTGACCGCCACCTCGAACTGCTCCTGGTGAAACCCGGGCTTGGCCCGAACCGTAATCCGCTTCTTGAAGTTCTTCTCCAGCTCTTCAAGTCCCCGGCGCTCCTCGTCGTAGAGCAGGTCGGCGACCTGGGGATGCACGGTCAGCATGACCTTGGTGCCGCGGATGTCGATCATTTCGCGCCGTAGCTCCCGGAAGATCTCATGGCAGACGGAGATCTTGGACTTCACGTAGCCCCTTCCCTCGCAGTAGGGGCAGGGCTCGCACATCATGCGCCCCAGGCTCTCGCGCACCCGCTTGCGGGTCATCTCTACCAACCCCAGCTCGGAGATTTTCAAGATGTTGGTCTTCGACTTGTCGCTCTTGAGCGCTTCCTCCAGCGCGCCGTACACCTTCTCGCGGTTCACCTCTTTCTCCATGTCGATGAAGTCGATGATGATGATGCCGCCCAGGTTCCTGAGGCGCAGCTGGTAAGCGATCTCCTTCACCGCCTCCAGGTTGGTCTTCAGGATGGTGTCCTCGAGGTTATGCTTGCCGACGTAACGCCCGGTGTTGACGTCGATGGCGGTGAGCGCCTCGGTCTGCTCGATGATGATGTAACCGCCGCTCTTGAGCCAGACCTTGCGCCCCAGCGCGCGGCTGATTTCAACCTCCAGCCCGAAGTGGTCGAAGATCGGCTCCTCTTCGTCGTAGAGTTCGATGGAGTACTTCATCTTGGGCATGAAGGTGGTGATGAACTGGACGATCTTGTCGTACTCGGGCTTGGAGTCCACCACGATGCGCTCGACGGACTCGGTCAGGATGTCCCGCACCACCTTCTGGGTCACGTCCAGGTCTGAATGGATCAGGCTGGGCGCGCCGGCCTTGTCCTTCTTCTTGGCGACCTCCTCCCAGAGCTTGGTAAGGTAATGGAGGTCGGCAACCAGGTCCTCCTCGCTCTTGCCGTCGGATACGGTCCTGACGATGAAGCCGCCGCCCGCGGGCTTGATGCGGTCCACGATCTCTTTCAGACGCTCGCGCTCCACCTCGTCTTCGATCCTGCGAGAGATCCCCACATGGTCCACGGTCGGCATGTAGACCAGGTGCCGGCCGGGAAGCGAGATGTGGGCGGTGATGCGAGCCCCCTTGGTGCCGATCGGCTCCTTGGAGATCTGCACCAGCAGCTCCTGCCCTTCCTGCAGCAGGTCCTCTATCGGGTGCAGGGGATGCGGCACCGGCTCCTCCCCCTGCTCCCTTTCCATGAAGCTCTCGTACTCCTCCATGGAATCGAAGACGTCCGCTACGTAGAGAAAGGCGGCCTTCTCGAGCCCGATGTCGACGAAGGCCGCCTGCATCCCCGGCAGCACCCGCACCACCCTACCCTTGTAGATGTTCCCGATGATCCCCTTCACGCGACTCCTCTCGACGTACAGCTCCGCTATGGTGCCGTTTTCGATAAGCGCGATGCGGGTTTCGTGGGAGGTGGTGTTTATAACCAGTTCGTTCCCCATGCTAACCCCTCTTCAGCTATATGATATATGCATTTCAAAAATAAAATTAGTGCGCCGCCCTTAGATTTCCTCTACCGGGCTTTCTACCGGGATATCGGCTGAGGTACCAGCCGGTACATCGGCGGGGATGTCAGCGGGTGCCTCGGTGAAAAGCACCTCCATCTTCTCCAGGCGCGCGTCCTTAAGCTCCTCAACCGGAACTCCCAGAACCGCTGAGGCAAACTCGGCCGGCTTGCCGCGCCCCACCACCATCTCCAGGACGCACCCCGCGCTGCTCAGCTCGTAGGTCTCGTGACGCAGGTCGAACTCCACAACTTTGCCCCTCTTCTCGCGCCGAAGCGGGAAGCTCTCCAGGGCGAGGTAGGCCGCCACCTTCTCCGGGAGTGCTACAGCCAGCGGCTCGGGGAGAGTCACCCGGTAGCGGACCCGTTCCATGATGACGGAGAGGGAGGGGGATCTCATCGGGATCTCGGCCGCCTCAATGATCCGCATCCCTTCGGGGAGCGTTCCGTTCAGCGCCTCCTGCAACTGGGCCGCGGAAAAACCGGAGTCCACCTCGAAGTCCATATACTCGGCATGCGACTCGACGCCGACCGAAAGAGCGGTGGCGAAGGAGAACTTCGGATGCGGATGATAACCCTGCGAATAGCGGATCGGTATCCCGGCGCGCCCGACCGCCCGGATGAAGAGGGTCTGCTGCTCCAGGTGGCTCAGAAAACGCATCCTGCCCGTTTTTTCGAAGCGGACCCTGATGCGCTGCGCCAGCTCGGCCGCCTCGGGCGGGAGGACCTGCACGGCATAGGTGTCAAAGGGCACCGGCTCGTTCAGCCGCAGCTTGACCTCGTCGAAGTCGCAGACGCCGCAGCCGGTGCACTCTCCGGTCCTGCAGTCGGGGGTGAAGGCTCCGGCAATGGCGGCCTCGCGCTCGGCAAGCAGGAACTCGCGGCGCACGCCGCAGTCGATGTGGTCCCAGGGGAGCGGCTCGTCCAGTTCGCGGCGCCGATGGTAGAAACGGGGATCGACCCCTGCGTTTTCCATGGCCTGCGCCCATTTCAGCTTGTCGAAATGCTCCCACCAGCCGTCGAAACGACAGCCCAGGCGGTGCGCCTCGATCAGCAGGACCGAGAGTCTCCGGTCGCCGCGGGCGAACACGCCTTCAAGCGTGGAGAGCGGCGCGTCCTGCCACTTCATGACCAGTTTCTTCTTCTTGAGCTCGGTCCGCAGGAAGCGCTGCTTGTCGACGATCTCCTCTTCGCTGATCTGCGGCTCCCACTGGAACGGGGTGTGCGGCTTCGGCACGAAGCTCGACACCGAGACGTTCACGTCGCCCCCGGTCCCCGCGAATTTCCCCTGCCTTTTCACCTCGCGCGAGATGTCGATGATCCCCTGGACGTCCTCCATGGTCTCGGTCGGCAGTCCGATCATGTAGTAGAGCTTGATGATGCGCCAGCCGGCCGCGAAAACGGCACGGGCATTCTCCAGCAGGGCCGCCTCGGTGACGCCCTTGTTGATGACGCTCCTCAGCCGCTCGCTGCCCGCCTCCGGCGCCAGGGTGAAACCGGTCTTCCGGACCCGGCGCACCTCTTCGGCCATCTCCGGGGAGAGGCTGCCGACCCGCATGGAAGGAAGCGAAACCGCCTTCTTCTGTGCGGCGTAGCGGTCCATAAGCCCCTTGATGAGCGGGGTGAGGCAGCCGTAGTCGCCGGTCGACAGGGAAAGCAGCGACACCTCGTCGTAGCCGGTATTGCCAAAGGCCTCTTCGACGATCTCCAGTATGCGCTCGGGGCTGCGCTCCCGCACCGGCCGGTAGATGTAGCCGGCCTGGCAGAACCGGCAGCCGCGGGTGCAGCCGCGCGAGATCTCCACGCTCACCCTGTCGTGCACCGTCTTTAAGAAGGGAACCACGGGGGCCGTCGGGTAGTGGGCGTTCTCCAGGTCCGAGACGAAACGGCGCCGGATGGAGCGGTAACCCTCCCGCAGGGGGACGATCTGCGCGACCCTTCCGGCCTCGTCGTACTCCACCGTGAAGAAGCTCGGGATGTAGACTCCCTCGATCTTCGAGAGCCGCTCCAGCAGTTCCGGTTTGCCGAGCCCCTCTTGCTTCCAGGCGCGCACGCACTCGGCGATCTCAAGAGTCGCGTCCTCGCCGTCACCAATCAGGATGGCATCGAAGAAATCCGCCAGCGGTTCCGGATTGAAGGCGCAGGGACCACCGCCTACGATCAGCGGATAGCCGGCGCCACGCTCGGCGGCCAGGAAGGGAATACCGGAGAGGTCCAGCATGTTCAGTATGTTGGTATAGGAGAGCTCGTACTGCAGGGTGAACCCGAGGATGTCGGCTTCCTTGAGCGGCATCCCCCCTTCGAGCGTGGTGAGCGAGCCACCTTCCAGCCGGAGGCGGTCCTCCATGTCGGGCCAGGGTGCATAAACGCGCTCCGGCGTGATCCAGGGCACTCCTTTCAGCACCCCGTAGAGGACCTGGAGGCCCAAATGGCTCATTCCTATTTCATAAACGTCAGGAAAGGCGAGCACAAAACGTAAGCCCCCCTCCCTGCCAGTAACTGTACCCATCTCCCCGCCCATGTAACGAGCGGGTTTTTCCACGGACAAAAGTCTGTTATTGCTCAAAAAACCCCCAAAAACTGTCCTATCAGCTATGACCGGACATAATACCAAATTATCTTCCCGACTGGCAAGGTATTATACTTGCAAAGCCGAAAAGCAGGCGGCAATCCATCTTCACCTCATTTGAGGTAGGGCGGGGATGATATGAGGCTAACTCAGGCCGCCCCCCCGAACCGGCGCCGAGCACCGGCATCGTAGTTCCAGCAAGTTACGCATTAATTAGAGGTTGGCACGCTACCTGCTAATAGTAAAAGCATCAACTACTTTTAAAGGAGCTACCCCATGAAAAAAGTCCTGTCCTCTATCGTTGCTGCCCTTGTTGCTGTTGCCTTCGCTGGTGTTGTTTTCGCTGCTGACGTTGCTGCCCCGGCTGCTGCTCCGGCTGCTGAAGTGAAGAAAGAAGAAAAAGCTCCGGTAAAGAAAGCTAAGAAAGCAAAGAAAGCCAAAAAAGCAAAGAAAGCAGCAGTCAAGAAAGAAGAAGCTGCACCGGCCGCTCCGGCTGCTGCTCCGGCTGCAAAGTAATTCCCCTAACGGGTAATTGAAAAAGGCCGCATCTGACGATGCGGCCTTTTTTTTATGGAAGTAACCCTGAAATCTCGATCCCGCAAGGGCGCCGCGGTGTCGTCGCCAGCCTTATTCCTTCTGCCAGACGTAGGAAGGGTCGAAGAAGGGATCGTAGAACCCGGGATAGGCGACGACAAAGGTAACGGTTTCACCGACGCCGGCGGCGGTCCGCACCAGTGACATGCCGAGCCCCTTGAGCGGGCCGACGGTCAGCCCCTTGGCGTACCCCTCCTCCTTGCAGGTGATATAGATCTGCTTGGGGAGTTCCAGCCAACCAGTGGTGATGTTCGCCACCCCGCGCGCGAGTTTGTTGGCCATGCCGTCCACGACCTCCTGCGGCGAGGCGTCGTCGATGGTCTTGGAAGTATCTTTGGCAAGTACCTGCCCCTCGGTGCCGAGGGTGAACAGGGCAAGAACCAGAATCGTCATCAACAAGCTGCGCTTCAAAGCCATTTTAATCTCCCTATTTCTCAGCCGGCTCGGCGACACCCTGTTTCCTCGGCTCGATCCGTTTCTCTTCCCACCCCTGCCAAACGTATTCCGGGTTGATCATGGAGTCGTAGTAGCCCGGCTGGGGCACCGGGAAGAAAACCGTCTCCACCACGCCGGCAAAAAGACGGTAAAAAGCCATTCCCATTCCTTTCAACGGCCCGACCAGATATCCCACGCTCCCTCTGTCACGCACCATGAGGTAGGACTGCTTGGGAATCTCCACCACAGAGGTAGTCACGTTGGCCACGCCGCGCACCAGCTTGAAAGCCATCTTCTCGGCAATTGCTTCCGGCTGCTGTTCCTCCAGTGCGAAGCACGTCGTTGCGAAGAGCATCAGCAGTAGCAGGGACCACAGGGTCATTTTAGTCGGCATGTTCACTCCTCTTGGCGGTACTGGCGACAAATCCTTTAATCCTGTGTTCTTTTAACATAAATGGCTCACCTTGGCAAGCTGGCAGAATTCAGCCGGGAGCCGCAGGACAGGCGGGAGCACGCACTCCTCGAAGCGCGAGCCACACACAAAAAAGCGGCGCGATTCATGAGGAATCGCGCCGCTTTCTTATGTGTACCGGTTGCTCGTTCTTACGAACTATTTACCGTGTTTTTTACTCAGGTAGTCTGCGACCCCTTCCTTCGAGGCCTTCATGGAGTCTTCGCCTTCCTGCCAGTTGGCCGGGCAGACCTCGCCACCGTGGGTTTCTACGAACTGGAGTGCGTCCAGCATCCTGAGCGCCTCGTTGACGCTGCGGCCCAGCGGCAGGTCGTTGATAATGGAGTGGCGCACTACACCCTTGGTGTCTATCAGGAACAGGCCGCGCAGTGCCACGCCGCCGGGGAGCAGAATCCCGTAGTCAGCAGCGATAGACTTGGTCAAGTCTTCCACCAGGGGATACTGGACATTTCCGATACCGCCGTTCTCAACGGGGGTGTTCTTCCAAGCAAGGTGGGTAAACCTTGAGTCAACCGAAACCCCTATGACTTCGCAATTCTTTTCCTTGAATGCGGCTACTCTCTTATCGAAGGCAAGTATCTCAGAGGGGCAGACAAAGGTAAAGTCGAGCGGGTAAAAGAAAAGCACGACGTATTTGCCGCGATACTTGGACAGGGTAAGCTCAGCAAAAGAATTGTCGGGAAGGACTGCCTGTGCTGTGAAATCGGGGGCTTCCTTGGTAACTAAGGTAGTAAGGCTCATAAGCGCGCTCTCCTTTTTTTGGAATAAAATAGTGAAGACCGGGAAACTCTACCAGTAGCAGCAACCCTTGTCAACAAAAAAGATCAAAAGCATCCGATTTGTCCTGCACTCCGACTTTAACCGACTATTTCTCCCCTGATGCTGACCGTCACGACGTTAAAAGGGATCTCCTTGCCCGAGGCGGCGAGCGCCTGCTTGGCGACCATGGCGATGCCGCCGCAGCAGGGCACCTCCATCTTCAGCACGGTGATGCTTTTGATCCGCGAGGCGCGGAACAGTTCGGTCAGCTTTATCAGGTAGGCGTTATTGTCGTCGAGTTTGGGGCAGCCGACCACGACCGCCTTTCCCGAGAGGAAGTCCCGGTGGTAGTCCGCATACGCCAAGGGTACGCAGTCCGCGGTAATCAGCAGGTCGGCGTCCTGGAAGTACGGAGCCGTAGTCGGCACCAGGTGCAGCTGCACCGGCCACTGAGCCAACTGGCTCGGGCGCGGCGCGGGGCTTCCAGCCGTTTCCGCGGCTGCCGGCGCTGCTAGCGGGGCGAACGAGACGGCACGCGAACCGGGGCAGCCGCCATGCGCCGCGGGTGCGGCAGATGCGGCAGATGCTGCGGGCGCCGCAGGCGCTGCCTGCGGGGCGTGCCCTGCGTGCGAGGCGTGGCTGCCTGCGGAGCTTGCCCCCAGATGTTTTTCCACCGCGGCTTCGTCGAAGTGGTCCGCCTCCCGCTCGATGATGGTAATGGCATTTTGCGGGCAGTCGCCCAGACAGGCGCCCAGACCGTCGCAGAGGTTGTCTGCGGCGATTTCCGCCTTGCCGTCGACGATCCTGATGGCTCCCTCGGCACAGGAGGGGACACACTCCCCGCAACCGTCACACTTGTCCTGGTCTATTTGAACAATTTTACGGATCATTTCAGTAACTCCTTGAGTGTGAATAACTACGTGCCTGCCAGTGGTCAAAAACCTCCCTCCCTGGCCCTCCCCCTCCGGGAGAGGAACTTTAGGCGGGCAAGCCCCCTATCTCTACAAGACAGGCTTTAGGCGGGCCGCAATGAGCTTGAGACATGCTATCACAATAGACCATCAGAAAAAATAGTGCCAGACAAGATCCAGCCGCCCCCGCAGCATCAAGCGTCGTCCCGAGTACCCCATAACTTCGCGGATCAGGGCGCGGCGCTCCTTGGTGTAGCAGTGGATCGGGCAGTGCTTGCAGGCCGGCTTCGGGTCCAGCGGGCACTTACGCCGCTTCAGTTCCGCGTAGGCGAGGAGTTCAGCGCACCCTGGGCAGAGCCGCCCTTTGGGGGTTGCGTGTTTGCCCCGGCAGTAGGTCCCAATGAAGGCGCTCAGCACCTTAATGTCATTTTCCTGTTTTCGCTTGAGATTTTCCATGAGGGGGATCCTAGCAAATAATGATCGGTCCGGGAATGACGAAAGTCAAAACCATCGCGTCACCAGCCCGCTGAAAAACGGCAAGAAGGTGGACCTGCCGGCAGGAAGCGCCGGAGTGAAAAGCGAAGGGCGGGGAATTCCCCCGCCCTTCGCCGTTGATTGTCGTGAGACGAGGGAGCCCCGCGTTTGTTCGCTGAGCGGAGTCGAAGCGCTCTCTGAGGTGAAAGCCAGCCCGGACCAGAGCGCCGCAACAGGCGTGTCGGTTGCTGGCCTATTCGGTGTCTATTTCACGAACCGCCTTGTCATAGCAGGAGGGGCAGATACTGTGGCTGAAGTCGGCTTGCGAGTGCTCAGAGATGTATTTTTCGATCTGATGCCAGCTCGCCGAATCGTCACGTATCTTCTTGCAGTACATGCATATAGGGATGATGCCCTCCAACTGCTTCACCTTGGCAACGGTTGCTTCCAGTTCCAGGACCTTACCGGCAAGCTGTACCTGAATCAGCTGTTTCTGGCTGATTTCCCTTTCAAGTTGAAAGGTCTGCCTAGACAGATCTGCCTCACTGTCTTGCAGCGCCGAGACGCCGCTCGATATTCTGCGCGAACCTACCAACAGCATCCCAAGCCCTGAGAGAAAGTTCGTTTTCCCCCTGTCGAGGGTATTCGCCATGAGGAGCAATCCACCTACAGACACCTTTGCCTTTGCCTGGAAACTGTGCTATTTTGTCTGGAATGAATACTAATATGAAAAAACTGATCATCCCGCGTGCCGAGCACTGCATTTCCCGCTCGCTTCTGAGCCCAAACGGCGTGAAAGTCCTCTATAAGCTGAAGGAACAAGGCTTCACCGCCTACCTGGTGGGCGGAGGCGTGCGCGACCTGCTGCTGGGGCGCGAGCCGAAGGACTTCGATGTCGTCACCGACGCGACCCCGAGCCAGCTGAAGAAGCTGTTCAGGAACTGCCGGCTGATTGGCCGCCGCTTCCGCTTGGCCCACCTCCACTTCCAGGACGAGATCATCGAGGTAGCGACTTTCCGCTCGGCAACCGACGCCACCCCGGAAGAGTCTCCCGCCCAAGCCGACCAACCTGCCGACCAACTTGCGCCCCAGCCCGCACCCGAAGCCCAGGTCGTGGAGGGGAGACGCGAGCGTGGCCGGGACGGCAGGCATCACGCCAGCGGCCCCCAGATGCTGAAGAGCGAGGACGGCATGGTGCTTAGGGACAACGTGTTCGGCACCCCCGAGGAGGACGCGGTGCGCCGCGACTTCACCGTCAACGCGCTCTTCTACAACGTCGCCGACTTCTCCATCATCGACCACGTGGGTGGCATGGAGGACCTGAAGGCAGGGGTGATCCGCACCATTGGCGACCCCCTGGTGCGCTTCACGGAGGATCCGGTCCGCATGATCCGCGCGGTCCGCTTCGCGGCGATGCTCGGCTTCAACATCGAGGAGCGCACGGCAGGCGCCATGGAAGAGCTCTCCGGTACCATCAACAAGGCGACCCCGCCGCGCCTCTACGAGGAGGTACTGAAGCTCCTGATGCTGGGAGCCGGCGAGCGCACCTACCAGATGATGCGGCATTGCGGGCTCTTCGAGCCGCTCTTCCCCCATTTCGACGCCTGGCTTACCAGGGAGTCCGACTGTTTCCCGCACTCGCGGGTCGGCAAGGCGCTCGAGTGGATCGACGACCGGATCGGCCAGGGGGTTCAGGTCTCGCCCCCGCTGCTGGTGGCGCTCATGTTCGGGGAGTATCTGGAGGAAAAGGTGGCAGGTTTCCGCGAGGCGGGCGCCTCGCCGCAGCAGGCGGCCGAGGCCGCCGTTGCCGAGTTCGCAGGTGAGCTCGCCCCCACCGTGGCCATCCCGAACCGGGTCCTGGTCGCGGTCCGCGAGATCCTCTCCTGCCAGCAGCGCTTCCAGAAGACCCCCGGCAGAAACGGCCGTGGCGTGGTGTCCAGGGCGATCTTCCCGGACGCCCTCAGCTATCTGCGTTTCATGGAGAACCTGGTCCCCGGCAAGAGGTCCCTCGCCGACTGGTGGCAGCGCTTCGCCGCCGAACAGCCCGAACTTGAGGCCGGCGCGGATCAGGCTCCGGAAGGAGCGGCTTCGGCCGAGGCGCCGGCCAAACGCAAGCGCAGAAGGCGTCGGCGCAGAAAGCCTGGCGCTCCCGCCGCTACAACGGAATAGACCAAAAAAAATGGAACGCGGAAGATATCCGTGTTCCATTTTTTTTACCTGATTAGTGATGATCTTCCGCTGTAGTCCCCCCTCCCCTTGCGGGAGGGGGTTAGGGGGAGGGGGAAGGTGCCATGACTGCCCACAGGTAACCTCACTTCGTGGTTGCGTCCCCCCCACCCCGACCCTCCTTCGCCAAGGCTTCGGCGGCCAAGCCCTCCCCTTTGTCAGCAGAAGCCTTGGCGAAGGCTGACGCAAGGGGGGAGGGAGAGTTTTTGGAAGCGGAAGATTGTCCCTAATCGGGAAGGGCTTTATTTACTGCCTGGCGGAAGCGGCGGAAGACATGTGCTGTCGAGAAAACCTCTTATACTCCGAAGCAGCACGTCTGCACAAAAAACAAAAACCCCTCCGCGTTCTGGAGCATATTCTGCGCTGCGCGGGGAAAGGCATTCACTTCAAGGAGGTGGAGCGTCGATTCAACCGGATGATGCCAGAAAAACCGTTATCACAGGTGAGGGTACACTCAAGACTAACGGAATCCCCCTTATTCATGCTCTGGGGGCAGGGCACCTTTATTCACAGGGAACTGGTAACGGTACCAATATACCTTATGCATGAAATTCAGGAGGATATCCTGGCGACATTAAACTTGAACGACATTCCCTACGTCTGCCTGAACGGGTTTTTCTTCGAAAAGTATAAAACCCGCCTCAGTGCTGAAAACATTCCCAACCCCCCGGCCCTGTACTCTTGCTTGCGGTCTGTCAAGAGTACCACGCTGAGCTTTGCCGAGTATCCCTACTGTCTTAAAAAAGGCCGGGAAGCGGTACGGCCGCCCATACATTTGATACTTGAGGACTACCTCGCAAAACAGTGCGGGCCGGTTTCCAGGAAACAACTGAAAAATTTCGCGGATACGGTCCTCGGGGTCGAGAAAACGCAGTTAGGTAGCTATATAGGTAAGATGCCCAATGTCCTACGGTTCGAGGCAAGCGTCTTTATACATTTCAAGGCACTAAGCGTCGAGAAGCGTCACCTTGCTCCGATCGTTGATAATCTGCTGGAACTCAAAGGCAGCCCGATAACCGCCAGAAAGCTATACCTGCAAAACATGAGCGTGTGCCAAAATCTGGGGATATCGACCCCGATGCTTTTGTCTGGGCTGATTCAGTATTTCTATCCGGGCGATTTCCCGTTTACCTCCCTCAGCAACGGATCCCTCGGTTCATTCAAACCAAGGTTGGCCAGAAGCGCTAAAAAAACAGCCGGCAGATCAGGCAAGCCTGCTGCAGCCCGTTCAGTCAAGCCACCGGCAGCCCGTTCAGGCAAGCCTGCTGCGGCCCGTCCTGCCCGAACTGAAGGGTGTCCAGCGAAAAAGCAAATACTGGCATATCTCGTGGACCGAGGGAAGCCGTGCAGCACCAGGAGCCTGCTTGACATGGTTCGAGGCAAAGGACACAGTCTGGATTATCTTTACATAATCCTGGCGGACAAGGAAAAGTTCCTGTGGTACACCACGGAGGCGGTGGTTACCCGGCAGGCGCTGGACTGGACTGACGAGAAACAGGCGGCCATCGAGCAGTTGGCCTCCAGTCACCTGGAAAAGAGCGGCGGAGTATTTGGACTTTGTTCCGAGATTTACCGTGACGGACTGAGTCAGTTGCCAGAGCTCGCGCAGCACATCAGCTGGACGTCGGTCCTCCTCCAAGAATTGCTGGGTTCTCAAAGCAGGTACCTTGCCCTAGGCAGGTCAAGAGATATCTATGTATCGGCTTCAAATTCGCACGGCATAGCGAACCTTAACGATCTTTCCTTGTACCTGCTGCAAACCGACTACGGCGGTGCGGCGGCTAGGGCCTTATTTAACTCCCGCCTGCGCAGCCTCGGCATTATGAGGAGAAAGCTGTCGACCTTTGTTTCAGGAAAGGACAAGAGAGTGGTCATAGATGGCGACATCATCCGAATCGCGGATCGAGAGTGAGGTACTTCGGCAGGTGCGGCAGCGTACCCTATGCACTCCTAGGGGCTCGCACTCAAGTTATCAAGGCCGGAACGACCTGGCTCACCCTGTTTCTCTTTGCAATGGGCGATGATATATCCTACTGCGCCGTCCAGCCGCCGTCAACCGGGAGCGCTATCCCGGTGATCTGGTTTGCCGCCGGCGAGCAGAGAAAGACGACGACCTCGCCCAGTTGCTCGACGGTGACGAACTGGCGGGACGGTTGCTTCTCGGCTAGCATGTTGCGGCCGCCTTCCTCGATATCGACTCCAAGGGCTTTGGCTCGCGCGGCGATTTGCGGCTCGACCAGTTCGGTGCGGACCCAGCCGGGGCAGATGGCGTTACAGGTGATGCCGGTGCCGGCCGTCTCCAGCGCGACGACCTTGGTCAGCCCGACCAGGCCGTGCTTCGCTGTCACATACGCTGCCTTGTTGACCGAGGCCACCAGACCATGCACGGAGGCGGTATTGATTATGCGACCCCAGCCGTTTTTCCTCATCAGTGGAAGGGCATGGTGCATGGTGTGGAACGCCGAGGAGAGGTTGATGGCGATGATGGCATCCCAGCGTTCGGGCGGGAATTCCTCAACCGGCGCCGTGTGCTGAATGCCCGCGTTATTGACGAGGATGTCGACGCTTCCCAACAGTTTGGCGGTCTCCGCAACCAGGCCCGCTATCTGCTCGGGGTTAGTCATATCGGCGCCGCAATAGGCAACCCTCACCCCGTGCTGCGCTGCAAGTTGGGAGCGGTTGCGCTCTATCTCGCCAGGGTCACCAAAACCGTTCAACATGATGTTGCATCCCTTGGCCGCCAGGGCGCGGGCAATCCCCAAACCTATTCCACTGGTCGAACCGGTCACCAGGGCGTTTTTGCCTTTCAACATGGGGTGCCTCCTGGCAGTGCGACCTTCAAGGGAGGCTCGGTGCAGCTCTTGATCTCCTCGACGCTGTGCCCCGGGGCCAGTTCGACTAGCAGCAGACCGTCGGGAGTCACATCCAGCACCGCACGATCCGTTATGATGCGGTGCACCACTTCCTTGCCGGTGAGCGGCAGGGTGCAGTTGTTGAGAATCTTCGTTTCACCCTGTTTGTTGGTGTGCTCCATGAGGATGACGATCCTCTTGGCGCCGTGCACCAGGTCCATGGCCCCACCCATTCCCTTTACCATCTTGCCCGGGATGACCCAGTTGGCCAGGTCCCCCCGGGCGGAAACCTCCATGCCGCCCAGGATGGCCAGGTCTATGTGCCCGCCGCGAATCATGGCAAACGACTCCGCGGAGCTAAAGAGGGCGGCGCCGGGAATCATGGTGATGGTTTCCTTGCCGGCATTGATGAGATCCGGTTCCAGTTCCTCCTCGGTGGGATAGGGGCCGATGCCGAGCAGGCCGTTTTCCGACTGGAGCACCACCCGTTTACCTTGGGGGATATAATTGGCAACCAGGGTCGGCATGCCGATCCCCAGGTTAACGTAAAAGCCGTCCTCAATTTCCCCTGCCGCCCGTTGCGCCATCTCTTCCCGTGTCCAGGCCATTTTTTTCTCCTTTCGTTTTAGCGCCTGACCGTGCGGCGCTCGATCCGCTTTTCCTGGTGCTGGCATTGGACAATGCGCTGCACGTAGACGCTCGGCGTGTGCACCTGGGCGGGATCAATGGAGCCGACTTCGACGAGTTCCTCGACCTCGGCTATGGTGACCCGCCCGGCGCTCGCCATCATCGGGTTGAAATTCTGTGCGGTGCATCGATACACCAGGTTGCCGAAGCCATCTCCGCGCCAAGCCTTTACCAGGGAGAAATCGGCCTTAAGCCCGGTCTCCAGCAGGTACTCCTTGCCGTCGAAGATCCGCGTCTCGCGCCCTTCGGCGATGGGAGTGCCGACCCCGGCCGGGGTGTAAAAAGCAGGTATCCCAGCACCGCCGGCCCTGATACGTTCCGCCAGGGTCCCCTGGGGAACCAGCTCCACCTCCAGCTCCCCGGAGAGGTACTGCCGCTCGAACTCCTTGTTCTCCCCGACGTAGGAGGCGATCATCTTCTTGATCTGGCGGTTCTCCAGGAGCAGGCCGAGCCCCCAGTCGTCCACGCCGCAGTTGTTGGAGATGACGGTCAGGTGCTTCACCCCGCGCTCCCGCACGCCGAGAATCAGGTTTTCCGGGATCCCCACCAGGCCGAATCCGCCCGCCATGATGGTGGCGCCGTCCTGGATGCTGTCCAATGCTTGGGCTACGCTGCTGCAGATCATTTTCGGACCCTCCGTTTATTCCAGTACTGATCTATCCTCAAGACAAGGGTACTGCTTCCGCTGATCGTATCAAACGAACAACGATCGTCCCCACGCTCCTGCGTGGGGATGCAGCCAGGGACGCTCCTGCGTCCCGCCTTGTCCCAGTGTTACCTCCGGTGCTGGACGCCGGAGCGTCCGGGGAGTTCCGTTCCCACGCTGGAGCGTGGGAACGATGTACGTTCCTGCAACCTTGCGGCGCGATTACAGCGACCGTTTCAACAGCCGTCCCAGCTCCCCGATGAAGCCGCGGCGAAAGGCCAGCACGCAGACCACGAAGATACACCCGATGATTACCGTTATCCAGGATCCCACGACGCTGCTCAGTTCGGACTGCAAGGTAACGACGGTGAAGGCGCCGGTCATGGGGCCGAGGACCGTGCCGACGCCCCCCAGCAGCGTCATCAGGACGACTTCTCCCGAGGTGTGCCAGCTGACGTCGGTCAGGGAGGCGAGCTGGAATACCAGCGACTTCATGGCGCCTGCCATGCCGGCCAGCGACGCGGAGATGACGAAGGCGATCAGCTTGAATCTTTCCACCTTGTACCCGAGCGAGACGGCCCGCGGCTCGTTCTCCCGGATCGCCTTCAGCACCTGGCCGAAGGGGGAATGGATGGTCCGGTAGATGATCCAGAAACCGAGGCAGAACATGACAAAGATAAAATAATACAGGTTGAGTGCAAGGGGACTGCCGCCGACGCTATAGGAATAATTCAGATCAATCAGCCCGAATAGCTTGCCGCGTGGGATGCCTTGCAGTCCGTCCTCGCCACCGGTGAAGGGGGCCTTCAGTGCGATGAAATAGACGATCTGGGCCAGCGCCAGGGTGACCATGGCGAAATAGATTCCCTGGCGCCGGATCGCCAGGCTCCCGATGAGGTATCCCAGCAGACCGGCGAAAAGGGTCCCTCCCAGGATTCCGAGTTCGGGTGTCAGGCCGCTTACCTTCACCAGATGGCCAGTGATGTAGGAGGCGCCTCCGAAAAATGCGGCGTGCCCGAAGGACAAAAGCCCGGTGTAGCCCAATAGCAGGTTGAAGGCGCAGGCGAAGAGCGCAAAGCAGAGCAGCTTCATCATGACGACGGGGTAGACGACAAAGGGCGCCAGCAGGCCGAGGATGATCAGAACGATCCAGATGATCTTGTTCATCTAGGACTCCTTCCCGAAGAGACCGGCGGGCTTCACCAAAAGGACAACCACCATGATCAGGAAAATGACGGTACTGGAGGCCGGGGCGTAAACGACCTTGGTGAACCCCTCCACCATGCCGAGCATGAGGCCGGTGAGTATCGAGCCCATGATGGAGCCCATCCCGCCGATGACGACCACGGCGAAGACGGTGATGATCATCTCCGACCCCATGACCGGGCTGACCGAATAGATCGGCGCGGCGAGCACCCCGGCGAAGGCGGCCAGGGCCACGCCGTAACCGTAGGTGAGCGTTATCATGAGCGGCACGTTGACGCCGAAGGCCTTCACCAGTTCCGGGTTTTCCGTGCCGGCGCGCAGATAGGAGCCGAGCTTGGTCCGCTCGATGACGTACCAGGTACCGAAGCAGACGGCCAGGGAGACGACGATCGCCCAGAGACGGTACTTCGGGAACATCATGAAGCCCAGGTTGACCACGCCGTTCAGGAACTCCGGTTTGGCGTCGTAGGGGTCGCCGGACACGTTGAAGAAGTTGGTAAAGGTCCCCTGGATGATCAGGGCGAGCCCGAAGGTGAGCAGCAGGCCGTACAAGTGATCGAACTTGTACAGCCTGCGCAGCATGGTCCTTTCGATAACGATTCCCAGCAGGCCAACCACCAGCGGGGCGACGATCAGCGCCGCCCAGTAGTTGAGGTGGAAGTCCGGCAGCCCGATCAGCGGGCCGAGCGAGGTGAAGCCGAGGAGCGCCACATAGGCGCCCAGCATGAAGAGCGCACCGTGGGCGAAGTTAACGATGTTCAACAGGCCGAAGATCACCGCCAGGCCGAGGCTCAAGATGGCGTAGAAGACGCCGTTGTTAAGACCCAGCATGACTTGCGACATGACCGTTTGAAATGATAGTTCCATGATCAACTCCCTAGCGAGCAAAACCTTTCATCGTTCCCATGCTGCACTACCATTAAGTTAACTAAATCCATCCGGCTCCAACTCTCCCCCGCCCCTTGCGGGAGGGGGTCGGGGGGCGGGGGTGGGTGCCACATTTCCAAATGTCGGCAACTCCACCCTTGCCCCCTGCCCCTACCGTCTAGGAGGGAGTGGCACCTTAACTTAACGGCTGTGGTGTCGGGAGGAGGGTGAAGCTGCCAACGGAGTCATCAATGGCGCCTTCCCCCTCACCCCGGCCCTCCCCCGCCAGGGGGGAGGGAGGTTTCTAATGTCTCTATTCCAAACCGGCTACTTCTTAACCAGCGGACAGGTGCTCTCTGAAAGCGGCATGAAGGCATCGTTCGCGGGAATGGTCTTGACGATCTTCAAGAGATCCCACTCACCCTTGGACTCGGAAGGCTTCTTCACTTCCATCAGGTACATGTCGTGCACCATGCGGCCGTCTGCCCTGATCTTGCCGTGCACGGCGAAGAAGTCGCTGACATCCATGGATTTCAGCTTCGCCATGACCGCATCCGCGTCGTCGGTGCCGGCCGCCTTGACCGCCTTCAGGTAGTTCATGGTCGCGGAATAGGCTCCGGCCTGGTCCATGGTCGGCATCGCCTTGTGGATCGCATAGAAGCGCTTGGCAAAGGCGCGGGTGGCGGCATCACGATCCCAGTAAAAGCCGGAGGTGAACTGCATCCCCTGAGCCACGTTCAGGCCGAGGCTCTTTATGTCGGTGTCGAAGATCAAAAGCCCGACCAGCGTCTGTCCTTTCTGGCCAATGCCGAACTCGCGCGCCTGCTTGATCGCGTTGATGGTGTCGCCGCCGGCGTTGGCAAGTCCGATGATCTGGGCTCCGGAGGACTGGGCCTGGAGCAGGTAGGAGGAGAAGTCCGCCGTGGAGAGCGGGTGGCGCACCGAGCCGACCACCTTGCCGCCCATCGCTTTCACGAACTTGGTGGTGTTTCCTTCCAGGGACTGGCCGAAGGCGTAATCCGCGGTGATGAAGAACCAGCTCTTGCCTCCCCTTTGCACGACCGCCTGCCCGGTTCCCTTGCCCAGGGCGTAGGTGTCATACACGTAGTGGATGCCGTAGGGGGTGCAGTCCTTGTTGGTCAGATCGGTGGAGGCCGCGCCGGTGTTCATGGTGATCCGTTTCTTCTCGCCGGCAAGCTTTTGTACCGCCAGGGCACACCCAGAGTTGAGCAAGCCGGTGATCATGTCCACCTTTTCGTTGTCGATCCATTCGCGAGCCTTGGCTGAGGCGATGTCGGCCTTGTTCTGGTGGTCGGCGCCGATGACCTGGATCGGCTTACCGAGCACCTTCCCCCCGAAGTCCTTGACCGCCATTTCCACGGCGACCTGGGTCCCCTTACCCCCGAGGGTCGAGTAGACCCCCGACATGTCGGTGAGCACCCCGATCTTGACGACGCCGTCTGAAATCCCTTTGTTCGCCGCACCAGCGATGACGCTCGTCATTGCCAGCAGGGCAACAGACAGTGCTACTTTGGAAAACAGATTTTTCATACAGATGCTCCTTTCGGGTTGTATACCTGATCAAACGCCCAGGTATTGGTTGAGTTTCTCCCTGCTGGAACCGAGCTGGTCCCTGGTTATCATCTCTGCAATGGCGCCGTGATCGATGACGTAATGGCGGTCGGCCAGATCGGCGGCGAAATGGAAATTCTGCTCGACGAGGATGATGGTGAACCCCTTCTCCTTCAACTGGCCGATCAGGCGACCCAGGGCCTGGACGATGACCGGCGCCAGCCCCTCGGTGATCTCATCCAAAAGCAGCAGGCGCGCGCCGGTGCGCAAGATGCGCGCCATGGCAAGCATCTGCTGCTCCCCGCCCGACAGGCGGGTGCCCATGCTGGCCCGCCGCTCCTGCAGGTTGGGAAACATCTGGTAGATTTCCGCCACCGACATGCCCCCCTCGCTCACCACGGGCGGCAGCAGCAGGTTCTCCTCCACGTTCAGGCTGGCGAAGATGCCACGCTCCTCCGGGCAGTATCCCAGGCCCAGGTGGGCGATCTTGTGGGTCGGCATCGCGATGGTCTCCACCCCGCCCACAGTAACCGAGCCGGTGCGCCGCCCCACCAGCCCCATGATCGACTTGAGGATGGTGGTGCGACCGGCGCCGTTGCGTCCCAAGAGGGTGACGACTTCCCCCTCCCCAACCGCCAGGTCTATGCCGTGCAGGATGTGGGACTCTCCGTAGAAGGCGTGCAGACCGGCGATGCGCAGCATCTCCTTGGGCGCGGTATCAGACATGTGCACTCCCCATATACGCTTCGAGCACCTGCGGGTTTTGCGACACCTCCGCGTAGGGTCCCTCCGCCAGGATCGAGCCCCGTTGCAGCACCGTGATCCGGTCCGCCAGGGTCGCCACCACCTTCAGGTTATGCTCGACCATCAGGATGGTGCGGTTGGCGGAGACCTGCTTCACCAGGGAGGTTATCTTCTCCACATCCTCGACCCCCATCCCCTGGGTCGGCTCGTCAAGCAGCATCAATTCAGGCTCCAGGGCGAGCGTGGTGGCAATTTCCAGGGCGCGCTTGCGTCCGTAGGCGAGTTCACCAGTCACCTCGCCGGACAAACCGGCAAGTCCAACCGAATCGAGCAGTTCCATGGCCCGGGCGTCCAGGCAACTCAGGGTACTGGCCGATTTCCAGAAATGGTACGAAGTGCCGAGTTTGCGCTGCAGGGCGAGCCGGACATTTTCCAGCGGTGTGAGATTGGGGAACACCGCCGAAATCTGGAAGGAGCGGATCACTCCGCGTACGGCGATCTCCGCCGGCTTTTCCCGCGTGATATCGGTGCCGTTGAAAAGGATCGTCCCTGCGGTCGGAATGAGGAACTTGGTCAGCAGGTTGAACACCGTAGTCTTCCCAGCGCCGTTGGGACCGATCAGCTCATGAATGTGCCCCCTCTCGACCCGGAGATTGACATCGCTGACCGCGGTGAACCCCTTGAACTCCTTGGTCAGTTTTTTTGTTTCGAGGATGTAGTCCATCGTTACCTGCTCCTGAGCCGTAAAATATGGAGTGACCTGGGATTCGTTTTGTCCCCCCTGCGCAGTAGGGGGGAAGGCTCGCGCAGCGAGACAGGGGGGTCTTCCTCCTGCATAAGCACCCCCCTGCTTCACTACGTTCAGCTTCCCCCCTATTTCATAGGGGGGACAAACCCTTCATTAGTGCGACATCAGCACCGGCACGGTCATGTCTTTGAGCAGATGCTTGGCCACCGCGCCGAGCACCAGGGTTCCCTGGGGCGTGTGGGCATAGGCTCCCATGACCAGCAGATCGAACCCCTCCTCATAAGCGCGGTTCAACAGGGTGTCGCCGACGGAAACGGATGAAGCCAGGACCTTGTCGGCGTTGGCAGTAACGCCGTGCCGCGTCAGGTGCAGGCAGATGTTGGAACAAAGGCTCTCGACATCGTCGCCGTAGTTGGCGGAACTGTTGACCGCCAGCAGGTTGACCTGCCGGGCGATCTTAAGCAGCGGAAGCGCGTCGTTGACGGCCCGGGTCGATTCACGCCCGGCCTTCCAGGCGACCAGCACCCGCTCCCCCGCCGTGGGGAAGGTTCCCGCATACGGGACCACCAGGACCGGCCGGCCCGCCCCGAGGATCAAACGCTCCGGAAGGTCAGCCGGCAGCCCCTTAGCGGCGGCGCCCGGCAGAGTCTGCCCTACCACGACCAGATCGGTATAGTGGGCATGATGATTGATGATCTCCGCGACACTTACCCCGATAACCGACCAGTCGACACAATGCCAATGCGCTTTCACTCCAGTCCCGGCGGTTCTGTCCTCAAACATTTTCTGGGCAGTTGCCGCTGCCGCCTCGACTGTGCCCTGCTGACGGGGCTGGTAATACTGATGGGTAATCACATAAAGCCCGGTCAGGCTAGCCTGGTGCCGCTGCGCCAGCCTGATCGCGACATCCAGCCGGGCGGCGCAGTTTGGAGTGCTATCGATATGGACCAGGATATCTGCCAACGACATGAGACCTCCCGAATGGCGTAGATTTTGTAAAACATTTTTATAGGTGACATTTGCCACCTAGTGTTTGTACGGTGCCCGGCCAAGTCATAACGCTTGCGCAACGTGTATACTAAGCAAGAGTGAAGCCAATAAGCTTTCTGTTTTCATAGAACTATGTTTTACAATACTTTGCGCCTGTGTCAACGCGGGCCCCGCAAGCGAAGCGAAGCAGCCTTTTCCAGTTTTCTGGAAACAAACAACAAAAGGCACCGGATTAGTCCGATGCCTTTTGCCACAACCTGCAAATTATTTGGTTTTTAAAACGCAACACCCCGTTATTATTGGAGGCGCAACGTTCGGTCGTTTTTTTCCAGGAATCTGGAACGCTATTCCAGATTCCTGGAATGGCAGTTGCCCGGGCTTCTGCTGCTGATGCAGCGTTTTGTGTTCCGCACTCAGATTTCGTACTGCTCGATCTTGGCGTAAAGCGAAGACTTGCTGATCCCTAACTGGGCCGCAGCCGCAAGCTTGTCCCCCTTGGCATCCTGGATGGCGCGCCGGATCAGGGCTTCCTCCACCTGGCTCAACTGGGATTTGAGAGAGCGCAACTGACCCGGGGAGCCGCTCCCCTCGGCGCTCTTGATCATGGCGCGCGGGATGTCCTGGCGGGTGATGACATTGCCGCTTTTCAGGTAGAGGGTCTGCTCCAGCACGTTGCGCAGTTCACGGACGTTGCCGGGCCAGGAATAGGCTTTGAAGAGAGCCTCGGTCTCTCCGTCCACACCCTCGACGGGGATCCCGGTCTCCTTTTCCAGCTGTTTGAGGATCTTCTCCGTCAGGAGCACGATATCCTGCTGCCGCTCGCGCAAAGGGGGAATCCGGAGCATCACCACGTTGAGCCGGTAATAGAGGTCATGGCGAAAGAGCCCCTCCTCCACCAACTCACCCAAGTCGCGGTTGGAGGCGGCCACGATCCGCACATCAACAGCCTCAGGCTGTTCCGCGCCCACCGGCTCGATTTCCCGCTCCTGCAGCACGCGCAGCAGCTTCACCTGCATGAGTAGCGGCAGCTCGCTGATCTCATCGAGGAAAATGGTCCCCTTGTCGGCCAGGGCGAACTTTCCCTTCTTCCCCTTTTTCTGGGCGCCGGTGAAGGCACCTTCCTTGTAGCCGAACAGTTCCGACTCGAACAGGGTCTCGGGAATCGCCGCGCAGTTCACCTTGATGAAGGGCCCGAGGGCTCGGTTACTCTCGACATGGATGGCATGGGCGAAGAGCTCCTTGCCGGTCCCGCTCTCTCCCACCAAAAGCACCGTGGTGTCCGACTTGGCCACCCGCCGGCCCAGTTCCTTGACTCGCTCCAGCTCCTGGCTTTCCCCGAAAATGTTGGCGAAAGAGTATTTGGCGCCCAGGCGTTTGTTCAGTTCGCTCTTGTAGAACTCCAGTTCCTTGTTCAGCTTACGGAAGCGGCCGATCATGGCGAAGAGGTCATCCACGTCCTGGAACATGACCTTGCCGATCACCGCCACCACCTTCCCCTGGTCAAAGATCGGAATCCGGTGGCAGATCATCTCGTGACCGTTGATCTTCTGGATCTGGGCAATCTCGGGCTTGCCGGTCTGGGCGACGATGTGCATGCGGGTGTTTTCCACCACCTCCGTCACGTGCCGGCCGACCAGCTCATCGATGGTCTTCCCCAGGAAGGTCGCGTAGGCTTCATTTACCCGGAGGACAATGCCGTTGACGTCGGTTATGATCAGCCCCTCGTAGGCATTGTCCAGGGCGACTTCCAGCATCTTGCGCTCACTGTCCGCCGCACCCGCGCGCACGGTCAGGGATTTCAGCATCCGGTGCACACTCCCATCGCGGCGGATTATCATGAATGGCCTCCAGGTTTTCTCATTACCGTCCCAGTTTCTCCACAGTTGGATGTGGTTCTGTCCCCCCTATGGAATAGGGGGGAAGCTGAACGTAGTGAAGCAGGGGGGTGCTTTCGCCGGCGGAAAGACCCCCCTGACTCGCTACGCGAGCCTTCCCCCCTACTTCGCAGGGGGGACACTGCAAAAGGCTCTCTTAACTAAAAAGCAGTGCCCCTTGCCGGTATCCACGTTGCCAGAGCCGGCGTGGGTCGGGACTCCCCTTTACGGGCTTCCTGTCTTCTGGTGACTCAGAGAAACGCTGACTTATTATAAAAAAAGCACTGCATTCCCGTTGTTGGCTTTGATATTTCCAGGAGAAATCATCAAGACCGGACAATGGGAAAACAATGCCTGTCAAGGTACTGAATTGTCTTCAACAATTCAAGTCATTACTGATTCAGGAGGCGCCACGCTAAGAGGGATGCCAGTCCGCAAGGTTCGATTTAAGGTAACCCATCCAGAAAGGACTGGTCGGCAAAGGTTCCGTCCGGGGTGAGCCCGCGAATCCGGTAATACTTCTGCAACTCCTCCTCGAAGCGGGCACGATCAACAGCGGGGATATCGACCCCCTCTCCGGCCGACCCCGGCTCGTCGAAGAACCTGGCGGGTAGCGTGTCGTCCTTGGAGCTGAAACCGTTGGCGCAGTTGTAGAAGCGCTCGGTCAGATAAATCCGCTCGCCGATCTCCTTGAGCGATTCCGGCGTGTAGTGAATGCCAGTCACTGCGGAGAGCAGCTCCCCGTACTCCTCCAGGGTCGCCCCGAAGAAGGCGAACTTGCAGGCCACCAGGGAATCGACCGCCGCGTTCACATCCTCGGCGATCTTGATGATGCGCGCCTTCCCGGAGAAGGAGAAGCGGTCGGTGGGAACCGGCTTTCTAAGGATCTCATGGGAGATTGGGTAGGCGCGCAGATGGCACCCCCCCCGGTTGCTGGTGCAGTAGGCAAGCGCCATGCCGTAGGCCCCGCGCGGGTCATAGGCCGGAAGCTCCAGCGACTTGACGCTCATGGAGAGCTCCGGTCTGCCCAGCCCTGCCGCGGCCCGGCGCGAGCCGAGGCTCAAAAGTTCCCCTTCGGCGCGCCGATAAGCCATGTCGGAGAGCAGTTCGGGGATCTCGGCGACGCTCGGGAAGCGCCCTCTCGCTTCGCCAAAGGCGGAGAGGGTCGCTGCGGCCGAGATGGTGTCCATGCCGAGCTCGTTGCAAAGAGTGTTGGCCCGCACGATGGCGTGCAGGTCGGAGATGTCGTTCAGGCCGCCGAAGTGGTTCACCGTCTCGTATTCAGGGAGCGCTTCCCCCTCGGGGTTCGACTTCTTGCACTGGATCGGGCAGCCGTAGCAGCCGTCCTTCCTGGCGCCGCACTCCCTGCGGATGGCGGGGCCCGAGTAGTGCTCCGAGTCAGCGAAAAAGGTGGCGCTGAAATTCTTGGTCGGGGCCATGCGCCGCTGCGCCATCAGGTCGACCAGCGCCGGAGTTCCGTACTCGGCTATGCCGAGCTCGCCGAAGATGACCGGCGAGGCGCGGAACAGTCGCATCACGTCGCCCCGGGCGGCGTCGAAGCGCTCCCGGTCGGCGACCTGCGTGGTCCCGCTGCCGTTCACGGTGAGAGCCTTGAGCCCCTTGGCGCCCATCACCGCGCCGAGCCCGCCCCTGCCGATAGAGTTCCCCTCGCCCATCATGATGTTGGCGAACAGGACGCCGTTCTCGCCGGCGGGACCGATGGCGGCGACGCTGCCGCGTTCCTGGAGCGCCGCGACCGTCTCCTTGACCCCCTTGCCCCAAAGCTCGGGAGCCGGCAGGATTTCCGCGAGATCATCGTTTATCGCCAGCACTACCGGCTCGGGGCTTTTCCCCGTGATGAAGACGACGTCCAGTCCCGCAGCCTTGAGTCGCCAGGCAAAGCGCCCACCGGCGGAGCAGTCGTAGACCGTCCCGGTGAGCGGTGAGCGAGAGACGGCGGAGAGGCGCGCCGAAGTGGGCGACGCGGTGCCGCACAGGGGTCCGACGGCGAAGATCAGCGGCATGTCCGGGTCGAAAGGGTCCAGTCGGAAATAGTCCCGCATCATCCGTACGCCGAGCCCCCGCCCGCCCAGGTAGGCATGCAGCAGCGCTGCGGGAACCTCTTCCCGGACGCAGCGCCCGTTGCTCAAATCGACATGCAGCATTTTTCCGGTCCAACCGTACATAATTCCACCCAAAGCCTAAAAACGTTCTACGTTAAATCGGAATATCGTTCCCACGCTCCAGCGTGGGAATGCATCAGGGGACGCTCCCGCGTCCCCGTCATCCACTCCGGGCCGCGCCCTTCGCTCACGCAACAGCGCTACCTCCGGGGTTGGACGCGGAGCGTCCGGGGAGTCGCGTTCCCACGCAGGAGCGTGGGAACGATGCTGGGTCCGCTTCACAGGTACTCTTTGAGTCCCCTGCGCTCCAACTCCTCGACGACTTTCTTGACGTCCTGCGCGGCGGACTTGGCGCAGACCAGCAGCGCATCCGGCGTGTCGACGACGATGAGGTCCTTGACACCCACCAGCGCCACCATCTTGCCGCCTCCATAGGCGAGGCAGCCTTCCGAACCGATGGTGACCGACCCCTTGGCGTTGATCACCACGTGGCCCTCCCCGTCCGCTTCCATCACCTCCGGCAACGCGCTCCAGGAGCCGACATCGCTCCAGCCAAAGGAGGCGGGAATCACCTGCACGTTCTTCGCCTTTTCCATCACGCCGAAGTCGATCGACTCGCCCTTGATGCCGTTGTAGATCTCGGTTATCTGCGGTTTGAGGTCGGAGATTTCCCAGAGGTCGTGTTCGAAGGTGAGTTTAGCCAGGGCGCCCGAGAGTTCCGGCATAAAGCGCTGGATCTGATCCAAAATGGCGCAGGCTCCCCAGACGAACATGCCGGAGTTCCAGTAGAAGCGCCCGGTGGCCAGGAATTCCATGGCACGCTCCAGGGCAGGCTTCTCGACGAAGCGGGCTACCTGCGCGGGCTCGCCGCCGCAGTTCTCGGTCGCCTCTATGTAGCCGTAGCCGGTCTCGGGGCGCGTCGGCGTGATGCCGAGCGTCACCAAGGTGCCGCTTACCGCGACGCGGCGTCCCTTACGCAGGGTATCGCGGAACGTCTCTTCGTCCAGGATGTAGTGGTCGGCTGGCAGTACGGCCATGATGCCGTCGGCATCGAAGCGCGCGATGATGGAGGCAGCCAGGCCGATCGCCGGCGCGGTGTTCCTGCCGATGGGCTCCTCGATGACGTCGACCGGCACCCCGGTGATGTACTGCAACTGCTTCCTCGTCTCGGCTGCCTGCAGCGCATTGGTGACAACCATGATCCTCTTGGGCTGCAAAGGAACGACCCGCTCTACCGTCCTTTGCAGCATCGACTTGCCGCCGAAGACCGACATCAGCTGCTTCGGCGTGCTCTTCCTGGAAAGCGGCCAGAATCTGGTGCCGGAACCGCCGGCGAGAATGACGATATACATGGATTCCTCCTGGTATTTGATCCGGAAACCTTAGGCTCTATTATGCGCTGATGTTGTTTTTCCGCGTGGCACAAAAGGCGGGCGAATACAAGATTCGCCCCTACCAGCGCAATGAGCTGTAGGGGCGAACCTCGTGTTCGCCCGTGAACTGCGTCCGCATTCCCCCCGCGTGGGCACGGGGTGCCCACCCTACGTACTTCCCTGCGTCACTACGTTCAGCTTCCCGCTATTCCATAGGGGGAAAGAACTTCAGCAGCATGGACGCCCATCGGTCAGCTAGACGATCTTGTCCGCGTCGATCTCCACCCGGTGATAGTCGTCCTGGAAACGGACGATATCGTCCTCACCCAGGTACTCGCCGCTTTGCACCTCGATGATGGTGAGGGGTATCACGCCGGGGTTCTCCAGCCTGTGGTTGGTGCCGATCGGGATGAAGGTGGACTCGTTCACGTTCACCATCTTCACGTTCTCACCGCAGGTCACTTTGGCGGTCCCGGAGACGACGATCCAGTGCTCGCTCCTGTGGTGATGCATCTGCAACGACAGTCGCTGGCCGGGCTGCACCTCGATCCGCTTGATCTTATAGCCAGTATTCTCGTCCAGGACCGTATAGGTTCCCCAGGGACGCTCTCCGCGTTCCATATAGCCTCCGATGTTGTCTTATTTTGCGGGCCTCAGTTCGAGGTACCGCTTGAGTGCCTCCTGCCAAGGTTCGGGGACAAACCCCGTGTCCTGGGCAAGTCTGCTGCAGTCCAGTGTCGAGTGGAGCGGCCGCTTGGCCGGGCGTCCCAGCTTTTCGGTGCTCATCGGGTTGACCGTGACACCCAGACCGGCCAGGCGGAAGATCTCGCGGGCAAACCCGTTCCAGGAGACAAAGCCGGAGTTGGCGGCGTGGTAGGTGCCGCTGCACCCCTTGTCGATCAGCGCCTTGATGGCGAGCGCCAGGTCGTAGGTCCAGGTCGGCGAACCGATCTGGTCGTCCACCACGTCGAGTTCGCTCCGCTCGCCGGCCAGCCGCAGCATGGTCTCTACGAAGTTCTTGCCGGCGTGGCCGTAGAGCCACTGGGTCCGCACGATCAGGTGGTCGGGATTGAACTTCGCGTTCATCTCGCCGGCGAGTTTCGATTCGCCATAGACGCTGAGCGGCGCGGGAGCGTCGTCCTCGATGTAGGGAGCACCCTTGCCGCCGTCGAAGACGTAGTCGGTGCTCACCTGCACCAGCTTGGCACCGATCTCCTTGGAGATCATGGCCAGATGCGCCACTCCCTCGCCGTTTACCTGCAGGGCGAGCTCAGTATTCGTCTCACAACCGTCCACGTCCGTATAGGCCGCGGCGTTCACGACGACCCGCGGCTTGAGGGTCACCAGCACCCGCTGCACCGAGGCGAGGTCCGTGATGTCGATATCCTCGACGTCCACGCCACGCGCGGCACTCCCGAGGAGTCCCATCAGTTCCTGACCGAGCATCCCCTTGCTACCTACCACCAATATCATGTTATCCTCCGGAACAACAAGCGCGGCTTTCGAGCCTGGGTGCGGCTGTCGTCTGCGCCTGAAATAAATGTAACCTCTAATCTCGATTTGTCACATGATTTCGTGACGACTCCTCATGGGGCCCGGACAGCTGTTGATTTACCACCGGTACTTCGTGGCTACTTCGCTTGGGCGCATGATGATGCGTCCCTACGGCACGTGAGGAGGCGCCCCGGCCCGCGCGCGGGGCTAGCGCTCGCCGTACTGTGCCTGATAATACTCCCGGTAGGCTCCGGAAGCTACCTCCGCGACCCACTCCTGGTTCGCCAGATACCAGTCGATCGTCTCGGCGATGCCGCGCTCGAAGGTGTAGCTGGGCTCCCAGGAAAGCTCGCTCTTCAGCTTGGAGGCATCAATGGCGTAGCGGCGATCATGCCCCATCCGGTCCTTCACGAAGCTGATCAGCTTGCGGCTCTCCCCAGCCGGCCGCCCCAGCCGCTGGTCCATCAGGTCGCACACCAGGTGCACGATGTCGATGTTCTTCCACTCGTTGTTCCCGCCGATGTTGAAGACCTCTCCCGGCGTGCCCCGCTTCAGCACCCGCTCTATGGCGGCGGAGTGGTCCTTCACGTGGAGCCAGTCGCGCACGTTCAGCCCGTCTCCATAGACCGGCAGAGCACGGCCCTGCATGATGTTGTGAATCAGCAGCGGGATCAGCTTCTCCGGGAAGTGGTAGGGCCCATAATTGTTGGAGCAGCGCGTGTTGAGGGTCGGCAGGCCAAAAGTCTCGAAGTAGGCCCGCACCAGCAGGTCGGCCCCCGCCTTGCTGGCGGAATAGGGGGAGTTGGGGGCCAGCGGGGTCCCCTCGGTGAAGAACCCATCCGGACCGAGACTGCCGTACACCTCGTCGGTCGAAACCTGCAGGAACCGGAAACAGGGGAGCCCCTGCGCGTGGCCGCGGCTCGCCTCAAGCAGCGTCTGGGTCCCGAGCACGTTGGTCTTGACGAAGATCTCCGGCCCGGTTATGGAGCGGTCCACGTGGGATTCGGCCGCGAAGTGGACCACGCAGTCGATGCGCTCCTCGCGCAGCAGCCCCTCAACCAGGGGCCCGTCGCAGATGTCACCCTTGACGAAACGGTACTCGGAGTTCCCCGCCACGCCGACCAGGTTCTTCAGGTTCCCCGCGTAGGTGAGGAGGTCCAGGTTGACCACCCGGCACCCCGGGTTGCCGGCCATGAAGTGGTTGATGAAATTGGAGCCAATGAATCCCGCCCCTCCGGTCACCAGCATCGAGGTGGGGGTAAACGTGTCAGGCATGAATCCTCCGGTACTGCAGTCTTTGCTACGGTGAATGGCAATCGTTGCTTCTGCTTTATAGGCCTGCGGGATCGCCCGGGGGCGCCGCCGCCATCGGGCAATCTCTTCTTGATACACCGGAAAAAGCTGCCGTGTCAACTTCTTCCGGCTTAGGTCTAGAATGCCCGGATCGGCACCAGCGCCCCGATGCCGGCGAGGGTGAAGTTGACCGTGAAGGCCTTGTTGTCGATCCGGTCCGAGTAGGAAGCGATGATGCTCCAGCACTGGCGCTTGTACTCCAGTGAATAGCGGGATTCCAGGAAGCCCCCCTTGTCGAAGGAGTAGCGGCCCAGCACGGTTGCCTGGAACTGGCTGGTGATCGGAAAGGCGAAACGTCCCTCCAGATAGTCCAGCTCGTCCCGGGAATAGCGGTATCCCAGCACCGCAAGGTTGGGGGTGGCACCCGTCCCCTTGAGTTCCAGTGCGAGGTCCGCCGTCGAGACGTTGTTGTCGACCGTGTTGTAGCGGCCGTCCAGGGAGATGGCCGCCCACTTAGCCGGGGCGATCTTGCTCTCCAGCATCAGGTCGGTGAGGCGGTGGCCGGGATCCACCAGGGTGAGCAGGTCCCGGCGCTCCCCGGAGAACTGGTAGCCCTGGGAAAGCTTGAGGTACAGGAGGTCGCGGTACTCCGGCGCCCCCCCCTCCTGCGGGAACTTCCCGGTCAGGGTGCTGGCGAGCGACCATTTGAGGGCGCTTTGCCCGAGCACCCGGTCGCCGTAGTCGAAGAAGGGGAGGTCATCCTCGCGCCTGGCCTGCACGTAGCCGTACTCGACCGCGGGGACCATCAGGTGCCGCAGCCAGCCGTCGTAGACCCGCTCCAGGGGGAGCGCCAGGGTGGAGCCCGCGTCCGCCTGCCCGGCCAGCTGACCGCCCGGCGCATCGGCGCCGTAGGCGCTGTAGAGCCGCTGCTGGTAGCCGCCGTAGAGGGAGAAGTCGAGGATCCCGGCGGGTTTATGGTACAGCGAGAGCCGGGGATGCAGGTCGAGCCGCTCTCCCGTAACTCCCGTGACCCGCTCGAAATGGACCAGCGACGAGTCCATGGAGAAGAAAAGGGGCAGGGGAGCGATCCTGCTGCCGGCTGCGACGAAACTGAGCGCCGGGAGCCGCTGCAGGGTGGCATTGTTGTCGGGAGAGACCAGGTCCTCTATGTAGCGGATCTCACCGCTCACGGCATAGTGCTCCCAGCGGTGGTCGAAGGAGGCGGTCGACTGGAGCAGCTGCCGGTTGTACTCGCCGGAGTTCTCCGCGTAATCCCGGTAATAGGCGCGGTCGGCGATCAGGTGGATCTCGGAGGAGAGGGTCGTGTCGGGCGAGAGCAGTTCCAGGTGCTTCTGGTTCAACTCCCCGCGGAATCGCTCCGCCTGGGTGTCGTAGATGCCGAAGGTCTGCAGGCTCCCCTCGCTGCCGCCCCTTCTCAGGTAGCGGTAGTCGGCCCCGACCCCGACGCCTCGGGAGGACTCCAGGTCCAGATCCACGGTGACATCCTGGCTCGGGGTGGGAGCCAAGTAGTAGGGCTGGTCATAGTAGAACCCCTTCTTGGTGGAGCGCCCGACACTCGGGAGCATGAGGCCCGACTGCCGATCCTTCTTAACCGGGAAGAGGATGTACGGGGTGTAGAGTACGGGCAGACTCCCGACGTAAAAGACGGCGTCGCGCCCGGTTGCGAACTCGTCGAGGCTGACCTGCAGGTCCCGCGCCTCGAAGTGCCAGCTGGGATGCTCACCGTCGCAGGTGGTGAAGCTCCCCCGCTCCACGTGGTAGTCCTCGTCCCCCGTCTTCTCCACGCGCTTGCCGAACAGTCTGAAGTTCGTTTTCTTGATGAAGATCTCGCCGTTCAGCAGTTCCCCCTGCTGGGAATCCAGGTTCAGGGAGAGCCGGTCACCATGCATGGTGTCCCCCGCCTTCTCCATGAGGATGTGTCCCTCGGCAAGCGTGTCCCCGGTGAGCCTGTGGTAGCTCACGCTGTCCGCCAGCAGGGAGGCGCCGGAGCGCGTCAGCCGGACCGCACCCCGGGCCTGGTAGGAGTCGGAGGGAACGTCCAAGGTGATGCTGTCCGCCTTGATGGTCACCTCCTGGTCCGCGGCGGCGCTGTGCGCCAGTGCGGGGAGGAGCAGGCAGTATGCCAGGAGCCAGAGGGCTCTTGCAGCGTTCATCGCACTCCGGTTGGAAAGGTTGACGGACCGGCAGTGCGCCGATACCGTAAAGGTTAACAATAACAAACTACACGGCCAGCGCTAACCTATAGTCGCAAAATTACCGCACCCTGTGGCATTCGCCATCAGCTTTGTACGGTCCAAAACCTCCCTCCCCCCTTGCGGGGGAGGGTCGGGGTGAGGGGGAAGGCGCCGTTTACGACTACGTTGGCAGCTTCACCCGCCCCCCAACCCTCCCGTCAAGGGAGGGGGAGTATACCGCAAAGGCCTTACGGACACTGCTGTTTCGCAAAGGGACTGGCGCCGAGAACCGTTTCCGGTCTCACCCCCTGAAGGGGTCGAAGCGCCGGGAAAGCAGGATCCCCCTGGCCTCCCCCACGGTGAAAAGTGAGCCGCAGACCAGGATCAGGTCGTCGTCCTTAGCCGCGGCGCGGGCCAGGGCGATGCCGCGGGCCACCGGTCCGGCCGCCTGCGCGCGAGCACCCGACGCGGAGCAAAAAGAAGCGAGGCTAGCAGCAGGAAGGGCCCGGTCTATGGCGGGCGCCACGGCGAAGACCTGGTCGGCGAGCGGCAACAGGGGCTCCAGCACGCCGGAGAGCTCCTTGTCCCCCATGACGCCGACCACCATCAGGAGCCGGCCGCGCGGGATTTCCGTCAGCGCTTCGGCAAGCGCAGCCGCACCCGCCGGATTGTGCGCGCCATCCAGCAGCAGGCGCGGGCTTCCCGGGAAGAGTTCCATCCGGCCCGGCCAGCTGGCCCGCTGGACGCCGGCTGCCAGTACTTGTTGGGCGAGCGGGAACCCGGCACCCGACAGGAGCTCGGCCGCGGCCAGGGCGCAGGCGTTGTTGCCGGCCTGGTAGCGCCCGGTGACTCCCGGGCTGCTGACGTCGAGGCTCAGTCCCAAGCCGCGGTACCAGAGCTGCCCCTCCTGCCAGCCGGCCTCGAAGGCCTCCTCGCACAGGTAGAGCGGGCAGCCGAGTTCCAGGGCATGGCGCTCGATTACGCGGGCCGCCTCCGGGAGCTGGCGGGCCGAGACGATGGGGCTTCCCGCCTTGCAGATGCCGGCTTTCTCCACGGCGATCTCCGCGATCCGGCTCCCCAGATAGTCGGTATGGTCCAGGGAGACCGGCGTGATGACGCTCAGCACACCGTCCAGTGCATTGGTGGCATCGAGCCGCCCACCCATGCCGGCCTCGAAGACCGCGATCTGCACCCCCGCCTCGGCAAAATGGAGCGCCGCCAGGGCGGTGATGATCTCGAAGAAGGTGGTCCCCTCCGGGGCGGCCGCCATGACCCGACCGGCCAGGCGCGCTACGGCCTCCTCGGAGACCTCGGTCCCGTCCGTTCGGATCCGCTCCGTAAATGCGATGAGGTGCGGTGAGGTGAAGAGCCCGGTCCGGTAGCCGCCGGCGCTCAAGATGGAGCTCAGGATGGAGGCGGTCGACCCCTTGCCGTTGGTGCCGACGACATGCACGGTCGCGAAAGCGTCCTGCGGGTTGCCCAGCGCGCCGAGCAGGCGCGTGATCCTGGCAAGCCCGGGCTTCATTCCGAATCTGCCCAGGGCGTATATGTGTGCAAGGGTCTCAGCGTAGGTCATGACAGGCCGGGATTATAGGTAAAGAGGAGGGAAAAGTCTATACAATTGGGTCTGGAGCGGCGGGGGGAGCGCTGCTTTGCAATTCCCCACCTACTGGTAGGATGTGGTCTGTCCCCCCTATGAAATAGGGGGGAAGCTGAACGTAGTGAAGCAGGGGGGTGTTTCCGCCGGCAGAGAGACCCCCCTGTCTCGCTTCGCGAGCCTTCCCCCCTACTTACGCAGGGGGGATACAGCTAAATTCCTCTCGGGCAGTGGAGTTGAGGGGATTCGTAGCCAGGTGCCCTTGAACTCCCTGAGCCTAGCCGAGCGTGAAGAGGAAGGTCGCCCCCTTGCCCGGCTCGGCCTCGGCACGGATCAGCCCGCCGTGGCGGTGCACGATCCTCTGGACGATGGCAAGCCCAACCCCGGTGCCTTCGAAATCCTCGCTGCGGTGCAGCCTCTGGAAGGCGGCAAAGAGCTTGTCGGCATACTTCATGTCGAAACCGGCGCCGTTATCGCGCACCCAGAAGAGCTGCCCGCCGTTATCCTCGCGGGCGCCAAACTCTATCCTGGCCCGGGGCGTTTTCCCGGTGTACTTGTAGGCGTTGCCGAGCAGGTTCGCCAGCACGAGACGGACCAGGGTCTCATCCCCAACGGCCTTGACCCCGTCGGCGATCTCGAAGCTGACCTCCCGGGCGGGGTCCGCGAGCTGCAACTCGTCGGCTATCTCCCGCGCCATCCGGCTTAAGTCGAGCTTTCTCAGGTGCATCTCCGAGCGGCTGATACGAGCCAGTTCCAGCAGCTCGTGAATGAGCCTTCCCAGGGTTTCGCAGCTGCGGTCGATGCGCGACAGGTATTCCTGCCCCGTGGCGTCCAACTGCTGGCTATAGCCTTGCTGCAGCATGCGGGTGAAGCCGCTGATATGACGTAGCGGCGCCCGCAGGTCGTGGGACACGGAGAAGCTGAAGGCCTCCAGCTCGCGGTTCACCGCCTCGAGCTCCGTCTTCTGCCGAAACAGGTCGTTGTTCAGCCAGGAGACCTCCTCCTCGGCATCCTGGCGCTGCCGTATCTCCAACTTGAGCGCGGCGTTCGCCTCGGCATACTGGGCGGTCCTTTGGGCCACCATCCCCTCCAGCTCACAGTAGACGCGCTGCAGGTCGAGCTCGGCTTCACGCTGCGCCGTCACGTCCGAGAAGACCGCCGCGAAGCGCCCCGGCTCGGTGCTGTAGGCGTTCACCTCGAAATATTTCCCCAGGTCCCCCAGTTTCCCCTCGAAACGGTCCGGCGTCCCGGTAAGCGCCACCTGCCCCAGTCGCTCAATCCAGAAGGGCTCGATCCCCGGCAGAAGCTGCAGCACCGTCTGGCCCAGGGCGGCCTCGGCACTCAGTCCGGTCATGCTTTCAAATCCGTGGTTGACCTGCAGGAAGCGGTAGTCGACCGGCGCGCCGGACGCTGAGCAGATGACCTCTTGCAGGGTAAAGCCGTTTTGCATCCCGTCAAAGAGCTGCCGGTACTGCGCTTCGCTGGCGGCGATCTGTTGGTTCTTTGCCGAAATGATGGCGAGTCCCCTCCTGATCAGCATGTGCAGCAGCCAGGAGGTTACCAGGAGGAAGAGCCATCCTTTTATGATCTGGACGCGGGTCAGGATCTCCGGATCGCGCACCAAGCTCACGAGGAACCGGTCCGAAAACAATATCCAGAGCGCGCCGACACCAAGATACCAGGTGATTACCCTAAGCGGCATCAGCCAGATGGCGTCATTTATCTCTTTTCTAATCGGCATGAATCCACCTTGACCGCTTACGCTCGCGCCCGCGGGCAGGAATTAAGGAAGTCTTGCTAGGTAATAAGGCGGGCGACTATGAATATATCGGCAGGAAGGTAAAGAAGTTCAGTGGAAATCTTTGTCATAGGCAATTGGCACTCTTCTGACAGAACACTAGTATCCGGCGACAGACATAAAAGCCCGACGTAGGAGGAGTCCACGAGAGATGCTGCTGGTTCTGCGCAGAGTTGTCCGGGTAATTCCTTCTATCAGCTCCCCCTCCCTCGACGGGAGGGGGTTGGGGGGTGGGTGAAGCTGCCAACTGAGTCGTAAATGGCGCCTTCCCCCCCACCCCGACCCTCCCCCGCCAGGGGGGAGGGAGGTTTTAGAGGCACGACAAGGATCTAACCGGACATCCACTGGGTTTTGGCAGGTTTTATCTGCGAGGACGTCGGACGAGTTCCTTCTGGCGAAGCGTGAGCATTGGAGGGGGAATCAGAGATCGGCCCTTCGACTCCGCTCAGGGACCAGTCGTTCGCCCTCGACTCGGCTCAGGGGCCATTCGTTCGCCCTCGACTCCGCTCAGGGACCAGTCGTTCGCTGAGCGGAGTCGAAGCGCGGAAAGGTCGCTGGTGAAGTCTCTGAATAGCGGGACGCATCGAAGCTAAAAAAGAATCAGACGGGGAGGTTGAGAGCGATGAGCACCAGGTGGTCCGCTCCGGTGTTCCGGTAGGAATGCAGTTCGCCGGCTGCTATCTGCAACACGACCCCGGGGGTCAGCTGGTACTCGCTGCCGCCCGAAACCGCGATGCCCGAGCCGCTCAACACATACATCAGGTGCCCGTAGTGGTCGACGTGCGCAGCAAACCCGCCGCCCGGCTCCACGCGGGTGTAGACCATCTTGGTGCCCGTATCGAGCAGGGTCTTGCCGAAGACGCCGTCCGTCAGAGCGGGACGCACCGGTTGCCATGCCAAGTCGTCCAACTGGAAAGAAGTGCTCATGGGAAAAGCTCCTTTCTGGCGCCTGTCGCCAGCTGCAAAAAAAAGCGCCAGACCAGCTAATAGTGCTGAACTGGCGCTTCTGTTTTTTCGAGATAAGCCGCGAACCGAACCGGGCGCTTTCGCCCGTTTCCCTAAGCCTGGCGGTAGAGCATCTTCAGGATGCGGGAAAGCTGCTCCTTCATCTTGCTGCGGTCGACGATGACGTCCACCATGCCGTGGTCCAGCAGGTACTCCGCACGCTGGAACCCCTCGGGGAGCTTCTGCCTGATGGTCTGCTCGATGACGCGGGGTCCGGCGAAACCGATCAGCGCCTTGGGCTCGGACATGTTGATGTCGCCCAGCATGGCGAAGCTTGCCGTCACGCCGCCGGTCGTGGGATCGGTCAGGATGGAGACGAAGGGAAGTCCCTCCTCGCGCAGCTTGGCAAGCGCCGCCGAGGTCTTGGCCATCTGCATGAGCGACAGGATGCTCTCCTGCATCCGGGCGCCGCCCGAAGCGGAGACGATGATCACCGGGGTGCGGTCGGCGATGGCGCGCTCGATGCCGCGGGTGATCTTCTCCCCGACGACGCTCCCCATGCTCCCCCCCATGAAGGAGAAGTCGAAGACGCAGATCTGTACGGGGGTCCCCTCGACGAGCCCGGAGCCGCAAATGATGGCGTCCTTGCTGCCACCCTTGGCGAGCGCCGCGTCGATACGTTGCTGGTAGCTCTTGGTGTCCTTGAAGTTCAGGCAGTCGACCGAGATCAGGCTGGCGTCCAGCTCGTTGAAGCTCCCTTCGTCCAGCAGGAGTTCCAGCCGCTTGCGGGCGGAAACCCGGTAGTGATGGTTGCATTTCGGGCAGACGTTGAGGTTGTTCTCAATGTCCTTCGTAAAGATGGTCTCGCCACAGCTGACGCACTTCGTCCAGAGCCCCTCGGGCACTTTCACCTTGTGGTCCGGCCCTTTTGCCATCGGCGGATTGTCTCTCTTGAACCAAGCCATATGTGCCCTCGTAAGGGGGGATGCTCCCCCTTGTTAGTTGTTGATGTTTCTGGCGCTGATACTTAGCAGATCGCTGCCGGGATGTCAATCAAAACGGTAGACAACCGCGGACAACATGCAGGAATCACAGGTAGTTAGCCCTTTTCGGCGGAGAGTACGCCGCGCTTGAGCGCCGCCACGAAGCTCCCGAGCTCCTGCAGCAGCTCCGCCCCCTGGTAGCGTTCGAAATACTTGACCAGCGCGCTTCCCACCACGACGCCGTCGGCCACCTGGGCCACCTGACCTGCCTGGGCCGGGTCGGAGATGCCGAAGCCGACCACGAGCGGCAGACTCAACTCGGCGCGCACGCTGGTGACGCGCGCGGCCAGGGTGTCGGCCACCTCGGAGCGGGCGCCGGTTACCCCGGCTACCGAAACGTAATAGATGAAGCCGCGCCCCAGGCGGGAGACCGCCTCCACGCGGGAGGGGTTCGAGGTCGGGGTGAGCAGGAAGATGAGGTCAAGCCCGCACTGGTCGGTCGCGACTTGCAGCTCGGCCGACTCCTCGGGAGGGAGATCCACCACCAAAAGGCCGTCCACGCCGGCCGCAGCCGCGTCTGTTGCGAAGCGCTCCGGACCGTAGGCGAAGATGGGGTTGAAGTATCCCATCAGTACGATCGGCACCTGGGTGCGCTCGCGCAGCCGGCGCACCAGTTCGAGGATGCCGGGAAGCGTGGTCCCAGAGGCGAGCGCGCGCTCCGAGGAGAGCTGGATCGTGGGGCCGTCGGCCATCGGGTCGGAGAACGGGACTCCCAGTTCGATCAGATCGCAGCCGGCGCGCTCCAGCTCCAGCACCACCTCTTCGGTCGTCCCGAGGTCCGGGTCGCCCGCGGTGATGAAGGTCACCAGCGCCGTTTCCCCGCGCGACTTGAGCTGCGCGAATTTATCCTCAATCCTGCCCATTCTTGATTCTCCTTTCGGTCAAATAAAGATCCCGCTGCTCCTGCCCTATGCTGCGCGTCCCGAAGGACACTCCTACAGGGTTCGGCCGGGCAGTCTCCACATATTAACGTAGACGCGCCATTCCTGCCGCGATTTTTTCGCTGCAGGCGGCGCTCCTTTCCTTTTGCTGGTGCGGTGTCCCCCCTGCGGAGCAGGGGGGAAGGCTCGCGTAGCGAGACAGGGGGGTCCTTCCGTCCGCCGGAAACACCCCCCTGCTTCACTTCGTTCAGCTTCCCCCCTGTTTCTCAGGGGGGACTAATCGGTTATCCTGCCGTCAGCCGCAGGGTGGGCTCCGTGCCCACGCGGCATCTGCATTGCGATTACGTGATCATGGCAGATCAGATTTTGAAGGCTTCCATCTCCTTCTTGAGCATGTCGGTCTGCCGGAACAGCTTGTAGACCGCCTCGTCCATGACGCGGGTCGCCTCCAGGTTCGCCTCGGTGGCGCTTTGGATGTCCTCGACGGAGGTGACGATCTGCTCGCTCCCCCGGCTCTGCTCGTCGCAGGCGCGCTTGATGTGGCGGATCATCTCGGTGATGCTCTCGGTCGACTGGGCGATCAGGTTCCCCACCTTGTTCTGCTCACGGGTGGAGGAAAGCACCTGGGAGGTGAGCCCTTTCATGTTCTCGACCGCCCCCATGATGAGCTCGCTCCCCTGCCCCTGCTCCCGGGTCGCCTTGGCGATCTGGGCTACCATCTCGGAGACCTGCTCCATCGCCTCCCGGATCATCTGGCTTCCCTTGGCCTGCTCCACCGTGGTGCGCGCGATCTCCGCCACCTGGGCGGTCGCCTCGGTCACCCCGACCACGATCTTGGTGAGCGCCGCGCCGGACTTCTGGGACAGTATCTCGCCGTCGGAGATGGAGCGCTCGGCCTGGTTGATGGCTTCCACCGCCCGCCGGGTCTCCTCCTGCACCCCGCGGATCACCAGGGCGATCTCACGGGTGGAGCTGGAGGTGCGCTCGGAGAGTTCCTTGATCTCGTCCGCCACGACTGCGAACCCCTTGCCGTGCTCGCCGGCCTGGGCCGCGATGATCGCCGCGTTCAAGGCCAAAAGGTTGGTCTGCTCGGCGACCTCGTCGATGACCGAGAGGATGTCCCCGATGTCGGCGGCCCGCTCCGAGAGGGTGTTGACGACTTCGCTGGTGATCTGGGAAGCGCGCTTGATCTCCTGCATCCCGCCGATGACCGCGTCCACCGCCTCGCGGCCGGTCTCGGCGTCGATACGCACCGCCTTGGAGATGGCCGCCGTCTCGTTGGCGTTTTTCTCCACCTGCTTGATGGAGCTGTCCATCTCCATGACCGAGGAGGCGGTAGCGGTCGCCACCTCCACCAGGCTCACCACGCCGTTACCTACCTGCTTGATGGAGCTCCCCATCTCGACGATGGACGAGCTCACCTCGCCCACGGACAGGGCCAGGTTCTCCATGTTCTGCACGACCTCCTCAACTGAGGAGGCCATCTCCAGGATCGAGGAGGAGCTCTCCGAGGCGGAGATGGAAAGCGAGTCGACCCCCTGGGCCACCCCCTTCACGGAAGTGTTGATCTGCACGATCGCCGCGGAGGTCTTGGAGACGCTGTCGGCCTGGGTCTTGGCCGACCCCACCACGGAGTGGGAAGCCTTGGCCATGGTGTCCGAGATGCCGGCGAGTTCCAGCGAGGATTTCGAGACCTTGCCGATCATGCCGGAGAGCTTGCCCACCATCTCGTTGAAATCGCTCCCCAGCCGGCCCAGTTCGTCGTCGGACACCAGCACGACCGTCGCGGTCAAGTCACCCTCGGCGCCGGAGTTCACCGCGTCCGCCATGATCCTGATCCGGGACACGATGTTCCTGGTGATGAGCAGGCCGAGCACGATGGCCAGGGCGATCGCCACCAGTATCACCACGACGAAGGTCACCCCGGCCGAGCGCTGGATCTGGGTCACCTGGTCGTTGGCCTGGGTCATCTGGTTGCCCACCTCGACCAGGATGTCGTCCAGGTCGGCCTTCGCCTTGTCGTTGGCGTCCGAGATCTCCTCGTTGGCGAGCCGGTGCAGTCTCTCATCCGACAGGGCATCCTTGGCCGCCTGGCTCACCGAGTTGGGAGGGACCCCCTTCAGGAGTTCCTCCTTGCGGGCGATCAGCTCGTCGGCCACCTTCTCGAACTCCGACCAGCTGACCAGCAACTGGCGGGTGCGCTTCTCGATGGCGCTTCCCTTGACGGCGGGGAGCACCCCAAGCTTCTTGTTCCCGTCCAGGATGGTCTGCGCCTGGGTCAGCAGGAGGTCCCGCTTCATCCGGTAGTCTTCCACGTACTCTTCCATCTTGTCCGGCTCGGAGCGGACCAGGGCGGCCTGCATCAGGCTTACGTGGCAGAACTTCTGGGCGACCCCCATCAGGAGCACCAGCTTTTGCTGCTTGGAGAGCTGTTCCAGGATAGTCTGGATTTCGCCGCCGACCCGCTTCATGCTCAGGGCCCCGAAGACGCCGGTAAAGGCGACCAGCAGGGCCATGATCAGGAAGGAAACGATCAGGCGGGTGCGGAGCTTGAGGTTTTTCATCGTAATTAGCGCTCCGTTTCAGCGAGGAGGAAGTTCAGAAGTTCCACGGAGGCCTTCACTTCGGGCTTGGACATGTTGGAGTCCGGCTTTCTGAGCATCTTCACGCCGTAGGCCTTGGTGGCGTTGCGGTCGAAGGGCTGGCCGGAGATGGGGGCCACGCCGGTCTGGATCGCGACGATGGTCCGCTCCAGGGTGTGACACTTGACGCATTTGACCCGCACCACCTCGTAGTTCGCCTTCATGGCCGGCGGGAAGGCGGAAGGGTCGAGGCGCATGGCGTCGCCCTTGCCGACGACCTTCAGTCCGGCGTGGGCGGCGGTTGCCGAAAGTGTTACCAGGAGCAGTGTAAGCAGGAGCCTTTTCATGTGAGTGAATCCTCCGTTAATAGAGTGGTACTGCGGTTTTTCCGATGCTGCCAATTGCCGAGCGTTCCCGGGTGGTGCAACGGCAACCCGGTTTAGAAACTGAAGGCGAGCGAGGCGAGGGTCAACCTGTCAATCCCCGTCGGCCGGTCCGTGTAGGTGTACTGCAGTGAAACCTTGGTGTTCTGAAGCGGCGCATAGCTTACCGCGGGGATGTAGCGGCGGGTCCCCCCGGTCTCGTCCTGCTGGTATTCGTAGCGAAACAGGGCGATCAGGTTCACCGGCGCCCCGAACATATACTCCCCCTCGAAGGCGTAGGCATGGGAGTCCAGCGGGGTGGGCGCAACCTGGCTGAAGTCCGGGTTGTCGTCCCGGCCGAAGGCGCCGCTTCCCTTCAGGTGAAAACGCTTGTAGAGCAGGTCGCACTCCGCCCCGGCCCGGTAGAAGTTGTTGCGGAACTGGGCCACCCCCTGGTCGGAGAATTTACCGTTGCTCCCGACGTAGCCAAAGCCCCCCAGGGTCAGGGTCAGAAAGTCCCAGACACTGTCGCTCTCCATATCGACCTCCGGCTCGTTCCCCTTGAGGTCGGTCCCGCCGATCTTCACCGAGACGTGGCCGTAGCCGTCCTTTCTGTGCTGGCCGTTGCGGTCCACTACCCCGCCGGCGACGAAGACCCGGTTGCCGACCAGCGAGTTCACTTCCAGCGCGTCCTCCGGCGCATCCAGCGAGAACGGGGAGGACCCCTGCGAGAAGGAGGAGCCGACCGTGTAGGCGGTCGAGGCGTAGGAGGGGGTCAGTATAACACGATCGCTCTTTTTCCACAGCGAGAGTTTCGGCTCCAGGCGCCCGATTCTGAAATTGATGGGGGTTCCCAGCGCGTGGCGCCAGATGGCGAACAGCTCGTTGATGTTGGGCTGGTTGTTGGGCGGCGTGTTGGCGTTGTTGGCGGGGTCGGTCGCCTGGGTGGTGGCGGTCTGGACCCCCTGCGAGTAGAGGTTGTAGGTGAGGAAGAAGCCTGCGGCCTCACGGAAGGCTCCGCCGGCCTGCAGGCGCAGCGACCTGGTGGAGAGGTCGAGCTTGTTGCCATCCAGCGCATGATCGTTGTAGGCGACGTCGAGCGTGCCGGTAAAAGACACCGGGAGCAGCTCCGGGAGGCCGGAGAGCCAGAGCCCCTCGATCTTCCCCTCGTTCTTCTCCGGCTTGGCCGCCCCCACCTTGCCGGGGTAGACGTAGCCGTTTTTCAGGAAGGCGTCGCCGAACTCGTTCAGCTCGGGGAAAATGGTGTGGCAGGTGGAGCACTCGGTTTTATGCTGGCGGCTGAAGGCGGGGATCGCGTCCGCCCTTTCGGGAAAACAAAGGGGCAGGAGTGCAAGGACAAGGGGAAACAGGACCAGAACGAAACTCTTCTTCGGGAACATGCAAATCTCCTGACAGGGCAATAATCCCCAATAAAAATTATCCCACACTCATAAAAAAACGTTTTCTGGAGTTGAAACTCGGGTAGTGCTGGTAAGGATTCAACTTGGATATGGATTATTACAATATTGCTGATGTGAAGTCAACTTAACAAAACAGCCATCTCCCACATTTCGGCATACAGAGTGAATTACCGCTCATTTTTCCCTACATTTTTTTTGCTGGAAATGGTATAAATGGCGGCAAACCATTCGGAGGGCCGTGCCATGCAGCTTAAGTGTCTCCTTTTCCTCGTCCTTACCACAGTGCTTATCGCCGGATGCGGCGGAGGTGACCCGGCCAACTCAGTACCGGCGGTCAACAAGCTGGCAGCCTCCTCGACCTGCCTGAACTGCCACGCCAGCGCCGTCTCCCAGACCACGGGCGCGCTGGTCGCCGACGAGTGGCGCGCCTCCAGCCACAACCTAAAGAACGGCGCCGGGTGCGCCGACTGCCACGAACCCGCCTCGGACCACCCGAACCTCTGCAGCACCTGCCACGGCGGCGGCGAGTTCCAGGTCACCATCAACCCTGACGCGTCCGCCAAATGCCTCAAGTGCCACGGCCCGGCCTTTCCTGACAACCTGCTGATGGCAAATGCCCCCCAGCATTACGGCTACTCGACGGCGCGCGCCCTGCCCCAGGCGACCCGCGCCTCCTACGTGAGCGGCCAGTACCAGGGGCGCTGCCGCGCCTGCCACAACCCGCACCTGAACACCCTGACCCAGAACCACAAGGACTATGCACTGTCGCAGCACGGCGACCCGAAGGGGGCCGCTTGGAACTACTACGAGTTCAAGCAGGATGCCTACGTGGCCTGCGCCCGATGCCACACCAGCACCGGATACATCAGTTACGTCACCAGTGGGTTCAGCGTCCCGACCAAAGGGTTCGGCGCGGGGGACGCGAGCCGCGAGGTGCTGGCCTGCGATGCCTGCCACGCCAGCTACGACTTCAAAAACAGCATCCGCAAGGTCCCGGCATTCACCGCACCCTACCAGAACTTCAACGCCACCGCGCCGGCCTCCTACCCGGACCTCGGTGAGACCAACATCTGCATCCCGTGCCACGCCGGCCTGGCCAGCGGCCAGAACATCAACGCCATCGCGTTTGCCAGTTTCACCGGCGTCGGCTTCGTAAACCCGCACTACAAAGCGGCGGCGGGGCTCATGTACATGCAAAACGGCTTCACAAACTTCACCTCGGCTAACGCTGCGTACGGGACTTCCACCTACGGCAAGTCGCTGTCTCCGGACAACATTTCCACCCCGGGAGGTATTGTCGGCGGCACAGCCAGCACGCACCGCAACTTCGGGACCCTCCGCATGAACGGGGACAGCCACAAGCCGGCCTTTTTCGTCCCCGGAGTGTTTGACCAAAACGGCCCCTGCGTCACCTGCCACCTGAACGCCAGCGGCGTCGCGACCCGTTCCGGATCGGGCCACAGCTTGAAGATCGACGGCAACACCTACAATCAGGTCTGCGTCAACTGCCACACCTCCGAGAACACCGTCCCGCTCACGGCCGACAACTTCCGGGATAATTTTCTGACACCGCAGGCGGGGGCATTCCAATCCGGGCTGAGACTGATACAGTCCATGCTGCTGCAGACCTACAAAATCAGCTTCAACGAGAGCAGCTACCCCTACTTCTACGACGAGAACCTGCCGACGATTGCGGGTAACAAGCAGCCGGTCCGGAACTGGACCCGTCCGGGCGTCCTGGTTAACGGCCGCACGGTGAACGGGCGCAAGCTGATGGGGGTCTGCTACAACTTGAACCTGCTCACCCGGGACCCGGCGGCCTACGCCCACGCCCGCTCCTACAGCCGCAGGCTGATCTACGACAGCCTCGACTTTCTGGACGACGGCGTGATCAACCAGTCCGTCAGTGCCAGCGCGCAAGCCTCAGGGCTTACCGACGCCAGCGGCAACCTGCTGTTTGTCAAAGGGGCCAAGGCTTACAACGACAACGGCGTCACGACCGGCTCGCCTGCCAAGTACGGCATCAGCACCCCCTATGCCGGCACCTCCGAGGCCATGCTCTACCTGATCGGATGGCTGCGCAGCGGGACCAAGCAGGACCCGACCGGCGTAGATCATGTCAACGGGGCGGGTTCCTGGACCGCGATCGAAAGACCGTAGCTTTAATTGCCGCAGCTGTTAAAATGAAGCCGTACCCGACCCCGCCTCCGCCTGAGGCGGGGTTCTTTTCCGACGCAACCAATCAGGAACGACCATGAAACTGCTACTGCACATCTGCTGCGGGCCGTGCGCCGTCTACCCCGTGAAAGAGCTCCGCTCCTCCGGAATCGAGGTGACCGGGCTTTTCTATAACCACAATATCCACCCGTACACCGAGTACAAACTGCGCATGGACGCCGTGCGCGCCTACGCGGAGCTGGTGCAGCTGAGCGTAATCTACCGGGAGGAGTATCGCCTGGAAGAGTTCCTCGCGAACGTGGCGGGCGATCCCGCGGCGCGCTGCAGCTACTGCTACCGGTCCAGGTTGGAGGAGACCGCGAGGAGCGCGGCGGAGCTTGGTTTCCCCTATTTCTCCTCGACCCTCCTTTACAGCAGGTATCAGAACCAGGAGACCATCCGCGAGTTTGGTGAGGAACTGGGGGAGCGCTACGGGGTGAAGTTCCACTTCGACGATTTCAGGCGCGGTTGGCAGGAAGGGATCACGCTTTCAAAGGAGATGGGGCTCTACCGGCAGAAGTACTGCGGCTGCATCTACAGCGAGAAGGAACGCTACGCGAAGCAGGCGGCGAAGTCGTTGAGTCGTTGAGTCGTTAAGTCGTTAAGTCGTTTCGCCGAGACATCGTTCCCACGCTCCTGCGTGGGAATGCATCCAGGGACGCTCCCGCGTCCCGACGATTATGCATCCGGGGAGGCTCCCGCGTCCCGGTTTGAACTTTGGGGGGTCACGTGTCGTCCCTGGGAAAATCCCTCATCGTAGTCGGACTCGTCATCGCCCTGATCGGCGTGCTCCTCAGTTTTGCGGGACGCATCCCCTGGCTCGGCCGGCTCCCTGGCGACATCTACGTCAAGCGGGAAAACTTCACCTTCTATTTCCCCCTCGCCACCAGCATCATCATCTCCCTGGTACTATCCTTCATCCTCTGGCTCTTCCGGAGATGATCCAAGAAACGCTGCTGAGCAATCCCCCCTTCTTCACAACGTTCAGCTTTTCCCTCGGGGCACGAAAGACGGGCGAATACAAGATTCGCCCCTACTGGCTCAATTTACTCTGTAGGGGCGAACCTTGTGTTCGCCCATTTCCGGCTCTTATCTGCATACCGCTCGGCCACCATTGTAACAGAAAAAAACAACTGCGCCTGACAGAGCCATTTCATAGGGGGGACTCGCCCAAACCCCGCGATGGGAGGCGGGCTCAGGGAGCGCTCGCACCCAGCTCGACGATCTTGCCGCCCTTCGAGAGGCGAAACAGGTGGCCACGCCAGACCACGCGGTTGCCGAAAAGCGAGAGCGCCCAGACCCCGAAGGCAAGCGCGTCCCGGATCGGCAAAAGCCAAAGCCAGCGCGGCAACAGCAGGTCCTGCAGGAAAGCGCGGCTGTAGATAAGCGATACGGCGGCCCGCACAAGGTAGAGGAGCGCGGCAGCCGCCACCCCCTCCCGGGAAAAGCCGGACGCCACCAGCGCTAGGAGCGCCCCCAGAAAGGGGAGCGTGATTCCGGAGGCCAGGTAGCCGCCGGGGCGGGACACCCGCATGGTGCGCCCCCAACGCAACTGCCGCACCAGCACCTCCGAGACCGTCTCCCCACCGCGCATGACGCTCTCCACGAAATAGGGGGAGAGCTCCAGGCGATAACCGGCCCGATGGATCATGTTGCCCAGCTGGTAGTCGTCTGCGAGGTAGTCGACGAGCGCGGCAAACCCGCCGATCCGCTCCAGCGCGTCCTGACGCAGGGTCATCGAAGCCCCCAGCGCGAAGCTCAGCCCCTCGAGCTTAAGCGCCGCCATGACATTGGGGACCATCTCGCAGGAGAAGCCGAGTGCCTCGATGGCGCAGCCGACACCCCGGGCTCCGGAGCTGCGGTACAGCGAGGTGACGAGCCCCACCTGCGGGTCGGCGAACGGGGCGCAGACCTCTCGCAGGTAGCTTTTCGTGACCCTGATATCGCTGTCGCAGACGATCAGCAGCGAGTGCTTCGCCTTGGCGTGGGCGTGCATCAGGTTGCACACCTTGTAGTTCGCCCCGTGGATCGCGCCGTCCACCACCAGTTCGATATCGACCTCGGGGAAGGCAGCCATCACCCGTTGTATGACCGGGATGACCGGGTCCGTCGCCGAGGCCGCGGCGAAGACGATCTGGAACTGCGGGTAATCCTGTCGGCAGAAAGAGGCGAAGTTCTCGAAGCTGTCGCCGTCCACCCCTTTCACCGGTTTAAGGATCGAGACCGGCGGGGTGAAGTCGGGCAGGGCGGGGCGTTTGCCGAAGAAGCTCCGGCCGCAGTAAAGCGTGATCCCGGCGTAGGCGAGCGCCGGAGCAGTCAGCAGGAATGGGAGGATCTGGCGGAGCATGGGGATACCTGTAGAAAGCAACTTTTTTGGTTAGAAGTGCCTCGCCCCTTTCGGGAGGAAGTGCCCGGTGGAGTAGCTAAGCAACCAGGCGAACCTGAACTTCGCGCTCAATTTTTGGGCCCTTTTCATCTTCAGCTAGCTTCAGTTCATAACTTGTTTGCAGGTTCAGCCAGAACTGCGCCGTAGTGCCGAAGTAACGAGCCAGCCGGAGTGCCGTCTCAGGTGTAATGGAGCGGCGCTCTCTGACAATATCATTGATGCGCGGGGCCTGGACTTTGAGCTCCATCGCAAGTGCATGTGCGGTCATCCCAAGGGGAATAAGAAATTCTTCGCGTAGAATTTCACCAGGATGAATGGGGCGCATTTTATTTACTGGATCCATCGGTTTGTTCCTCAATGGTAAGCTACAGCTAATACAACACATCGCGTTAAACGTCAAGGATCGGCCTTGCCGTAGGACTTCACGCCTCAACTCCCCCTCCCCTTGCGGGAGGGGGTTGGGGGGAGGGGGAAGCTGCCTCAACGCAACTCTGCCGAATAAACTTCAAGCAGCCCTTCCAAGTTTTCAAAGACTTCATTATCCCAAAATCTCAGGACAACAAATCCATTTTTACGAAGACAGGCATCCCTTTTACTATCATAGCGTTTACTGCCAGCATGCTGACTGCCATCAAGCTCAACAGCCAACTTCGGAGCGAACGCTATGAAGTCTATGATGTATTCCTCAACAGGTTGCTGGCGCTTGAACTTCACTCCAGCAACCTGACAGTTTCGTAGATACCGCCACAGCAATAATTCAGCATCAGTGCTGTGCTTACGAAGATCACGAGCATTCGATGTCAGGGACCGTAGCGGTTTCATGGCAGCTTCCCCCTCACCCTAACCCTCCCCCGCTAGGGGGGAGGGGACTTTGTCATGTCTCGGAGGATATTATGCCACTGTTTTGCCTAAATCATCTAACTCAGCCGTAGTGTGGGCCTCTGCCCACCGAATTATTGCAGCACACTACCGATTACGCGTGGGCACGGGGTGCCCACCCTACGGTTCAGTAAGCTTCGTCAGCCAATCTTCTCCACCAAAACCAGGTACGGCGCCGTTGCCGGCCGGTTCAACTGTCGGCTGCACCAGACGTTGAAGTTCTTCGGCGGCAGCGCGGCGCCCCACCCTTCCACGGCCTCTGCCTCCTCCGGCCCTCCCGCATGCCCCGTGTAAAGGGAGACCGTGATGATCCCCCCGGGCTTAAGGAGCCGCGCCGCCTGCTCCAGAGCGGAAACGGTGCTGACCGGGGAGGTGACCAACGAATTTTCGCCGCCACCGGGGAGATAGCCGAGGTTGAAGACGGCGGCACTCAGCCCGGCAGGCACGAACTCGGTCAACCTCTCGTGGCCGGCCGCTATCAGCTTTACCCAGCCAAGGCACCCCTGCCCTTCCAGGAGCTCGCGGGTCGCGGCGATCGCGCGGGGCTGCAGGTCGAAGGCCCAGACCCGGCCCCCCTCCCCGACCAGTTGCGCCAGGAGCAAAGTATCCAGCCCGTTGCCGCAGGTGGCATCCAGCACCAGGTCGCCCCGGCGCACCCGCTGCCTCAGGTAAAAATGAGACAACGGCACCGCGCCGCGCAAGGTCTCCTTCTTGGCGTGTCCTAGAGCCGAGGCGTCCGGAAGGGCGCCCACCCCTACTTCTTCCCCGCCAGCGTCAGCACCGCCGGCAGCGTTATCATGAAGGCTATCTGGCAGGCGAACATCCCCAGCGACATGACGGCACCGATGCTGAACACTCCCTGGTGATGGGCGACCATCAGCGCGCCGAAGCTCGCCATGATGGTCAGGGTGTTCAATAGGACCCCCACCCCGGTACTACTCATAATGACGTCGGCCGCACTCCCTTCCTCGCGCCGGAAGCGGTTGATGATGTAGATGCCGGAGTCAATGGCGATGCCGAGCACGAGCGGCATGACGATGATGTTGGCCGAGTTGAAGCTGATGCCGCAAAGCCACATGCCGGCCACCATGAAGAGGATGCCGACCACGAGCGGGATCAGCCCGATCAGGGTGAACTTAAGACTCCTGAAGGTGATGAACAAGATGGCCACGATGGCGACAAAGGCGTAGATGAAGGCCATGCGGTAGGCGTCGCGCATGATGGTCATCGACTCGTAGACCATGACCGGCTCGCCAGTGGCATGCGGGTCGACGCGGCGCACGTCGTTCAGATAGGCCTTGAGCGGCTTCAGGTCGAAGATCTCGCCCTTGGGGGCGACCTGCAACATGAGCTTCCCGGTCTTGCCGACGAAGCGCGCGCGCAACTCGGCGGGAATGTCGGCCTCGGTGATCGGGGAGGCGTTCAGGCTCTCCTTGAGCATCCCGATCTTCTCAGGGAGCTCGCGGAACATTCCGCCCTGGAAATCCTGCAGCATGCCGACGGCGTTGCGGTCCTTCTCCTTTTCAAGACCTGCGAAGAACTTGTCCAGAACAGTCAGGAAGGCCGCCACCTTGGGCGCGTCGGGGCTCTTTTCCTCGACCAGTTTCGCCTTCAGTTTCACGGTGGCGTTGCGGAAGTTCTCGAATACGGTGGGAAGCTCCATAAGCGAGAGGTCTTCCTCGTACTTCCCGGGGTTCACTCCGGCAAGCTCCTGCCGTATGGCGGCAAGCTCGGCCAGCTTCTCCTTTTGCCCGTCCGGGACGAAGGTGGCGAGGCTCACCACGTGGTCCACCGTCGGCAGCGCCTCCAGGGCCCGGGTCTTCGCTGCGGCCTCTGCGCGGCTGCCGGCCGTGAGCGCCGCGAAGTAGCCGGCGTTCTCCTTGCTGCGCATCAGCTTGTAGGCGTAGGAAACCGATTCCAGTCCCTTGGCCTGCAGGTTCATCAGGTTGTAATCGAAGGATATCTTGGCCAGCGGATAGAGCGAGGCGGCGCAGCAAATTACGGTCGCAGCGATGACGAGCTTGGGGTGCCCGAACGCAAGCCTCTTGAATCCGCTGTCGCGACCCACGCGCGGTGGCCGCGCCGGGCGGTGCTTGCGCTTGCGGGACAGCAGTACCAGCACCGCTGGGAGCACCGTGAAGGTGACCAGCACGCAGATCGCTACGCCCCCCGCGGCGATGATCCCGAGCTCGGCGATCCCCTTGAAATCGGTGAAGATGAAGGTGAGAAAGGCGGCGGCGACGGTCGCCGCGGCCATGACGATGGCCCAGACGTTGCGGGAGAGCCCGGTCTCGATCGCGGGAAGCTCGTCCGCGCCCAGGCGCAGCTCTTCCTGGTAGCGCAGCACGACCTGTATGCCGTACTCGATGCCGATCCCGATCAGCATGATGGCGAAGACCATGGAGAGGATGTTCAGGTGCCCGACGGCGGCGGTCGCGAAGCCGAAGGAGAGCGAGATGGCGACCAAGAGCGACACCATGGCGGCGATCACGTTCAAGACGCCGCGAAAGGCGAGCAGCAGCAGGACGACGGTGAGCGCCAGCGAGATGCAGGTGGCCAGCGTGATGTCCTTCTGGCTGGTGGCCATCTCCTCGTTCTCCAGCACCGGCGAGCCGGTGAGCCCCGCCGTCACCCCCTTGAACTCCGGCAGCGCCTTCAGCTTCCCGATCTCGGCGCGCACTTTGGCGATCGCCGACCCGGCCGGGACGAAGCCGACGTTGGCGCGCACCGGCAGGACGGTCAGGATCTGCTGGCGCCCCGCCTTGGCGAAGGAGGAGTCGGAGCTCATAAAGAAGCCTTCCAGGGAAGGCGGAGCTCCCTTGCCGCCACCGAAGGTGCTGAAGCCGGCGCCCAGCTTGTCCAGCATGAAGACAAGCCCCGGCAGCTCGCTCTTCTCGCCGGCAACGTAGCGGTCCATCCTGCGGGTCAGGTGGTTGAAGAGGGTGGCGACCTTGGGCTCCTTGGAGAGGTCCTTCAGCACAGGAGCCGCGAGGCTGAGGTTCCGGTGCAGCTCCTTCAGGTCGGCGAGATCCATGAAGAGGAGCCCGTTCTTCTGGAAGAAGGGGAGCGCGTAAGGATAGAAGATGTCGGAGAACTCCTTCCGGTCCTTGGCCAGGGCCCCGTAGAGCCGGGTACCGAAGGCGCCCGCCGCTGAAGCGTCGGGGCTCTCGATGACGACGACGATGTCCTCCATGTCGCCGAACTCGGCGCGGAAGGCCTGGAAGTCGCGGTTGAACGCGGTGTTCTTCGGCATCAGGTCGTCCCGGCCAGTGAGGAACTCCATGCGCTGCGAGGTGAACCAGATGGAGAGCCCCGACAGCAGAAGGGCCAGGAAGAGTACCAGCCACGGGTGACCTGACGCGAGGGAGAACAGGGCACTCCCTTTTTTTGCCGTTTCTTTCATATAACCTCGAAGCGATTTATTATGCGTGTTCCGAACTCAGCAACCTAACACACGAGGGAGCCATAAATCAAGAAACAGGAGCAAGGTGCGGTTTTAATTAGGGAAACTCAGCCGATGTCAGAAAAAAAAGTGTACCTTTGGCAAAATTTGTGGTAAGTCTCACTGCTTGTAGCCATTAATAAAAAGGTTACACTGAATTAATCTGGCGCTGACCAAGGAGTTTTTTGGTGACTTCCCCCTATAAGCATCCCATATCACACGCGCTCACCTCATTCAACGGGAACACCGTCGATCCGGAACAGCCCCTCTCCCCGAAGCCGGGAGCCAAGGTGCACCACCTGCCGGCCTCCATTTGGAAGCGCAAGCAGGGCAAGGAAAAGAGCCCGCTCGACTGCGCCATCGAGGCGAGCCGCGACTTCTTTTTCCGGGAGCAGCTTCCCAAGGGGTACTGGTGGGCGGAGCTCGAGTCGAACGTCACCATCACCTCCGAATACATCATGCTGTTCCACTTTCTGGGACTGGTGGACCACGAGCGTCAGCGCAAGATGGCGAACTACCTGCTCTCCAAGCAGACCGAGGGGGGGTACTGGACCATCTACTTCGGCGGCCCGGGCGATCTTTCCACGACCGTCGAGGCCTATTTCGCCCTGAAGCTGGCCGGCTATCCGGCGGAGCACCCTGCCATGGAGAAGGCGCGCGCCTTCGTGCTGGAGCAGGGCGGCCTCATCAAGACCCGCGTCTTCACCAAGATCTTCCTGGCGCTCTTCGGCGAGTTCGCCTGGTTCGGCGTGCCGTCCATGCCGGTAGAGCTCACCTTGCTCCCGAACTGGGCCTACTTCAACATGTACGAGTTCTCCAGCTGGGCCAGGGCCACCATCATACCGCTCTCCATCGTCATGTACAGCCGCCCGGTGCACAAGCTTCCCCCCGCGATGCGGATACAGGAACTCTTCGTGCGGCCGCCGCGCCCCATCGACTACACCTTCACCAAGGAAGACGGCATCCTCACCTGGAAGAACTTCTTCATCGGCGCCGACCACCTTTTGAAGGTGTACGAGTCGAGCCCGATTCGCCCCTTCAAGAAGAAGGCGCTGGAGCGGGCCGAGACCTGGGTGCTGGAGCACCAGGAGACGACCGGCGACTGGGGCGGCATCCAGCCGGCCATGCTGAACGCGATCCTTTCCCTGAACATCCTGGGCTACCCGAATGACCACCCGGTGATCGTCAAGGGACTGGAGGGGCTGGCGAACTTCTGCATCGAGACCAAGGACGAGCTGGTGCTGCAGTCCTGCATCTCGCCGGTCTGGGATACCGCGCTGGCGCTGAAGGCGCTGGTCGACTCCGGCGTCCCGGCGGACCACCCCTCGCTCGTCAAGGGCGCCCAGTGGCTCCTGGACAAGGAAGTCCGCAAGCCCGGCGACTGGCGCATCAAGAGTCCTGATCTGGAGCCCGGCGGCTGGGCCTTCGAGTTCCTGAACGACTGGTACCCGGACGTGGACGACTCCGGCTTCGTCATGATCGCCCTGAAGGGGATCCAGGTGAAGGACAGAAAGTCCATGAACGGCGCCATCAAGCGCGGCATCAACTGGTGCCTCGGGATGCAGAGCAAGAACGGCGGCTGGGGCGCCTTCGACAAGGACAACACCAAGTACCTGTTGAACAAGATCCCCTTCGCCGACCTGGAGGCGAACATCGACCCGCCCTCTGCGGACCTCACCGGAAGGATGCTGGAACTGATGGGGACCTTCGGCTACGCCCGCGAATTCCCGGCGGCCGCCCGGGCCATCGAGTTCCTGAAGCTGAACCAGGAGCCCGAGGGTCCCTGGTGGGGGCGCTGGGGGGTGAACTACCTCTACGGCACCTGGAGCGTCATGTGCGGCCTGGCGGCGATCGGCGAGGACCCGAGCCAGCCCTACATCAAGAAGGCGATCAACTGGATCAAGTCGCGCCAGAACATCGACGGCGGCTGGGGCGAGACCTGCGAGTCCTACCACGACCGCACCCTGATGGGGATGGGCGAGAGCACGCCGTCGCAGACCGGCTGGGCCCTGCTCGCCCTGATGGCGGCCGGCGAGGCGGGCTCCTCCACGGTCGCGCGCGGGGTGCAGCACCTGCTCACTACCCAGAAGACCGACGGCACCTGGGACGAGACCCAGTACACCGGGACCGGGTTCCCGAAGTACTTCATGATCAAGTACCATATTTACCGCAACTGCTTCCCGCTCATGGCGCTGGGTACCTACCGTACCCTCACCGGGGTGCAGGGGTGAGCAGGATAGCATCATGAAAGCGTTCGTCACCGGCGCCACCGGTTTCATAGGCGCCTCCATCGTCAGGGAGTTATTGAAGGACGGCTGCCAGGTACGCGTATTGGCCCGGCCCGGCTCGGACCGCCGCAACCTGGAAGGACTCGACATCGAGATCTGGGAGGGGGACCTCTCCGACCGGGGCGCGCTGATCAAGGGGCTCTCCGGCTGCCAGACCCTGTTCCACGCCGCCGCCGACTACCGGCTCTGGACCCCGAACCCTGCCTCCATGTACGAGGTGAACGTGGGCGGAACCAGGACGATCCTGGCCGCGGCACTCGCCGCGGGGCTTCAGAAGGTCGTCTACACGAGCTCCGTCGGCACCCTGGGTAACCCGGGAGATGGCACCCCGGGGAACGAGCGGACGCCGGTCGATTTCAGCCAGATGGTCGGAGACTACAAGAAGAGCAAGTTCCTGGCCGAGCGCGCCGCCGAGGAGTTCCTGGCGCAGGGGCTGCCTCTGGTGATCGTGAACCCGTCCACGCCGGTCGGGCCCCGGGACATCAAGCCGACCCCGACCGGAAAGATCATCGTGGACTTTTTGAACCGCAAGATGCCGGCCTATCTGGACACCGGGCTGAACCTGATCGACGTCGAGACCTGCGCGCGCGGCCACATCCTGGCGGCGCAGAAGGGGAAGATCGGCGAGAAGTACATCCTGGGGAACGAGAACCTGACCCTGGCCGCAATCTTCGCGATGCTTTCCGATATCACCGGTCTCAAGGCGCCGCGGGTCAAGCTTCCCTATCACCCGATCCTCTGGGCCGCCTACGCGAACCAGGCGCTTTCCGCGCTGACCGGGAAGGAGCCGCTCATACCGCTTGCCGGCGTCCAGATGGCGAGGAAGTTCATGTTCTTCGATCCGGGCAAGGCGGTAGCCGAACTCGGCCTGCCGCTCACGCCGGTCAGGGAGTCGCTGGAGCGCGCCGTGGGGTGGTTTCGCAGCCACGACTACGCAAGGTAAGACCAGAGACTGTTCTACGTTCTACGATCTGCTCCGGCGCGCGTCGGATTCGACGAATCGGTCGGACCGGACAGATCGGTCGGATTCGACGCGCGCCGGAGTCCCCTTTTGGGCTCCTAAAGGAGAACCATGTACAAGCTCTTAAGCAAAATAAATAGTCCCACCGACCTGAAGAAGCTGAGCCCGGAAGAGCTGGTACCGCTTGCCGACGAACTGCGCGCCTTTCTCCTTGAGCAGGTCATGCAGACCGGCGGGCACCTCGCCTCCAACCTCGGCTGCGTGGAACTGAGCATCGCGCTGCACTACTGCTTCAACTCGCCCAAGGACAAGATCATCTGGGACGTGGGGCACCAGGCCTACACCCACAAGATCCTGACCGGGCGCCGCGACGCCTTCCACACCCAGCGCTGCTACAAGGGGATCAGCGGCTTTCCCAAGCGCTCCGAGTCCCCCCACGACGCCTTCGGCGCCGGCCACTCCTCCACCTCCATCTCGGCGGGGCTCGGCATGGCGGTCGCCCACGGCCTGAAGGGCGACGGTGCCCGGGTCATCTCGGTGATCGGGGACGGCTCGCTGACCGGTGGCATGGCCTTCGAGGCGCTGAACCAGGCGGGACACCTCAGGAAGAACCTGATCGTGGTGCTGAACGACAACGAGATGTCCATCTCCAAGAACGTCGGCGCCCTCTCCTCGTTCATCTCCCGCAAGATGACCGGCGGCTACTACCGCAGCCTCAAGAAGGAGATGGAGGGAGTGCTCGCCAGCATCCCGGCGATCGGCGGCAACATCCTCAACTTCGCCAAGAAGGCGGAGAACTCCCTGAAGGGATTCCTCACCCCGGGAACCCTCTTCGAGGCGCTCGGTTTCGAGTACATCGGCCCGATTCCCGGCCACGACCTTCCGACGCTCCTGGGCGTACTGGCCAACGTGAAGAACATCGAAGGGCCGATCCTGCTGCACGTGATGACCAAGAAGGGGAAGGGATACAAGCCGGCGGAGGACACCCCCGACAAGTTCCACGGCATCGCCCCGGTCAAGCCCGCGAGCGCGGTCCCGGCCAAGGCAGCCCCCCCTTCCTACACGGCCGTCTTCGGCGAGACCCTGGTGAAGCTGGGAGCCGTCGATCCGAAGATCGTTGCGATCACCGCCGCCATGCCGGACGGCACCGGGCTCACCCCGTTCGCCAAGCGGTTCCCGGAGCGCTTCTTCGACGTCGGCATCGCCGAGCAGCACGCCCTGACTTTCGCGGCGGGCCTGGCTGCCGAGGGATACCGCCCGGTGGCGGCGATCTACTCCACTTTCACCCAGAGAGCCTACGACCAGGTGTTCCACGACATCTGCCTGCAGAAGCTGCCGGTGACCCTGGCCCTGGACCGCGCGGGGCTGGTGGGCGACGACGGGCCGACCCACCACGGCGCCTTCGACATCTCCTTCCTGCGCCATCTGCCGGAGCTGGTCGTCATGGCGCCCAAGGACGAGAACGAACTGCAGCACATGGTAAAGACCGCGATCTACTCCGGGCGCCCCATTTCGCTGCGCTACCCGCGCGGCGCCGGTTTCGGCGTGACCTTGGACCGCGACCTGAAGGAGATCGAGATCGGCCGGGGCGAACTGCTCGTGTACGGTAGCGACCTGACCATCCTGGCAATCGGCTCCACCGTGTACCCGGCGCTGGAGGCGGCGGATCTATTGAAGGAGCGGGGCATCCTCGCCTCCGTGGTGAACGCGCGCTTCGTGAAGCCGCTGGACCGCGAGCTGATCCTCGCCGAAGCAGCCAAGACCGGCACCCTGGTGACCGTGGAGGAGAACGCGCTCATGGGAGGCTTTGGCAGCGCCGTACTGGAGCTGTTGTCCGACGAGGGGCTCACCCAGGTGCGCCTGAAGCGGATCGGGATACCGGACAGCTTCATCGAACAAGGGAGCCAGGCCCAGTTGAGAGCCGATCTCGGCTTGGACGGCGCCGGAATCGCGGCCACCTGCCAAGCGTTTTTAAGTGGCCGCAAGATCGCAGCACCGCAGCTTTCCCGGGTGAAGTAAGCAGACAACCGGGACGAAATAAGCGCGGGACAGGCGGAGGGGTGAGCAGAACCCTTTGACTTGTCCCGTTTTTCTGTGTCACAATGCCGGGCTAAATCACAGCAGCAACCAAAGGGATGGAATCAACATGCGTTTCCCCATGAGACTGAATTACGACCTCACCAAGTACATCGTTTCCAACAAGATGAAGAAGCAGGAGAAGTATCCGCTCGTTTTGATGCTGGAGCCGACCCATCTCTGCAACCTTTCCTGTTCCGGCTGCGGCAGGATCCGGGAATATGCCGACACCATGCAGGACATGATGACCCTGCAGCAGTGCCTGGACTCCGTCGACGAATGCCCGGCGCCCGTCGTCACCATCACCGGCGGCGAGCCCTTTCTTTATCCCCACATTTTCCCGCTCGTCGAGGAAGTGTTGAAGAGAGGGAAGCACATCTATTTCTGCACCAACGCGCTGCTCCTGGAGAAGGCGCTCGACACCCTGAAGCCGCATCCGAACTTCATCCTCAACATCCACATGGACGGCATGGAAGAAACCCACGACCGGATACTGGAGCGTCAGGGGATGTTCAAAGTTGCCATGGCCGCCATCAAGAAGGCGAAGGCGCTTGGTTTCCGGGTCTGCACCAACACGACCATCTTCAAAGAAACCGACCTGATGGAGATCGAGATGCTGTTTTCCCATCTCAAGGACGTCGGCGTCGACGGGTTCCTGGTGGCTCCCGGTTTTGGCTACGAGGCGGTCGGCGAGAAGCTCTTCTTGGAGCGTCGCGAGATTCAGAAGAAGTTCGAGCAGGTCTACGAGATGAGCAAGCGGTTCTGCTTTTACTCCACCCCGATGTATCTCCGTTTCCTGAAGGGCGACAAGCAGCTTGAGTGCACCCCTTGGGGCAACCCGACCAGGAACCCGCGCGGCTGGAAGGCGCCCTGCTACCTGATCACCGACGCCCATTACCCGAGCTTCAAGGAGATGATGGAGAAGACCGAGTGGGAGAAGTACGGCGTCGGCAAAGACCCGCGTTGCGCGCAGTGCATGATGCACTGCGGTTTCGAGCCCTCCGTAGTGGCCGAGATCGGCAAGAGCTGGAAGGATATCTGGGAAATGTTCCTCTGGAACTTGACCTGACCTGACCGGTTGGCCTGAAAAGAAAGACAATGAGCCCGTGTAAGCTGCCTAAGCAGATTGCACGGGCTTTTTTGTGGTCAAAAGCAAAGGACAAAAAGGACATAAAGGACGACAAGGAAACAAAATCAGCAATAGAATTATGCCACTGCCCTTGGCGTCGTTTTAGTCTTTGGCGTCCTTGGCGTCCTTTAGGTCCTTTGTAACGGAGGCAACCATGACCAATGGTTTCATTCCGCCGCATGGCGGCTACCAGCGCCTGCTCTCCTACCAGAAAGCGGAGATAGTCTTCGACGCCACGGTCTATTTCTGCGACCACTTCATCGACCGGCACAGCCGCACCCATGACCAGGTGGTCCAGGCAGCCCGGTCGGGCAAGCAAAACATCATCGAAGGGAGCATGGCCTCCGGCACCTCCAAGGAAACTGAGATCAAGCTTACCAACGTGGCACGTGCCAGCCAGGAGGAATTGCTCGCGGACTACCGTGACTTCCTGCGCACGCGGGGTCTGGCGGAATGGACCAAGGATCACCCGTACGCGTTGCGCCTTCGCAAGCTTAACCGCATCCCGGACGCAGGCTACAGCACCTTTCGCAAAGGCATTGAACATCCAGACCCTGCGATCTCCGCCAATGTGATCATCGGTCTGATCCGCGTGACCAACTATCTTCTGGACCGGCAACTGAGCCAACTGGAAACCGCCTTCCTAAGCGAAGGGGGCCTGCGAGAGAATATGACCCGCGCCCGCCTTGAATCCCGCAAGAAAAGCCACCCCTGAGCTTACCAGCCGCTGCAGAACTGGCTCGGCAATAACGGGCCTGATTGTTTCGTCTCCCCCTTCAAATTATCACCGCTTGGCTATAGTTGTGTTTAGCACAACTTTGGCGTTGAAACCAACCGGTAAAGGCGTATAGTATGCTTAAAGAGCCGCTGAAACGATCCGAAGCGAAGAAGCTGATTCTCTCCATCCTGAAGGATGGCTCCATCTCGTTCGCGGAACCGCATGCGATGGAGCGCCTGAGAAAACGACAGATGTCGACCGTGGATTGCCTTAATGTTTTACGCGCCGGCACTGCCGAGGAAGCAGAACACGAAAACGGCGAGTGGCGCTACCGGGTACACACCGGCAAAATGATGGTGGTAGTCAGGTTTGAGGACGAGACCGAATTGATGATCGTCACAGCATGGAGAACCTAAGATGAGATGCCCCGTTTGCGAGAGAGCCGAATTGACCGAGAAAGTACAGAGCTACCGTTACCGTGAATGCGGCCTGGACAACGTGATCCTTGCGGAGATCACGGTGAGGACTTGCCCTGAGTGCGGATCACTGGTACCCAAAATACCCAAGATGGAGGCTTTGCATGATTGCATAGCCCATGCATTGGTGAAGAAGGAAGAACGCCTTACACCAGCCGAAATCGTGTTCCTGAGAAAGTCTCTCGGATGGTCCGGCACCGACTTCGCCGACAATTTGCAATGTGACAAATCGCAAGTTTCGAAGTGGGAGAATGGGCGAGTAGTTATGAGTAAACAAAACGAGTTATTGTTACGCGAAATCATAGCACGTGGGAAAAAAATCACGGACTACCGCAGAACCGACGCTGCACGCAAAGACACGAAGATGATGGTCTCTTTATTTGTAACGATAGACGAGGCCAAGCAGCAGTGGACTGATGAATGGAGAGCAGCTGCCTAGCAGTTAAATTCTCTAGAACTTGACCGAAAAGTTAGCCAGCTGCTGGATGAACTAAAGGATCTGAGCCCGTGTAATCTGCCAAGCAGATTGTACAGGCTTTTTTTGTTTAAAGGGCCTGCTGGACTAGAGGTGACACCCCCGGTAACCCAGGAACGTTCTTTGATGATGATTACAGGTTTGGTATAAAACGGTGACGGAGTCGCCCGAATGCCTTGGAATATACTCATGTAATGGCAGGGTGTCCGTGACGAAAGACTGCTCGCCGAAACCATAAAAGGCTGAGGAAAAGTTGCCTACCCGGTGGCCTGTAAATTATGTAAAGAATTCCGGCGAATTATGTCGGGAAGATTTACAATTTTGGCGAAGCCTTTCGTTGCCCTCCTCAAATAGATTCTTCCTCTGGTCACGCATATCACCTGCGACAACGGCTTCCTGAGAGGGAAGCTGGAGTCACGACGGGCACCCGATAAATGAGCTTCATTTTACCATCTCGATCTGAGCGCAGATGCCGTACGAGAGTAATCCTACCATCCTTTCCTCTGCTTCAGCCAAGGGAATTGGACGTCGATTGACGACCTCCCGGTAATCTTCCTGTTTGCCCGGGCGAGGAGTTACAAATATTGCGATTATGTTGTAGCAATGGTCCGAGATCATGGCTTGCCCCCCTTAAACGAATTGGGATTGGGTAACTAGCGCAACGGGTTCTTTGCCAAGAGTGATACGGCACCTCTTGAATCGAAATAAGCATAGAGCGTGCCGACTGCAACCCTTTAAATCGTGGTATGGATAGCACTTCGCTATGACCGTGCGTAATACCGGCATGCCAGGTAGATACCTCTTGATAACCATGCACTGCCAACATATTTAGGTCTCCGCATTTCCCGAATGACCGCTCCCATTTCCCCCGAAAGCTCACTAATCACGCGGCGATATTGACATTCAAAATCTATGGGATAAACTTCACCTGTTAGTTTCCTGAAACTGCAGTTAGACACGACAAACGATGCATCATAGGGGGACTTATGAGATGGTCATCCAAAAAAATGTCTCAATTTGCTCTTACATGTGGTGTACTCCTTATTTCAGTTTGCACCAGCGCCGCATTCGGCCCGAGTACCGTGAGGATGACGGGGCACGTCCCGGAGGAGGCAATTGCGCGCTCCTCGCACATCGGTCGCCAGCCTCCGACTTCGGTCATCCCACTCGCCTTTACGCTGCCGCTACGCAACCAGCCTGAACTACAGGACCTGCTGGCACGTATCTATGACCCGTCCGACCCGCTCTACGGTCGCTATCTGACCTCGCAAGAGTTCACCGATCGCTTCGGCCCCACCCAGCAGGACTATGACGCGGTCGCCAGGTACGCGACCAGCCAAGGTTTCCGGGTAACGCAAACCCATTCCAACCGTCTGGTGCTTGACGTGGCGGCTCCTTCTTCACGGGTGGAGTCCGCCTTCAACCTGCGCCTGGATCGCTATGACGACGGCAAAGGAAGGCAGTTCTACGCTCCGGACCGCGACCCGGAAGTCCCATTGCCTGTGGCAACATTGCTGGCTGGGGTGGTCGGCCTTGACACCGCTGCGGTCTGGAAAACCCATGCGCTTTTCAGTCCCGCGATTGATAGCCCAATGTCGACACCGCTGCAGATCGGGACCGGCCCCGGGGGAGGGCTGACTCCGTCCGACTTGGTCACAGCATATAACCTGGGTGGCGTAGCGGCCACCGGTACTGGTCAGACCCTGGCGCTCTTCGAACTCGACGGCTATCGTGCCTCGGACGTGGCCGCCTACCGTTCCTATTACGGGCTCTCTAACGTTCCGCTCAGTAACGTTTTGATCGATGGGTTCTCCGGCTCACCGGGCAGCGGCGCCTCCGAGGTCACCCTGGATATCGAGCTGATGATGGCGCTGGCCCCGGGAGCAACCACGATAATGGTCTACGAGGGGCCGAACTCGAACACGGGGGTCATCGACACTTATAACCGAATCGCAACCGACAACCATGCCAAGCAGATCAGCACCTCCTGGGGTCTCAGCGAGGGGCAGAACAGCGGCGCCGTGCTCACCACGGAGAACGCTATCTTCCAGCAGATGGCGTCTCAGGGGCAGTCGATCTTCGCCGCTTCAGGCGATAGCGGCGCCTACGACAACGGTTCTACTTTGAGCGTGGACGACCCCGCATCCCAACCTTTCATGACCGGTACCGGGGGCACCCAGCTGTTCGTCGGTTCGGGGCTTTCCTATCTAAAGGAGTCGAGCTGGAACGTGAACGGCACGGCAGGCGGCGGAGCGGGAGGCGGGGGGGGCAGCTCAGTCTGGTCCATCCCCTCCTGGCAGACCGGGACCGCCTCGGCTGCATCGCCGGCCATGCGCAACGTGCCGGACGTCTCGCTCAACGCGGACCAGAACACCGGCTATTCGATCTACTATAATGGCGGTTGGTGGATCTTCGGCGGCACCAGTTGCGCTGCGCCCCTGTGGGCTGCCTTCACTGCCAGGGTGAACCAGTCGCGCCTGTCGGCCGCCGCAGCACCGCTTGGCTTCGCCAATCCAGTCATCTACCAGCTCGCCAAGAGCAGCGGCTATGCAGCCGCCTTCCACGACGTAGCGGATGGCAGCACCAACCTCTACTACCCGGCGGTTACCGGGTACGACAACTCGACCGGGTGGGGGTCTTTCAACGGCGCGGGACTTTTCGCGGCCCTGACGACCGTCGCCCCTCCGACGTCCGCACCGGCGGCACCTACCGGGGTCACAGCGAGCCCGGGTAACACCAGCATTACCGTCAGTTGGAGCGCAACCGCAGGTGCCGCAAGCTACAACCTCTACCGCGGGACATCATCTGGCGGCGAGACACTCTTAGCGCCTGCTTTGTCCTCGACCGTGTTCACTGACAACGGCCTTGCCAACGGGGTCACGTATTACTACCAGGTCTCAGCCAGCAACGTAATCGGCACTTCAGTGCTTTCGGCAGAGGTGTCAGCGACGCCGGCGGCTCCGGCCCTTGCCATCACGGGCGGACCGAGCCTTGTTTTGGGAAGCGGGACAGCCCAGTTGACTTGGACTACCAACATCCCCGCCACCTCTTTGGTCGCCTACGGGACCAGTTCCGGGAATCTGAACCGAAGCGTCTCCAGCCAGACCATGGTGACCTCCCATGTGATAACCCTGACTGGGCTGGCCCGCCGCACGACCTACTACATCAGGCTGACCTCGGCGTCCGGTACAGCAACGGTGAGTTCTTCGGTCTACTCCTTCAGGACGCACTAGAACAACTGGAGTCCTTGGGGTAAATGCCCTTGGCGGATGCCAAGGGCATTTACTTGCATTTGGGTACGCTCTTCATTGATTTTACCGTTGCCTTGAACTGGGAACTGCCATATTGACAATGGGGCCAGGCATTGATATTGATATGTAGATAACTCGCCGACTACGAATTGGTTTACCGCTGGGGGAAGAGGGGAGAGGTAGGTAGCATCTGTCGTTTTTGAGGGGATTGGAACGAAAAGGCACGAAAGCTGCCAGCTTCCTCTCCTTCCCTTCCATCGCTAGATGAGCTAAAAAAACTGAGCCCGTGCCATCTGCCAAGCAGATTGCACGGGCTTTTTTGTTTAAAGGGCACTGCCGGATTAGAACAGGACCTTTACCAGCAGGAAACCGATGGCGACGGAGCTGAAGGTCGCCACCAGGCCCGGGATCATGAAGCTGTGGTTCAGGATGTACTTCCCTATGCCGGTGGTGCCGGTACGGTCGAAGTTGATGGCCGCAACGACTGTCGGGTAGTTGGGGATGAAGAAGTAGCCGTTCACTGCCGGGAACATGGCGATCAGGAAGGGCGCCGGGATGCCGAGGCTGATGCCTAGCGGCATCAGGGCCCGCACCGTCGCGGCCTGGCTGTACAGCAAGATCGACAGGGCAAAAAGAGCGAAGGCGAAGAGCCAGGGGGCCTGGGTCACCATCCCCTTGATAGAACCGCTCAGAAACTCCATGTTGCCCATGAAGAAGGTGTCGCCCATCCAGGCGATGCCGAAGATGGCGATGACTGCCTGGATGCCCGCTATGAAGACGCTCCCCTCGACTACCTTGATGACTTTCACCTTGCACACGAGCAGCATGAGGGCGGCAATCGAAAGCATGACGATCTCGATGACGTGCGGCATCCCCAATTTCTCCTTGGCGAGTGACGGACGTTTTTCACCGAGCTTTACTATGTGAAAGCCAAAGGGGGATTTGATAATCTCGCTGAGATCGCCCGGCTTTTTGAGGCCAGCACTGGCCTTCTCGAGTTCCGGCAGCATCTTGCCCTGGGCCTGCCACCCCATTTCGCCGCCGCTGGACGCCGTTGCGTCGACGGAACTCTTTCTGGCAGTTTCCCCGAAGTCGGCACCTGCTTTCAACTGCGCTAGTGCGTCCTTGGCCTCGGGCTCGCTCCTGAGCACCATTTGGCTTATCTTGATGTCGCTCCCCATGCTCCATTCCGGACGCATCTTGGGGAAGGAACCGAAGAGGACCACTAGCAGCGCCCCGGTCAGGAAGAGTCCCACGGCGAACTTGGCGCTGAACGGGGTGTTCTTGAGTGCGTCGCCGACCTTCTCGGATCCCGCGGCATTGAGGGGCGGTACCAGCCCGTCCTTGACCCGCTGCAGGTACTCCGGGTCCTCGTCGAGGTTCTTCCCTAATTTGTTGGAGATGAAGGCGGCAATCATGACACCGATAAAGGTGGACGGTATGCAGACTTTCAGGATGTCGATGAGTTCGATGTTGAAGCCGAATTTGGCTGTCGAGCCGCTCAAAAGCCCCAGCAGAGCCACGGTGGCCGCCGCGATCGGGCTGGCGGTGATGGCCTGCTGCGAGGCGATGACTGAAATGGACATGGGACGCTCGGGACGGACCCCGGTTTCCCTGGCGACCTCGGCGATCACCGGCAGCACCGAGTACGCCACGTGGCCCGTGCCGGAAAAAAGGGTGAAAAAATAGGTCACCACCGGGCCGAGGAAGGTGATGCGGTCCGGGTGTTTCCTGAGGATCTTTTCGGCCAGATGCACCAGGTAGTCGAGCCCGCCGGCGGCCTGCAGCACGCCGGCCGCCGTCACCACCGCCGTTATCATCAGCATGACGTCGATGGGAGGGGCGGTCGGTTGCAGGTGGAAGAGAAAGGTCAGCACTGCCAGTCCGAGCCCGCCCATGACCCCGAGCCCGATGCCGCCCAGTCGTGCCCCGACAAAAATTGCCGCCAATACGATTACGAACTCCAGCCAGAACATGACAATCCTCCTTTTCTACCAGGTGCGTTTAGGGCAGAAAGACAGGCTCCATTGCCGTTCACCAGGGACGCAAGCAGCGTCCCGGGATGCTTCCCACTGGGGATAGTGGGAAGCATGTCAATCTATCCGTAAACAAAACGCCCCCTCTCCGGCCAATTCTCATTGTCGCCCCCCCATGGCCAAGGGGGAAGGCCGAACGGTGGAAAGAAGGGGGCGTGTGGGATGACCGCAGGTCTAGGCCGGCTTGCCACCCACGATGAAGCGCGGATGCAGCAGGTTCTCGGTGGAAAGCACCTCGTCCAGGAGCTTCTTGTCCATCAGTTTCATTTCCAGGACAAGATCGTAGACCGACTTGCCGCTGGCCAGCGCCTCGCGGGCAACCTTCGCCGAGCTCTCGTAGCCGATGATCGGATTCAAGGCGGTCACGATGCCGATCGAATTGAGCACCATGGCGCGGCAATGCTCCCGGTTGGCGGTGATGCCGTCGATGCACTTGTCGGCCAGCACCCTGAGGCCGTTGCAGAGCATGGAAACGGACTGAAACATGCTATAGCCGATGACCGGTTCCATCACGTTCAGTTCCAGCTGCCCGTTCTCGGCGGCCAGGGTCACCGTCAGATCGGCGCCGATCACGTAATAGGCTATCTGGTTCACCACTTCGGGCATGACCGGGTTGACCTTGCCGGGCATAATGGAGGAGCCCGGCTGCAGCGCCGGCAGGTTGATTTCGTTCAGGCCGCAGCGCGGTCCCGAGGAGAGCAGGCGCAAGTCGTTGCAGATCTTGCAAACCTTCACCGCGACCCTTTTGAGGACGGCGGAGATCAGCACGTAGGCGCCGGTATCCCAGGTCGCCTCGATCAGGTTGGCGGAGGTCACCACCGGGATGCCGGTCATGGTGCGCAGCGCTTCGGTTACCACCCGGGTGTACTCGGGCGGGGAGTTGATCCCGGTGCCGATGGCGGTGGCGCCCATGTTGACTTCGAGGATGAGCTTCTGGGCCTCGCGGACCCGCTCGATGTCCTCGCCGATGGTGGTGGCGTAGGCGGAAAATTCCTGGCCGAGGCTCATGGGAACGGCGTCCTGGAGCTGGGTGCGCCCCATCTTGAGAACGTCGGCGAATTCAACCCCCTTGGCGGCGACGGATTTCTGCAGGTACTGCATGCTCGCGATCAGCACGGAGAGCTTTTTATGCAGCGCGAGGCGAAAGGCCGTGGGGTAGGCGTCGTTGGTCGACTGCGAGCAGTTCACATGGTTATTGGGGTGGCAGAACTCGTACTCGCCCTTTTGATGCCCGAGAATCTCGAGGGCGCGGTTGGCGATCACCTCGTTGGCGTTCATGTTGGTCGAGGTGCCCGCGCCGCCCTGGATGACATCCACCGGGAACTGGTCATGGAGTTTGCCGGCAATGATCTCGTCGCAGGCAGCGACGATCCCCCGGGCGATCACGTTCGGCAGCACGCCCAGTTCCATGTTAGCCAGAGCTGCGGCTTTCTTCACCTGAGCCAGGGCCCAGATCAGCTCCGGCACGCTGGAGATCGGGGTACCCGTAATCGGGAAATTCTCGATAGCTCTCAGAGTCTGCACTCCGTAGTAACAGTCGCTGGGAATTTCCCGTTTTCCAAGAAAATCGTGCTCAATCCGATGTGTCGTTGCCATGGTCCGCTCTCCTTTGTGTGGGCATTATTATGCTATTGTTCTTATAACAGTGCATTAACGATGCCCGCCAGGTTGCGTCAGCCAAGGTGCCTGTTATCACATGCCAAATAAGGAAAAGGTAATGCCAGAGGAGAATCCGGAGTGCTTGTTCTGCCGCATCATTTGATAGAGTTCTTCAATATATGACGGCAAATATCAATCTTGGGGATGGATATGAGAGGAGGTTACAGTATTTACAGAACGTGACTTACCAATGTGGCTTGAGGGGGCGACAATTGCCAGCGAGAGCGGTAGAAACGGGTGGCGCAAAAAAACCGCGCACTTCCTACAGGTTGCTACTGGGATTTTAGGTGAGTCATCATGCAACAATAGAGCGGGCTTTGCGTACCCGCTGCTCAGCGACTTGCGCTATCTCCCTCACGATGGCCAAACCAGGGGAACTCTCTTGGTAGCAGTCCGCCAGAGGCTTAATTTCCCCCGCCAGCCTGTCACATAGCTCAAGCAATTGCGCTTTCACGATCCGGGGACCCACTCCCGCCTCGGCTGCAAACCCAGTGAGGTCACTTGCCATCAGATACCGGGGATCTTTTCGCCCGCCCATCTTCATGGCGAATTTATTGTTCAGCCGCGGGTATACTGCGGTACTGAGCAGGTCATAGAAGGGGGCAAGCCTCACCGAACCAGACTGATAGAGAAAGGAGAGGTTCTTGGCATGGGCGTCGGCCCCGCCAGGGAAAGCCGCACACCTTCCTTGCCGGCCAGCAGCGGATGCGCAGGGAGTGCTGTAAGTTCGCGGGAAAGCTCTTCCTGGGAAATAGGCCGGTAACTTGCCGCGGCCCCGGCAGGCTCGCCGGGACGGACCATGAAAATGGCACCGGCGCAATCGCCACCGATCCCTTCCAGCAGCGAGAAGACATTCTCCGCCGAGACGCCCAACTGCCGCGCAACCTGCCGGCGGACATCCCCCTCCGGCAGCAGGTTGGCAAAGAAAGCCCGGGTCGCCGCGTCGTCAAACGCCTCCTCCCGCAAGGGCAGCTGGCGGGACAGCGGCAGGGCCCCCTCCCAAGAGCGGTAAACCGGATCATACCGGAAACCGAGCCGTGTCCGGTCCTGGGTGAGTTCGCCGATGAACCGATTGTTCAAGTAGGCATGCAGGGTCTCTGGCATTTATCGCTCCTTGAACGGGTCGGCGGACCGCGGATAGACATAGAGTTCCAGCCCCATTTTCTGCAGCACCTGCAGGGCCTTTCCCAGTTCCGCCGTCTCCTTCCCGTTCTCAAGCTGGGAAAGGAACCTCGTGCCGACGCCGGTCAGTCCTGCGGCGACCTCCTGGCGGATACCCGTCTCCTTCCGCTTCAACCGGATCATCCCACCCAGTTGCTCGGCAGTGGCAACCTTGCCATAGACGGCCTTGGCCTTTTCTTTATCCGCTCCCATACTCACCTCACTTTTCCCGTACGCACACATTATGTAGCACCGGGGCCGATTGTCAATATTTATTCCCGTACGAATCAATTAGGCAACAAACAAGGCCTTATCAACAAATAATGCCCGTGCGGACATATTAAAGCCTAAAGGCTCAGAAAAATACCAGGTTAGCACTGCTCGACTCGAACACCTAGACCACTCCCCGACCGGAAGTGTAACAAGTGCCACTCGCAAGCGAGGACTGTCATTGCGGTGACCACCGGCTTGTCCCCGGTTACGGGGCAGGTATTCGACCGTTCCGTGGCCACTTCTTGCAGCATGAGCATGCAGCGCAAGGCGAATTCGAAGATAAGCAAAGATGAGGCAAGGCTGATTGCCACTTTGTTGAATTATTTAGTCGATGAAGCCGGAAGGTAGCATTGGGTGGGAGATGTCAGCGCGTCAGGGGATTGGATTTCCCTGACGCGTTTTTTTGTTTGTTTTGGTTGTCTTCCCGGGGAAGAGTCTTTCTTGGTCCTGACCCAACCCTAAAGATCAACCCGTAACAGTAGCCTCAGTTAGGGGCAATTGCAGTTTATCCTCGGGGGCACGAAAGGCGGGCGAATACAAGATTCGCCCCTACGGGCTCAAGGTATCCGTAGGGGCGAACCTCGTGTTCGCCCATTTCCGGCTCCATTTGGAAAACACAAGATTTCGCCCACACGGGCCCAAGGTATCCGTAGGGGCGAACCTCGTGTTCGCCCATTTCTGGCTCCATTTGGAAAACACAAGATTTCGCCCCCACGGGCCCAAGGTATCCGTAGGGGCGAACCTCGTGTTCGCCCATGTCCGGCTCCATCTGTAAAACGCCCAGCCAAGCATCGAACGAAAGCCAACATCCCATCCGGGCCTTACTGAGCCTTACAGTATGGAGTCAACCGGCGTGTACGCGAGGTCGAAGGCCTCGGCAACCCCGCGATAGGTCACCTTGCCGCCTGCGATGTTGATCCCCGCCTTGATAGCCGGGTTCTTCCGTGCCACGTCCTTCCAGCCCTGGTTGGCAAGGGCCAGCGCGTAGGGGAGCGTGGCGTTGGTGAGCGCCATGGTGGAGGTGAGCGGAACGGCCCCGGGCATGTTGGCGACGCAGTAATGCAGCACGCCGTCCACGATGTAGGTCGGATCGGTGTGGGTCGTGGGGCGCGAGGTTTCAAAGCAGCCACCCTGGTCAATGGCAACGTCCACCAGGACGGAGCCCGGCTTCATGGTCTTGAGCATCTCGCGGGTCACCAGTTTCGGGGCCTTGGTGCCGGCCACCAGGACCGCGCCGATCACGACATCGGCCTCTTGCACGAGCTCGCGGATGGTGGCGGGCGAGGACATGATCGGGAAGCAGTTTCTGGGCATGGTCTCGGAGAGGTGGCGCAGGCGCTCCAGGCTCGTGTCGAGCAGGTAGACCTTGGCCCCCAGGCCGCAGGCCATCTGTGCCGCGTGGGTGCCGACCACCCCGCCGCCCAGCACCACGACGGTGGCCGGCGGCACGCCGGGGACTCCGCCCAAGAGGATGCCGCGCCCTCCCTGACTCCGCTCCGAGTACTTGGCGGCCTGCTGGGCTGCCATCCGCCCGGCGACCTCGCTCATCGGTGTCAGCAGCGGCAAGGAGTTACCCGGACCGGTGATGGTCTCGTAGGCGACGGCTACGGAGTTACTCCTGATGATCGCCCGGGTGAGCTTTTCGTCGGCGGCAAAATGGAAGTAGGTGAAAAGAATCTGGCCGGGCCGGATCAGTTCGTACTCGCAGGCTTGCGGCTCCTTGACGTGCATGACCAGGTCGGCGCGGCCGTAAATCTCGGCAGGGGTCCCGGCCAGTACCGCGCCGGCCTGCAGGTAAGCGTCGTCGCTGAAACCGCTTCCGGCACCGGCGGATTTCTCCACCAGCACGGTGTGACCGTGGCTCACCATGACCTCGACGCCGGCCGGCGTCATACTGACCCTGTTTTCCTCGACTTTAATTTCCTTCAGAATTCCTACGATCATTGTGGCGCCCTCTCTGGTTGATTGATTTCCGGTGGCCGCAGTCATGCGCTCCCCGGGTTACCGACGCAACGCAGCATAGCAAAATCAGTGCGGTTTTTCCTTGCGAATGCCGTGCGAAATCTTTACACTTTCGCAGAATCTTTCACTGATGAGGTGTTTTGATGCAGAATAATGATCTGGCGGCAATTGACAGAATTGATCGGGCCATTCTATCGGCACTTCAAAAGGACGGGCGGCTGTCGAACGTGCAACTCGCCGAGATGGTGGGGCTGTCGGAATCTGCCTGTCTGCGCAGGGTCCGCATGCTGGAACAAAGCGGCATCATCGACCGCTATGTCATGCTGGTGGACCAAAGTGCCATTGGGAAATCCGGTAATGTCTTCGTCAGGGTGACCCTGGACGGCCAGCAGAGGGAGAAACTCTTCACCTTCGAGGAGGCCATCTCCAGCGTCCCCGAGGTCATGGAATGCTACCTGATGTCGGGAGACGTGGACTACCTGTTGCGGGTCATTGTGCGGGACACCAACGACTACCTGCGCCTGCACAACAAGCTCACCGGCCTGCCGGGTGTACTGCGGGTGCAGTCCTCCTTCGCGCTCAGGACGGTTCTGAGCAAGACCGAACTTCCGCTTGAGACGGCGGCCTGAACTTCCGCAATCGCCATCTACCCGAGTCAATAGCCATTTACCGTTGCCATTTTGGCGCCACGAAGCTATAGTTTAACCGAAGTTATTTTTAGGTGGCTCCAGGGAGGATAAGTCATGTCTGCTGTGACTGCATTGGCCGTTAAAAAGGAACGCGAAAACCGCATTCCCACACGCATGCCCCGCGCGGTATACGAAAAGATAACCGAGGCTGCTGCACTGCAGGGAGCGACCCTTAATCAGTTTCTGGTCTCTGCGGCACTTGACAGGGCGAACGCGATACTTGAACAGGAGAGGGTTATCAGTCTTAACTTTGACTCGGCCAAGGTCGTGCTCGACTTGATAAGCAATCCGCCTGCCCCCAATGACGCCTTAAAAAACGCGATGCGCCTCAGGAGGGAATTATTTGCAGATAGTCCCTCTTGATGACAAGCATGACCGAAACGGCTTTGATTGTGGCAACGCTGCCTTGAACGCTTTCCTGAAAACAATGGCGAGGCAGGCAAGCAGCAAGGATTTAAGCCGTACCTTCGTGTTGGTCGACGAGGAGGCGATTTTGGGTTTTTTCTCCCTCGCCAGCTGCCAGGTCGACATCTTGGATGTCCCGCTGGAAAAGCAAAAGAAATATCCGCCTCAGCATGGCCTTCCTGCCGTGCGCTTGGCCCGCCTGGCGATATCCGTTAAGGTACAGGGCGGCGGCCTAGGGACTGCACTCCTGGCAGAGGTGGTACACCGGACTGCGCTCATCGCGGAGTCGGTCGGGATAATCGGGCTTTTTGTAGACGCAAAGGATAATGCGGCCCGACGTTTTTATGAAAGGTTCGGTTTTGTCGTTACCAATCCTGGTAAGCCTCTGCAGCTCTTCCAGCCCACAGCTGCCCTCCCTAAAGAGTGACCTGTACTCCCTTCCATCAAACCATCCGCTTGGCTCCCAGATAGCGCGAACGGTAATAGTCGCTGTTGAGGTCCGAGACGGTGACCTCTCCCTTCCCCGAGGAGGCATGGATCATCTTGCCGTCTCCGAGGTAAATCCCGACGTGGGACGGATACGAGGCGTAGGTGTGAAAGAAGACCAGGTCCCCCTTGCGCAGATCGCCTTGCGCCACGTCGCTTCCCATCTGGCTCTGCTCCCGGGCGGTCCGAGGCAGGTTTATCTGGTGCTCCCGAAATACCTTCTGCACGAAACTGGAACAGTCGATCCCGTCCGCTCCCTCTCCGCCAAAGCGGTACGGGGTGCCGAGGTACTGGGCCGCCGTGGTCCCAATCCCGCCAAGACCGGACTCGGGCTCGGGCACCGCTGCGGCGACGGGCTCCGCGGCCGAGGTACCCGGCGCTGCCTGCACGTAGTTGCTGGGGCTAGCGACCTGGCTTGCCTGAAGGTAGGGCGACGGAACTCCCAGCAGCGTTTCCAGGGCCGGCAGCCCGCTGGGGCTGGGCCCTTCGCTACTCCCCAGGGAGAGGGAGTTCTGCATCATCTCAATACAGAAAAGTTCTGCTGCGGCCTGCGGACTGGTCTGCGCGGAGGAACTGCCGGCGGTGCTGCGCAGGGAACTGAGAAGCGCGTCGAAGGACGGAAGGCTTGAGCTGTTGGTCTTTTGCATGGGAATACCCGGCACGGGGACTGCTGTCGCCGGGGAGAATGCCTGCAGAGGATTGATCGCCATCTTGGTTCCTATTGCACCGCTTCAATTGGTTGCCGCCTGGCGGTGGATGCTGAGCCGACAGGGGTAATTTTGACTCAAAGTCAAAGGGTTGGCAGATTTTGGCGCGCGAGCGCCGCGCCATCTGCCGTTTTCCCGGCATTTGGCTGGATTTCACTGCAACCGTAACGGTGTGGTTGCAACTTCCCCGCCAAATTCGGCGCCCTCGGCTGAAAGGCCGATTCCGGGCCGCAGCTTGCTGCCCTGAAATTTCCTTGTAAGCAAACAGATTTTTAATTGACGAATTCTCGCCTATAGTCTAAAAAAGTCTCTACACTGATCGTGAATGTGAATCCACCGAACGACATTGACAACCGATTGCCGCCAAAAGCATTTCTTGAGAGTCGCCGGCCACCGCCCGCTGTCAATCGGCACCCAGGTTTGTCACCAATGCATGTTTACAGGAACTATCCGGGGGGATTTTATATGCGGCATATTATGGTGGGATTGGCAGCCTTCATCGCTTTGTCGGCAACGGCCGCCTTCGGCGGGGAAATATCGAAGGATACTGCGGAGCGCATCCAGAAGGCAAATGCGCGCGCGGAGCAGATGAGCGCCGGCAAGGTGGCTGAGTACGCCAAGGAGTATCTGGAAGCGGCCAAGCTGAGCATATTCATGGCCCAGGCTGCGGGCACCGGCGGCAATGAGAAGTTGGCACTGCAGCGCGCGGAAATGGCGCAGCTGCAGCTTACCGTCGCCGAGGCGAAGGCAGGCCAGAAGGAGGCGTCCGAAGAGGTGGCACTGAGCCGCGCGGAGTTGAAGCGGCTCGAGGCTCAACTGGAGCGCTACATGCAGCCGGAGGAGAAATAACATGCGCATTTTCACACTACTTGCCTGCCTCACCCTGCTGAGCGCCCCGCTCGCCGTCCAGGCCGGTGAGAAGACCAAGGCACAGACCCAGCTCGAAGCGGCAAAGGCAGCCATTGAGGCGTTTGCCAAGAAGTCGGACGAGTGCAAGCTCGTGACCGGTGACCTGGAAGCGGCGCACAGCTTTCTGAAAAAGGGTGAGGAGGCCTACTCCGGCGGACGCACCATGTTCGGCCTGGGCGATGTGAATCCCGAGGCGGGCCAGGAGATCAAGTTCGATACCGACATGGTTGAGCTTTACCTGGCACTCGGGCAGTCCCGGATCGACAACGCCAAGTCAACGGACGAGTTGGTCGTCATGAGCGGGCTGGTTGCCAAGATGAAGGCGAAGGTTAAGGTGTTCGATGACCGCAAGGCCGAGCTCGAAAAGCTCAGGGCCAGCCTGGTGAAATTCGATGCCACCGTGAAGGAGTTGGATGAAGCCAAGGCGGAGAACGCACGGCTTGCAAAAAAGGCGGGTAAACTGGAACTGGAGCGCAAAGCAGCCGATGCCGAACTCGACCGTCTGAAAGCGGAACTTGCCAGGCGCGATCTGGCGGCAGCGCAGGCTACGCCCGCTTCGCTCGCCACGCCGGCGTTGCTGGTGCCGACGGGGGCACCCTCACCTGTGGCGCCCCTCGTTCAGGAAACGGCAGGGAAAAAATAGCGTTGCCGTACAGCGCCAGGCGGCACTTTGGGCCTCCCTCTGCAAAGGCTCAATGAGGGGCATCCGTGCAGTCCTGCCATCCGTGCAGTGCCGGGCCTTCACGCATTCCGGTCAGTCCCCGAAGCCTTCGCTGTCGGAGATCCCGGTCGACTCTCTGGACGTTTTCGTCACCGTACCGCGGAAAAGGACATACTGCCTGTGACAGGAACAGGTATAGGCAAGCCTCACGCTCCAGTGAGCCTGCACATAGCTGGGATAATCATTGCGTATGCCGCACTCACAGGTGAAGCCCTTTTCGTCCTTCTCTATAATCGGCATTGTATTCCCCTACTCACGATCAGCCTCGGGCACGATCTTCGTGCGTACCAAACAAGGGACGCCCGCGCCAGGTTGGTGCCCGATTCCGCGGGCGATTACTGTCAATAAATCTCCGGACCAATGTCACCTGCCTGCATGGCCTGCAATTAAGAAGGACCAACTATACTGTAACGATTCTATGCATCCGTGCCACAAAGTCAACAGCCCCGTTTGTCAGACGGGAAAAAAGCTGTGGCGGACAACTCCGGTCGACTCTCACTATTAGGAATTACTTTTCATAGATTAATTGCAGATTTATCTTTTTTGGTGTACATCATGACCGATATGGTCAGCCTTCGCTACAAACACAAAAATAAAAGACTGCTTGCCTGGTATATCATTCCGATCTGCCTGTTCCTGGCTGCCCTGGGGATCAGGGTACCGAATCTGACACGCCTGCACTCCTCCCCTAAGCCGATTCCCCGTGCAGTCATCGAGGCCGCCAGTAAAGCCAATAAGTCCGACGTTGTCGCCAAACAGGTTGTCGCGATGGAATGCGTGGACAGCGTTCCGGAACTGCTGGCTCCCGAACTGTTTCCCTCGCGTTTCCTGCCGGTAGCCTACCGGTTCAGCAGCACCGCACTGCCCCAGATAAGCGCGCGCGCCCCGCCTGTTCTCGCCTCTTAATCCCTACTGTTTGGTACCTTACCGTGCCTATTTTCCAAACGAAGGACTGTCAACGCAGCCGGCTGTCAAGCAAGCGGCCGGTTGTGTGTACCGTTGCGTCCCTTGTCTTGGAATAGTCGTACCTGGCACGGGTAAAACGTGCTGAAACCGCGGTCCTGTTTTGTCTGACAGTACCAGACAACGTACCTATCATGGGGTGACTCGGAGGGCGCAAGAATGCGTTCCGTTGCCGAGCGCCTCGAATAAACTACAGAGATGTCCCAGACCAAGGAGAGAAACGAGTATGAAACAACAGTTCAAGATGTCCCTAGTTGCTTGCCTGGCCGCAGCTATGTGCTGCGCAGGTTGCGCCAAGCACGAGTTGGTGAAGCAGGACCAGATGATCCCTGCGGTCTCGCCTGCAGCTGCCGCGTTGCCGGCCAAATCGGCGGTTCACGAAACGGCACAGCCCGCTGCGAAGGACGCCGGCATCGCCGCGTCCTCCAGCAAGGAGTCGCAGCCGCAGGGGCTAGCCACGCCGGGGACCGCAGCGCAAGCCGGCAAGGATGGCGCGCTGCAGGCCACGCTGGAGAAGGTTTTCTTTGATTTCAATTCGCCCACGCTCTCGCCCGAAGCTCGCACCGTCCTGGCCAAGAACGCCGAGGCCCTGAAGCAGAAAGCTAGCGTAAAGGTCCGCATCGAAGGCAACTGCGACGAACTCGGCTCCGATGACTACAACCTTGCCCTCGGCGAGAGCCGCGCCAAGTCCGCCATGCACTATCTGGAATCCTTGGGGATCCAGTCCGACCGCCTCTCCGTCATCAGCTACGGCAAAGAAAAACCTGCCGCTTCCGGCCACGACGACAGTTCCCGGGCAAAAAACCGTCGCGACGAGTTCGTCATCACCTCGAACTAAAGCGTGCTGCGTGACTCGCGCTGTATCCGCCGCAGCGAAACTAAGCCTTTTGGCGGAGAACGAATGGTGGCTGCCAGTTCCGGCAGGATACGGATCGACCGGATAACTGCCTGTGTTTAAATCGATAATGTTTCAAAGATGTGACAGGCTCACAAAAAATTGTGCATTGCTTTTTCCAGCCAATTTGCTATATTTTAAACCGCACCGTTAATTCATCTAATGAGTTGAATTAACCTTGCCACACGCATAAACATAGCTGGTACACGACAATACTAAACCATCCGCGAGGATGGGACGGAAAGCCTATTGGGTCTCACGTAGACAGCCGGGTTGCCGAAATATCATTTTTCGGCAACCCGGTTTTTTATATTGAGCCGGAACCGACCCTGCTACAGGACTGTTTTTCCCTGGGGAGAGTTCGCATGCTGGCACTAGACAGCACAATCGGCTGTATTGAAGCATCAGAACCTGACGTTCTTGATATGTACCGTTCATCCCCAATCATGACGACGTTGGCTGCTGGCTCACAACCAGAATCATGCGAAGCCTATGTCTGTGCAATCAGGAAAAAGTCCAGAGTGCACGTATATGTCGCCCTGGTAGCTGAAGACAAAAGAATTTATGTCTACACCAAATCGGGGGAGACGGACACCGAGGAACTGTACCACCACACCCTCCAGGAAGCGCTCGGGTTCGCCAGCGCCATGGGGTTCGTTCCCGAACGGATGAATCTCAACTACAGTCCGGCCATGCGCGAAGTCGTGGTGCGCAACATAAAGATCCTCCGTCCGCCGGGAAGCAAGGTTCACGCGTTACTCAGGCACGGTATGGCCGACGCCGCGACCCCCGTCGGCCTTAAAAAATGCGGCGCGCTGAAGAAACAGCAGGTCCCGGTCCCTGCCGCAGCGGCCCCTGCTGTGGCAAGCGCCTCACCGGCTTTTCCTGTGGCTCTCTCAGCCCCCTCGCCTGCCCCTGTCCCCCCTGTCCCCCCTGGGACCGTCTCTGTCGCCTGCGCCGCGCCCCCAGTCCCAGTTGCACCCTCAGTAGCCTCCCCGGCCGCATCCTCTGTCTCAGTGACGGCAGCTTCCGCCAAAGCGCCACCGGAAGCCGAGTCCGATGCCGGGACCGTGCCAGGCCTGCGGGTGGAATTGGCGGCACTTGGCGCTGCTAAAGAAAACCTGTCCGCCACAGTGCTGGAGCTATCGGCACAAAAGCTGGCCGCAACCGCCGAGTTGGCGGCGGTCCGGGAAGTGTGCTCCAAGCTAAGCTTCGAGAAAAACGCGCTGGCGCTTCGCCTGGAGGCGATCGAAGCGACGTCTGCCGAACTCGCACTGCTGCAGCGCGAATTAGCCACCATCTCGGGGCAGCGCGACGAGGCGAGCCGGGCCAGGAGCGAACTCGCCACCGAGAATAGCACGCGGGCAGAGGTATTATCACGTGCACAGGATGAGATCGAGAACCTTATCGTCGAGCGCGACACAGCGCAGCGGCTGGCAGAGCAATTCCGGGCAGAAAGCGAGAACGCCGGCGCCCAACGGGAGGCCTTGCGGGGTGAGGTCGCGGCGCTGGCAGCGCGACAGGAGGCGGCCCGGCTCCACGCCGAAAGGCTCGAGCAGGAGAATTCAACCAGAGCGGCAGAAGTCCGGGCGCTGCGCGGAGAGCTCGAAGCGCTCTCAGCCGAACGGCACGAAGCACTGCTTCGGGCCAAGAGTCTCGAAGGGAAGCACTCAGCCGGGGCGGCAGAGCTCATGGCGCTGCGCTGCCAGCTCGACACGCTTTCCGCTGAGCGGGATGCGGCACTGCTCCAGGCCGGGAAGCTGGAAAAGGAAAGCTTGGCCAGGGCGGCCGAGGTTCGTCTGCTGCGCAGCAACCTGGCGGCAGTCGCTGTCGACCGTGAGCCGGACCGGGAGCAGGACCGGGAGCAGGACCGGGAGCAGGACCGGGAGCAGGACCGGGAGCAGGACAGGGAATTCTTGTGCGTGGAAGAAATCAGACACGAGCAGCAGCCGGAACCGGCGGAGCGACCGTTGCCGAGGCGGCACAAAATTGAGGCGGATTGGGATGCTGCGGCCAGGGAGGCTGTAATTGAGAAGCAGGCGGCAATTGAGAAGCTGGCGGCAATTGAGAAGCAGGCGGTATTTGAAAAGCAGGCGGCAAAGGAAAACCATGCCGTCGCGGCAAAGCATGCGGTCGCGGAAAAGCTCCCCGCTCTCCCAGCCGGTACCGATGCCGATGACGATTTCTTCCCGGCGGGAGATGCGTCGGGTGCCTGCCCCGGGCGCTTCGTGCTCCAGCCGGAAATGACCGCGATCGGGTACGCCTTCCCCGCAGACCTGGTCGAACTGCAGCAATCGATCAACCTCGCCCAACTTTCCCCCGACGGAAAGGTGCCGGCGAGTTGCCAGGGCTACATCTGCGGCTTGAGGACACCCGGAGGCGCGCTGCAGGTGTATGTGGCTATCTACGCACAGAACGGGCGGACCTGGGTATACCTTCCCGAGGTGCCGCCGGCAGACCGGCTTGACTATGCCAACGCCGTCACCGGCGCAATCAGCTTCGCCGAGGAAGTCGGCTTCATCATGGAACCGGTCAACCTCGGACGGGACGCTAGCCGCGTCAGTGAGGCGGTCAAGCGTTGCACGGTACTGGAGTGTACGGAGCAGACCTAAGCGCGCTGCCGGTTGTCGCGGGAAAGGGCCCGGAAAGCGACCAGCCGGAGGTGCCGAAGCGTTGGACGGATTATTATTGCCATCAGGCTGCTCGCCGCCTAACGGCGGCGAGTAGGAGCCGCTGCAGCTATATTTGCCTCAATGCTCGGCCCGTTTGAACATGAAATCGCTCCACCTGTCGCCGGGCTTGATCAGGGGCAACTGACCTTTGCGTATCGGGTCGCGCCCTATCTGGACCCAGCCGTCGGATCTCAAAAATGCGACGATCTTGTTTTCACGGATCAAATATTCCAGCATATACGCAGGGACGACACGTTCCTCACCATTGGCAAAAATAACCGACATGCTTCCTTTCTCCGTAGCTCGTAAATTGCTGAAGCCGTTTACTCACCTCCCGAAAAATCACCTAAGACCATCAATCAACCTTCTTACTTTATCCCACCCGTCCCCGGCACTTCAAGATAATATTGTCTAATACGTTTAAAGCCATCGGCAGAACCGATTACTCCTGACAACCTGAACCTAAGGCCGTGGAGAGGGGCCAGGATCCTGGAAAACCCGTAGATTTCAGGAGGTCGCTTAGGAAAAAGCGGGAGTGGGACTGGGGAGGAAAGGGAAGCCGCCAAAGCAGCCCCGGCTGTAGCAGCCCTTAGGGACCGAATGCCACCATGGACGTAGTCACCTCGACGACCTGCTTTTTCCTCCTGGAGTCCTTAACCGGAGGCTCGCTGTAGGTCTCGGCTGAGATCAACTCGGCTGTCACCTTGCCGAGGACTATACTGGTTTCGACCTTTACCGGCACCCTCTTCTCATCGTCGGTCAGCCAGACCATGATTTCGCCGGTTCTTTTAAAGATGCCCTCGGTTTTTAGTTCTGGGTGCACCAGCAAGGTATCGACTTCCCGCTGGCCGGGAAGCGTCAGATGCTCTTTGCGTAACACCGCAACATTCGTGGGCGCATAGCGGTCGCTGTCGAAAAGTTCCAGCAACACGGTGGTCCCGACTTCAAGCGGTTGATTACGGAGATAATAGAGGCCGGAAAGAATGTCTACCACAGCACTATTGGGCAATGGCTCCTGGATGCTGCGGTTTCTTTGGCGGTCGATCCAGAAGACGCTTTTCTGCCGAAGAAAAAGGGTGAACCCTCTGTCACCTCTGAAAGACCCTTCGCGCTGCCTGATCCTGCTGAGAATGAAGTTGCCGCCGATATGCCGGGTCTCTATGCTGTCGTCCACGGAATAGATTTGTGAGATGGTCGCGTTTGACTGGATGCGCAGAGTGATTCTCACCTCACCTTTAACTTTTTTAGCTTCCAACTCGGCCGAACCCACCGGGATTCCCAGCATGCTTATCCGGTAGCAAAGCGTCTCCCTGTCGGCGGACAGAAACTCGCCGGCATTTCTGAGGGGCTGAGCTACTGCGGAGACCATGCTGTATTGCCCTTCGACGTCCTCGGTTGCAAAATCGAAGGATTCCTCAGTCGATGGCGGGACCCCGGTCTGCCGCGCGGAACGAGCGGGTGCGTCGTTTTTCACGTTTTTGGGCTGCCGTTCCTCTGCCGGGGCAGCTGCCTGCCGCGGATCCGGATGGTGGGCGCTGTCCGGGAAGGGCAGCGCAGTGGCAGGCGGCGAGGCAGCTAACTGCTCAGCCGGCGCATTGGCCGACTTTGCAGCCGGTGGCGCTGCGGACTGTTGCTCGGGCACTGCAGGTGCGTGTTCAGCCTGTGCCTTAGCCGATTTTTTGGCGGGTGCCTCAGCTTTCGGCTTTTCCGGGGTGCCCGGTGACTGTTCGGCAGGCGCCGCCGCGACAGGTCCCCGCAGATCGGCGATTATTGCCTGGTTCAGTTGGACCGGAGCTCCCAGGTCAAAGGGTTTGAAAAAATCCAGCGGGGCGGCGCATATGAGGTGGACGAGCAGGGACAAAGCCAGGCAGGTTACTATTGTGCGGCCGTTATGTTCATTTTTTGAGGTCATTTATCCCTTGAGAGGCCGCCAGGTGCAGCGCGAACGCGAATGCCTGGCGACTCATCCGAAAGATTCAAGCTTCCACTGCTTGTACTACCTGCTCAATAGTATCTTAAAAATCTCCTATGTCGAATCCCGACACCCAGTCAACGAAGCCGGTACCAAGCTTATATCGCGGCTTGCGACTTTGGGCATATTTCCAGGGGAAGCAGGGGGACCCGGGAATTGGACTGGCAAAGCCCCTGAGGGTATCCGCACCCGACGGCAGGTAGACATTCCCGGGTCAGGCAGACGGATTGCGGGAGACCACTTTACTTGCAGCCAAAGCGATGGTATATTAGCACAGTCAAACGATTCATACATTTCGACAATTTCGACATCTGGGGGGATCGTGAAAAATCTTATCATTGCAGGGTTGCTGGGGTCGGCTTTACTTGTCGGTGCAGCCAGCAGTCAGGCCGCAACTTGGATTAAAATTGAGATCGATATCCCCAATAAGAATGTGGAGGCAAACTACTACAACGGGAAGAGTGTCAAGGTGCACGATAAGACCCTGTCCTGGACCGAAAAATTCGTCCTGACCAGCTTCGGGACTGCCGCCTACACCAAGCATCTTTCGCAGTATCCCGCGTGCAAGCGTAACATTTCCAGGAAGGGAGATGTCACCCAGCACCAGGTGGACCTTGAGATCAAGGGCGGTAAGTTCCGGCTGGTAGCCAAGAGGAACTACAACAAGGCCAACGAATTGATCTGCACAGACAAGGATATGGGAAACGAACTGGACAAGTCATGGAACGAAGTCAAATACCAGTCTCTCATGTACGAAAGGTACTATCTGCTTGCGACCAAGTATAAGATAGGGGATCTGTAAAAGCGTCAAAGCCCTTCACCGTTTTAATTCACTGTACCGGTCCATTTCCCGCTGAGCATCCCCGAGTCTCCCTTGGAGCCGAACACCAGCGCCAGGTTGTGGTGCGCGGGGGCGTTGCGCGGATCAATTTCCAGCGCCGCCTTGGTTCCAGCCCCATCGGCGACCACCACCTCCGCCAGCCCATCGGTAAAACCGAAGGTGGAGAGGTACTCCGGATCGATAACCTGCTCCCCGGCAGGGTTGAGGTAGCCGGGGCGCCGACGATCTCCCGCGGGCAGAAGACCAGGCGCCAGATGAGGGCCAGGCAGGAAGTCACACGCAGGTGGATGGTCAGGCCGTAGACGAGCCGGCAGACCAGGGACCACGGGGGCAGTCGTTACGGAGTCAGGACCCGCTGCGCCTGGCTACCGACCGTGGCCACCCGGCAACCGCCGCCTGCCTCTTCCAGCCAAACCCGCTGCGGACGGATGGCGACCCGCAAGGCGAGGCCGAGCAGGGCGACCATGCCCCCCAGGATTATCAACCCCAGGTGCCTGCGGCGCACCACGTTTATCTCCGACCACTGCCCCATCTTGGCGCAGGAAAGCAGATAATCGCCGACCGCCACCTGCTGGTCCACCTGGAATCTCATCTCGGTGACTTCCTTTCTGCCGTTGCGGGTGATGACCGCCATCATGAGACTCTTCTCCGGCTGGTAATAGCCTCCCCCTCCGACCTCCTGGCCCTGGAACATGCCGTAAAAGCCGAAATCGCCGCGTTTTTGGACCAGGGGATCGAGCTTCACGAATCCGTCGAACAGGGTCCGCGCATCTTTGGTCTTGATAACTATTTCCGGCTCGAAGACCAGCTTCGACATGTAGATGTCATAGGCCCCGTAGCGAAAAGGTTCCGTCGGCAGCAGCACCGTGTCGATCGGCTGGCCCTGCTCCGGGATCAGGGAAATCTCCGTCCCCCCTTTCGGATAGCTCGAGTCGGGCAAGATTTGGCGCAGGATGCGCATCTGCGGCAGGGAGTCGGGCCTGGCGGCCAGCGGACCCATGACGAGGCTGCGGTAGGACTCGAGCCGGCTCAGCTTGGTGGCAGGGCCCATGCCGTCGAGCAGCGTGCCGGCAAACTGGCGCAGATTGTCCCAGGAACCGGTCGCCAAAAGAAGAAACAGCCCCCCGTACACCAGGGTGCTGCCGAGATAACCGAGGTCATGCTTCTCGCCATACCCGCCATCGGCGGCGAATCTGAAGCCGGCGCCGGCCAGCAGCTCCCTTGCCTTGGCAGCGGGAAGCTGGCAATCGAACCCGCCTGTGGGGCACCGCGCCTCCGCGCCGTATCGGATGCCACTGCCAACGCGCGACAGGTACCACGCCAGTCGCAAGGCGGCGAGCAAGGCAAAGCCGATGTTATTGGCAAGCAGCCATCGTGGGCCGACAAAGGGTACCACGAAATTGAGTGTCAAACTTAGGATGATGGCGATCGGGACAACAAGGAAAACAACAAGAAACCAGGGGGAGTACAGTATCAGTCTGGAGGGCTTCGACATGGGATTCATAGACAGTGCGATTCCTTATGGCGAATTCAATTAATGGCTATACCATGAATACACTCAACATTACCGGAACTTTAAGAAATTTCGAATCAAAAATTTGCAGCGCCAACCCACTGCCACAGATCAGTTCAATTGTCGGCATGTATCGGCCTGATCCATACCTGGAACTATCGGAAAATTAGCCGGACACCGACAGGCTGAACCGATTTTTCCAATATCGGCGAAAACCCGTTAGCTTGATGCCATCGCGACCTTATTTCGTCGGCTGATGCTTGATTTCATCATGCTGATTCAACCCGAACAACTCCATTTTCCCGTCCTTCGAGCGTTCAAAGGTCAGGCGCCGTTCGGTTTGAAAACGGTCGTTTTCCAGTCGGTAGACCAGCACCTCCCTCTGGTCCGGGCGGGTGACGAAGCTTGATTGCTGGTACCCCTTGAAAGGACCGGTCTTCTGGCGCGTCTGCTGGAACTTCGCGACAAAAGCCGCCTCGGTGCCGATTTTCTTGAAGCCGGGCGAGGCCTCCTTGTACAGCGCGGAGAAATCGCCGGCCTCCATCTGGCCGAGAACGCGGGCGGCTGCAGTTTCCGCGTCGGTCCTATCCACAGCCGATATCACAACCGCACCCCCAGCCACCTGCCCCGACGTCGATTTTATAGCTCCCGCATCCTGCGCAGGAGCGACTGACTTGGCGGGCGTTGCCTCCTGATTGGATTGGCAGCCGAAGGTTGTGGCAATACCAGCCAGCAATACGGCCGTTGTGAAGCAGCGAACATTGCTCATTGTGTACTCCGTTTCCAAAGGTAGGTATGGATTTCAGATTAGGACAGGCTGCCTCTGGTCGAATGTTTCGGCCCGTGGTACAGAACGGGATAATACCAGTGTAAATTAGCCACAGTCAATAAATTTCTCACAACCAGCCAGGACAAAAGTTGCGGCGCACATACAAACAGGCCGGCACCTAGGTGCCGGCCGGGAACTTCGGTCCGACAGGGTGGAGAGGGAGAACCCCTCTCCACCTTTCAGCATGGATTCTAGTAGGTAACCGGACGGATGATCCTCTTCAGGAAGCCGTGGTTGGCTTCACCCTGAGTGGCGGTGTGGTCGGTGCAGCCACCCCAGGTGCCGTACAGCGTAGTAGCTGCTCCGCCCGCGCCGGTTACCGAAGGCCCGGTCAGGCCGGCGGTGACGTTGGCAGGGACGGATGCGGAAGCGCCAAGGGTGTAGCAGCCTGCGCCCGTATAGAGATTACCCGTCGTAACCCCGGTTCTGTAGTTAAAGACCGTGTTCGCGGTCTGCTGCCAAAACTTCTGCTCCCAGTTGGTGTCTTTGGTGATGGCGTTGGTAGTGTAGGTGTAGGCGTTACTCGCAGGGCCGCGACTAGTAGCGACAGCAGCTGCGCCAGCAGCTACGGACACGGTGGCGCCGGGGCTGGTGGCGGTGAAGCTGTAGCCGCCCAAGGTGCCGGGGACGTGCTGAGCATCGCCGAGGCCGGGAAGGAAGCGCTCGACCTTGGTCGTGTTGCCGAGGCCGTCGATATAGGCCCCGCCGGTGATCGACGGGTCGGGGTTGTGGGTGACTACGCCGTCGTTCCAGCTGGTGTTATTGGCGGAGCCGTGAATACCGCCGTAAGCGTTGCCGGCGCCGGAATTGTGGCAGTTGAGGCATTGAATGCCGAAGATGTCGCCGCCGTCTGTCCCCCCGAGAGCCTGCTCACCTGGATACGGTGCCGGAGCGGAGTTGACACCCGGGACACCGAAAAGGCGCGTGTTGTTGGTGCCCGAGAACTGGGTGCCGTCGGTGGCCTTACCGGTAGTGTAGCCGCCGAACGGAATGGTTTCGGCGGCGCCGTTGCAACGGGCCGTTTCGTCATATTCGCCGGCATGGGCCTGGATATTTCCGATAATTTCGGATCCTGTCGCGTTCCCGCCATTGAGGCCGGTTGCCAGGTAGGCGCCGTAGTTGGCGATGTTGTGGCAGTTGAAGCAGACCAGGAACGGGCTGTTCGGGTTGGTGTAGACAAATTTCCCGTTGGGAATCGCCAGGCCGGTAAATGGATTAAGCACGGTACCGGCAGCGTTGCCCACCAGGTAGGCACGCGCGGTGTGACGCGTGTCGGTGCCGTTAAAGTTACGGAGCAGGTACTCGTTGTTGGAGCCGTGGGCGCCGATGGCGGCTGAGACCAGGTTGGTAACCACGGTGCCATCCGAGCCATCAGTGGTAAACGTTACAGCGGTGCCGGGTTTCCACTGGCCGACGGTGTGGCAGTCGCCGCAGTGCAGGGTGGAGTCGTCGCCCAGGCTGGCCGCGCCGGTGCGCGGAGCGGCTTCGCCGCCGGCGTTCCCGAGCGGAACGTAGAACTGGTTGAAGTTGCCCGCGTCGAAGATGGTGGAGCGCTGGCCCTGCAGAAGCGGCGTGGAGTTGTTGGCGAAGGTGGAAGCGACCTGACGTGGGCCGGCTGCACGGGTACGGCCGGAGTAGCGCGGGCCCTTGACGCCGTGCTGCGAATTGTTGGTGGCAGTGAACTGGTCGCTGACGTTCGTCACCCTCGGGCGGAACATCTTGTCGTAGCGGTTGGAGATGGTGTCGCCGAACGGGTTCAAAGCGGAAGCGGCTTTGCCGGCTGCAGCAATACCGTTAGTGTTGAGGACCGACTGAATCTGGATGCTCATCGGCGAGGTTGCGCCAGCGGCACTGTGGCAGGACATGCAGAAGTTATCCATGTTGGTGTGGTTCGGCGCGGCCGGATCCCACAGGAATTCGGTATCATCGGCAACATTGCGCAGATGGACTTGAGCATCAGCCATATGTTTGGTTTTGTCGACGATAATCGCGCCGTCTTCCACGGTACCTTCCAGGTGGCAGGCCGCGCAATGGGCCGAGTTAAGAGTGACACCCGTCACGTGATGCGACCATTTGTTGAACTCGAGACTGACCGCACGTACGCCTGCATTGTCGCTGACCTGCGCCGCTCCGTGCTGCGGACCGTTTTGGACGACACTATGGCAGTTAACGCAGTTCTGGTCGGTCAGGTCGGCACCGTGCACGCCGCGGACACCGAGGTTACCGGTCAGGAAATTGCTGGGGGCGCCGTTATCCGGGGAGGTGTGGCAACGGGCACACTGCTGAACAAAGCCACCAGCGCCATCTCTGGCCTGGGCAAACAGCGCGGTCAGGTCATGGGTGGTCGGATCCAATGCGCCCGCGCTCGAGTTATGGCAGGAAATGCACTGGGTAGTGCCTTTTCCATCTATGTTCAGCGGGTCGGGAAACGGAATCGGGCCTACCCCGTTGTGTTCGGCTCCGCCGCCGTGACACCCCTCGCAACCGAGATCGCCGGTACCCCCGTTGACAAAGTCAGTCCGTCCAGCCTGGTTGTGTGAGCCGGTCGCGGTGAGGAAATCCGCCAGCAGTGGTCTCCCCGAGACGGGATCAAGCGTAGTTGAGTGGCAGACCCGGCAGACGGCCTCGTCCTGAACTCTTGCTACGTTCGCGGGGTTGGCATTCGCCTCCCTGTGGCTGGAACCGCAAGCGGAGAGCAGTGCGGTTAGCAGGAGCGAGGCGATTACGGCAGAAAACCTGTAAGCTGTTCTACTCATGTCTGTTCCTCCTTAGTGTGGTAAACGTTAAAACGTTCCCGGCAGATGACACTTGAGGCACATCTTCGCATTGGTCCTGTCCTTGATTCTCCCGGCCTTCCAGCTGCGGGGATGGGGGTTGGTCTTGCCGCTGGCGTGGCACTGGATGCAAACGTCACCCTCGGGGTGGCAGGTCTGGCACGACTGCAGGTTCCGGCGCGCCTCGATGGAATGCTCGCCGATGGCGAAGGAGTACTGCTGGCTGTTGGCTCCCAGCATCAGGTGCGACTTGATGCGCAGGGCGCCCCCGGGGAAGCGGTTGTGGCAGGAGTTGCAAAACGCCACCGCGTCGTGGCAGCGGTAGCAGTTCTGCGGGTTATCCTTCGCCTTGAGCGGGTGAATGCTGATGAAGTCGCTGCGATGGCTCTTGGGCATGTAGTCGCGGCCGAACTGGCTCTGCGACAGTTTATCCCCGGTCCCGCCGCCCTGGTGGCAATCGAGACACCACTTCTGCTCGTGGCACTGGCTGCAGTTGTTACCTGCCCTGCTGGCCAGGACGCGGTGGCCGCGCAGAAAATCGGCATCGTGGTTGGGCGAGACCCCCTCGGACTTGTGGCAGTCGTTGCAGTCGCTCAGGGCCGTGTCCTTGTATTCGGCGTGGGAGGTTTTCTTCTCGGCATAAGACTTCTGCTGGAGGCAGACGAGTCCCAAGCTCAGAGCTGCCAGGACAAAAACAAATTTTTTCATGCTTGCCTCCTTTTCTAGAAGTCGTAGTTAAAGACTGCGCGGCCCGACCAGTCATTGGTGAACTGATGGTTGACGTTGTCCTCGATACGGACCGATGCGGTCATGGATTTGTTGAGCTTGTACTTGGTTCCCAGCCAGTATCTGCGGGCAGTCTCCCGGCCGGTCGACTGGTCGCGCTGGTACACGTCGTACTGGACGCCGCCGGCAAGTTCCAGCGGCTTGATCGGCACGTAGGTAAGCTCGATGCCGCCACCGTTCAGCACGTCGCCGTCGCCGTTTTGGAAATCGTAGTTCAGGCTGATCTGCAGCGGATCGATGGGACGAATCCTGGTGCCGAGTTCGTACACGTTTTCATCCGGCCCTTCGCCGTAGATCTGCCGGGAGTAGCCGGCGTTGACGCTCAGCTTGTCGTTCAGGGTGTAGTCGGCGCGGAAAACGGCTTCCTGGTAGCGGTCCACGGCAAAAACTGAGTAAATGGAGGAGTTGTCGAAGAGGGGATAACTCTGGTACCACTCGCCGGTCAGCACGAGGTTGGAAACCGGGTAGTACTTGACGCCGGCCAGCACCTCGCTGAAGGACTCGCTCGTCAAATCGTACCGGGCATTGGAGTAGACTTTCAGGCAATTGAGCAGGTACTGCTTGAAGGTGCCGCCGATTTCCGCACGGGCGATACCGGCGTCATCGAGCTTTTGAAAATAGCTCACTTCCGCATCGGTACTCTTGACGCCTGCCAGGGTGGCGGCAAGCCCCCAGACGTAGTCGTGGCTGCGGGATGCCTCGCCATCGAGATTGAAGATGACGTTGCGGCCGCCCATGACCGAGAACGCGATCGGCCCGACATTCTTCAGGTCGATCTTGCCGCCGTCGACCAGGGCGGTTCCCGCCGCATAGTTGATGAACTGGCGGCCGAGCCGGATGTCGACCTTGTCAAAGAGGTTGCTGTAGTCTCCGTACAGGTAGTAGAGCCGTCCATTGAGCCCCTGGCCATTCCAGACATCCTGAGTACCGCGGCCGTACCCCTGAAATGACAGTTTACCGGCATCGTCGACCTTGGTAATGGACAGGTTGATGTATTCGCCGAACTCAGCCTGCTTATTGCCGGTCACATAATCGGTAAACCATGTGTACTGGGTGGAGCTTCTGCCGTGCACTTCCGCTGACCAGGCTGCGCTCGAAGCAAACAGTATGCTTACGCCTGTTAGCAAGCAGAACATTCCTTTTGATGCCATCAGAAACCTCCTTTCACAAAGAATGCATTAGTTTATTGCGAGCGGACATGGCTTTTTCGTGTTCACACCTCCTTTTCTTTGAGCGCGTTCCTGCCCTCACTGAACATCCCTGCCGCGCTTCCGCGAGGGATGCGGCAAAAAAACCCCAGCTAGCCGTCCAGGGATAAGCTTTTGCACCGGTCGGTGGGCGTTTCGCTATGGGAGTATCGGGTGGAATGCGCCGAGGATGTCGGCACAGACGAGGCGGCACAGGCGACGGCAGCTCTCCGGTCAGCTGCGGCCACTGACGACGGGAGATACCATTCACACAATCCGCCCCGGCGACTGGTCAAGTGAGCCCCTCCTTTGCTTGCGGCAATGCTAGACAGTAAATAGATTTTCCTATGGAGCGTAGGGTAGGCGATGCACGGCGCATCGGGTGATCCAATGCCGACGATTACGGCATTCCGGGCCGAGTTATTATCTTTGATTCATTGACAGTGTCACATGTCGTTTATCCATATTTAGCACCATTTTACGGATAAGCAAGCGATTGATATTTTTTTTTGACGCCGATCCAGATACTTTTAACAGTTCAGAGAGGGAAGTACCTCGCAGTGAGGTCTGACAATTCGCAATCGTCCCTCCAGCCGGGATCTTCGGGGAGACACACCTTTGGGCGTTGCAGAGATGTCCCCTGCACCGGATCGGCGGAGTTTGGGAAGGGTCAGTGGGCGAACCAGCGGTTGCGTGTGGCAGGGTGGGGAGTAAGGGAGAGCAGGGTGGCGCCCCTCCGAGGCTTCGGAGAAGGAGTGCCGGTGCAGCGGAAATTGAGGAGGTTGAACCATCGATGGGGATCTCGCAACAACCGGGGCGGCTAACCGGGGGCTTCCCCCGGCCCGGCGCCCCCGCAGGGCCCCTGCAGCCTGAGCTCGAGCTCGGCACGCTCTTCCTGCAGCCTGCCGGCGTCCCAGGAAAGCTCGCGCGCCATGGTCTCCAGCACGAAGGGGGCGGCCGCCCGCGCGGCCGCGTTGTCGAGCAGCGCCAAAGGAATGCGGCGCGCCAGGAAATCCGCGGCGCGCAGCGCCATCTCCCGCTGCACCGCGTAGAGCAGTTCCCCCTTCAGGTACGGGTACCCGGTTGAGATCCGCCCGCGCAAGGCGCCGGCGCAGAGCTCGGCCACCCGGGAGGCCCGGTCGCCGTAAGAGCGGTGCAGGTGCCGCGCGCTCTCCGGGTCGAGTCCGTACTCCTTGGCGAGGAACTGCGCGCCGTCCTCCCGGTACCCCTCCGCGCCGTGCAGGGCCACCCGGTCGGTGCGGCAACCCTCGCGCGGGGCGAGCCCGGCCTGCCGGACCGCGTAATCGACGGTGTCCTGCGCCATCCTCCGGTAGCTGGTCCACTTGCCGCCGGCGATGGTCACCAGCCCGGAGGGCGAGACGCTCACCACGTGGTCGCGCGCGAGCTGCGCGGTGTCGCTCGCCTCGGGATGCTGCACCAGCGGCCGTAAACCGGACCAGGCCGCCCTGATGTCGGAGCGCTCCACCTGCAGGTTGAAATAGCGCGTGAGGTGCCGCAGCAGGTAGTCCACATCCGCCGCGCTGGCGGCCGGGTCGTCGCAGGGGAGCGCCGGTTCGTCCGTCGTGCCGACCAGGCACCCCCCCTCCCAGGGGAGGATGAAAAGGACCCGGCCGTCCTCGGTCCTCGGTATGGTGATCCCGGCTTCGGCCGGCGCGAAGCGCGCAGGCAAGGCGATGTGCGTCCCCGAGCTGACCCTTAAAAGCGGCGCCGCACCCGGTTGGTCCAGCCGGCGCAGGGCGTCGCTCCAGGGGCCGCTCGCGTTCACCACGCAGCGCGCCCGGATCTCCCAGCTACCGCCCCCGATGCGCTCCCGGACCTGCGCCCCCGCCACCCTTCCCGCGCGGGTTACTAGCCGCACCACCTCCAGGTAATTGAGGGCAGCGGCACCCTGGCCGATCGCGGTTTGGGCCAGGGCCAGGTTCATGCGCGCGTCGTTGAACTGGCCGTCGTAGTAGAGCACCCCACCCTTGAGTCCCGCACCCCGGATCATCGGGAAGCGGCGCAGCACCTCGGAGGCTCCCAGGAACCGGCTGGCGCCCAGCCCCAGCTTCCCCGCCATCAGGTCGTAGAGCTTCAATCCCGCCAGCACATAAGGGACCTCGCTCCAGCGGTAGAGCGGCGTGATCAGGGGGATCCGGTGACACAGGTGCGGGGCGATCCGCAGCAGGACGCCGCGCTCATGGAGTCCGTCGCGCACCAGGTTGAACTGCACCCGGTCCAGGTGCAGCAGCGCCGCCTCCAGGTAGCGCACCCCGCCGTGGACCAGCTTGGTGCTCTTGCTGCTGGTCCCCGAACCGAAGTCGCCCTTCTCCGCGAGCGCGACGCGCAGGCCCCGGCTCGCCGCGTCGAGCGCGACCCCGCAACCGGTGGCGCCGCCGCCGATTACCAGCAGATCGAAGATTTCCCCACTCCTGAGGGTTTGCAGCAGCGCGTCCCTGTTCACCGTCTTTTCGTCTCCCGTTTGGTGTCCCCCCTATTTACTAAGCTCTGTCAGGTGCTGATGTTGATTTCCCTCGGGGCACGGAAGGCGGGCGAATACAAGATTCGCCCCTACCAGCGCGATGAGGTGGAGGGGCGAACCTCGTGTTCGCCCGTGAACTGCGTCCGCATTCACCCGGTTGCCGATGGTGGGCAGGGGCTGCCCATCCGTAGTACCTCTACCTCAACCTGATGCTTCCCTGGCCCACCCAAGCGAAAGGCGCACGCAGCGCTGCCAGCCCCGGTAGAGCTCCTCCCTGCGCCCCGCCTCCATGGCGGGCAGGAACTCGCGGTCCAGCTCCCAATGCTCCTTGAGGGACCCGAGGTCGACCAGCCCCGCCCCGATGCCCGCCAGATAGGCGGCGCCCAGCGAGGTGGTCTCGGTAAAGCGCGGCCTCTGCACCGGGACCCCCAAAAGGTCGGCCTGGAACTCCAGCAGCAGGTCGTTGGCGGCCGCCCCGCCGTCCACCCGCAGCTCCCGGAGCGCGAGGCCGCTGGAGCACTCCATGGCGCGAATGGCGTCGACCGTCTGGAAAGCGATCGCTTCCAGGGTGGCGCGGGCCAGGTGCGCCCCCGTGCTTCCTCCGGTGAGCCCGGCGATGACTCCGCGGGCATAGGGGTCCCAGTAGGGGGTGCCGAGCCCCGAAAGCGCCGGGACGAAGTAGACCCCGCCGCTGTCCGGAACGCTGCGGGCCAGGGACTCCACCCGGGAGGGGCTCTCGACGATGCCGAGCCCGTCGGCAAGCCACTGGACCGCGGCACCGGCGATGAAGATGGACCCCTCCAGCGCGTAGCACGCCCGCTCCCCGGGCAGCTGCCAGGCGATCGTGGTCAGCACACCCTCTCCGGGATGGCAGCCCTCCCCGGAGTTCATGACGACGAAGGCACCGGTCCCGAAGGTGACCTTGGCCATCCCCGGCTCGAAGCACCCTTGGCCGAAGAGTGCGGCCTGCTGGTCACCGGCGACCCCGGTGATCGGGACCTCCGCTCCCAGGAGCGCCGCCTCGGTCCGGCCGAAGAGCGCCGCGCTCGGGAGCAGGTCGGGAAGCATGGCCCGGGGCACCCCGAAGAGCCGGAGCAGTTCCTCGTCCCAGCAGAGCTCCCTTATGTTGAAGAGCATGGTGCGGCTCGCGTTGGAGGGGTCGGTGGCGTGAGAGCGGCCGCCGCTCAGGCGAAAGATGAGCCAGGAGTCGATCGTGCCGAAGCAGACCTCGCCACGCTCGGCGCGCTTCCGCAGCCCCGGGACGTTTTCCAAGAGCCAGGAGAGCTTGCTGGCCGAGAAGTACGGGTCGAGCAAAAGGCCGGTGCGCTCGCGCACCAGCGGCTCAAGCCCCGAGCGCTGCAGCGCCCCGGTCTGTTCGGCTCCCCGGCGGTCCTGCCAGACGAGCGCCCGGTGCAGTGGGCGCCCGGTGGCGCGCTCCCACACCACGGTGGTCTCCCGCTGATTGGTGATCCCGATCCCCGCCAGTTCCCGCAAGGGGACGGCGGCGCCGGCAAGAACCTCCTGCAGGCAGGCGAGCACCCCCTGCCAGATCTCCTCCGGGTCGTGCTCCACCCACCCCGGCTTCGGGTAGTGCTGGGTGAGTGCCCTCCCCGCGCTGGCGAGCGCCCGCCCCTGGGGCGTGAAGAGCGTCGCCCTGCTGCTGGTGGTTCCCTGGTCGATGGAAAGCAGATATGCCACGTGGTTCCCCCTTGGTACCGTTTCCGGTACGGGTTGGCTGGTTGGCTGCGCTGTCTTGGTGCTTTGACTCAGGGAAGCGCGCATCCCTGCCGCGCACCTCGACGACGGGAAGGACGCTCCTTGCGCTCATCCGGAAGGGGCGGGTCTCAGCGAGCATGTCGCTCTGGCATCAAAGGGAACGGGGGATGGGCGCGTGGCGAAAGGGCGCCTTCGGCTTTCCAGGTGGCCAGCGTTTCGCCTCTTTTTGCCGCGCGCAAGGGAGGGGTCCCGGGTCAGTCGGCGCCGGTGCGGGAGGGGGGCGGGGCACGGTCAGTTCAGGGAAGATCTGTCGGTTTCCTTCTTCTGCGCTACCACGTCGGACCACCTGCCTCCGGGTCCGGTAAAGGGGCGCTGCAGGTAGCGAATCGGATCGAATCCGATCCTCACCCACCCGTCGGACCGGCAAAAGGCAACGATCTGCTCGTCCTTGATCAGGTGGTCAAGATCGCAAGCCTTCACCAGGCCGGTCTCTCCGCTTGTATATACGACCCTGAGTATCATAAGGCCCCCGTTATGCGACTCGGATGCTTGCGAATAGCTCAAGAGTACCAGCTTTTGCGGGCAGGACAACCTGTCCCGAAAAACTAATGAACGGTACGGGATCAGCTACTTGAACCTCCAGATGATCCGGGTGCCGACCCGCTCCTCCTGCGGGTTCATTCCGGGGACCCCTCCCGGCGCCAGGGCCTGGTCGTAGTACAGGGTCAGGTCGGCGCGCTGGCTGAGATGCAGGCCGACCTCGCCGGTCCAGGAGGGCACCCCCCTGAAGGAGCGCACCAGGTCGTACCCCTGCCGGGAGCCCAGGTTCTGCCCCCCGTAGCTGCCTTGGCTCTGGTAGGAATACACCGGGAGCTTCGCCGCCGCGGAAAGGTAGAGCGTGTCGGCCAGGGAGAGCCGCCAGCCCGCCTGGGCGTGCACCCTGTGGATCGACTCCTCGGCGCCCCCGGGGAGGTCCCGCTCCGAGGCACGGTAGCCGACCCCGAGTTCCGGCTCCAGGGTCAGATCGCTCGCCGCCGAGTACCTCACCCCGCCCGTGGTGAGGAACCGGTCGGGGTCGAAGAAGCGGGTCGTGGCAATGGGAGCGGAGAGACTCGGAGTACCGAGCCCCGCCGCGAGGGACTGGGTGACGCAGCATAGCAGTATCGTGAGTGTGGCGAGGAACTTCGTCATGGTACCAGTGTAACAAAAAAATGTCCTACATACCTCATTCAAATATGTCTGCGGCAATTGCCGCTTCTTTATTGGAGTTCTTCGCGGAGGTGGCGGGCGGAGCTGGACCAACAGCGGGGAGCCGTACCCGCAGCCTCTGTCATCCGGCAGTAGGATGGCGACCGGCTGGCAACAACGGGGAATCTTAACCTTAAGAAGTGGCATGGCCGCGGATTAAACTCTTGATAACGATTGGGAGGCGCAGTTACAGGGGGCGGCGGATAGCTGCGGGATTTTGCCGCCAATCAGTTTCGGCGCGTAGCTGTTGAGCCGAAGTTGACGACGGCGCCAGGTTCTGTGACCGCTGATCCTTGCCTTCTTCAGCGTAGGGCTTCGACTCTGAGGATATAAGCTCGGCCGTCACCTGTCCCATTGCGATCGAGGTGACTATCTTTACCGGCACCTTGAAGTCGTCGTCGGTCATCCAGATCAGCAGCTCCCCGGTCCGCCTGAAAATGCCGGCGGTTTTCTGCAGCGGGCGCACCACGAGGGTGGCGACCTTGCTCAGGTTCGGCAGGCGCATCTCCTCCTTACGCAGGATTTCCACCGGCACGTCCGCGTAGGTCTCGCTATCAAAGATGTGCAGCGTCTCCGTCTTGCCAACCTGAAGCTGGCGGTCCCCCTGTGTCAGGATAGTTGTCGCCTCAGAGGGGCCGCTTAGGGTTGGGTTTTTGGCGGTGAGCGCAGCGAGCTCGCCGGTTTGATCAAAATCCCCAACCTTTAATATCCGGCGGCCCGTTTTTT
>Ga0316222_1000142_pt1 | contig 116172 bp, 112 predicted proteins | sample TBH18011metaG_FD_206008 | JGI IMG/M metagenome (GOLD analysis project Ga0316222, IMG submission 206008) | Freshwater microbial communities from Trout Bog Lake, Wisconsin, USA - TBH18011 | ecosystem: Environmental > Aquatic > Freshwater > Lake > Hypolimnion/Profundal zone | place: USA...
GCCCCATCTTAACCCAGTCTAAGCGGCCTCTTAGAGGCGGTAAATGAGCGGTTCAGACACTTGCGAGGGTTCTAAATTCAAGTGTCGGCGTTTCCAAAATCATGTGGCGCGCTTCAGAGAGGCGAGATGGCCGAGGATGGTTTCCAGGACGGCAGCGGGAACGATGGTTGCGAGCGACATGGGATTGGCCTTGGGTGCGTGTTCAGCCTTTGTTCATGAGCGCACCATAGGGGGATGTTCCTGGCAATGCAAGATTAATTTCCATTGCGCGCCATCGGCGCCGCAGTCAGCCACGATTGCGTCGATGGACTGAAACACGTCCGCGCCTGTACGGCAGATCCTTGTTTCCAACGACAAAAGGCATGGGCGCCGTGACATGAGATTGCCCGTTCCCAGTGCACGCGGTCTCGGTCGGAGTCCTGCCCAATCATCGCATGAATGCGGAGCCGGTTGGCGAACCTGGTGTTGCCGATGGTCGTCGTGCCGAACGTGGTTCCGGCCGCAAGCGAAAAACACTCGATTTCGATTTCGAGTTCGTTCGGGTTCGGCGAAGGGAATGCGGGTGTACTCTGGGCGGCGGATTGACCACGCGGCTGCCAATGTTGGCACTTGTCGAAGCGAGCTTGGGGTGCATCGTGGCATTTCTTGCGTCAGCCGATAGGGGGCAAACCCTTGATCGTTTTGGCCAGGGCGGTCAAACGCCCGGGATCACGAAGTTCGCACTCCCAAAGAACCAGCACGGTCCAACCGTTGGCCTCCAATGCCTTCCGGTGGCGCTCATCCCGCATGCGGTTACCCGAAACCTTGTGCGACCAATAAGGGACATTGGTCTTCACCCGCCGGGTCCCGTCAACGCAGTTCGGGCATCCGTGCCAAAAGCAGCCATGGACGAAGAGGCAAACCCGCCGTGAAGCAAACACGAGGTCAGGTTTGCCCGGTAGCGTGTTCACATGCAGACGGAACCGCAAGCCTTGGCGGTGCAGGAAGCAGCGCACTGCGAGTTCAGGGGTCGTATCCCGGCTCCGGATGCGGCTCATATTCTGGCTCCTCGCCGCTGGGCTGAGCCTATCCATCACACGCCTCCGGCTAACGCTTGAAACAATTTCGTATCAGCGGCATATCAATTGCTCCTGATCCTGGCGGCCCGTGCCTGGATTCGCTCTGGCCGGAATCGACACAAGAATGGTGCAAGATACCCCCTTCGGCCGAACGACGCGCCTGCGTGTCCTCGAAGAGTACTTTGCGCTGGCAGGTCCCGTAACTGAGTCGAATGCCTGGGAGCATGTCTACCGGTGTCTACTTTGGATGAATTTGGGCGCTGGCTTGGCCCATATCTATGATTCAAATCATATGTAATCAGATGGGGTGTTTCATAGCCGTGCCGTTCGGTTCACGGACCTCCTATGCACCCACTGGCGAATCTCTCGGCGGGAGCTCCCGGAAAGGATCGACCGTCTCTTCAAAGGATGCATCGCCGAACTGAACCGGCGGCAATTAGAGAATGAAGTCGAAATAGAAGAAACGGAGTCAGAGCTGATTTCCGCGATCGATACCGTGCTGCGAGGTGAAGGAATAGAGGAAACTCGCGCGCTGGTTGTCGCACGCAAGATCGAGGGCTTAAGCCGGAATTTCTTCACGATCGGCAATAAGCGAAAGAACGCGCTTGGTGAGGGTTTTGAAGATCTGCTGTGGATTCTTTTGCATCGCGTCTCCGGCATTCCTCTGAGCAAGATCCACTTACGGGTGCCTGTGTCGAAGATGCCAGGATTTCGGCGTGCGGCGTTGACGCCATTAGGTGGACGGAAAAAACGGGAACCGCATCCAGATATTGCCATTGTCGAGGGTGATATTACCCATGTCATCGCGACAGCAAAATGGTCGATGCGACAGGATCGTGAGACTCAATTTCAGTCAGAGTATAGTTCATTCCAAATAAACAAAGTCCAATCGACAGAATTAACCTATGTCCTCATAACGAACGAGTTTGATATTGCCCGATTGAAGAACGTGGCCAACGCTATGCCCGGCGGCGAAGGTGGCTACATTTTCCATACGATCTATCACATTTGCCTGCCATTACTCCGCCAAACCCACGGCGCACGCTTCGCGGAAATTGAACCGTGGGTTGGCACCGGTAAACTCAAGTCATTATCGGATTTCCTTGCCGACATGCGCGCCCGGCACGGCGAATTTTAGGCCTACTCCGCTGCGATGGCCCGAAGCGCAAGCGCATCGTCGTGCTCCGCGAGGACCTTACGTATCGACGACGCAATGGCTTTTGCGAAAAGGGGCGGTACGGCGTTCCCGACTTGCCTATACCGGCTATGACGATCACCATGTTGGAAGAGGTAAGTATCATCAAATGAATGCAATCTTGCGAACTCGCGTACCGTGAGTGCGCGGGGCGATGAATAATGATATACGCAATCCGCCTTCGTATTTAGCGTCCAGCTAAAGTGGTCTGGATGAAGTTTCCGGTATGCGAAAAAATATTTACGGCTGAGATTGTCCCGCCCCAGTTCCGGTCCCCACTTGGTGCCATTGAGATAGCGCGCGCATAGCTCCTCCGGCATGTCGCGAAAATTTCCACCCGGTGGGATGGCATTAAGCCGGGCGACTGTGTCTTCTCGGATTGATGGCACATCTGCATTAAAAAGCAAACCTGAGCCTGCACGGCGGGCGCGTTGGTAGGCGCTCGACGCATCGGCTTCATAGGCCATGGCGTCGTTCGAAGGCCGGCGAACGAGTCTTTCGTTAGGCCGAAGGTGGATCAGATCGCCGATCGCTTGCGTCACCGTAACCAATTCAAGGCATTCGGGATCTATCAGCCACTCAAACGCCGGGTTTCCAGGGGCCAAGACGCCATGACGATATTGATACCCGCCTTGAGCTGGAACCCTGTCTAATCGCGGAAGTTCGGGCACGGACGTTCCCGGAGGGAAGGCCGGGTGGCACCGTAAGTCCGAGCGGACACCGATGAACACGACACGGAGCCGGTTCTGCGGAACCCCGAAGCAGGCGGCGTCAATCACCCGACTCTCTACCCTGTATTCACCGTCCAGTGCGAGATCTTCGATGATCTGACGGCGTACAAGCCCCCCAGCCAGATTCTCAAGACCGGGGACGTTTTCCATGACAAACATGCGTGGACGCACGATGCCTAACATCTCTACGAATTGCCGGTAGAGGCTGTTACGCGCGTCCTCGATGATTCGGGCGTGGTTGCGCACTTGCGAAAATGCCTGGCAAGGTGGACCGCCGGTTATGACGTCGATCGCCATGCCGTTCGCATGATGAAGCAATTCTTCCTTCACCGCGGTCGAGGTAATGTCTCCGAGCACAAACTTCGTACCATGCCGCGCCTGGTTGGCGTTAAAGGTTGCACCCGCCCAAATATCCGAGTCGTTGGCAGCAACTGTTTGAAATCCGGCCTGATGAAAGCCTTCGGTTAATCCACCCGCCCCGCAGAACAAATCGAGAATATTGTAGCGTGCATCTTCTCCGCTCACCGGCGATTCAGCATCCCGGCGCATGGGTCTTTTCTGGAACAGATCGCCCATTAACATCGCATCCGCCCCTAAGACCGCCTGATTAGATCGAGCGGGAGTTGCACGGTTTCGGCCTGCTCGACGAGTTGGCTCACGGCATAACGTATCAGCCACGCGACGCTGACTTTGTGCTTCTCTGCCAAGGCACGCAGCACGCGGTGCTGCTCTTTTGTCAGACTGGCGGTGACACGCTCACCTTGATCGACAGATTTCGCGGCCATGGTTGGGTCTGCACTTCGCTGCATGATGCAGCACCATGATGCAGATTGATGCGATTTTGTCAACAAACTCCGTCTCACCCTCACGAGACATACGATCGTATGTTCCCGCTTTGTATTAAACAGTTATGCATAAATCACCGGTGACCGACAATCACAATGCGTCCGGCTAAGATTCGCGGCCAGCATCGGCGGCAGCTTCTCGTCGATCACGAACCGTGGCGCCACGGTTTGCCTGCCGGACGTCCCCGCACTGGATTGGCCTCGGCATAAACCGCCGCCGCCTCGACGGTCTCGCGATCGAGATACGGGTAATCGTCCAGGACACTGTCGATCGTGTCTCCCGCCTCGATCCGGCCGAGTATCGCCTGCGCGGTGATCCGGGTTCCGCGGATGGTCGGGGCGCCGCCCATGATGTCCGGATCGCTGACGATCCGTTCCCGCGCCCGCTCATAAAGTGCCATCCGGCGCCGGACATCCCCGAGCGCTTTGCTGGCATCAATCCGCACCAGATCGCCGATCAACACCGTCGCGTGCTCGCCGGACTCCTCGGATTGTTTCAGCAACCGATAAGCATCGTTCGCCGAGAGGTGCGGTTCCTCCGGCAACGACCGCACCAAGGCCAGCGCCAGCAGCGCCGTCGCATCCAACCGCCGCCGGTGTGTCCCTCGATCCGTTCGGGCGGGAATTTTGCCGCCGGTAATGGCTTTCTGCACCACCGACAGCTTCACGCCGGACAGGGCAGCCACTTCCTGCGGGGTGTAGCTGAGCACCGGCATAAATCATATCCTCCCGGACATTGATTTAGGCCATCCAACGGGGTGATGCACACCGAATCACAAGCGGCGGCTCCCGGTGGCCCTCGCCGGTCGCATCGTGATCATCTTCGCCTTGCTCAGTCATCCCCAACGGCTCGAAGATTTGGACGGAGGGTAAGTTGGCTTCTGTCAGGACCGAACACCCCAATCCCGCGACGCCATCTCGCGCCTGGTTCGGAGACTATCGCCGCGTGTCCCTCTCAACCCCGATCAACCGCGAAGGCGTCGCGTTGCCGGCCGGCAGCCAAGGGGTGATCGTGCACGACCACCGCGATGGGTCCTACAGCGTCGAATTCGACAAACCCACCTTCGAGGTGGTTACCATCCATGCGACCGCGTTAACCGCTGCCACCGGGGGCAATCGCCCGCCAACGCCGATACTCGATCGGTCTGATACCGCGAGCGACGGAAAGAATGTGGAACCACAGATGCACACAGATTCACACAGATAAGGCAAAGATCCTGTTTATCTGTGTGTATCTGTGGTTCCATTCTTCTGTTTGGTCGAAGCGATCCGTCAGCCCCGGAACACAGCCATGCCGGAGATTTCCAAATGCAATCGCCCTGGCTATCCACCCGCGACCAGGCCACGCGAACATCATGACGATCGACGTCCCGATACCGCTGGACGACGTGGCGGCCCGTGCGCTCCAGGCCGATCCGGCCAGGCGTCAGGCGCTGGGGCGGCTGATCAGCCATTGGCTACAGTCGGGGAGCCAGGTCGCCGCATTGCTCGAAGCGATGGATCGCCTGTCCGCCCATGCGGCCGCCGCCGGCCTGACCGAGTCTATCCTCAACGACGAACTGGCCGCGTATAAGCGAGAACCACCCAGTCAGGAGCCCCCATGCGCCGCGTTCTGTTCGCCGCCCTGATCGCCCTCGCCACCCTGCCGGCGCGGGCCGCCGACCGCTGGGAGACCCTCCCGCCGACCCCGGCGCCGATCACCACCGAGCGCGGCGGGCAGGTGTCCGTCAACGGCATCAGCGTTCATTACGCGATCTACAGCTCCGGCGCGCCGGTGATTTTCCTGCATGGCGGGCTGGCGAACACCGACTATTGGGGCAATCAGGTGGCGGCCGTGGCGGCGCATCACACCGTCATTCTGATGGACAGCCGCGGCCATGGCCGCAGCACCCGCGATTCGCGACCGTACGGCTATGACCTGATGGCCGACGATGTCGTTGCTTTGATGGACGCGCTGACAATCCCCAAGGCCGACATCGTGGGATGGAGCGACGGCGGCATAATCGGCATCGACCTCGCCCTGCGTCATAAGGACCGGATCGGCAAGGTGTTCGCCTTCGCCGCCAACACCAAAACCGCCGGCGTCAAGCCTGACGTCGAGAAAAATCCGGTGTTTGCCGCCTTCATCGCCCGCGCCGGGAAGGAATACGCGGCCCAGTCCGCAACGCCCAAACAATACGACGCTTTCGTCGCCCAGATCAGCAAGATGTGGGCGCAGCAGCCGAACTGGACCGACGCTCAGTTGCGCGCCATCACCAACCCGGTCCTGATCGCCGACGGTGACCACGACGAGGCGATCGTCCGCGCCCACACCGAATACATCGCAGCAACGATCCCACACGCCGGCCTGCTGATCCTGCCCAATACCAGCCATTTCGCCTTTCTACAGGACCCGGCGCAGTTCAACTTCGCCATCCTGCATTTTCTGGGCGACGAGTAAAACCAGGCTCCGCACCCCTGGTGGGCAGAGCATGGCAGTCGTCTCCCTCCGTGGATCTTCGAGGTCCTCGTGCTGTCTCCGTGATGACTCTTTCCTTGTTTGCCTGCCGCCGCCGCAGACCCTGGTGACCGGGGCGCGCGGGCTGGCTAACAAGGAAAGAGTCATCACGGAAGAAGACTGAGTATCTCGAAGATCCACGGAGAAAAAGCCTCTAAAGCTTCCGCCTTATGACGGGGCCGCGCAGACCACCGGCGCATACAGCGCGGCGAAACCCGACCGGACCACAAGCCGAAAACGATCCGCCGGCAGATCGGGGACCGCATCCGCCCCGGTCAGCAGCACCCAGTCGAACCCGCACACATCGGCAACAGCCGTCGCTGCCCGATCCGGCAGCGAACCAACGCGGGCCGCCAGGGAACGATACGGTTCCAGCGTCTCGATTGGTTGCTGCGAGGGATTGTCGAATTCGAACGGCCACCAGGCTCGGTGCTCGATCAACGCCAGCGCGCCCAGATGTTCGTCCGTCCGCACACCGTTGGACAACAGCCGCCATCCCGGATTGGCGGCCCAGTAAGCCGGAGCCTCCCGCAACCCCGCCTCGGCCACAAACACCGCCTGGCCCGGCCGCACCGGCGCCAGGACCGCCCGCACATCGGAAAGATCCGTTCGATGCGCCGCCCAGGCGGTGGTCAGCAGCGCCATGCGCGCCACGAACAGCCCGAGCATAATTGTTGCGACGAAGATCCGGACCCCACGCGGCCAGCCGGCCGGAATGAACCCGGCGAACAGCATGAAACCCAGCATGATGGCGAACCGCGTATCCAGCCCGTAGGTGCCCTTCCAGGCAAACGGAGCCGCCAGGAACACGACCAACAGCAAACCCATGGTGATCGCGGCCGGCCCCGGCACCCTGCCCCATCGGCATAACGCCAGCGCCGGAATGACAATCGCCACCAGTGCCGTCGCCATGTCCAGCGTCCAGTTATAGTTGACGAAAGTCGTCGCCAGTTGCAGCAATTTTTCGCCAACCGGCAGAAACTCCGCGTCGCCGCCAAGCTGCTGAAGGGTTGAGACCGCGTAAAGAACGATCGGCGCCGTGAACACCAGCAGCAGCACGCCGCCCCGGCGCACCGCTCCAAGCCAGCCCTCATTCCGCAATGCAAACAGCTCGGCGCCCCCGATCAGAAACCCGAAAAACGCTAGCCCCATCAGATGACAGGCGAACAGCACCGGAGCCCCGGCCATCGCCACCGCAACGGTCACGACCGGCCGGCGCTCTCGTCCGCGCAGCCAAACCGCCGCCAGCAGCAGCGCGATCCCCACGGAGATCGCGAAATTCAAAAATCCATACAGCAGGCAACTATTGTAGGCGATCAGCCCGACACCCAGCGCCCACCAGCGCCCGGCCGGCGAAGAATTGTAAGCCACCGTCCCCAGCACCGGCAGCAGCACCGCCGCCGCGATCGACAGCCTGCCGACCACATGCACCGGCAACACCTGCATCAACGATGGCGCCACCAGATCGAGCGCCAGATTGGGAATGACCGTCCACTGCGCCGCATAGAACCGCGCCAGGACCGCATCGTGCGGCAACGATGCCAGCACGAATAAACGGGCGAGATGATTGGGATAATCGCCGATCGGCGGCACATCGACCACGAACAGCGGCGCCAGCAGCACAGCGCACAGCGCGGCCAGAGCGATCCACCACGTCAGTTGGGCCGAACCGGCTCGCAGCGATGTCATTCGAAAGCGATCCCGCCCGCTCATTAAAATCCAGAGCAGCCATACCGGCTTTCAGTCTGATCCGATACGGCGTCCGGACAAGGATAATGCGTGCCTGAAACGGCATCAGGTGGTATCGTCGCACGACGCTTTTCTCGGATTTTTCGACGTCATGCCGCACGCACCCGCCTCATTCCCCGGCCTCACCCGGCGCCAGATCGGGGGACTGTGCCTCGGCCTGCCGGCCCTGACGGCGCGCTCGGCGCAGGCGGCCCGAGGCGTCACCATCGCCGGGATCGATGGCTGGTTTCAGACCGGCTTCGACACCATCGTGTTGGCGGCATTCCGCAAAGCCCACCCGGAGATCCCGGTTTTTTACTACCCCGTCGGCAACCCGTTCCAGACGCTGTCCCTGTTGCGCACGCAACGGCAATACCCGACCGCCGATGTGGTGCTGCTGGAGGCCGGCGTCGCCACCGCCGCCACCACCGAAAACCTGCTGGAACCACTACAGCCCGAAACCATGCCGGTCATCGCCGACCTGTCAGACCGGGCGAGACTGCCGAACGTGGCCGGACCGGCGCTGTTTTTCGACAGTCTGGCGATGGGTTACAATACCGCGGACATCAAGCAGCCCCCGAAATCCTGGCGCAATCTGTGGGACCCAAGCTACGCAAGGCGAATCGCCTTGCAGACGCCGCCTGACTCGATTGCCCTGGCGATGACCGCGGTGGCCGGCCGGTTGTTCGGCGGCGGTGAGCCGTTGCGGTCCCTGGAACTCGGGCTGGTCGCCCTGACGCAACTCGCACCGCAGGTGGTCTTGTGGGACCCGGTGCCCGACGTTTACACGGCCATTGCCCTGGGCGATGCCTCGATCGGGCCGGGATGGAACGCCCGCGCGCAGAACCAGATGAGCCTGACACCCGGCCGCTTTGCCGCCGTCATCCCGGAGGGCGGCAGTCCGGTGATGGTAACGACCGTCAATCTGGTGAAAAACGCCCAACAAGCCGCCCCTGCCCGCACCCTGATCTCCTGGCTGCTGGGTCCCGAGGCGCAGCGCCTGCTGGCCGAGGGGATGTTCTACGCGCCGGTCAACCCCAAAGCCGATCTGTCCGCCGCCACACTGGTTCGGGTGGGCGCGACGCCGGGGATGGTTGCCAAACGCATGGATATGGACTGGGTTGTGGTGGACGCGATCCGGGATCAGATCACCCGGGAATGGCGCAAGCGAAACCTCAAGGGCCGCTGAACGCCCGCCTGTTGAAAGCGACACATGGGTCTTCCGGCCGAGTTTTCCCTGATAGCGCGCCATTTCAAGCCGTTGGCAGGCCCTGGCTCGCTGGACCTGCGCGACGACGCGGCGCTGCTGGACCCGCCGGCCGGACGCCAGTTGGTGCTGACCGCCGATGCGATGGTCGCGGGGGTGCATTTCCTGCCGGACGATCCACCCGACCTGGTCGGTCGCAAGCTGCTGCGGGTGAACCTGTCGGACCTCGCCGCCAAGGGCGCGGTGCCACTCAGCTACCTGATGACCGTCTCCACCCCCAAGGATACCCCGGACGCCTGGTTCGCCGGGTTTGCCGCCGGGTTGGCGCGGGACCAGGCGACTTACGGCGTGACGCTGTTGGGGGGCGACACGACCTCCACACCCGGCCCGATCTCGCTGTCCCTGACCATCATCGGCCATGTCGCGCCGGGCACGGCGGTGCATCGGTTCGGGGCGCGGGCGGGCGACGAGATCTGGGTCACCGGCACGATCGGCGACGGCGCGCTGGGCCTGGCGGCGGCGCTGGGGCGTTTGTCCGACCCGAGCGGGTTCCTGCTGAACCGCTACCGCCTGCCGCAACCCCGTGTGGGACTGGAACTGGCCGGCATCGCCACGGCCGGCATGGACGTGTCGGACGGGCTGGTGCAGGACCTCGGGCACCTGTGCCGAGCGAGCGGGCTGGCGGCGGAGATTGAGGTGGAGGCGGTGCCGCTGTCGGATGCCGCGCGCATCGCCGGCCCGGACTGGCTGACCACCTGCCTGACCGGCGGCGACGATTACGAGCTGCTGCTCGCGGTCCCTCCCGATCGCGCCAACGCCCTGCAACAGGCCGCTGCCCGCATCGGCGTCGCCGTCACCCGGCTCGGACACTTCCATTCCGGACCGCCAGAGGTCATGCTGCGTCAAGCCAGCGGAGAACCCCTTGCTCTGACAAAGGGAGGCTGGAGCCACTTTTAGCCGGACGCCCGAGAGAATGAACAAGAATGTGTGGCTGCTGTTCGCCTGTCAGGCGTTGATGAACGCCGTGATGTCAGGCCAGACGGTCATGGCCTCGTTGGTCGGCTACAACCTGTCCGGCACGGCTTTGAACACGCTGCCGATGGCGATCCAGATGGTCTCCGTCATGTGCGCCTCGCTGCTCGCCGGCTACGTCTTCCCCCGATTCGGCCGGCGCAGCGGGTTCTGGCTGGGCTGCGCGCTGATGATGGCCGGCAGCCTGACCTTCGCCACTGGCATCTACACGTCGAATTTCCCGCTGTATTGTTGCGGCGCCATCCCGGCCGGACTGGGGTTCGGCATCTCCCAGCACCTCCGCTTCGCCGCCGCCGAGGTCGCCGACCCACACGCCAAGGCGCGGGCGATCTCCCTGGTGATGGCCGGCGGTGTGCTGGCGGCCATTGTCGGGCCGGAGATGGTGAAGCGCACCAACGACCTGATTCCGCACTACATCTTCCTGGCGACCTATCTGTATCTGCCGACCTTGCCAATCGTCTGCGCGATCCTGCTGAGCTTCGTGAAGGTGCCACCGGCCCAAAAGGCCAGCGGCATTCCCGTCCCGTTCCGCGTCATCTTCGCTCGGCGTAACTTTGTCACCGCCGTGGTGGCCTCACTGGTGGGCTACGGGTCGATGAACCTGATCATGGCGTCCACGCCGTTGCAGATGATGATGTGCGGCTTCGGAGTCGCCGCCAGCGCCGACGTGATCCGGGCGCACTCGCTGGCGATGTTCTCGCCGGGGTTCGTGACGGGGCGGCTGGTCCAGAAGTTTGGCGTGCACCAGATCATCCTGGTTGGCGGCCTGCTGACCCTGACCTGCGTGGCGGTCAACGTGTTCCAGCCGCCGTTGTTCTCGACGTTTCTGGTGGCGCTGGCGCTGCTGGGGATCGGCTGGAACTTCATGTTTGTCGGCGGCACGACGCTGCTGACGACCGCGTATGCGCCCGAGGAGCGCGTGCGGGTGCAATCCACCCACGACTTCATCGTGTTCGGCAGCGTGGCGATGACGGCGCTGACGTCGGGCGCGGTGCAGGCGACCCAAGGGTGGGAGGTGCTGAACCTGACCGTGGTGCCGCCGGTGCTGATCGCGCTGATGGTCGTCGGCTGGCACTGGATGGCCCGCCGTCCGCAAGCGGTCGTGGCGTGACGGCGATGCAGACGGAGCGGACGCCGACCGGAATGAAACTGCTGATGGTTCTGGCTGTGGTGGTTGGCGTTGGATTGGCCGCCAGGACGATCGATCAGTCGCCGACGTTTCAGACCTGCATGCATGAGCGTAAGCACGACGACGCGTATCGCACGATGTATGACGGCGGCTGGATCGCCAGCCGCTGGACCCGGCTGTTCCTGCAGGCAGACTGTGTGAAGGCGGCGGTTTCGTTATTCGGCCGGTAACCCCGCTACCAGCGCCGTCAAAGCCCGCGCCACCCGTTCCACCACCCCGGCCCAATCCCCCCGGCTGGTTTGCCGGAACTGCCGCATGGTTGGATACCACGGCGTATCGTCACGCTCCCGCAGCCACCGCCAGCACGAGTCAAACCGGTTCAGCATCCACACCGGTTTGCCCAGCGCACCCGCCAGATGCGCCACCGCCGTGTCAACCGAGATCACCAGATCCAAACCCGAAATCAAACCCGCCGTGTCCGACCAATCGCTCAATTGGCCGGATACATCATGCAGCACGCCCGGCAGCGCCTGCATCTGCGCGGCCGGCGGCCCGAGTTGCAAAGACACGAAATGGCAGCCCGGCACGCGGAACAGAGGCGCCATGTCGGCCAGCGCCATCGACCGGCGCTTGTCGATCGCCACCGCATGTGGCTGCGCGGCGCGGGATTTTCCGGCCCAGACGACCCCCACCTTCATCCCCGGCAGGTTGGCCAGGAAATATTGCCACTTCCACGGGTTGGCTCCCAGATACGGCACCGGCGCGGGGATCGTCGCCAGGGTGGTCCCGAACGCGAATGGCAGACTGAGCAGCGGACAATGGTAATCGAACGCGGGGAGACCATCGTCCTCCTCGGTCAGGATTTCCGCGATCCCATCCAGGGTTGCCATCACCCGGCGCAAGGCTTTCGGCACCACAAGGATGACGCGCCCTCCGGCGGCGGCGACCATCGGGGCGTAGCGGCAGAATTGCAGTGTGTCGCCAAACCCTTGTTCAGCGTACAGCAGCACGGTCTCGCCGTTCAGCTTCTGGCCGGTCCAGCGCGGCTGGCTCAAAGCGGGAGCGGGACCGCCCATCGCCTCGACCTCCCAGCGCGATTCGTAGGCGCGCCAACCCTCCTCCATCTGCCCCATCGTCAGCAGCGCCAGAGCCAGATTGGCGCGCGCTTCGGCACTATGCGGCTGGATCGCCAACGCCGCGCGGCAAGCGCGTTCGGCTTCCGCCGGCCGCCCCTGCTCCATCAGAGCCAGCGCCAGGTTGCTGTTCGCCCGCGCTGGATCGGCGCCCAGCACCAGGGCGCGGCGAAACAGCCCCTCGGCTTCTTCGACATGGTTAAAGATCTGCCGCGTCGAACCGAGGTTCAGCGTCGCATTTGCATGGTCCGACCGCAGCCGCACCGCCGCTCGGAAACAATTCTGCGCCTCGGCGATATGGCCATTGGTGTAATGCACCATGCCGAGATTGTTCTGCGCATCGGCACTGTCAGGGTCCAGGCGCAACGCCTCGCGCTGGCACGTCAGCGCTTCATCCGGCCGCCCCTGAGCCAGGACCGTCAGGCCCAGATTCATCCAGGCCTCCTTCAATCCCCGGTCGAGCGCGACCGCCCGTTGATAAAAAGGTTCCGCCTCCGCCAGCCGGTTATGGCGGTGGAGGTGAAACCCTTGGTTGTGTTCGGCATGAGCTGCGGAGGTTTTCATACCGCCGCAGGTTGTGTGGCCTTAAATCCTAGACAAGACCTCCGTGTGGAATTTTTTCATGTCAGCGGCGGATTTCACCGCGTCACGCCCCTCGAAGTCGAAGTCAATCGCGGTGACGCCGATATCCTTGACCCGGGCGATGTCGTCGATCGTGTCGGCAACCGTGCCGGTGAACAGCTTTCGAAGTCCATCCGTCGCCGCCGGAGCGGGTTGGCCGTGCCGCTTGACGCGATACACGATGCCCATCGCGGCCGGATCACGCCCCGCGGCGGCGGTCATCGTGCGCATCTTGGCGATACCGGCGGTCAGGCGCGGCAGCGTGTCCAGCAGATGCGCGTTGTTGCTGCCAATCGGATACCAGGCGTCGCCGATGCGGGCGGCGCGACGCATGGAGGGACCGGATTCTCCCCCGACCCAGATCGGCGGGTACGGCTTCTGCACGGGTTTCGGATCGGTCAGCAATCCGTCTATGTGTGTGTATTTGCCGTGGAAGACCGGCTTCTCATTGGTCCAGATGGTGCGCATGGCGTCCATGTATTCGTCGGTCACCGCACCGCGTTCGGCGAACGGCGTGGTGCCAACGGCCTCCAGTTCCACCTGCAACCAGCCGGCGCCGATGCCCACGGTCAAGCGCCCACCCGACAGCACGTCGATCGTCGCCAGCATTTTCGACGTCACCACGGCCGGGCGATGCGGCACCACCATGACGGCCAGCACGATGCGGACCTTGCTGGTCTTGGCGGCGATCCACGCGGCGGTGGTGAGCTGCTCGACACGATGGCCGGGGTCGGGCGTGTAGAATTCGCCCGTCGTGGAATACGGATAGCCGGGCGTGCTGGTATCGGGCAGCGCGACGTGGTCGGTCAGGGTCAGGTAGTCAAAACCGAGCGATTCGCCGAGTTGGGCGATGTTGGCCATGACGTCCGGCGCGGCCATCGGGCCGCTGACGGGCAGGTTGAAGCCGATTTGCATGTTTACTCCCATTCTTTCTGTGTTCGTGTGTTGTTGTGGGCGAGACGCTAAGCGACGCGGGTCTCACCATGACCATACGCACTGGGCAGACAGTGCCGTGTCGGTTCGCCGGCGGCAATGGCGGCGCTGAGAGAGAGGCGGTTCGCATGATGGCGCTGTAGGCAATCTGATGGCGCCGTAGGCAGCGGCAACCTCTCTCGTCATGGCGGGCGAAGGCCCGCCATCCACGTCTTTCGGCGTTCTGACCCGGAAAAGACGTGGATGGCAGGCCTTCGCCTGCCATGACGGAGTTGGGTCGACACGCCGCCAAACCCCGCGCTGCTGGACATCACCCGCGTGACATGCGGCAATCCTGTGCATTGCAAGCACACAAGGACAGTCCATGAAAATCGGCTTCTTCTTCTGGCCCTTCTCGGTCGACCTGACCGAAACCATGGCTCGGCATGCCGACACGTACGGATACGATATGATCGGCATCGCCGACACGCCCGGCAATGCGATGGACCCTTGGGTCGCCGCCACCCTCGTTGCGCGGATCACTAAAACCGCGCGGATTTCGATCTGCGTCAGTAATTTTATCACGCGCCTTCCCGCCGTCAGCGCCGCCGCCATCGCGTCACTGGACCTGCTGGCCCCGGGTCGAGCGGTGCTGGGCGTCGGGGCCGGTCACAGCGGAACGAAAAACATCGGGGCCGGCAAATCCACGGCGGGCGAAATGGCCGAGCAGATCACGTTGACCCGCAAACTGCTGCGTGGCGAGCCAGTAACGACCGGCGACGCCACCGCCCATATGCCGTGGGTGAAACACCCAGCGAAAGTATTCATGGCCTCGTCCCACCCGCTCGGTCTGAAAGCGGCCGGCCGTACCGCCGATGGTGTCTTCATCAATTACGGCATCCAGCCGGAACACGTCGCGCAATCGGAGCAACTTGTCGCCGAAGGCCTGCAAGCCGCCGGCCGCCCCCCGGGCGACGCCGAGATCTGGCAGATCGCCGCCATGGACTGCACGCCGGGCGGCGACGACGCCAGACGCCAGATCGGCGCGATCCTCGCGTTCGTTTCAGGTTATATTATCGGCGGCAAGGACCCGGTGACCCGTGGCGTCCCTCCCGAATTGCGCGAACCGATGCTGGAATTGATGCGGGGCTACAGCACCAGGCCCGGCGCGCAGAACATTCAACTGGTCAACGACCTCGGCCTGACGGACTACCTGAGCCGCCGCTTCGCCGTCTGCGGCACCCCGGACGAATGCTTCCGGCAGGCGACGGCCGCCAAAGCCGCGGGCGTGCAACGCCTGATGTTTACGGTCAGCGTCGCCGTCGATCCCGCCGAGGCCGTGCGCCGCTTCGGCGAAGACGTGCTGCCGCGATTGCGCGCGTTGGACTGACGCGCCCGCGGACACAGGGCATCCGCGTAAGCACGGACAACAGCATCGGACCAACGGCAATCGCCCCCGCCGGCTCTGCTCCGTGGCCCTCCGTGTGCCTCAGCCTGCCTCCGTGGTCAGAAATCGCAACCATCCGCGCAGTTTGCTCCTGCCAGCAAGCCTCGTTCACTCGCCAAAGATCGCCTCCCCTTCACCCGGACGGGCCGCCGGTTGTAATGTCACGGCACGACGACAGGACGAGACCCATGACCGAGCCACTCACGCTGCACACCGCTTTCGCCAACTACCCGCATGTCATGGCGATCAAGGACGGGTCTGTCTCGTCCCCCCGCATTCGCTTCGATTTTGAGGACGTGCCGGTGATCACCCGAGCGTTCCGGCGGATGGTGCGGACGCTGGATTTCGATCTGTGCGAGATCGCGCTGACCACGCTGGCTCAGGCGCATGCGTTCGACAAGCCGATCAAGGCGCTGCCGATCGTGGTGATGCGGGGGTTCCACCATGCGGCGCTGGTGTGTCCGGTCGGATCCTCCATCCAAGGGCCGGCGGATCTGCGGGGAAAGCGGATCGGGGTGCGGGCGTGGTCCCAGACGACCGGGATCTGGGTGCGAGGGATTTTGCTGGACGAGTATGGCGTCGATCACCGCGACATCACCTGGGTGACGGCTGAGGACGCGCATGTGGCTGAATACGTGGACCCGCCGAACGTAGTGCGGATCGCGGCGGGACAAGACCTGAAGGCGATGCTGGAGGCAGGCGAGATCGACGCCGGGATCGCGATCGCCGGGGTCGATCCGGCGAGCGTCCGGCCGGTGATCGCCGATCCGATGCAGGCGGCGTCCGCGTGGTTCGCCAGGACCGGGGCGTATCCGGTTAATCATTTGCTGTGCCTGAAGACGGCGCTGGTCGAGGCGAACCCGTGGCTGCCCGAGGAACTGCTGCGCCTGTTCACCGCCGCAAAATCCGCCTCTGGTGGACCGAGCGCGGAGGCTCGGTTTGCCGGGATTGTCGGAGCGGACGTGCTGCCGTACGGACTGGAGGCGAACCGGATCGGAATCGAACTGTGCCTGCGGTATGCGGCGGAACAGGGGCTGATACCCGCGGCTTATGGGGTGGGGGAGATTTTCGCGTAGCGATACAGGTTGGCCTATGGACCGGGATAAAACTGGCAAACTGATCAACTTCAGTACAGAATTGTTCCAGCAAGGTACTGCCAACTGGAACCCACATGGCTCGACGAACACGGTCGATTGTGCCGCAACGACGGAGAAAGTCGCGCACGCGGGAACACGTCATCGCCGACCTGAGCTTGCATTTCGTGGCCGGCTACGTGCTCCGGGCGGGGTATACCATCGAGGCGCATTATCAAGATTATGGGATCGATGCACATATCGAGACATTTGATGCCGACGGTGAAGTCGAGAATGGACTGATATTCGTGCAGTTAAAGGCGACAGATACCATAGCACGATATCGAATGGGAGATGGCGATCTATCCTTTCCGATGGAGACGCGCGACCTGAACTACTGGGCAAAAGAACCCTACCCAGCCTATTTGGTGCTATATGACGCTCCGGCTGACGCAGCCTACTGGTTGTACATTCAAAAATACCTCGCAGACCACGCTATCGACGTGGCACTTGTGGAAAGCACGTCGCTGTCGCTCCACATCCCGAACGCGCAGACTTTGGAACCCGGGACGCCTGCGCTATGGCGGCAACATAAGGCTGATGTGATTTCAAAGACGGGGGGCAATCTCCATGGTTAAGCCAGTGACGCCTGACACTTTGACGCATGCTCTTATTCGTATGGGATTTTCCGAGGTCCGGTCAGGCGCCGCGGGTAGCCACCGGCTGTTCCGCCATGGAGATTCGGGCCTTCAGGTTACCGTTCCAAACAGCGGCGAACTCGTTCGGCCAGTTCACCTGTCAGCCATCAGAAGGCAGGTCAGCAATTTTGAAATCGCGAGTGACGACGAGTTTGATCGTCAATTGTCAAGGCGACGCAATGGGTGAAGCGTGGACTGGCTCCCCGGCTGTCACGCCCGGAGCGGGCTGACGGTGGAGATGATCAGGGCCATCCACGCCGCATGGCCGATCCCGCTGGAATGCCTTATCGGGGTGGCGAAGCGGGCCGCTTGACCGCCCGCCGCGCACCATCGACGTTAGCCCCCAAGCCAACCCGCCGATGGCATCAACGGAGGAACCGACCATGACCGACCTACCCACCCGCATAACCATCCACGAGGAAGGCCCCCGCGAGGGCTTCCAGATCGAACCCGGCCCGATCTCCACCGCCGACAAGGTGCGCTTCTGCGAGGCGCTGGCGGAAACCGGCCTGCACGACGTGCAATGCGTCTCGTTCGTCGATGCCCGCCGCGTCCCCGGCATGGCCGACGCCGTGGAGGTCGCCCAAGCCATCCGCCAACGCCCCGACGTCCACTACAGCGCCATCGCCCTGAACCTGCGCGGCTATGAACGCGCCATCACGACGCCGTTGCACATCACCGGCCACATGCAAATGAGCACGTCGAACACGTTCTCCATCCGCAACACCAATAAGGACAACGCGGAAACCCTGATCGAACAACGCCGCCAACTGGAATTCTTCCGCGCCCACGGCATCCCGGTCGAGTCCGCCATCGTCATGACCTGCTTCGGCTGCAACTTCGAAGGCGCCATTGCGCCGGAGACTGTCCGCGACTGCGTCGGCTCCCTGCTGGCACTGGCGGAAGAATTCGACATCAAACTGGACCGCGTCCGTCTGGCCGACACCGTCGGATGGGGTTCGCCCGCCGGCATCCAGCGCGTTGTCGGGATGGTGCGCGACAAATGGCCCGACCTGAAGCTCGCGCTGCATTTGCACGATACCCGCGGCACCGGCATCGCCAACGCGCTGATGGGCTTGCAGATGGGTATCGACAGTTTCGATAGCTCCTGCGCCGGCCTCGGCGGTTGCCCGTTCGCCGGACACGCCGGCGCCGCCGGCAACATCTGCACCGAGGACCTGGTCTTCATGTGCGAGGAAATGGGCATCGAAACGGGCATCAACCTCGACGCCCTGATCGAATGCGCCCGTATGGCGGAAGACATCGTCGGCCACCCCCTGCCCGGCAAGATCATGCACGGCGGCAGCCTAACCAAATATCGCCAGGCAGGAGCACTCGCATGAGCGACGTTCTCACAGAAAAGCGCGGCCACGTGCAGTGGATCATCATCAACCGCGAGGCGCGCCGCAACGCGATGAACGATGACGTCTGCAATAGCATCATCGCCGGCATGAACACCGCCACCGCTGATCCTGACATCCGAGCGGTCGTGCTGACCGGCGCCGGAGACAAAGCGTTCTGCGCCGGCGCCGACCTGTCCGCCGGATCGGGATCGTTCAAATACGATTACTCGAAGGTCGGGCTAGCGTTTGTGAGACTCATGAAAGTGTCACGCGACCTGACCCTGCCACTGATCGCCCGCGTCAACGGCCACGCCATGGCCGGCGGCATGGGCATGCTGGGCATGTGCGACATGGCGATCGGCGTGGACACCGCCACTTTCGGCATGCCGGAGGTCAAGATCGGCATTTTCCCCATGCAGATCATGGCGGTTCTGCAACGCCTGATCCCATCTCGGAAGCTGTACGAAATGGCGCTGACCGGAGAACCCATCACCGCCGCCGAGGCGCTGGATATCGGCCTGCTGAACTACGTCGTGACCGCCGCGGAACTCGACACCAAACTGGATTGGCTGCTGTCCCGCCTGTTGAACAAAAGCCCGACCGCCATCCGGCGCGGCAAATACGCCATGCGCGTCACCGAACAACTGAACTTCGACCAGGCGGCCGTATTTATGGAGGCGCAGATCGGCACCCTCGCGCTGACCGAGGATGCCGCCGAGGGCCGCGCCGCCTTCATCGAAAAGCGTGCGCCCGTCTGGCCCGGCCGATAGAACGGCCGGCGAGGCCATGGCCGTCAGATTTAATCGGCGGTGCGGGCAGCCGCGACGTTGAGGTTCGCCGAAACCGAGGCCACCGGCTGCGCGGTCCAGGGACCCAACCGATGCTGCTCCGGCGTCAGCGTCCCGACGTATGGCGGATAGGCGGCATCCACCGGTTTGCGGGCGCGATCCGGGAAATCCGCCTCCAGCCCGGCCTTATGCGGGCGCGGTTGCGAATCCACATACGCGGCTACGTCGAACGCATCCGCCTCGGACAGCGCCGGTTCGGTGAAACTTGTTCCGAACGGCATGTTGGCATGTACGAACTGGGCGGCGGTAATGATCCGGCCCATGCCGGCACCATCGTTGAAGCTGTCGTATCCCCAGACCGGGGGAAAGCGATAGCGGCGGCCTGCCTCTTTGGCCTCCGCGGCGTCCAGACGCTGGCCCTGGCCGTCCGCACCGTGGCAGGCGCCGCACGTCTCGACGAATATGTGCTGTCCGCGAACCGGGTCCGCGGACCGTGCCGGCAGCGCCAGCGGCGGCGCGCCGCGTCCGTCGATTGATTTGCCGACCGCTTCGGCCCCACTGATGAAGCGGATATAGGTGAGCATCGCCTTCATCTCGTTCGATCCGACCGGCAACGCCTTGCCGTTCATGCTCCGCTCCATGCAGCCGTTGATCCGCTCCTCTAACGTGCGGACCTCATTTTCACGCGCGATGTAAAGGGGGAACAGACCCCAGATGCCGGCCAGCGGCAGACCGAATTTTTGGGTGCCGGCCTGTAGGTGACAGGACTGGCAGTCCAGCCCGTTGCCGCCGAAACGTTGTGCGGGGTCGGGCGCATCCGGTCCGATCAACGAGGACGTTTTGACGATCAGGTCGCGGCCATGGCGAACCGTGCGGCCGAACGCGTCGTCGGGCAACAGATCCGGATTGGGCACGCTCCAGGCCGACGTTGGCGCGGGTTGCGCCCGGGCGCCGGCCGGGTTCCCCAAGGCAAGCAGCAAAGCAGCGATCACCGCTGGCATGGATGTCCGCACGTCCGATCCGCCCTCTGTTTTAATTCACGAAAACGTGTAGATCATGCGCGAGCTGTGATCACAAGTGGCGCCAGGCTGAGGGCCGGGATGGATGTCTGCGGACATGGATACAAACCAGCCTGCTTCGTGCCAGACTGACCGCAATGGCACGCGTCCTGTCCCGGAACGGCGGCTGATGGCGGTCTGGTTCACCGCCGACACGCATTTCGGCCATGCCGGTGCGCTGTCGCTGTATCGCCGTCCGTTCGCCTCGGTCGCCGCGATGGACGCGGCGATGGTCGAGCGATGGAATGAAACCGTCGGCCCCGATGACGACGTGTGGCACCTCGGCGACTTCGCGCTGCGCACCACCGCGGCGGCCGCCGCCGCGTTGCTGGACGCACTGCGCGGCCGTAAACACCTGATCACCGGCAATAACGATCCGCCCGAAATCACCGCCCTGCCCGGCTGGTCGAGCGTCCAGGCCTATGCCGAGATCACCGTGGAAGACCGTCGGCTGGTGCTGTGCCACTACGCCTTCCGCACCTGGAACGGCATGGCAAAAGGCGCTCTGAACCTGCACGGCCACAGCCACGGCCGCCTGAAGCCATTGCCCCGGCAGACCGATGTCGGCGTGGATGTCCACGACTTCCGCCCGATCCCTACCAGCCGGTTGCGCGGCGTCTGAGCCCCCCTTGCCGTATCGCTCCCCGGCTGGCACCACCCCCCGCATGCTTCCAAATTCGCGTCCCGCCGCGGTGGAGCAGATCGCGCTCACCAGCGTTCTGCTGCTGCCACTCCTGCTCATGCACGCCCATGGCATTGCCGAGGTCGCCATCGGCATTGCGGACCTGTGTTTTCTGATCCGCTCCGCGCGGTCGCGGGATTGGACATGGTTGCGGACGCGCTGGCTTTGGGTCGGTAGCGCCTGGTGGATCTGGGTGATCCTCTGTTCGTTGCCGATCCCCGGCACCGATCTGGGCGAAGGCGGTCTGCACTCTCTGATCCAGGCCATCGCCGTTGGACGGTTCCTGATCCTGGTCGCCGCGATGGAACACTTGATCCTGCGGACCCGGGACGCTCGGTTGTGGCTGTATCGGCTGATCGCGGCGTCGGCCGCCTGGATCGTGTTGAACTGCATCGTTCAGAGTGTCGCCGGGCGTAGCCTGATCGGCTGGCCGCGTTCCGCCGACGGTGAATTGACCGGCCCGTTCGGAACCCCCAGGGCCGGTCCGCCCCTGGCGCGCATGATCATCCCGGCCGTGCTGCCGGCCGTTGCCGCCCTGCTGGTACGCGCCAGGCTTCGCTCGACCGCGGCGGCCTATACGCTTTTGACCGGCAGCGTGATCGTTATGGTCCTGATCGGCCAACGAATGCCGCTGGTGCTGGTGGTGCTGGGTCTGGTTGTCGTGGCTCTGCTGATGCAGCGGCTGCGCCCCATGATCCTGACGGCCGCCGCCGTGGTCGCGCTGGTGATCGCCGCCTCCCCGGTGATCGCACCAAGCGCTTATTATCGTTTGGTGGAGAAGTTCTCGGCGCAGATCGAGAATTTCGCGACCTCTCCGTATGGCCAGATCTACGCTCGGGCGTTGGAGGTCGGTGAACGAAACCCGCTCACAGGCATGGGTTTCGACGGCTTTAACACCGGATGCCCGCAACCGGCGAATTTCCGGCCCAGTTTCGACGGCAGCCAGCCGGACGGCGGGGGAGCGGCGGTCTGCTGGCACCATCCGCATAATTTTTGGTTCGAGGCGCTGGATAATGGCGGATTCGTCGGTCTGGCGCTGTTCTGCGTCACCGCGATTGCCTGGTTGCTGCCATTGGGACGCGGCCTTTGGCGCCATCCCGAACCGCTGCGAGTCGCCCTGTTCGCGGCGGTCTTCATTCAACTATGGCCGGTCCAGTCCACCAGCGCATTCACCAGCATGCCGATGGGGGGCTGGTTTTTCCTGATCCTGGGCTGGGCAATGGCGGAAGCGCGCCAGCGCGAACCCTCGCCTAACCGTTAGTCGCAGGGACATCCGTCGGTGGGACCCGATGCGTTGCGCACAAGGTGGTGGTCGATCCACTCGGCGACCAAACGCCGAGCCTCGTTGATCGAGGCCTCGGGATGGTGGATGCGATACAGGGCGGTGCATGCCTGAAACGCCGACATGTCGTCGGAGCCGATCTGACGCAGTTCGCTGTAGGCGGTCACCACGGCACGTTCGCACCGGCGGGCGATGAGGCTTTCCTGCGCCATTGCGGCACACGCTCCCTAATTGCGAATCATTCGCAGCAAGATGTAGTTTAACCATAGTCGTATCGAACAGCAAGCGCGACAGGGCGCTCCGGCCGCAGCCCAGCCATACGGCGACAGGATCGTTACACAATCTTCCGTGATGGTGCCCATGGATCGGGTCGCCTCCGCAGCGCAGCCAGGGGTTGATCGAGGTCGAAGTTTGTGGCGCGCATGAAGATGCCTGGCCGCCTGGCCTTCGTCCGTATTGTTTAAGTCCGTGTTACGGATCGTAGGCGCCGGACACGCCATCATCGTCTGGCAATCCGCCATCGCCGCTCAATTTCGGCAGTTCGGTTAACATACGGGTCAGCAATCGCACCACGGTCTTGCGCTCCTCCTCGGAGAGCCCGGCGACCAGTTGTTGCTCGCGGGCAATCGCAATCTTTACGATCTCGTCATGCATGCGCAGCCCAGCCGGGGTCAGGGCGATGTGTTGGCGGCGTTGGTTGTTGTCGCGAAACCGCGTTTCAACCAGCCCCTTGGACTGCATGAAATTGATGCTTCTGCTGACGGCCGCTTTGTCGAAGGCGAACAACTCCGAGATCCGGCCGGCAACCATCCACGGCTCGATGGCCAACAGAAGCATGATCCGCCAATCCGTTATGCCGATGCCGAACCGGCGGCGGTACGTTGCCGCGGCCCCGCTGGAAAACTTGACGGCCAGGAATGTCAGCAACGCCGGGAGGTAATTCTCGAGGTCGATCGCGCTGTCCGAACGCCGATTGTCGTCTTCGTCTGTCATGTCCCGCGGTTCATTGGTCATAACACTCTCAGCCCCGGTGATGCGGCGCGAACCGCAACCGCAAAAACGGGGCGGAGCCTTCGGAAGGCGGCCTGTCGTCAAAAATGATCGTCTGCTCCAAGGCGTCCGTACGCCTGTCCGTAACCGAGTGGATACAGTAATATTGATATGTCAACAATACCTGCCGTCAGACAGCGGGGTTATTCCGAACGATAAATGCCTACTGCCCTGGCGTCCGGTGCCGAAACGCCAGCGCTTCGGCGATATGAACCCGCGCCACGGTCTCAGTGCCGGCGAGATCGGCGATCGTGCGGCCCACGCGCATGGTGCGGGTATAGCCGCGTGGCGACAGGCGCAAGCGCTCCATCGCCTGTTCCAGCAGCTTATGCGCATCCGGCTGCAACCGGATGGTCTTGGCATCCGCCTCGGCGTTGCACAGCGGGCCGTCCTCGCCATAGCGTCCGGCCTGGAGTTGACGCGCCCGCAGGACGCGTTGGGCGATGACGGGGCTGGGGTCCCCGGCGGGAGCGTGTGCCAGTTCCGCCGCGGTCGCGGGCTGGATGGCGACGGCGATGTCGATGCGGTCCAGCACCGGGCCGCTGACACGGTTGCGGTAATCCTCGCCGCATCTTGGCGCCCGTCCGCATTCCCGTCCGCCCTCCCCCAAATAGCCGCAGCGGCACGGATTCATCGCCGCGACCAGTTGGAAACGCGCCGGATAGGTGATGTGGGCGGCCGCCCGTGACACCGTGGTGCGGCCGGACTCCATCGGCTGGCGCAGCGATTCCAGCGACTGGCGAGGAAATTCCGGCAACTCATCCAGGAACAGCACGCCACGGTGCGCCAGGCTGACCTCGCCGGGACGCGCGCGGTGGCCGCCACCGGACATCGCGGCCTGGGACGCGGAGTGATGCGGTTCCCGAAACGGCGGCCGCATCACCAGACGCCCGCCGTCCAGCAATCCGGCGATGCTGTGGATCATGCTGACCTCCAGCGCCGATCGCGGATCCAGATCCGGCAGCAGCCCCGGCAAGCGGGCGGCGAGCATGGATTTGCCCGCGCCCGGTGGGCCGATCAGCAAGATGTTGTGGCCTCCCGCGGCGGCGATCTCCAGCGCGCGTTTGGCGGTTTCCATGCCTTTCACGTCGCTTAGGTCGGGACAGGCTTCAGCGATCGCCACGCCTGCGGTATTCGGCGGCGTCAGCACCTGCGTGCCGCGGAAATGGTTGATCAGGCTGAGCAGATCGGTTGGCGCCAGCACCTCGATCCGCCCGGCCCAGGCCGCCTCGCCGCCCTGGCTGGCTGGACAAATCAGGCCAAGGTCCCGCGCGGAGGCACCGATCGCCGCCGGCAACACACCCGCGACCGGGTTCAGCGAGCCATCCAGCGACAATTCCCCCAGCGCGGCATAGCCGGCGATTTCGTCGCGCGGCAGCACGTCCATCGCCGCGAGCAGCCCGAGCGCTAACGGTAGATCGTAGTGACTGCCCTCCTTGGCGAGGTCGGCGGGTTTCAGGTTGATCAGCACCCGCTTCAGCGGCAGCGACAAGCCCATCGCGGCAAATGCCGCTCGGACTCGCTCCCGAGCCTCGCCGACGGCCTTGTCGGGGAGGCCGACCAGGACGAGGGAGGGCGCGCCGGGCGTGATCTGGACCTGCACTTCCACTGGCACCGCTTCGATGCCGCTGAACGCGAAGGTGTTGGCGATAGCCATGGTGGAGGAATGTGTGCGGTTGCTCATGGCCACAGCATCCCAGCAAATGGTAAACAAACTGATAATCATCGAGGTGTTTTTTTCATGCCATTCGACGAAACCGGGCGCCGGCCGGGGCGCCGTCCATCGCGCAATGTCCTGGGTGGTCCGATCGGGATGTGCTCGAACGAGCCGATGACCGGGTTTTTCCGCAACGGCTGCTGTGAAACCAGCGCCGAGGACATCGGCAGCCACACAGTTTGCGCGGTGATGACCGATGCATTTCTGGCCTACAGCAAGGCGCAGGGGAACGACTTGTCGACGCCGCACCCGGAATTCGGCTTTGCCGGGCTGAAGGCGGGCGACCGCTGGTGCTTATGCGCGCCGCGCTGGCAGGAGGCGTTCGAGGCTGGGGCGGCGCCTCAGGTGGTGCTGAAATCGACCGAGGAAGGGGCGCTGGGGCACTGTAGGTTAGCGGATTTGACGCGGTTCGCGGTAGATTTAACGTAAAATAGACCAGGGCTTTGCCCTGGACCCACCAAGGGGCAACGCCCCTTGGAACCAGTTTATTGAGTTTCCTTAATTAAATGATTTCAAAGGCGACGCCTTTGATGGAGTCGAGGGGCAAAGCCCCTCGCCTTCCCCTCAGAACTTCGAAACCCGCGTCTCTTTCGCCGTAATAAACTCCAGCAGCGCCGGCTTGCCCGCCTGCGTCTGCTCGATCCCCCGCTGGATCGCCGCCTTGATATCGCCCGGCTGCGTCACCCGCTCGCCATACCCGCCGAACGCCCGCGCCATCGCGGCATAATCCCCCGAAATATCGGTGGACCGGTATTTCTCCGTCGAAACCGGCATCACCTTCAGCTCGATCGCCATGGAGAAGTTGTTCAGCAGGATCGACAGGATGGGAATGCGCTCGCGCACACATGTCTCGAAGTCCATGCCGGTAAACCCGATCGCTGCATCGCCCCACAAATTGATGCACAGCTTGTCCGGCTTCGCCAGCTTGGCCCCCATCGCCAGGCCCAGCCCCATACCCAACTGGGTCGTCTTGCCCCAGCCGATATAGGACATCGGTTCGGTAGACACCCAGAACGGCGAAATCTGATCGCGCGGGCTACCGGCATCGTGGGTGATAATGGTGTTCTTCACGTCCACCGTGTTCATCAGTTCCCAGATCACCCGATACGGACTCAAAGGCGATTCGTTGGAGTGCAGCAGCGGGCTCCACTGCTCCATCCACTCCGCGCGGATCGCGGTGATCTCGGCCACCACCGGCGCGGGATCACGATTCGCCTTGATGGTCTGCCGCAACTCCCCGATCAGCGCCGCAAGCGTCAGTTTGGCATCGCCGACCAGCCCGACCGAACTGACCACATCCTTATTAAGGTGGTTCGGATCCAGCGTCGCATGGATGATCGTCTTCCCCTTGGGGAACTTGATGCCGAAATTGGTCTCGGTGAACGAGCAGCCAATGCCGATGATCAGATCAGCGTTCTGCACGAAATGATGCACCGGCTTCGGCACCGCGTTGCCGCCGGACCCCAATGACAGCGGATGGTTCTCGGGGAACGAACTCTTGCCGCCGAGGCTGGTGGTGACGGGGGCGCCCAGCAGTTCGGCCAGTTCACGCAGTTCGGACCAGGCTTCGGCCCACTGGACGCCGGTGCCGGAGTATATCACTGGCCGCTTGGCCTTCAGGATCGCTGCCGCTGCCTTGCGCACATCGACCGGGTCCGGCCCATATTTATGGATGCCGACAGGCGTGTAATCGAGTTCGCCGATCTCCTCATTCCAGATATCCGTCGGGATTTCGACAATCGCCGGTCCGCTGCGGCCATTGCGGATGGCGCTCATGGCGCGGCGCATCACGTTCGCCACTTCCGCCGGCAGGTTCACCGGTTCGGCCAATTTCGAAATGCCGCGCATTTCACGCGACGAATTATAGTTCGGGTCGATATTGGCGATCCGCCTCGGATAACCCTGCGGGATGACCAGCATCGGCACGGATTCGGAGTAAGCCTGTGCCACTCCACCATAGGCGTTCTCGGACCCCGGCCCGTGCTGCATGCAGAACGCGCCGATCTTGCGACCGGAGGTGACGCGCGAGATCGCGTCGGCCATGTGCAAACCAATCCGCTCCTGGCGCACAATCACCGGGCGGATATCGGCCGCGGCGGCGAATTCCAGCAGATGGTTGACGGGATAGCCGCACAGGATCTCGATTCCCTCGCGCTTCATGATCTCAGCGACTGCTTCACCGACTTTCATCCGTCCATCCCCTTTTGGCTGTGTTGTGTGAGTCCCGGCAGGCGCGCGTCTTGGTTCGGCGCCCAGTGCCGGGACGGTAGGACCGGTTTGGCGGTCTGGCAATGTTGGCAGCCGATCTGAAATCAGTCCGCGTTGAGACCGGCTCTCGGAGCTACCGGGTTGGACCGAAAAAGAGTTGGCTAATCCGATCCGAACACGAACGCGTACTGGAAATCGAACGCAACGCCCTGCCCGTCTCTCATGGCAGGGTGGAACCGCCATTTACCGAAGGCCGCCACAGCCGCCCGGTCCAGTTCGGGAAAGCCGGTCGCTTCGACCACATCGACCGCCCTGACCAGACCATTCGGCCCCACATGAGCGATCAACACCACGCGTCCATGTTCGCCTCTAACAGCCGCCTCGACCGGATAGATCGGCGGCCGGTTACGAAACTTCGTGTCGAGCGTAGCGGGAATCACCCCGCCGCCGAGGACAAGCGCATCGTATTCGCTTTCGGCCTCTCGGAAATTGAACGTGGGGGCGATCTGCGTGGCTGGCTGGGGTGGTGGCTGCGGCGGTTCGGCTTGGGCGGGTGTGTCCGGACGGCTTGCGGTGGACTGGGCCTGATCGACCGGAGGAGGCACCGCTTCCTCCTGCGTCTGCTCGATCGGAGGCACCACCGGGGGCTTCGACGGTTGCTCGGTTTTTGGTTTGGCCGGATCGGGTTTAGCTGTGGTTGGTAGTGGCGAAACGGGTATTGGCGGCTGATCCGGTTGCGGTTCGCCGGTAGCCCCGGGTTCCGCCCCTTTGTGCTCCTCCATCACGAGCTCGATCGTGCCTTGCTCCGGCCGCCGATCCTCTTGCGGGAGCATGCGAGGCAGCACAACGATCAGCAGCGCTGCGACAATGTGAACGCCGATCGACAAACCGGCCGCGATCAGCAGGATCCGCCGTCCGCGCGCCATCGTCCGAACGTTCCGCCGCGTGGAGTGGCCTGGTTCCGGCGGTAAAATCGTCAGTGGCTTCATCGTACGTTAAAGTTGCGTCGCACCATTTAGCGGCGCGACACGCGTTTTGATACCTCCAACTGGCAACCGTGCCAGCCGAACCGCGCCGAATCCGCCCGGCTTGCCACGCCGCCTGGAAAAGTCACGCAGGCGCACACCAGCGTTAACAATATCGGGGGATGCGTGGTATACGTGCAGGTGTGGACCATCAGCGGTTCCTGTTGGGGCAACCGGAGGCCAGGACGCCAAAAGCCTTCTTCCGCCATCACGGCGTCATCATGGCGTCCGCTGTGCCAAAACGACAACGCGGCCGGACAACACACTAATTGTTGCGTCAAACCAGCAGCGTACCCACAATGGGTAGAATTGAGGCGGTCCGACGATTCGGTACCGCAAGGCTGACACCGAAGGGACTGCACGACCATGGATGGGATAACCCGAGCGCCTGACGAACATCCGATACGCTTCGACCTGCTCACGGAAAATCCCGTTTATAAGCCCTTCCGCTATCCCTGGGCCTACGAAGCCTGGCTGACGCAACAGCGCGTGCATTGGCTGCCGGAGGAAGTGCCGCTCGCCGACGACGTCAAGGACTGGCATCGCAACCTGACGGATGCGGAGCGCAACCTGCTGACGCAGATTTTCCGGTTTTTCACCCAGGCGGACGTCGAGGTGAACAACTGTTACATGAAACAATACAGCCAGGTGTTTAAACCCACCGAGGTGCTCATGATGCTGTCGGCGTTCTCCAACATCGAGACGGTGCATATCGCCGCTTACAGCCACCTGCTCGACACCATCGGGATGCCGGAGATCGAGTACACCGCCTTCCTCAAATACAAAGAGATGAAGGACAAATACGATTATATGCACGGGTTCTCGGTCGAGAACCGGTTTGAGATCGCGAAAACCCTGGCCGCGTTCGGCGCCTTCACCGAGGGCCTGCAGTTGTTCGCGTCCTTCGCGATCCTGCTGAATTTCCCCCGCTTTGGTAAAATGAAGGGCATGGGCCAGATCGTCACCTGGTCGGTGCGCGACGAAAGCCTGCACTGTCAGTCAATTATCAAATTATTCCGCACCTTTATTCAGGAGAACCCGGACCTCTGGACCGAGGACCTCCGGCGGGAACTCTACCTCAGTTGCGCGACGATCGTCTCGCACGAGGACGCGTTCATCGACCTGGCGTTCGAGCAAGGCGCGGTCGAGGGTCTGACGCCGCAAGAGGTCAAGCAATACATTCGCTTTATCGCGGATCGCCGCCTGATCGAACTCGGCCTTAACGAAATCTTCCACGTCGAAAAGAACCCGTTGCCGTGGCTGGACGAGATGTTGAATGCGGTGGAGCACGCGAATTTCTTCGAAAATCGTGCGACCGAATACAGTAAGGCGTCCACGGCTGGTACTTGGGAGGATGCGTTTGGGGATTCGCCTGCAACCGCCGGTTCGTCTCAGGTGCTAGCCGTCTCCGGCTGACACGAGTCCTCCCAATCGGCCGGAGGCTCGGTTCAATGAGCGAGACCCGGTCGAATTGGTGCGACTTCGTATCTACAGTGAAACCGCGACTACAGCGTTAATATCCAGTCGTGGAAAGACGCATTGCATCGGTAAATGCGGTTTTCATTTCAGTGTATGAATACTGTCCCCGGACATTGACGTTATGGCCGGCTGACGACCGTGCCGTTCGATAAGATTTCTTTGGTTGTATTCGGAACATCCATTTCCCCTTGCCTGTACGACTCGTCCGGCGAATCGCCGGATGGCACGAATCCGGGCCGCCCGGGCTCGGAACCCAGGTTTCTCATGGGCCGAAATGTCGCAACACATGGCTTTTGTATCACCGGCGTTCGTTATTTTTGGCTCTTGCGCATTTTTGACGCTATAAACGCCAGAGTTAACGTTTTTTTCACGGCCGCCATAAATTAATATGCATCATGCAACTGACGTTCTGCGCCATCAGGCATTGATCAGAACCAAGACTTAGAACGAGGCGGGTGCGTTTTCGCATCAGTTGGAGGCTTAGATGGTGGCTACCAGCATGTTTGGGACGGCAATGATTCAGACCGACGAGGATACCGTCCGGGAAACCGGTGGAGGCGCGGCGCCTCGCTACAGCAGGCGCTTGTCGGACAAGATCCTGATCCCCTTTCACCATGCCTGCGATCAGGCGGATTTCGAAGTCGCGGAGCAGCTTCTCCACATATTGGAGATGATGCTGACCCGACGGCCGCTGACACCGGACGGGACGCGCCGGCGGAACATGGAAAGTCTGATCGCCGCGCATGAGCGGCTTTGGCACCTGCGCCACCCGGACACGGATGACATGTGAGTTCGGCCGAGCCGAAAACGACGCTGCTGTGATGGTCATGGTTTGTGCGGGCCATCTCGCGTCCGCATTGTCGCATCATTCGGGTAGCCGGCGCCGCGGTTAATCGTGGCTGGCTCACCGTTAATCCGAATACGGCCCGAACCATTCAACGTACGGATGGCGCGATATCCAGCGGTAGCGCGGCCCCCTCGCGCAGCACCGCCTGCGCGGCGGCGGTAAACGAACCGTCCGACTCGTGCAAAACCAATCCTGGCCATAGCCGCATGGGGCCGCGGGCGCCTTTGACGCCCCTCAGCAGCACCAGTTTCGCCGGCCTCCCGGCTTTCGGCCACAGCGGGAACAGCACCGTGCAAGGGCATTGGCAATCCAACATCGCGGACACGCAGAGCGGAACGATACCGGCCGGCACAATCAGCGTCAGGCTGCCGCGATGCCGTAATCCGCGGCTCAGCGCGTCGATCCACGCCCGCACCAGCAGCTCCGACCCGCGCTTGGCAGTGTCGCGTTCAGCCGAAGGCGAGGTCGATCCATTTTGAGTGTGGTAGGGCGGATTGGCCATGGCGTGGTCGAACAAACACGGCAGAACGGCGATTTCGATTGGCGCCGCGAGGATGTCGAGGCCGGTCAATCCATTATCGCGGACGTTGGTTCGAGCGAGTTCAGCCATCGCCGGGTCGATTTCCACGCCGGTGCCGGTCACGCCCGCAACCCTGGCGCTCAGGCACAGCAGCGCGGCGCCGGCACCGGTGCCGGCCTCCAGAACGCTTTCGCCCGGCCGAGCCGGAATCGAGGCTGCCAGCAGAACAGGCTCCAGACCACTGCGAAACCCGCTGGCGGGCTGACGATAAACGACTCGGCCACCCAGCAGATGCCCGTCCGTCGTCACCATTCGCCCGCGTCGCGCAGGATCATGCAGGCGCGTGCGAAGTCATCGGTCCCGACGACCAGCCGGCGGGGAATCGCCCCGGCGCTGCCTTCGAGAATGCTGGTATGGGCATCGAGAAGCACGGCTTCGATTCCGGCATCCGCCAACAGGGCGGTCAAAAATGACAGCCTGACCGGATTATTCGAGGTGACGACAACGCGCATGGCCAGAACGTGACCCCGATACCGCGCGGTTGCAACCGCTTAAGTGCGGCCGCATCACGCGGACGCGTTGAATAGGCTGGACTATCCCCGGGAATCGTCCATTTATGCGTTGCGTGACCAATGATCCGGGCTACCCAACCGGCGCGACGGCATCTTCCGATGCCAGGATCGCCGCTTGACCCCATTTGGTGGCCACCGATATGAAGACCACCCCACAGGAAAGTCGGGAGAACCAGTTGGGCGGCCTCGCCAGACCCCTTGAAGCAGGCATGCCACCCGTGTTCGGTTTAACCGAACGGCGGATCGAGGATGCATTGTCGGCCCTGGTCACTCTCGTCGAGGCGGACCTGGAAGCCTGTAATCGCGTCATCGTCGCCAAGATGGATAGCCCGGTCTCGCTGATTCCGCAGCTTGCGGCACATCTCGTCGCGGCTGGCGGCAAACGGTTGAGGCCCCTGCTCACACTCGCCGCGTCCCGTTTATGCGGCTATCCCGGTTCGAACGGCGGTGCGCGGCATGTCGAACTCGCGGCCTGCGTGGAGTTCATTCACACCGCCACGCTGCTGCACGACGACGTGGTGGATGAAAGCCAGCTTCGCCGGGGTTTGGCCTCGGCCAATGCGATCTTCGGCAACAAGGCGTCAGTTCTGGTCGGCGATTTCCTGTTTGCCCGAGCCTTTCAGTTGATGGTGGATGACGGATCGCTGCGAGTGCTGGCGATCCTGTCGAAAGCCGCCGCGACCATCGCTGAGGGCGAGGTTTTGCAACTCGTCACGCAGAATGACCTGTCCACCAGCGAGGCGCGCTATCTGGAGGTGATTCAGGGCAAGACCGCGGCGCTGTTCGCTGCCGCCTGCCAGATCGGTGCCGTCGTCTCCAACCGCCCCGACTCCGAGGAAATCGCTCTCGCCGACTACGGCATGAACCTTGGTATCGCGTTTCAGCTTGTCGATGATGCGCTGGATTACGTCGCGGACCAGGCCGTTTTGGGCAAAACGATCGGGGACGATTTTCGCGAGGGCAAGATCACCTTGCCGGTGCTGGTGGCGTTCTCCGCCGGCGACGAAACCGAACAGACGTTTTGGCGCCGGACCGTCGAGACGCTGGAACAGACCGACTCCGACCTGGATCACGCGATGCGGCTGATCGCGCGGCACGGCGCGATCCGGGTGACGCTGGATCGCGCCCAGCGCTTCGTGCAAGAGGCGAAAGTGGCGCTTCTGGCGTTCCCGGACAGCCCGATCCGTCGCGCTCTGGCCGATGTGGCGGATTACACGGTCCTGCGCCTGCGGTAGTGACCGCGGTCGCGGGCTCGACGCGGCTTTGCCACGTCCAGGCGTCTCGTGAAATCGAGCGGGTCCGCACGTCCAATCCGATTCGAGCAATGCGTACCGAAACCGGCTTGGCCGGATTCCATCTTTTTTCCTCGACGCGATTGAGATTTCAGGTCCTGAACTTGGTGCGCAAACTAGTAGCACTGGCAGCTCGGGCCGGTCCTCGCCGCGCAAGCGCGACATCCGCGTAACACTTGCAATTTCAAATGCGATCGGGCCGTTCTTAAGGCAGGCTGTCATGGCACGGGACTGACAGTTGTGGCACTGTAACGCAGACAGAGACGCGGTCGCAAAAACAGTGGCAAAACGAGACAAGCATCGAGGCAAAGCCACCGCGCGGAACAGTGGCAAACCATCCCATCGTTCCACCAGCGGTAAGGCTGAACATCGTCCGTCCGCCAAGGGTGGCGAACATCGCCCGTCAACGTCCCCCGCTCACCACCTGCCGGACACGGCGATCGTGCTGATCACCGGCACCGACCGGGATGGTGACGCCCTCGCCCGCCCGGTGGCGTGGGAGCGCAGCGCCGGACAGCCACCGATGATCCTGATGCATCCGGAAAAACAGGGCACGCCCGCCCTCGCGCCGGGGGAACGCGTCCTCGTGCGCCTGAAGCCGACCGGGCCGGGCCGTTACGAAGCCAGGACGCTGCGGCGGGTTAGCGAAACTCCGGGACGCATACTGGGTATCTTCAAACGCGGGCGGACTGAAAATCGCATTGTCCCCACCGATCGCCGTTCGAAAGCGGAGTGGATTGTTCCCGCCGGTCAGGACGCCGGCGCGGAACCGGACGAAATCGTGCTCGCCGAACCGGTCGCGCAGACCTTCCATCTCGGCCTGAAGCCCGCCAGAATCCTGGAACGCCTCGGCAAACTCGGCGACGCCCGTTCGATCAGCCTGATCGCCATCCATACCCACGACATCCCGCAGACTTTTTCAGAGGCAGCTCTGGAGGAGGCGAAGAAAGCCCGAGGCGTCCGGCTCGGCAGCCGCGAAGACCTGCGCGGCATTCCGTTGATCACCATCGACGGTGCCGACGCACGCGATTTCGACGACGCCGTATTCGCCGAACCCGATCCGGACAACGCCGCCGGTTTCCGTCTGATCGTCGCAATCGCCGATGTCGCCCATTACGTCAAACCCGGTTCGGCGCTGGACCATGCCGCCAGCACCCGCGGCAACAGCGTCTATTTCCCCGACCGGGTCGTGCCGATGCTGCCGGAAGCCTTGTCCAACGGCTGGTGCAGCCTGCGCCCGAACGAAGACCGCGGATGCTTGTTCGTTGACATGCGGATCGACCGGAACGGCCACAAGACCGGTCACCGGTTCGGCCGCGGCCTGATGCGCAGCGCGGCCCGCATGACCTATGAGGACGTCCAGGCCGCGGCGGATGCCGGCGACGAAAAACTGGCGCACCTATACGCGGCCTTCCGGACATTGCTGTCGGCAAGGGTGGAGCGTGGCACGCTGGATTTGGATTTGCCTGAACGCAAGGTCGTGCTGGACGACGAGGGCCACGTGGTCAGCGTGTCACCACGCCCGCGGCTGGACAGTCATCGGTTGATCGAGGAATTCATGGTCCTCGCCAACGTGGCGGCGGCTGAAGAATTGGAACGTCTGCAACAACCGTGCATGTATCGGGTCCACGCACCGCCCTCGGACGAAAAACTTGAGGCGTTACGGGGGTTTCTTTCGAGCCTCGGAATATCGCTGCCGCCGGGCAATCAGGTGCATCCGCGCGATTTCGACCGGGTGTTGCAGCGGTTCGCCGGCACACCGGAATCGCAGATGATCAGCGAGGTGATGTTGCGCAGCCAATCGCAAGCGGCCTACAGCCCGGACAACATTGGTCATTTTGGCCTCGCACTGCCCCATTACGCGCATTTCACCAGCCCGATCCGCCGCTATGCCGATCTGCTGGTGCATCGCGCTCTGATCAAGGGCCTCAAGCTTGGGCGCGACGGGATTTCCGATGAACAGATCAGCGAATTTGTTGAAATCGGTGACCATATCACCGAAACTGAGCGGCGCGCGCAGACCGCCGAACGCGAGGCGATCGACCGCTATCTGACCGCGTTCATGTCCGCCCGGATTGGCGGGCATTTCGCGGCACGCATATCAGGTGTGACTCGTTTCGGGCTGTTCGTCACTGTTACTGAGACGGGGGCCAGCGGTATTGTGCCGTTTGGTTCACTACCAGACGATTACTGGCAATTCGATGAACGGGAGCAGACTCTGACCGGCCGCCGCACGCAGAAAGTCTATCGATTGGCGCAGGAGGTCGATGTGCTGCTGTCGGAAGCCAATCCGGTGACCGGTGGCATGGTATTCCATGTTCTGGAAAGCCGTGTGGAACGCAAGCGCGATACCCCTGCGCAAGCCGGCGCACCAGGGAAACGGTCCCGTCGCCGGTGATTCGAATCAGCGTCCTACTGGTGCTGTTCGTCTTTGCCAGGGCGCAGGCACAGAGCCTGACCGCCAGCGGTTTTGATCAGGATCGGCTGGTCACGGTCTATAGCGAGGCGCTGTTTTTCATCGCACCCCGGATTCTCGATCCGGTTCCGGTACCGCAATTGACCGTTTGGGGATTGCAGGGTCTGACTGCCCTGGACCCGGCTCTCCGGATCGCCACCAAGGACACCAGGCTGCAATTGTTCCGGCAGAATCAGGTGGTTCTGGACGTGGCCGCTCCGAAAGACGAGGCGCCCGCGGCGTGGGCCAGAACGGCCGCGGTTTTAACGGCCGCCAGCTTTCCGGTTTCGGCACCGGTCAGGCGTGCCGGCGCGCAGGGGGTAATTCAGGGCTTTTTCGATGAAATGTTCAATCGCCTAGACCCCTATTCCCGCTATGTGGCGCCGTTCGAGGCCGGTGAAGACCGGGCCAGGCGCGCCGGGCGGGCGGGTCTGGGACTGACCATCGGGCAGCGCGGCGGTTTGATCGAGGTAAGATCGGTGATCCGTGACAGCCCGGCCGCCATCGCCGGCATCCAGCCGGGCGACATCCTGGCGGCCATCGACGAGCAGCGAACCCGGGACCAGGACCCGAGTACGATCGGCGCGCTGTTGTCGGGGCCGGAAGGATCGGCCGTCACCGTGTCCTGGCGCAGCCGTGACGGGCGCACCCGGGATGCCCAGCTTGTGCGCGTGATGGTGCCGCCGGAAACCGTGTTTGCGCAGCGGACCGCCGATGTTCTGGTGTTGCGGATTACCAGTTTCAGCGGCAGCACGGCGTCGCATATCGCATTGTCCGTTCAGGATGCGCTGGCCGAACCCCACCCGGTTTCGGGCATCGTGCTGGATCTGCGCGACAACCGTGGCGGCCTGCTGCGCCAGGCGGTAACGGCGGCGGATTCTTTCCTGCCGGAGGGACTGGTCGCGACGACGGTTGGCCGCGATCCGGACTCGATGAATGTGTGGCGCTCCACCGAAGGCGAGTTGGCGGAGAACGTGCCGCTCATCATCCTGGTGGATGGACGCACGGCGAGTGCGTCGGAGATCCTGGCTGCCGCCTTGGCCGATCGCGGACGCGCGGTCGTGGTTGGTAGCGCGACGGTGGGCAAAGGCATGGTCCAGACGATCGATCCGCTGCCCGACGGTGGGGAGTTGTTCGTAACCTGGAGCCAAACCCTGGCGCCATTGGGATGGCCGATCCAGGGGTTGGGCGTGCTGCCGCAGGTGTGCACCAGCCTTGGTCAGGACGCGCTGAACCGGCAACTGGCGTCGCTGTCCACCGGCTTCCAACCGATGGCCGACGCGGTCAAGCGGTCCCGTGCCGCCAGGATTCCCGTCAGGGCGTCGGAGGTGCTGGAGATCCGCGCCCCCTGCCCGGCCGCCGAAGGACGCAACGCCGACCTGGACGCCGCCAGGACGTTGATATCGAACCCGGCCGCTTATGCCGCCGCACTTCTGGCCCCGATTGGCGCCCAGTTAAGCGGCAGTACCCCGTAGCCGGGCGGCGGACGCCTTCAGTAACGGCCCGTGGCCCGACCAATGCCTGCCTTTTCTCAATCGATCGAGCCCGGGTTTATCGAACCGGCGATGAGAAGATGTGGCTGCTTGCCTGCCCCATACGCAGGGGAAGTGGCGCAACGCGTGCCGCCGACGATCGGACCAGATGCTCCGACAGACGCCGGACAGTGAAGGCGGCGCCGTAAACGGATCGCATAACCGGGCCGAAGCTCATGGCTGCCATCGGGCCGATAAAGTACAAACCCCTGGATGAGGACTCGAAATCCCGAGACAGGACTGGCGCTGAATCGACCGTCCGAAGCTGTTCCATCAGCGCCGGGTCGATAAAATCAAGCCGAGCGACATCGGCTCGGTAACCAGTTGCGGCCACGATGTGGTCCGGCCACATGTACGTAACGGTGCCGTCGGGCGATACGAGTTGCAATTGCACGCGATTGTCCCGGACTTCAGCGCGAAGCGGCGTATGTTGACTGATAATCGGAATATCATCGATCACGTCACGCATGAACCATGCGAGTGCGGCGCCCGGACGGGACGCGACGATGTTTCTTCGGGTGCGTTCCGGAAGCATGTGGAACAGGTGCGGCGCGACCGCACAGAATTTGGACGTCCAGCCGGAGCCTGGATTGCGGAAATTGGGCAGCCTCGCGGGACGGCCGGGCGGGTCTTGGAAGGCGATCTCGCTTTGGCGCATGACGATGCTGACGTTGGAACCGCCCCCAAGCAGCGCCGCGGCGAGATCGATCGCCGATGCGCCGGACCCGACGACAACAACTTCCCGCCCAAGGAGCGCGTCCACCGGCCCGTAATCAGCACTATGCGAGACATACCGCCCGGGCAGTTCCCGGAGGAAGGGAGGAACATTGCGGAAACGATGCATGCCCACAGCGACCACGACTTTCGCCGCCCGGACGATTTCGCCATCTAACAGCGTCAGACGGTAACCGTCGCCCTCACGGCTGATCGCCATGACGTCACGCTGTTCAAGCCCGGGGACAAAACGGTCCTGGAAGGCGTGTCCGTAGGCGACGAAGGTCTCTGACGCGATGGGCGCCGCAACTTTGAACGGCAGCCCTCTTTCTTCATGGAAACGGCGGAGTGGAAAGCTCGCCGCCGGGTCGGATAGGCTGGAGGATGCACCATCAGACTGTAGCGACATGCCCGGCGGCATATGGGCTGTCCAGGACCGCATGGGATGTCCGAATATGCGAAATCGTACCCGCCTGGTGCGCAAATGGGCCGCGAGCGACAATCCGTAAGGTCCCGCCCCGACGATCGCAACGTCAAGTGTCACAGGAGTCTCCTCAAATCATCGGCCGAAGGTGACCTGCCCTAAATTCGCTGTAAATTCCATTTTGAGTGAAGAACATCACATTGGTACGATGACGTGGCAATGCGTGTGAAAGATAACGGATGCGTGTCCTTGCGCTCGCCTCGGAGTAAAGCGCGTCTTCATAGATACGCGCAAAAAAGCCGAACCGACCGTTCTCTGTTTGGTTTCCATCCATGGGCAAGACGCTCACATGACCTTACCCAAGCGGCGCATCCTGTCCCGATCCGTCCCGGCACGGTTCTGATAAGCCTGCCAAGACGAAATGGGATTGCTTCCGTATCAGCCCTTGCCCTACGTGCGACCGCGAAAAAACGCCCGAATTTCCGCCGCCAGCGCGTCCGGCTGCTCCATCGCGGCAAAGTGGCCACCGCGCGGCATCACCGTCCAGCGCTGAATATTGGTGTACATGCGCTGCGCGACCGACCGTGGCGGACGGATGATTTCCTTGGGAAACGCACAGTATCCGGTCGGGACATCAACGGTGCCGCCGGACGGGATCGGCCATTGGCCGTGCATCCGGGCGTAGTACGGCCAGAACGAGGATCCGATCGCGCCGGTAAACCAATACAGCGAAATATTCGCCAGCAGGTGGTCACGATTGATCACGCTGTCCGGATCACCATCGCAGTCGGTCCATGTGCGGAATTTCTCCGCGATCCAGGCGGCGAGTCCGGCGGGGGAATCGGTCAGTCCGTACGCCAGGGTTTGCGGCTTGGTGCCCTGAATCCACTGGTAACCGGTCTCCTCCTTCAGCCAGTCCGCCAGTTCCGTGAAGTAGAGCCGCTCTTCCTCGGTCGGGTTTGCCGGCGGCGGCCGGTCACGCTGTATGGTCAGCAGGTTAATGTGGATGCCGATCAGATTCTCGGCGTGCGAATGACCCAGGCGCGATGCCGTGAAAGCGCCGTAATCGCCGCCCTGCGCGGCATAACGCTGGTAACCGAGGACATCGGTCATCAGCGAGGCGAAGCAGGCGGCGATGTCCTCGATACTAAACCGTTTCTGACCCGGCTTGAAGGACAGGCCGTAACCGGGCAGCGAAGGCGCGATGACGGTGAAGGCGTCGGCCGGATCGCCGCCAAAACGCGCCGGATCGGTCAGGCGGGGAATGATATCGAGAAACTCAAACACCGAACCCGGCCATCCGTGCATCAGCAGCAGTGGAGTCGGCGACGGTCCTTTGCCGGGAACGTGCAGATAGTGCAGATCGACATCAGGCATTTGCACCATGAATTGCGGAAATGCGTTCAAGGCCGCTTCTTGCGTCCGCCAGTCGAACTGGTCTTTCCAATACGGAACCAGGGACTTCATGTACGCGAGGTCGGTGCCGAATGCCCACGGTGCGTCGGGAGCCTGATCGGGAAAACGTGTCAGTGCCAGCCGCGTGCGGAGGTCGGCGATGGCCCCATCCGCAATCGAGAGGGTGAACGGGGTCGGGACCATGCCGTGCGTCCTTTCGCTAAACCAATTTCGTGCTTTGCCAGGTGACCATCTGCCACTGACCGCCCTTATTGGCATAGACATCGACGAAACGGACTCTGAACGCATTCGGATTGCCGCCGGCATTGACGCTGATCGCTGCGACTCCGGTCAGCACGACGGTATCGCCCAAATCTTGCGCGACCACCTCTGACGGAACCACGGACGTATAGACGGTGGCACCGGACTCCATCGCACCGATCAGGCTTTTTTTGGTGTCGAGCCGAGCGGAGGAATGGCAGTAGATCAGGTCGTCAGAGATGATCCTGTCGAGGGTTGCGATATCTTTCTCGGCCATCGCGGTCATGCGCTGACGGTCAAGTTCGATGATTTTCGCGGCGTTTCCGGCCATGCGATGTTTCCTTCCCGGGTTATTGTCAACGCTCGGGAGTGTAGCCGACCCAACCGCGCGCTGTCGAACCGCGCGCTTCCCGGCGATAGCCCCGCTCGGTCAACGTCGCCGAGCGGGGCCAGCCCTTGTAGATTAGCCGCCGCCGCCCTCCAGGCCGCCATCCAGCCGCGGTATGGCGAGGTTCACGTCATCGCATGCGGTGCCCGAGCCATTGATCTGCGCGTTGATATACTGGCCGCCAGCCGTTCCCTTAACGACGGCTTTTCTTTCCTTGCCGCCGACCTCCTGGGCGTTCATCAGGAATGTCCGGTCTTTGTTGAGTTTTCCGTCCAGCCTCGCCATATGTTGCCCCCTGTCCCAGGCAACAAAGCCCTGGAGGGTATCGTTCGGTTCAAGCGTGATGTGCCAATCCAGGCCCGGACACCCGCCGACCACCGGATAGGAATGAAAAGCGTAAAACTGCGGCTTTTTTTGCTGAGCCGACGCCGGGCTGAGGAGCGCGGCGGCTGACAAAACGACGGCGACCGTCGTCGCGCTGAAGATCCTTGATGACATGGGTGCTTCCCTCCCTGTGAACAGCGCCTCGCTGTTCTGATTGACACACCAGGATTTTTAGAAAACAAAAATGGATGTGGCTATGCCAAAAGCCGACTATACAGTTTATTGGTGATCAAACAAATGCGATATCAATATATCGTTTTTTGATCTGTGTCGTGTCCTTTGATGACGTTCGCAAGTTTGTCGCAGCCGGCGCGGGCGGTCGCGCCACACGTAACCTGAATGGCTCTGATGGCGGAAAAACGGTTGACGCGTGCCCGTGCTTTGCCGTTGGGTCGCCGCATGCTCGATCATTTGAAAGCCAACAACCGTGCCTGGGCTGCCGCGAAGGTCGCGGCGGATGCCGGGTTCTTCAAACGCCTGGAAGGCCAGCAGGCGCCGCAATACCTGTGGATCGGCTGCGCGGACAGCCGCGTGCCGGCGAATGAGATCGTCGGCCTCGATCCGGGGGAATTGTTCGTGCATCGCAATGTCGCCAATCTGGCGCCGCCGCAGGACGCGAACTACCTGTCAGTGCTACAGTTTGCCGTCGATGTGATCAAGGTGAAGCACATCATGGTCGTGGGTCACTACGGCTGTGGCGGGATCGCCGCCGCCGTGGACGGACAGCGGCGCGGTCTGGTCGATCACTGGCTGCATCCGATCCGGGAGGTCTTCAGCGACAACCGCGCGGAACTGGAAGCCATAGCGGATTATCGGCTAAGGTTGGACCGCCTGTGCGAGTTGAACGTGTTGCGACAGGTCCGTAACGTTGCCTCCGACGTGTTCGTGCAGGACGCCTGGGCCAGGGGACAGCCAATCACCGTGCACGGTTGGGTGTATTCGCTGAGCAATGGTTTGGTGAAGGATTTGAACGTTACTGTAGACCGGCCGTAAGCGTCCCGGCGGGCATGGATGACTGCATCCTCGCCCGTCCGGTCAATCCTACGCCGCCTTCGCTTGCCGCACGATCTGATGCAGCGCCCGCAGCGTGTCGCGGGCGAACTTCAGGCGCGTGGCAACGTCCATATCCCGTGAAATCGCCAGCTTGTGGTCCGGCCGCAGCCGTACCATGCCCCCCTTGCTGGAGAGCCACTGTACCAGACCGGCAGGGTTGGAGAACACGTTGCCGCGGAACGACAGCACCATTCCCTTCGGCCCGGCCTCCAGTTTTTCCACCCCGGCTTCCCGGCATGCGCGTTTCAGCGACATGACGCCCAGCAGGTTGTCCACCTCCTCGGGTAGTTTGCCGAAACGATCGACCAATTCGGCGCCCATCGCGTCGGTTTCCTGATCCGACGCCAGACTGCCGATCCGGCGGTACAGCCCCAAACGTACTGGCAGATCTCGAACATAAGCCTCCGGGATCAACACCGGCAAACCGAGCGAAATATTCGGCGTCCAGTCGCGCGCCTGGCCGACCCGGGCGCCCTCGCCCGCCCTGATATCCGCGACGGCGTCTTCCAGCATCTGTTGGTACAGCTCGATCCCGACCTCGCGGATATGGCCCGTCTGTTCGTCGCCCAGCAAATTACCGGCACCGCGGATATCCAGATCGTGCGAAGCCAGCGTGAACCCTGCACCCAGCGCGTCCAGGGTCTGCATCACCGTCAATCGTTTTTCTGCCGCCACGGACAGGCGATGGTTCGGCGGCCATGTCAGATAGGCGTAGCCACGCTGCTTGCCGCGGCCCACGCGCCCGCGCAACTGGTAGAGCTGCCCGAGACCGAACATGTCGGCGCGATAGATGACCAGCGTGTTGACGGCCGGCATGTCCAGCCCGCTTTCCACGATATTGGTGGACAGCAGGATATCGTATTTGCCATCGCCGAACTCGGTCATGACCCGTTCCAGTTCGGTCGGCGCCAACCTTCCATGCGCCTGAACCGTCCGGGCTTCCGGAACGATCTCCTTCAGCCGGTCCGCCATGCGTTGCAGATCCTCGATCCGCGGCACGACGCAGAACACCTGTCCGCCACGGAAACGTTCGCGTTGCAGCGCCTCGCGGATCACCACCGAATCGAACGGCATGATGAACGTTCGCACCGCCAGACGATCGACCGGCGGGGTCGCGATCACCGACATCTCCCGCACGCCTGTCAGCGCAAGCTGCAACGTCCGTGGAATCGGGGTCGCCGTCAGTGTCAGCACATGCACGTCGGCCTTCATCGCCTTCAGCCGTTCTTTGTGCGAAACGCCGAAATGCTGCTCCTCATCGACGATCAGCAGCCCCAGATCAGAGAACTCGATCGACTTCGCCAGCAACGCGTGCGTGCCGACCACGATCCCGATATCCCCGGACGCAACGCCCTTGCGGACCTCCGTCGCTTCCTTGGCGGTAACCATGCGCGAAAGCTGCGCCACCTTGATCGGCATGCCGGCGAAACGAGCCGTAAACGTCCGGTAATGCTGCCGAGCCAACAATGTCGTCGGCACCACCACGGCCACTTGCGATCCGGACATCGCGGCAACGAATGCCGCGCGCAGTGCGACCTCGGTCTTGCCGAACCCGACATCGCCGCAGATCAGCCGGTCCATTGGTTTGCCGGCGGCCAGATCCTCCAGCACATCGGCGATCGCCCTGGCCTGATCCTCGGTTTCCGCGAACGGGAAGCGGGCACAGAATTCGTCCCAGGTACCTTCCGGCGGCGCCATGGTTTCGGCATCGCGCATTTTCCGCAGTGCCGCGATGCGGATCAGTTCACCCGCCATATCGCGGATGCGCTGTTTCATCTTGGCCTTGCGGTTCTGCCAACCGACGCCGCCCAGCTTGTCCAGCGTGGCGCCCTGATGTTCGGAGCCGTAGCGGGACAGAACCTCGATGTTCTCGACCGGCAGAAACAACTTCTCGTCGCCGTCGTAGATCAGCCGCAAACAGTCATGCGGCGCTTCCGTCACATGCAGCGTCGCCAGGCCATCGTAGCGGCCGATGCCGTATTCCTGGTGCACCACCAGATCGCCCTCGGCGATTTCAGTCGCTTCGGCGATGAACTGGTCGGCGCGGCGGCGACGCCTTGGCGGCCTTGAAATGCGCTCGCCCAGTAAATCCTGTTCGCCGATCAGGGCCATCCGATGGGCGACGAAGCCGCGCTCGATACCCAGAACGATCAGCGATACCGATCCCGCCGGCTTACGCTGAATGGCGGCCAAATCGGCTTCCTGCGCCGCGTCCTTGAAGCCGTGCTCGCGCAGCAGGTTGGTCAGGCGCTCGCGAGAACCCCGGGTCCAGGCGGCGACGACGATCCGGCGTCCCTCCGACCGCCAGCGTTCGGCCTGGCCGCGCAACTGATCGAACACCGTCGTGCCGGGGCCGCCGCCGGATTGGGCGAACACCGGACCCGGCCGGCCGCCGCCATCAACGCCGCTTGCGCCATCCGGCATGCCGAATGGCGTGAACGCCAGCCTCGGGCCGTATTCCAGCATCTCGTCCCAGCCGTCACGGTCCAGATACAGCATCGCCGGCGGGATCGGACGGTACGGCACTTCGCCATCGCGCGGCACGGCTTTGCGGGCTTGCGCGTGGTCGGCGATCATTTCCAGGCGGGCTTCCAACACCTCCTCGGACTGGTGATCGAAGCTGACGGCGGCATCGGGCAGGTAGTCGAGGAAATTTTCCATCGTCGGATGGAACAGCGGCACCCAGTGCTCCATCCCGGGATGGCGGCGTCCATCGGAGATCGACAGGTAGATCGGGTCTTTGGCGGCATCCTGGCCGAACAGGTCGCGCCAACCGGTGCGGAAACGGGCGATCGACTCCTTGCCCAGAGGAACCTCGGACACCGGCCGCAGTGATAATTTGGTTCTCTTTCCGGCACTGCGCTGCGAACTCGGGTCAAACGCGCGGATCGACTCGATGGTGTCGCCGAACAGGTCCAGCCGGACGGGTTCGGATTCGCCGGATGGAAAAATATCGATGATGCCGCCGCGTATCGCGTATTCGCCTGGCTCCATCACCGTGCCGGCTCGGCCATAGCCGTTGGCTTCCAGGAATTCGGCGAGTTTTTCCGGTTTCACATCGCCGCCGACCGTCAGGGTCATGTTGGCGCCGGTGAATGCCGACCGGGGCGGGACGCGCTGAACCAGCGCGTTAACCGTGGTCAGAACGATGCGCGGACCCGTCGGTTTGTCCAGCAACCGAGCCAGGGTAGCGATGCGTTCGGACACCAGCGCGGCGGCGGGTGACACGCGGTCGTATGGCAGGCAGTCCCACGCGGGGAAACGGAGGATCTCGGCTTCCGGCATGACGAAGGCCAGCGCCTCCGCCAATCGGGCCATGCGGGCGTCATCACGGGTGACGTGGAGGATGCTGCCTGTGTGTTCGCGGCGGCGCTGCGCCAGCAGGAACGCATCCCAGCCTTCCGGCGCGCCCCAGACTTTGATCGCGTCGCTCATCGCTGCTGAAAGTCCCGCAGGCGCAGCAGCATCGGCGTTTCGTCCTCGGGGGGAATCGGCTGGCGGCCGGTCAGCCATTCAGCGAGGTCGGTGTCCTGCATGTCCATCACCGCCTCTAACGCATCGAGGTCCGCTTCGGTTAGACTGGTAAGATGAGCCCGCACGAATCCGCCGATCATCAGGTCGTTCTCGAACGTCCCGCGATGCGTGGCACGAAACAAAAGCCGCTTGCGCCTTACGGCGGAGGGGTCGTGCGGCAGCGCGCCCGGCGCTATGGGATCTGGTTCAGTCATTTGTCGGCTGTCATATAGCGGTGACCATCAGAACTGTCAGCCCGTGAACGCCGAAACGCTTGCCCCCCTTTTCGCGCCCCTGACCAGTCTGCGCGGCATAGGCCCGGCGGCGGCCGGGTTGATTGCGCGGGCGGCCGGTGGCGACCGGGTGATCGACCTGCTGTTCCACATGCCCGAGTCGTACCTCGACCGTAGCGCCAGACCGACGATTCGCGATGCGAAACCGGGCACGGTGGCGACCTTGGCGGTGGAGGTGGTGCGTCACGAACGGCCGGCAACTTCGCGCCAACCCTGGCGGATCATCGTCAAGGACGACACCGGGACGGCCGAACTGGTGTTCTTCAAGTTCACCCGCGAAGCCCAGATGCCGGCCGGCGCCAAACTGCTGGTGTCTGGCAAGCTCGATTCGTTCAACGGCCGGCTGACCATCGCGCATCCCGAGCATCTGGTGCCGATCGATCAGGCCGATCGCATACCGGTCATTGAACCCGTTTGGCCGCTGACCGCCGGTCTGTGGCCGCGACAAATCGCCACCGGGCTGGCCCAAGGTCTCGATCTGCTGCCCGATTTTCCGGAATGGCACGACCCGGCGCTGCTGAAACGCGAGAAGTGGCCGCCGTTCAAGGATGCCATGCGTGCCGTCCAGTCCCCGGCCACCGGCGAGCCCGAACGGCAAAACCGGGCGCGGTTGGCTTACGACGAACTGTTCGCCGGACAGGTGGCGACGGCGCTGATTCGCGGCCGCGTCCGCGCCCGGTCCGGCAAACCGCTGATGGGCGACTCGCATTTGCGCGACATCGCGATGGAGCGATTCGGATTCGCGCCGACGGGCTCGCAGGTAAAGGCACTGGCGGAGATCGACGCCGACCTCGCGTCCCCCCGCCGAATGCTGCGGCTGCTGCAAGGCGATGTCGGATCAGGCAAGACCCTGGTGGCTCTGTTGGCGATGTTGCGGGCGGTGGAGGCCGGCAAGCAGGCCGCTTTGATGGCGCCGACCGAGGTGCTGGCCAAACAACATCACCGAACCCTGACCCGGCTGTGCCCGGTTCCGGTCGCCCTGCTGACCGGCTCCATTAAAGGCAAGGAACGCGCGCGTCTTCTGCGCGGCATCAAGGATGGCTCGATCCAGGTCGTCGTCGGCACCCACGCCCTGTTTCAGGATGCCGTCGAATACCGGGACCTCGCCCTGGCGGTGATCGACGAACAGCACCGGTTTGGCGTCAACCAGCGCCTGACCCTCGGCGGCAAGGGCGAATGGACCGACGTCCTGATCATGACCGCCACGCCGATCCCGCGCACGTTGTTACTGACGCAATGGGGCGAGATGGATGTCAGCCGCCTGACCGAAAAACCCGCCGGCCGGCTACCGATTCGCACGACGCTGCACTCGCTGGGCACCATGCCGACGGTGCTGGAGGGGATCGCGCGCAAACTGGACGAAGGCGCGCAGGTGTACTGGGTCTGCCCGCTGGTCAACGAAAGCGAAGCCCTGGACGTTGCCGCCGCCGAAGACCGCTACGCCCATCTTCGGGACCTGTTTGGGGACCGGGTCGGCCTGGCACACGGTCAGCAAACACCGGAAATCCGCGACGCGGCGTTGGCCGCGTTTACAGCCGGAACCATCCGCTTGTTGGTCGCGACCACAGTCGTGGAGGTCGGCGTCGATGTGCCCACCGCCTCCATCATGGTGATCGAGCATGCCGAACGCTTCGGACTGGCGCAGCTTCACCAGCTCCGTGGCCGGGTTGGGCGCGGCGACGACGCCAGCTTCTGCCTGCTGCTGCACGAGGACTGGGTGTCCGAAACCGCCCGCCGCCGGCTGACGTTACTGCGCGACACCGACGACGGCTTCCTCATCGCCGACGAGGATTTTCGCCTCCGTGGTGGCGGCGATGCGCTCGGTACCCGCCAGGCCGGCCTGCCGGGCTATAAACTGGCCGATCCGTTGGACCACGAACCGCTGCTGCACATGGCGCACCGCGATGCCGCCGTGCTGCTGTCGCGCGATCCTAAACTGGAAACCCCGCGCGGCCGGGCGGTGAGACTTTTATTAAATTTGTTCGAACGCAATGTCGCCATGCGCACGCTCGCGGCAGGATGAATGAAGCCTCTGGCCACGACTCGAACTCAACACGCATCCTCGGTATATGCATATCGTGCCCATCGCTCCTGACATCGACCCAGCCCTTGCCATACGAGAAGGTGACATCCGGCGGATTTTTCCGCCCGGAACCCTGACGGCCGGCCGTTCTTACGAGCAGCGGGGGCGCGTGCAGGATTTGGAAATCGTGGCGCGCGGCGCGGTGATTACCGCCACGACGCAGGGAACCCGGCCCGATCCGTATGTGCAAAGTCTGAAAGTCAGCCGCTCCCCCAACAACGGGATCAAGATCGCCGGCGCTTGCTCGTGTCCGGTCGGGCGCGGCTGCAAGCACCTCGCGGCAGTCCTGATCGCGGCCCAGCGGAAGGAGTTGCACGTCCCCCGGCATCAGGAGGCGCTGTTTCCGCCCGCCGCCAAGACCGCTGCCCCGGTTCCGGCCGCGCTGCCGGCCCAGATCCAAACCTGGCTGGCGGATTTCGACAAGGACGAGGAAGAGCCGACCGAGGACTACCCGGCGGCGATCCGCACCCGGGTGTTCTATGTCCTGGAGGCCGCGCCGCACTCTATCGGCGTGCCGCAACTGCGGATCGATCCGATGACGGTCACGCTGCTGAAAAGCGGATTTCCTGGCACGATCAAACGCTACAATCCGAACCAGATCCAGACGCCGGCGAAATATATCCGACCGTCCGACCGCATCATTCTGACCCGGCTGTCGCGCCGCAATGGCCACCCGGCCCCGCAGGGCGATGACGACCCGCTGGATACGCTGCGCCGTATTCTGGCCACCGGACGCGCCCGCTGGGGAACCGCGGAGGGCATCGCCATGGCCGAGGGGCCGGAACGGCAAGGCCAGATCACCTGGGCCACCCGACCGGATGCCTCGCAACAGGCGACCCTGGCGTTGGACGAGGGCCTGATCGGGGTCCGCATCCCCGCGCCCTGGTATGTCGATCCCGTTGCCGGACTCATGGGGCCGGTCGGCATGGACATCCCGGCCCGCCTGGCCGTGCGCTTGCTGAGCGCGCCGTCCATTCCGCCCGAAGCCGCGGCGGAAGTGCGGGCGCAACTGTCCAAGCGGATGCCGGCGACGAAAATGCCGGTCCCGTCGGAGCTGCAGCCGCCCGCGCAGATCCATGACAAACTGCGTCCCGTCGTGCGACTGATCAACGGCACGCTACCGAGTGACCCGAGTTACGGCCGGGGTTCCGCGACGGTGATCGGGCGCGGGCTGTACGCGGTGCCTCTGCTGCGGCTGTCCTATCAATACGGGCCGATTACCCTGCCCCGCAGCCGCAATCCGCAGCCGCGCATCACCGTGCAGGACGGCACGCTATACGAGATCGAACGCGATCGTTCGGCGGAAACCGCGGTAATCGCGGAACTGACCAGCCTGGGATTTGGGTCGGTGCACGAGGTCGTGCCGGTCTATTACCAGCATGCCCACACCGACGATTTCGCCCTGCGCGAGTATGGCCCGAACCCGACCTGGATGCAGATCGTCACCCAGGAAGTGCCGCGGTTGCGGCAGGCCGGCTGGACGATCGAGATCGATGCGGATTTCCCGGTCCAGGTGCTGTCGGCCGATACCGAGATCGAAGCCGAACTGGTGGAAGGTTCGGGCATCGACTGGCTGGAACTGCATCTGGGCGTCACCGTCGATGGCGAGCAGGTCGATCTGGTTCCGGCCCTGGTGCGGATGATCATCCGCCCGGAAACCGCCTTGCTGATCGAGGGACCGGACGACAAGCCGTTTCTGCTGCCCTTACTGGACGGCCGGACGCTGTCGCTGCCAATGTCGCGCATCCGCCCCACGTTGCAGGCGCTGTTGGAGCTTTGGGCCAGCGGCGGGATCGATGCGGACGCTGAAAAGATCGGGTTCAGCCGCCTGGATGCCGCCGACCTCGCCGGCCTGGAGGAACGCACCGGCCTGGTGTGGCGCGGTGGCGAGGCGTTGCGGGATCTCGGGCGGACATTACGTGTTTCGGGAGGGATTCCCAAGGCGGTCATTCCGTCGTCGTTTCTGGCAACGTTGCGGCCATACCAGGGACAGGGCGTCGATTGGTTGCAGTTCCTCGGTTCGGCCGGTTTAGGCGGTGTGCTGGCCGACGACATGGGGCTGGGCAAAACCGTGCAGACCCTGGCGCACCTGATGATCGAGAAAGCCGCCGGACGGCTGGACCGGCCGTCGCTGATCGTTTGCCCGACCAGCCTGATTCCGAACTGGACGGCCGAGGCCAGGCGTTTCGCGCCCGAATTGTCGGTGCTGGTCTTGCACGGATCGGCGCGAAAGGCCGGCTTCAAAGGGATTCCGACACACGATCTGGTGCTGACGACATACCCTTTGCTGACCCGCGACCACGAAGTACTACTTGAACAGGACTGGCACGCGGTCATTCTGGATGAGGCGCAGTTCATCAAGAACCCGAATGCCGAAACGACCCGCCAGGCGTTGCGGCTGAAGGCCAGGCAGCGTCTGTGTCTGTCCGGGACACCGTTACAGAACCATCTCGGAGAACTGTGGTCACTGTTCGACTTTCTTGCGCCCGGATTCCTCGGCAGCCAGAAGTCGTTCAAAAGCCGTTACCGCAATCCGATCGAGAAACAAGGCGACATCGAGCGGCAGGAATTGCTGACCCGCCGCATCCGTCCGTTCATGCTGCGGCGGACCAAAGAGGAAGTCATTACCGAACTGCCGCCCAAGACGGAAATCGTCGAGCCGGTGGAAATGGAAACCAACCAGCGGGCGATCTACGAGGCGATCCGCCTGTCCATGCATGCCAAAGTCCAGGCGGCCATCGCGCAAAAAGGTTTGGCTCGGTCTGGTATCATTATCCTGGACGCACTTTTGAAGATGCGTCAGGCGTGCTGCGATCCCCGTTTGCTGAAACTGAAGACGGTTGCCAAATCGAAGGCCGGCTCAGCAAAATTGGACCGCCTGATGGAGATGCTCAGCATCATGTTCGCCGAAGGCCGGCGCGTGCTGCTGTTCTCGCAATTCACCGAAATGCTGGCGTTGATCCAGGCGCGGCTTGAGGAAGACGGTGTGGAATATGTGAAATTGACTGGCGATACGAAAGATCGCGCGACGCCGGTCAAGAAATTCCAGGCCGGCGATGTGCCGCTGTTCCTGATCAGCCTGAAAGCCGGCGGTGTTGGTTTGAACCTGACCGCTGCCGACACAGTTATTCATTACGACCCCTGGTGGAATCCGGCGGTCGAGGATCAGGCCACCGATCGTGCCCATCGGATCGGCCAAACAAAGAAGGTGTTCGTGCACCGGTTGGTGACACTGGGAACCATCGAAGAAAAGATGGAAGTGCTGAAAGAGAAAAAGCGCGCCATCGTCGCCAGTGTGATGGATGCAGAACACGGCGGGGCGCTGACGATGACCGAGGCCGATGTGGAGGACCTGTTCGCGGCGGCCGGGTAGCAATGTGTCGGGGAGCAAAGCCGCGGCCTTGCTTGATCGTCATGGTGGGCGAAGGCCGGTTGCGCATATCGTTACCCTGGGCGAGGCGCGGTTCGCATCATCGTCATGGTGCGCGACGTCGCATTATCGTCATGGTGCGCGAAGGCGCGACGTTGCATTGCCGTCATAGTGCGCGAAGGCGCACCATCCACGTCTTTGGACACCCCTTCGAAGGTAAAATGCACAGTCCTTTACCTTTCATAAACCTTTCTCCGGTAAAACCTGCCGATGAAGGGCGGTTGGGTTTACATCATGACGAACAGACCGGACGGGACACTATATATCGGTGTCACCTCGGACATCGTCCGGCGCGCCTACGAACACCGCAACGGACTAACCGGCGGCTTCACAGCCAGATATTGCCTTCACCGGCTTGTTTGGCTCGAACGGCACGATGACATCCTGATTGCGATCACGAGAGAGAAGGCGATCAAGGGCCGGCCGCGTGACTGGAAAACCCGGTTGATTCGACACGGAAACTGGAATTGGGACGATCTTTACAAGACGCTGTTCATCTGAAGAACAATGGCCGGCTGCCAAAACCGTTAGCGGTCGCATCTTGCTTTTGCTAATCCGCGAAGGTCGGGCTAATTATAAGAACGTGGGTGGTGCGCCTTCCCGCACCATGACGGTGTTCCGCAACCGTGCCCGCGCACCTTGACGATCATCACAGACCGACCCTGAGCGCCCTGGGACGACACGGTAAGGGCCGGGCCCATCAACCGCCGACGATCCCCTACCCCGCCAAAGTCTCCACGATGCTCGCCAATGACGGCACGCTGACTGACGGCCCGACCGTCGCCAGCGTCGGCACCCCACGGAAATGCCGCGCCGCTGCGCGCCTGATATCCGCCTCGGTCACCGCATTGATCTTGGCCAACACTTCCTCCATCGGAACCACCCGATCGAACGTCTGGATCTGCCGAGCCAGTTGTTCGCAGCGGCTGCCGGTGGATTCCAGCGACATCAGCAAGCTCGCCTTCAACTGTGCCCGCGCGCGGCCCAGCTCCGGCTCGGTGATGTGCTGCTGCACCTTGCCCAGTTCCGCCAGCATCACCGGCATCAGTTCCGCCGCCTCGCTCTCACCGGTGCCGGCATAGATGCCGAACAATCCGCCATCCTTACACGGAGCGGCGAACGAGTAGATCGAATACACCAGCCCGCGCTTCTCGCGGATTTCCTGGAACAGCCGCGATGACATGCCGCCACCCAACAGCGTGGACAGCATGATGGTCGGGTAATAATCCACGTCGGCAAAGCCGACCGAGGGGAAGCCGAGCACGACATGCACCTGATCCAGGTCGCGCTCTTCGCGGAATTCTCCACCCTTGTAGAGCGCATCCTCGTGCGGCGCGGGCGGCTGGCCCGGCAGATCGCCGAAGTGCTTTTGCACCAGATCGAGAACCTCCTCGTGGCGCAGCTTGCCCGCCGCCGCGATCACGACGTTGTTATTGGTGTAGTTCCGGCCCATGTACTCCGTCAGCACGGATCGCTTCATGTTGCGGATGCCGTCCTCCGACCCCAGCACCGGACGGCCGAGCGACTGGCCCGGATACGCCGTGGTCTGGAAATGATCGAAGATGATGTCATCCGGCGTGTCGTTCGCCTGACCGATCTCCTGTAGGATGACGCCCCGCTCGCGCTCCAGTTCCTCGGGTTCGAAGACCGAGTGGGTCAGGATGTCGCCGATAATGTCAAACCCGAGCGCGGTGTCTTCCTTCAGCATCTTGACGTAGTAGGCGGTCTGCTCGCGCGCCGTGTAGGCGTTGATGTGGCCGCCGACGGCCTCGACTTCCTCGGCAATCGCCGCCGCGCTGCGGGTGGTCGTACCCTTGAACGCCATGTGTTCCAGGAAGTGGGAGACGCCATTTTCCGCTTCGGACTCATTGCGCGAACCGGTCGCCACATAGGCACCGATCGACACGGTTTCGACACGTTCCATCCGTTCCGTGACGACGGTCAGGCCGGACGGCAGGCGGGTTAGCTGGATCGACTCATCCATAACAGGGCTTCTCTTCGACAATGTCTCCCATGCATATGGGGTCGCCGGGGGCGGCGCAACGAAAGAACATGCAATCGCCCCCCTTTGACGTTGCGGCGCCAAAGCGGGATGGTGCGCCGAACACCACAAACCGGGAGAAACCGCCATGATCGAACTTTGGACCTGGCCCACGCCGAACGGCCACAAAATCCATATCGCGCTGGAAGAACTCGGGCTGCCCTACAAGGTGATCCCGATCAACATCGGCAAAGGCGACCAGTTCCAGCCGGAGTTCCTGGCGATCACGCCCAACCACCGCATCCCGGCTATCGTCGATCCCGACGGCCCTGGCGGCAAGCCGTTGCGCCTGTTCGAGTCCGCCGCGATTATGATCTACCTGTCGGAGAAAACCGGCGGCAAGCTGATCCCGGCCGACCCGGTCGGGCGCTACACCTGCCTGCAATGGATGATGTTCCAGATGGGCGGCACCGGCCCGATGTTCGGTCAGTATAACCATTTCGCAAATTACGCGGTCGAGAAAATACCGTATGCGATCGAGCGCTATTCCAACGAAGTGAAGCGACTGCACCGCGTGCTCGACAAGCGCCTGAGTGAGTCCGATTACCTCGCCGGCCCGGACTACACGATGGCGGACATCATCAACTTCCCCTGGATCCGCAATCCGGAGCGCCGCAACATCGACCTGTCCGACTACCCCAATGTCAAACGCTGGCACGACGCCATCGCGGCAAGACCAGCGGTGCAACGCGGCGTCGAGGTTCTGTCGGAAAACCAACGCAAAGGTCAAATGACGGACGCCGAGCGGGAAATCATGTTCGGCAAGACCCAGTTCGCCGCTCGGTAGCCGGTCCAGCAGCCTGTCCCCGGTGGCGAAAACCGTCGGGGCAGCATGCAGGCCGTCAGTGGTGGGGCAGCAAAAAACTTACACCCAGAAGCGTCGCCCACACCCACATCGCGACCATAAAGGCCAACTGGAACAGGAAGTTACGGTGCAGGCGCGCGGTATCGTCATCCCAAACAGCGCCAACTGCCATCGCCGGCCCCTTCGCGTCACGTTGCCCTGCAATCACCGAGTCAACAACACGACGAGCCATGGCACGCTCCATCCCGGAGGCCTCAAGCATTTCGGACATTTTCAGTGTATCGAACGGAACAGCGCTCATACACTAAATATAATCCGATATCCCGGCTCGCGTCCACCAACTTCTAGTTGCCATACAACTGTATTACCATCTGCGGGCCACAGAAATGGACTACGGATGCATCACAAGATACCGTATGGCCGTCAGCATGACGCCAACACCGATCACCATCATACTGCCGAATTTGATCACGATCTCACGTCGCAGCAGTTCGTTGTCGGTCTTCAGTTGGATTTGCAACGCCGCGATTTCGGTCTTCAATTCGATGTGCCTCCCTGCGCTTTCGGACTTCAATTCAATCCGCAGGCCGTCGATCGCGGCGGAAGCTGCCGCGGTATCGGCCCTGGTGGCTAAGTCGGCGCTCTGCATGGCCTCAACCAGTGCCTCCACCAGCCCCGAGGCCGCGCCGCTGTCCAACCCGGAGGTTTGCAGCTTCCGAGCCATGTTAAGAGTATCGAATGGAACCGCGTTCATGAGGACAGCCTGATCCGGTGACCGCCCCAATCTATCAGCGAATGGTTACCAGCCGGTTAACGCCATTCAAAAAACCACCGAAAATCGGATGGATTCGCGCGGCCACATCAGCATCGATCAATAACTCGTTTGTTCCCGAGCGTGGAGCATGACGGTTTCACTTCGTGTCAGGTGATACCGGACATTCGCTTCCGCCCGTTATTGCCACATAGATTGGGCCTCATAGATTGGGCCTCATGGTTGGCACAAGCCGCGCCATTCGGCGTCCGAACCCATTCGACGGCACCTCGACCCAACGATACATGACCTCCGCCGCCATTCCAGCCGCGACCGCCACAACGACCGCGTCGATCGGCGTCAATTGTGTCGCAAACAGCCACATCCCCAGCACCAGGATCGGCCCATGGATCAGGTAAAGGCTATATGATACCCGCCCGGCCCACCGCAGCGGTGCCCACATCAGGACGCGCGCTTCGGGTGCCGCGACAACGATCAGAATCAGCAGTGCCGCCCCGGCACCCTCGGCGGTATCTGCCGGAACGCTGATCAGTGCGATCGCAACGGCCAGAAGCACCGCTTTCCTGGCCGGAAGCAACCCGCGCATCCAGCGGCCGAACGAATGACTGTACACCGCTGCAACGCCACCGAACACGAACTCCGAGCCGTAATGCATGGTTGCACGCACACTCGCGGCGAACCCGCCGCCGACATACAGAAGCATATGCAGCCATTGGTGACTGGTCCCTTGGATATCGCCGGGCAAGCCCCAGGCAAGCGCCAAAACCAGCATGGCGAGCGGCGCACGCAGGGTAACAACGGCCAGGATCGGGAAAATCAGCGATATCCTCGCCTCATAGGTCAACGACCAGAGCGGCAATACCAGTTCGCGGCAGCCACCGTTGGGGCCGACCATGCCAATGCACCGCTCGATTGTGCCGGCGGTGAGCAAGCCGCGCCAGTGCAATGCGGCGTCCCAGATGTCCGGTCCCACCAGGGCATAGACACACACGGCGACCGCAACCGTCACAACCACCGGCGGCCACAACCGGGAGCAACGGCGAATCAAAAACTCTCCCCATCCCGGCGGCTCACCCCGCACCCAGGGCATCGTCAGCACGAAACCAGATAGAACGAAGAACAGCATCACCGCCCAATGCGCGAAGTCGCCATCAATCCCACTCGCCAACGACAGGTGATCGATCACCACAACGCAGGCCGCGATGCCGCGCAAAGAGTCCAAGGGTCTGATTCGGTGCATAATTTGACCTTATGGCCAGGAATCCGCTGTCGTCCAGCCCAACGTTTAAAGAAGTCTATCGCCCCGTCACGGCGATCCGCGCGCATTTCCGCATCACTGACGGCAGCGCCGCGTCATCCAATGCGTTCGCCGGGTGGGCAAAGCCCTCCGCATCGATCGACGGCACATGAGCCGCAAGCACATCCAGAATCAGTTCGAAATGGGTGAACACATGCCGCACCTGACCGGCACCGCGCCACTCCACCAGCATCGGTGCGTCCGCCAGTGCCTCGCGCACCGTCCAAGGCGTGTCGCGCCACGCCGTGCCAGGCAACTCTGTCATTCCGCCCAGCAGACCTTTGGTTGGCCGGGTCCGCAGCAAAACGGCCCCCCGATCATCGGTGAGCCAGAAATGCACTCCATACCGAATCGGCCGGATCTTCTTGGGTGCCTTGCGCGGCAGAGAAGCCTCGATCCCCAGCCGCCTCGCGGCACAATTCGCCATCCAGGGACACACCGCGCAACCGGGGGCGGCCGGGGAACAAACCGACGCCCCCAAATCGAACAACGCCTGAGCGAAATCGCTCGGTCGCGCCATCGCGGCGGGATCGGTGCCCAATCGCGCGGCAGCGTCACGAATCGCCGGTTTTGCGGCAGGCATCGGTTGATCAATGGCGAACAGGCGAGACACCACCCGCTCCACATTGCCATCCACCGGAACCGCCGGAATACCGAACGCAATCGCCCCGATCGCCGCCGCGGTATAGGTGCCGATCCCCGGCAGAGCCTGCAAAGCCACCAAATCGGCGGGAAATCCCCCCAATTCAGCCACCGCCACCGCGCAGGCATGCAGATTGCGGGCGCGGGCATAATAGCCAAGCCCGGCCCAGGCCGACAGCACCGAATCGAGCGGCGCGGCGGCCAGCGCCTGGACGTTGGGGAACCGGCTTACGAAACGCTGATAGTAGGGTATGACTGCGGTGACGGTCGTTTGCTGCAGCATGATCTCGCTCAGCCAGACGCGGTATGGATCGGGAGTCTCGCCAGGCTCCGATCGCCACGGCAACCGTCGCCGGTGGCGGTCATACCATTGCAACAGGGTGCTGGCGGAGGCCATGGGGGTGGGTGCGATGGCGGATGACGACACAAAAACCGGTATGGCCGGAGCGCAACGCTTCGTCTATGGCCCACGTCCGCTTGGCAGTCTGATACCGCAGGTTACCAAACCGGTGTACCGCAAGCACAACCCCGCCTCGGCCCAGATCCTGGCCGATTGGGACATCATCGTCGGCCCGAAAGTCGCGTCGATGACCGTGCCGCGCCGGCTCGACCGGGGGGTCCTGACGATCGGCTGTTCCGGCCCGGCGGCGATGGACCTGCACTACATGGCGATCGAGGTGATCAACCGGATCAATACCCATCTGGGTGGTCAACCGGTCCACACCCTGAAGTTCACCCAGGCCGGAATGCCGCGCAAAGCCCCGGCAATCATGCCGAAGCCCCCTGAAGCCATTCTGGAGGCGGACGCAGCAGTGGCCGATCTGCCGGACGGCGACCTGAAATCCGCGTTGGCCGCGCTTGGCCGGGTGGTCATCGGGCGAAGCAAACACTCGACACAACGCTTGAAGAAACTGTAATACCAGATATAGAGGTTTCCATGATGATTTCCCGCCGTTCACTACTAGCTGTGGTACCCGCCAGTACGATCCTGTCCCGGATCGTCCCGGCGCGCGCCGACGACAACGATCCCCGGGCCGAACGCTTCATCGGCAAGCCCGACGCCAAGGTGACCGTGGGGGAATACTTCTCCCTGACCTGTACGCATTGCGCCGCGTTCGCGAAGGAAACCTTCCCCGAGATCAAAAAGAACCTGATCGACACCGGTGAGGTCAAATGGGTGTTCCATGACTACCCGCTGGATCGGGTCGCCCTTACCGCGTCCGTTGTCGCCCGTTACCTGCCGGTCGATCGCTACGAGCCGTTCATCAATGCCCTGTTCGCCACCCAGAACCGCTGGGCATTCGGCCGCGGCAACGATCCGACCGACGAAATGTGGAAGATCGCCGGCCTGGCGGGCATGAGCCGCGCCACCTTCGACAAGGCCATTGGCGACACCGCGACCAGCGAGTGGATCGTGGCCGAACAGAAGGCGGACACCGACAAGTGGAAGATCGACTCGACCCCCAGCTTCGTCGTCAACGGTCAGAAGTATGCCGGTGAGATGAGCTACGACGCCTTCCGCAAAATAATACCCTCGTAACACTGAAAGGGGTCCTGTTTGCCGGTCGGTTTTCGTCGCATTCGCATCTCCGGGTTCAAGAGTTTCGCTGAACCCACCAATGTGGAGATTCTGCCCGGACTGACCGGCATCGTTGGACCCAACGGTTGCGGCAAGTCCAACGTCGTCGAAGCCCTGCGCTGGGCGATGGGCGAAAGCAGCGCCCGCAATCTGCGCGGCGGCGAGATGGACGACGTCATCTTCGCCGGCACCTCCGGCCGCGCATCCCGCAACATCGCCGAAGTCACCCTGTTCCTGGATCAGGCCGAGGGCCGCGCGCCGCCGCCCTTCCATGAGCAGGCAGAGCTTGAAATCATCCGCCGGATCGAACGCGGCAGCGGATCGGCCTACAAGATCAACGGCAAGGAAGCCCGCGCCCGCGACGTGCAAACGTTGTTCGCCGATCTGGCATCCGGATCGCGCGCCTCCGCCATGGTCAGCCAGGGTCGGGTCGGCGCGCTGGTCAGCGCCAAACCGGAAGAACGCCGCGCTTTGCTGGAAGAAGCCGCCAACATCACCGGCCTGCATGCCCGCCGGCATGAGGCCGAGCTGAAATTGCGGGCCGCCGAAACCAATCTCGGCCGAGCGGACGATCTGAAAGCGCAACTGGAAACCCAGCTTGGCAACCTGAAGCGGCAGGCGAGGCAGGCCAGCCGTTACCGCAATATCTCCGGCGCGATCCGGGACGCCGAAGCCGAACTGCTGTCGTTACAGCGCGCCTGGGTCGTCCTGATCCGCGATGAAGCGGCGGCGGCGATGCATGCGGCGACGATCGCGGTTTCCGTGGCCACCGATGCCGCCACGACGGCGACAGCCCGGGCCGCCGAAGCGACCGCCGCTCTGCCGCCGTTGCGCGAAACCGAGGCCATTGCTCGCACGGTTCTGGAACGCCACCGCGTGTCACAGGAACAGATCGCCAGCGAGGAAAAACAAGCCAAGGTCGCTCTGAACGAAGCGCAGCGCCGGATCGGGCAACTGCGGCAGGATTTGACTCACGCCGAACAATTGCAGCGCGACGCCGCCACCGCCGACCAGCGCCTGGCGACGGAACAAGCCACTCTGGCCGACGCCGACACCGGTCATGAAGATCGTGCGGCGGCGGCAGAAGCCGCAACCATCGCGCTGACCGAGGCCGTGCGGACAGCGGAAACCGAGGCGAATCGAGCCACCGAGGCAGCGGCGGAAGCCAACGCCCGCGCCCAGGCGGCTACTCAGCTTCTGGCGCAGGCCGAACAACGATCCAACCGGCTGAACGAGCAATTCCGCAATGCCACCGCGGAACGCCAACGCGTGGCGGCGCAGCAGGTCGATCCGGCGTTGGTCGCCAAGGCCAGTACCGACGCCACCGAGGCCGATTGGGCCTTAAACGCCGCCCGAACAGCGGTTGAACAGGCCGAACAGGCACGCGCATCGACCGCGACCGCGCTGGCAGCGTCCCGCGACAAGCAGGCCACCGCCGATTCGACGCGCGCCCGGCTGGCGGCCGAAGCCCAGGCGCTGGCGGAGGTGCTGGCGGTCAAGGACGGCGAACGCTGGCCGCCGATGATCGATTCGCTCACCGTCGCCGCCGGCCTCGAAGCCGCTCTGGGCGCGGTTCTGGGCGAGGAACTGACATCAGCCTTGAATCCCGGTGCCGCTCGGTATTGGCGGGAGATGCCGGCCTTCGATCCGGTGCCCGCTCTGCCCGCCTGCGCCATTCCGCTGGCCGCCTCTGTCCAGGGTCCGCCCGCCCTGACCCGTTCGTTGTCGCAAATCGGCCTGGTCGAGACCGATCAGGATGGCACGGACAATCAATCCAACCTGCTGCCCGGCCAGTCCCTGGTCGCCCGATCCGGCGCCATCTGGCGCTGGGACGGCTACACCATTCGCGCCGGCACCCCGACCCGGGCTACCGTCCATCTGCAACAACGCAACCGGCTGATTGGCATCCGCACCCGCCTCGCCGTGGCCGAAACCGAGGCCGCCGCTGCCCGCGCCGCCCGAACCGCCGCCGAAACCGCGTCGCAAGCCGCCGTCACCGCGGAACAAGCGTCTCGAAATGCGCGGCGGGAGTGGGAGCAGAAACTGGAACGTGCCCGCTCCAGCCTGTCCGGCCTGCGCGCTCAAGCCGCCACCGCGGCTGCGCGGCTGACCGCCGCTGACGACCAGGTGAAGCGAATCACCGTCGAACGGGACGAGGCCCAGGCCGCCCTGGCGCAAGTCCGCGAATCGACAGCCACGCTGCCCGATATTCCCCAGCTTCGCGCCGCCGTCGATCAGGCCCGCGCCGCCCTGTCAGCCCTGCGTTCGCGGGAAAACGCCGCCAGGAATGAGCGTGACACGCTTGCCCGCGACCATGCCGCTCGGGTCAAGCGCCAGGGTGTGATCGTCGCCGAACGCGCTTTGTGGGTGGACCGGTCCAAGGACGCCGCCGACCGCGTCACCGACCTGCGCGCGCGGCAGACCGAAGCCGAAACCGCCCTGAACGCCTTGGAAGCCCGCCCGCTGGAAATCGCCGCCCGCCGCACCGAGGCCCTTGATGCGCTGTCCACCGCTGAAAATGATCACCGGCGCGCCGCCGAAACGCTGAACACCGCCCTGACCCTGGCATCCGAAGCAGATCGGGCGGGGCGCGCCGCCGAATCGGCCCTGGCCAGCCGCCGCGAAGATGCTGTGCGCTCCGAAGGGGCTGCGCAACAGGCCAGCCATGCCTGGGGCACGGTCGCCGAACGCATCCTGGAACGGCTCGGTGCCAACCCGGTGTTGCCCGATCCTCCGTCCGACCTGTCGCAGGAAGCCGAGGACAAGGCCCGCCGCCGATGGGAACGGCAATTGAAAGAACGCGAGGAGATGGGGCCGGTCAACCTGCGCGCCGAACAGGAAGCCGATGACGTCGAAAAGCAGATCGGAACCATCGAAACCGACCGAGCGGAACTGACCACCGCGATCGCCAAGCTGCGTGGCTCCATCGGCCACCTGAACCGCGAGGGCCGTGAGCGGCTGACGGCGGTGTTCCAGGAAGTGGACCGCAATTTCCAGCAACTGTTCACCCGCATGTTCGGTGGCGGCCGCGCGCATCTGGCGCTGGTCGGGTCGGAAGATCCGCTGGAAGCCGGCCTCGAAATCTACGCCCAGCCCCCCGGCAAGAAACTGTCCGCGCTGTCGCTGCTGTCCGGCGGCGAACAGGCCCTGACCGCCCTGTCGCTGATCTTCGCCGTGTTCCGCTGCAATCCCGCCCCGGTTTGCGTGCTGGACGAAGTGGACGCTCCGCTGGACGATGCCAACGTCGATCGGTTCTGCCTGCTGCTGGAGGACATGGTCCGCGACACCGGCACCCGCTTCCTGGTCGTGACGCACCATCCATTGACCATGGCTCGGATGGACCGGCTGTATGGCGTAACCATGCAGGAACGTGGTGTTTCCCGCCTGTTGTCGGTCGATCTTAAGGCCGCCAACGACATGCTCGACCCGCCACGGATGGCGGCGGAGTAGGACGAAAGCGTGCGGCGCGGCCAGAGAACCACCGACCTTGACGATCCCGGGGCCGCGCGCCTGTATCGGGTCAGTCTGGCTGGACACAACAACGCATGAACGAACTTCGCCTGGAGCGGATGGCCCTCGCCGACCTGCCGCCCCTGCACACGCTGACAGGCATCGCGCGCCTGTTCCTGACGCGCACCCCCATTGCCGACCTGAACCCGCTCGCGACGCTGACCCAACTGCGCGTGCTCGGGCTAAGACTGACCCGCGCTGCCGATCTGGCCCCGTTGGCTGGCCTGACCGCGCTGGAAAGTTTGATCCTGTCGTTCACCCCCGTCGCGACCATCACACCGCTGGCCGGGCTTAAGACTCTCCACAGCCTCTACCTGACCGGAACCCTGGTTGCGGACATCGGCGCCCTGTCTGGACTGACCGGCCTGACGCGACTGGATCTGGGCGGTTCCGCCGTCACCGACCTGACACCCGTCGCGGCGTTGCGCAACCTCGAAAGCCTGCAACTGTCCAGCACCGCGGTGACCGATCTGTCGCCGCTGGCCGGATTGCGGCACCTGCGGGTTCTGGAACTGAGCGACACCAAGGTCACCGACCTGTCACCATTGACCGGCCTGACGGCATTGCGACGCCTGGATATCAGGGGAACCCCGGCGACAGACCACACCGTTCTGTCCGGGCTGACCGAATGCGAGATCGTATCCTCGCGGACTTTCCGCCGGCGGCGGACGGAGGAACCCGCCACCGGACCCTGACCACCGGCCTGCCATGCAATGGCCCTCTGCCGCATGGCCTGCATGACCTCGGTTGAGGGACCCCGGCGCTCATAGCGTTATAGTATGGTTTCGGTACTCTTGTGAGTGACCCGAAAACGCTTGTATCTTGACCAAGTCGTCACAAGAAGTGCAAAGCAATGAGCGCAAGCGCCGGGTTTACCGACCAGAACGTTGTCCCTTACGGCCTGTTGGTCATGTACGCGATGGATTGCCACCGCGATGGCACATGTCCGCCCAACGCCACCAAGCCTCTCGCACCGCCGCCGAGCGGTGTTATCCTCGGCTTTATCGTCGGTTCCGACACGGTCGATCCAAGGCATCCCGCTTATGCGCCCGGACCCATTCAACTGCTCGCGCAACTGACCTGCTATGGCGTGGTCGTCCAGCGTCCCAACAATGAGGTCGTGGTGGCCATCCGCGGCACCGACGGGATCGCGGAATGGATCGAGGACGCTGAATTTGTCTTTAAGCCTTATGCTCCCACACTCCCGCTGCCCGCTGGCACAACGGCACGGGTCGAGCAAGGTTTCTGGGGCATTTACGCGTCCCTCAACTACGTCGATCTCCAGGGGGTGGTCATCGGGCCGGCAGCCGCAACGATCGCGACCCTGTACAAGGGCGCATCGTCCATCGTCGTGTCCGGTCACAGCCTGGGCGGCCCGCTGGCAACCTATCTCGCGCTGGACCTTGCCCGAGTCGACACGCGACAAACGATCCGCGGTTGCTATTTCGCGTCTCCGCATCCCGGCGACGACGCCTTCGCCGCCTTCTTCCAGGAAACGATCGGCAACTATGTCGTCTATAACTACGTGATGGATGTGGTTCCGCGCATGCCGCCAACCAACATTGGCTACACGTCGCTCGCGAACCGGCGGGTGATAACGCCCGCGTTGGCGAAGGCGGAGGTCACGCTGGGACTTGGCTGCAACCACCACATCGTTTGCTATCTCGCAATGCTGGATTACCCGCAGACATTAGCCGCTTTGAACCCGGTGCCAGCGGCCGAGATCAATAGCTGGTCATGCGTTCGCGGACCCGGTGTGGGACGCGATTCACTGGCGGCGATGCTGTTCGACAGGGTCGCGGAGGTCGCGACGGCTTAGGACGCGACGATCATATCCGCGTCACCTGGTGGCGGCGCGGATGCCTCGCACGTCTCGGTTGACTGTCGCCCTGGAAGAACCGATTGACTTATCGGCACCGCGTCGCCGGGAACGCGGCATTGCGGTGAGGCCGTCACCGGAATGTCCGGCCGCACGCGCGCGCGCTCCCACAGAATGCCGGTCACCAGGTCCATACCGTCGTCCCACGGGCAATCGACGAAAGCGCCCCAACTGTTCTTAGAATACATCACCGTGCTCATGGCTTGCCCTCCGCCACATAAGCGTCAGCCAAGGCCATCGAGACCGGATCGCCAAGATCGAGTTCGCCCGACCAGCGCGCGCCGGTTTCGAGAAACAGCGCCCTGCCCAAGGGGACGAGATCCGCGGTGCCGTCGGATCGCCATCGCTCCCGGCTGGGAACCGGATCCCTCATACACGCAAGATCGCGAGCCGCCTCCGGATTGGCATTGGTGATCAGAGCCAGAATCTCAAGAAACCTTCCGGTTCCGAGATGCGGCAGCATGTCCGACGCCCGCGCCTTCAAATCGGCCTGCATAGCTCGCCATGACCCCCTGTCCGGGACAAATCCAACGCGCAGCCAGAGGTAGCGCCCGACCTCATCGGCATCAAGCCTGATGCGATCCAACTTCAGGTGCCGAGCCGTACGAATGAGGTCGCCCATCAATTGACGCCCGGTGCCGGCACCTTGCCGTTCAAGCGGAATGGCCATTTTTTCGGCTGTGGCGATCTTGCCGGTCATGTCCAACGTCCGATGATGGAACCAGAAGTCGCCGGATGTCCATGTGCCAACGACCTTGATACCGAATCGGCCATGGATTGGATCGAGCTCGGTCACCGTCATCTGCTTGTCGCCGCCCCAACTCGCGGACAACATGTCTCCGACTCCTTCGGGGGATAGCTCTCCAAATTCCAGGTGCCACCAATCCGCGCCAGAGGCGTCAACAGCCGTTTCGAAGCGCAGGCGGTTCGTCGCGGTGAAGATGCCCGGGGTCCGTCTGGTATGTGCGTCTTCCATCATGCGGGATCCGGTTGCTCAGGCGGATTTAGGCATTCCATCGGTGCAAAGCTACCGCGATGCAAACATGCTGACAGTCGGCGGCTTCCGAACGCACCGGGCACGTCCACCCCCTCATCTCAAACAACGCAGCGGCCCCGTCCCACAATCACCAGACGTCAAGGGGCGCCGGGTCGCACGCAACCGTGGATTTCATGATCGAACCGGAATAAGGCCGTTTATGAGGTCGTTAGCAGACGATCCAACGCTTTGATGACTGTGCCTGAATCCGCGGATAAATGGGCAATCCTGGTTTTCATCTCCGACCTACGAACGGCACTGAGTTGCTGTGTCACCAGCAGGTAGCTGATTCCCCCAACTTCTACATAGGGGTTAATCTCTTCGATTTGGTCAAAGATGCCAGCGCGCGCGAGGGGCACGACCACGAAGGTGCTTAGGTCCAACAGATCGGACTGCACGTTAACGACAAGGCGCTTGCCGTCTCGCAACCGCCAGACTTCCAGGCGCGCCGGTTTATCGGTCAAAATGTTCTGATATCTTCGAGCAGTAGCCCTTCGCGTTCGACGAAGGCATCATAGCTCGCCATGGCCTTGCGGTTGCGTGCGACCCACTCCTCGTCACGAGCCCTGGCCACAGCGCGCTCGATACCGGCCTCCGCCGCCGCGCTAAGATTTATGTCGAGCAATCGAGCCTCACGAACAAGATTTGAGGGAAGGATAAGATTCGTTGATCGCTTGCTGGCGTCGTCCGATAGTTTCGAGAGAGTGTTCATACCACTCCAGGCTCCACGGTTCTTCCAGCATGCGCGTTAACGACGCGTATGACAAACACCAAAATGCGCGTGGCCGGATTGCTTATGAGGCGAGCAGTGGGCCCTGCACGCCTCCCCCCAACAGCAAAACGCCGCCGCCTGTCCCCCAAAGGGAACAAGCGACGGCGCCGGCCAGGCCGATAAAACCCGCGATTAACGCGAGTAGAATTCGACCACCAGGTTCGGTTCCATCTGCACCGGATACGGCACATCGGACAGCTTCGGGGCGCGGGTGAAGCGGCCCTTCATCGCACGGTGATCGACTTCCAGATATTCCGGAACATCGCGCTCGCTGCTCTGGGTCGAGTCCAACACCACGGCGAGCTGCTTGGATTTCTCCTTCACCTCGATGATGTCGTTGTCCTTCACCAGATAGGACGGGATGTTGACGCGCTTGCCGTTGACCAGCAGATGCCCGTGGTTGACGAACTGACGCGCGGCGAACGGCGTGACGGCGAACTTGAGGCGGTAACACACCGCATCCAGCCGGCGCTCGAGAATCTCGATCAGGTTCTCCGAGGTGTCACCCTTACGGCGCACGGCCTCGTCGTAGTATTTGCGGAACTGCTTCTCGCTGATGTTGCCGTAGTAGCCCTTCAGCTTCTGCTTCGCCATCAACTGAGTGCCGAAATCGGTCGGCTTCTTGCGGCGCTGGCCATGCTGGCCGGGGCCGTATTCCCGCTTGTTCACCGGGGACTTGGCGCGGCCCCACAGGTTGATACCCAGGCGGCGGTTAATCTTGTACTTAGATTCGGCGCGTTTAGTCATGGGGCGGGTTCGCCCTTTCGTCCTGTTGTTGTGCCGGTAGTCCCAAAGGTCTCGTACCAATGGGCGGGCGCGAATCCCGAAGATCCGTCCACATTCCCGGCCGTGAAGAGCGCGGCGTATAGGCGCCCTGTCTCGGGTTTGTCAAACGTCCAAGCGCCGAACGCCCCGGCATCGTCATGGCGGGCGACCGGCGTACCATCCACGTCTTTGATTTGACTAACAAAAGACGTGGATACCAACCTCCGTCGGCATGACGGGTTCGGGGCGCCGGAGAGTCAATGCCAACCGCCGCTGGTATTACCGTGGGTCTTTCCATCGGGACCTGCTGACCATCCGGCGTTCATCCGGCACAAGATCGGGCCGATGCACGCGCAAGCGCCCCCGGAATCAGAGGGTGCGATGCAAGCCTTGACGGATAAGAGTCAGGGAGGAGCGGTGGCCAGCAACGGATCGAACGGGTCCGAAATGAGCACCTCGCCGATCATGTACCCCAGCACCTGGCGAACTATCTCCGGCGGCGGGAACTTCCAGTCAAAGCTCCAGGTTTCCGGCTTCTTGTCCCGCTCTTTCTGAAACGAAGTCTCACGGTGCTGCCGTGTTTTGAACAGCGTGGGGAAGCTGCCGCCGTAGTTCATCAGCGTGTCGGAAATCTGGTTCCAGAAGGGGCCGGTGCAGAAACTCGGAATGACCGCAAGGTCCAAGCAGATCGCGAGGACGGTGCGGCCGAGCGGCCGGCGGCGCACCTCGGCGTCGAGTTCCTCGGGCGTCGGGATGCGGAGATCGTCCGGATCGAAGGCCGGGCGTTTGGGCGCCTTTTCGCCATCGCCCGGCTGGGCCGGTTCGGCCCGGCCACCCGGGACGTCGCTTGCCGCCTCTCCGGAAGCCGGCTCCCCTTCGGACGGTTCCGCTGCCGGCTTGGCCTGCCTGCGCTCGCGCGCATACACGAACCCGATCTCCCGGCCTTTTACGGCACGGGCCAGCAGATACCGCTCCAACGCCATGGCGCGCAGGATACCGCGCTGAAGCCGGGCGAGGATGGTCGCCAGATTGTAAGTGCCGCAAACCCCGGCCAGCGCGGCGAATTCCACGTTCGCGGCACGCTCCGGCACGGTCTCAACAAGCCGGCGGCCGTGACCAAGCAGGACCCGGACGACATGCAGCAGGGCGGCAAGACGTTGCGGTATGGTCGCGGTGCCGCCGGTCCGATCCGGTGTGGGATCGGTCGGGACAGGCCGGGTCAAGGTGGGCGCCGTGTGCTCCATGTTTTTGGACTAACATAATAGTTATAAAATGTCAACACTGACGTGCATGCCACGTAAACTGACCAGGCGAATGAACGTTGCGCGATCCATCGGGTTGAGGCGCCTGTCAGAGTCCATCTAACTCCACCCCGCCAGTCCGAACGAAGCCGTTTGCACCATCGATGCACAAGGACACCTTGCCACCGAGGCAAGCAGCCATTACCACCCCGCCATGATCACACGCAGCGATATCATCTGGCTCGGCGTATCCGCCGGAGTCACCGGTAGCCTCGTCGGCGGCCTGATGCTCGGCATCGGCATGGACCTGATCGTCAACCAGCAACCGCTGGGCTGGCTTCTGTTGCTGCCCGCCGCCCCGATCGCCGCCCTGCCCGGCTGGCTGCTGGCCCGCAAGCTGGCACGGCAACTCTAACCAGCCCGCCGCACCGGGCGCCCGGTTCGGTGCGTTACCGGTTTGACCGCCCCGGTCGTTTCGTCTAGGAACCGTGTAGGCCCGGGTTGCACAAAGGTGCAACGCACCACCACGGCTCAGGGGAGGCGAACCGATAATGGCGAGGACAATCAGGATCCCGGTCACCAATCAGGTGATGGGCAACAATTTCACTTTGAAGCTCGCGATTGGCCCCGGGGCGGTGCCGGCCGATGTGATGCTGGATACCGGCAGCAGCATGCTGACCGTCGATGGATCGCTGTTCGACGCCGCGGCCGTCACCACCACGCAGCTGCTGCAGACCGCGCAATTCAGTTCGGGAACGTTGATGGCGTCGGTCGTGAACACCTCGATCGGATTGTCCGCGGATGGTGCCCCGGCGGCGATCACGGTGCCGAAGGCCAACCTCGCGGCGGTCTATGACATTCAGCCCGGTTTGTTTGGCCGCGCTGACGGGATTCTGGGCCTGGCGCACCCGCCGCTCAATCAGGCCTATCAGATGCCGGCCAACACCTGGGATACGCACTATAAGGCGAGCCAACTGAGCCTCGGAACCGTCGCCCCCAACCTGGCGCCCTACGTCAACCAGGCCGTCTCGGCCGGCCTGATCACCGACAGCTTTGCGTTTTCGATCCGGCGGTCGGCGGCCAGCGAGGGGCCCAATGCCGACGTCCTGAACACCGGCGTGTTTGTCCTTGGGGATGGCACGACGTGCCAAGACCTCTATTCCGGTGCGTTTACCTCGGTCGCCGTGGTGCACGACACGTATTACAGCACCAATCTGATCTCGATCCAGGTGGGCCAACGCACCATTCCAGTGCCGCCCGTCGCGGCGGGAAGCACGATGGCGTCCAATGCGGTGGTCGATAGCGGTAACAGCAGCCTGATGCTGGACCCCGACGTGTATCGGCAGGTGATCGCCGCGTTCAACGCCATCAACCCGATTTTCGGCACCGCGCTGACCAGCAGCGCCAGTTACGATCAGACGGCGCTGCAACTGGCGGCATGGCCGCCGTTGCGGTTCGTGATGCAGGGAGCCAATGGCGCACCGGCCACCATCGCGGTAGCGCCGCAGGACTACTGGCAATTCGACAGCGACGGACCCGGCAAAGCGACGACCGGCCTGGCGGGGACCAGCCCGCATGCGGGCCAATCGATCCTCGGACTGCCGCTGATGACAGGGTATTTCGTGGTGTTCGACCGCACTGCCGGCAACGGCCTGGGCACGATCAACTTCGCCGCCCACCCGGCCGCGGCGGTCGCATAGCGACCCGGCGCGCCGCCGGTTCCATCAAAAAGGGCCTCCCGGCGATTGCCTGGAGGCCCTTTTTCTACGCCCTGCGTTGCTGACCCCGGGGGTCAGGAACAACCCGTCAGAGTGTCTTCATGTATTCGATCAGCGCCCAACGGTCAGCGTCGGACAAGCCGGCGTTACCGTAGTCGTGGCCGAGATTGGAGTTACCATCCAGGCTGGTCTGGAACACGAAGCTGTTGTCAGCCGACGGAGCGGTTACGTATCCCACGTTCTTCGGATCGAACTCGCGCGATCCGGTGTTGAACGTGGTGACGCGCTGGGCCGGCGGCAGCAGCAGTTCATACAGGCTGGGAACCGAACCGTTGTGCAGGAACGGCGCCGTCGCCCAGATGCCCTGGAGCGGACGACCCTTATACACCATCGCCGGCGCGGCCGGGTTATCCTGGTAGGCCTTGCAGGCCGCGGCGCGTGCCTTCTTCTGATCGACGCCGGACAGGAAGTTCGATTTGCCCGGAGCCGGCAGGCCGGTGGAGCGGAAGATCGTCATACCGATCATATCGATCTTATGGTCGGTCAACACACCGGTCGCGGCATTGGTCAGCAACACCACACTCGGCGCCGGATCGCGGATCGGGTCACCACTGACCACTCCGGCCAGATTACCCTTGAACAACCCGGAGTTCGCCGCGTCGAGAAGCGCGTTGCACGCCATCCAGAAATCGGTGTTGGTGGCATCCAACGGCTGGCCGGCCAGCGGGAACACCGGCTGCAGGGTCGTGGTGAACTTCTCGGTCAGATCGTCCGGCTTGCCTGGCACCGTGTGGCACGACGCACAATCCTTGGCGAACAAGCCACGGCCGCTTGTCACCAGCGCGGGGTCGATCGGCGGCAATGCGCTGGACCACTTCGGCGGAAGCAACCAGCTCAATTGCGCTTCCATATCATTAAGCGCCGTCACGTTGACGCTCGACGTATAACCGCTGAACGCATTCAACAGCTTGATCTGGCTCTGGATCGGCTTGATGGCGATGTCGCCGTAAACGCCGATGACCTCGCCGGTGTTGCGGCCCATCGCGCCATAGCGAAGGTTACCCGCCGAGGAGTTCGTGCTCAGCCCGTTCCATTCCACCTTGTCCAATTGCGGCACGTTCCACAGGAACGGGTAGCTGGTGGGCGCATCCGACGGATTCGGCGTCTGCTTGGAAATGCTGACAGGCGTCGCGATCAGCGAGATTTTGTTGAAGATGTGGCCGATCGCGTCGAGACGGCCAAAGCCGTAACGCATGCCCTTGGGATCGTTCAGCGTATCCAGCTTGTCGTTCCAGGCATTCCACTGCCGCAGGGCGGTGCGCAGCAGAGTGGTATCCGCCGCCGTCGCCTTGGGGCCGAGAACCTTGGCGGCGAAGCGGTCAAATCGAGCCTGATCGGAATCGGTCAGATGCAAAGCGATCGCCAGGGAGTCGGTGAACGACTGGAAGTCCGCCATGGCAGGTCCGCCATCGGCGCGAATGGTCGCCCCTTGATAGGTCATTTCGGCCGTGTGGCAGGCCGAACAATTCATCCCGACCCAGGGCTCCCGCGCCGATTGGGCCGTTTTCCACCGCAGCCTGGTGAACGAAAGATTGGTGTCGGACTGGCAATCCACCGTGAAACCCAGCGGCAGCGACGGGTCGTACGGGCAACCCTTCACCGGACTGGTCATGCCGCCGATCGCACTCGGCAAATAACGGAACGTTTTGATATAGGCCGGATCGAGGAAAGGCGCCGCCTGATTAGGCTGTTCCAGGTTATCCAACCATGCCCGCGGCACCAGGCGCGAGCCCTGCGACGCGGAGTACCACGCCGCTTGTTGTCCCTTGCTCCACCCCTGCGACGTATCGGCCTGCGCCGGATCGGGCGCCGGCGCCGGCGTGCATTCCGCGGTCAGCAGACACAACATTGGTATTGCAACAAAAAACGATCGCATCGTGCGCAACATCTTCATCCCTCCCCAAAAATCCGATTATGACGGTAACCGGTTTATATCGGTATCGGTACCATACCGGATCGGAAGTCGGCTGCAACCGTTATTTACCGTCCCGGTCCATTGCGTCATCCGAACCGATGCTCCCCTGTCGCGGGATGCGCCGCTCGCCTATGATGACGGGGTCGCCAACGAGACCGTTCGGCATAATCATCGAGGATCACCAACGTGACGCGGCGGCACTCCGGACTTCTGCCGATCTTGCTGTTACTGACCGCGCCGGCCCTCGCCGCCGATCCGCCTCTCACGCAGGGGCAGGCCATGGCCCTGTTGCACGCCGGCCACCGTCAGGAGGCGCTGCACGCGTTCGAGGCGATCATCGCCGCCCAACCCGCCGATCCGGCCGACGCGCTGTATGCCGCCGGTCTGATCGACCTGGAGGATGGCAACTGGCAGGCGGCCAGGCCATACATCGAGCCATTGATCCGGCTGCGCCCGTCATCGTTCGCCGCCCTGGAGCTGCTGATCCAGCTCGATCAGGCGGCCGGCGATATCCCGGCGCGCGACGCAGCCATCCGGTCGCTGCAAGCGTCCTGGCGCGGCGCCACGGACCCGAAAATCCGGTCGAAAGTGTCGTTCCTGCGTGATCGCATCCCTGGCTCCCGGCACACGATGCTGGCCAGGGAAACCCTGGACCTCGCGGGCGACGATGTCCTGTACTACGCGTTCCAACCCGCCGACGAGGAGGGAAAGGTCCGTCACATGATCGTTGTGCGTTCGGACAGCGAGACGAACCAGCAGTGGCGCGCGCAAGGCAGAGTGCCATCATGAACCGTCGTCTATCATATCGATACGATCGAACAGCGCGCGGACGGTCAATCGGTGCAACGTCCGTATGAATATGACGCCGAGCCGCCGTCCTATGACCGGATCCGCGCCAAGATCGAGGCCATCCTGGCGGGAACCGCGCAGCCGCTATCGGGGACCGCCGACCCGTTCTGGGCCGGCGAGTCCGCGAAGGCGCCTTAACTCGCGGTCATGCCGCCATCGACTTCGTAAGCGGCGCCGGTGACGTAGCTGGCGCGATCTGAACTCAGCCACACCACCATTTCCGCGATCTCCCGCGGCTCGCCAAACCGGCGCATGGGAGTGCGCGCAAGGATCGCCTCGCTCCGCGTCTCCCGTGTCCGCTCGGTCATCCGCGTAACGATGTAGCCGGGACACACCGCGTTCACCCGGATGCCTTGTTCGGCATATTCCAGCGCCGCCGATTTGGTCAGGCCGATCACCGCGTGTTTCGCCGCGACATAGCCCGTGGCGGTGCGCAGGCCGATCAATCCCGCAACCGAGGCGGTGTTGACGATCGATCCGCCACCGGACGCCAGCAGCAGCGGGATCTCGTGCTTCATGCACAGCCAGACGCTTTTCAGGTTGACCTCGATCATGCGGTCGAACGACGACTCCGACCACTCGTGCGTCAGTTGCCCGGCCGAATCGACCTGATGCGGCGCGATGCCGGCGTTGTTGAACGCGCAATCCAAACGGCCGTATGCCGCCATCACGCCGTCCATCATGGTCTGCACCTGCGCCGCCACGGTGACGTCGCCCGACAGCGAGATCGCCTGCCCGCCGCCCGCGTTGATCAGCGCAACCGTCTGGCGCGCCGACTCCACTTCATAATCGGCAACCGCCACCCTGGCGCCTTCCCGGGCGAACGCCAAAGCGGCTTCACGCCCAATGCCATTGCCGCCACCTGTTACCAGTGCGACTTTTCCGTCCAGGATGCCCGTCATTCTGTTTCCCCCGTTTGAGGGCACAGCATCCCGCATCACCGCCGGATGATCAATCGCGCGGATCTCTACTTGGCGGCGACCGGGTCGCTGACCACGGCCGGATCGAACCCGCCGGACTGCCGCCGCCACAACCGCGCATAAACCCCGCCCAGCCGTAACAGCTCGGCATGCGAGCCGGATTCGACGATCCGCCCCTCATCCAGCACGATCAGCCGGTCCATCCGAGCGATGGTGGACAGACGATGCGCGATGGCAATGACGGTGCGGCCTTCCATCAGCGTATCGAGCTGTTCCTGGATCGCCGCTTCCACTTCGGAATCCAGCGCCGAGGTCGCCTCATCCAGCACCAGGATCGGGGCGTCCTTCAGGATCACCCGAGCCAGCGCGACCCGCTGGCGCTGCCCGCCCGACAATTTCACGCCGCGTTCGCCGACATGCGCGTCGTAGCCTTTGCGGCGGTTCCAGTCCTCCAGCCCCATGATGAAATCATGCGCGTGCGCCTGTTTCGCTGCCGCGACGATCTGATCATCGGTCGCCTGCGGCTGGCCGTAGCGGATGTTCTCGCGGATCGACCGGTGCAGCAGCGACGTATCCTGCGTGACCATGGCGATGTGCCGGCGCAGGCTTTCCTGAGTGACACCGGCGATATCCTGACCGTCGATCAGGATGCGGCCCGATCCAGCCTCGAAGAAATGCAGCAGCAGGTTGACCAGCGTGGATTTGCCGGCGCCCGACGGCCCGATCAGCCCGACCCGTTCGCCCGGCGCGATCGTCAGGTCGATGCCGTGCAGCACAACCGGATACTGAATGCCGGTGGTCTCGCGGACACGCCCGTAATCGAAATGCAGGTTTTCGAACCGGATTTCCCCGCCTGTTACAACCAACTCCTTCGCGTCCGGCGCATCCGGCATCTGCCGGGGCACGTCGATCGAGCGCATGCCATCCTGCACCACACCGATATTCTCGAAGATCGAGGTCACACTGCGGGCGACCCACCCTGCGATGTTGTTCAACTGCCAGGCCAGCGGGATCGCGGTGGCGACCGCGCCGATGGCGATCGTGCCAACCGACCACTGCCACAGCGAAACGGCGGCCATCGACACGATCAGGCAGGCGTTCATCGCCACCAGTGTCGAGGTGTACGCCGTGGTCATCCGGGTTTGTGCGCGAAACGCCACTGTATTCTCGTCGATCGCCTCCCGCACGAACGCATCCTCGTCCGCCGCCCTGGCGAACAATTTGACGGTCAGGATGTTGGTGTAGCTGTCCACGATGCGCCCCGTGAGCATGGAGCGTGCTTCGGACAGGCGGCGCGACCGCTCGCGCAGGCGGGGCACGAAATAGCGCAGCATGGTGGCGTAAGCGGCGAACCACAGCGCCATCGGCAGGGTCAGGCGCCAGTCCAGCCGCGCCAACAGCACCGTGGCGCTGGAGCCGTAAACCAGGATGTACCAGGCGGCGTCGAACGCCAGGACCAGACTTTCGCGCAGCGACGGGCCGGTCTGCTGCACCCGGCTGGCGATGCGGCCTGCGAAGTCATTTTGGAAGAAGCTCCAGCTTTGGCGGACCACATGCCAGTGGTTCTGCCAACGGATCATGTTGGAGAAACCGGGATTGACGATCTGGTTGACCAGGATGTTGTGCGCGATGAACGTGACCGGGCGCAGGATCAGCATCACCGCCGCCATGCCCACAAGCGCCGGCGTGTTGTCCCGGAACAGGGTTTCGGGGCTGTTGGTGGACACCAGATTGACCACCCGGCCGATAAACGCCGGGATCATGGTGTCCACGATCGCCAGAACCCCGCCGACCACGAATAACGCGACGGTCAGACCCAGCACCTGGCGGATATAGAACCAGTAGAACCGGACCAGCCCGGCGCTGGGGGGCGGGGCCGGGATACCAGCGGTGGGATCCAACAGAGCTTCGAAGCGGCGCAACATGGGGATCAGCGGTGGACCCTGTTGGCCGTTTCGTCAATCGCGAACCGCGTGAACGTTTCGGGTCCGCCGGCTATGACCAGTGCCCGCCCACCCAGTTCGGCCCTTCCCAATGCGGCGCCACCCAGACGCGGCCCGGCGGCGGGTAATACGCAGCCGGCGGCGGAGGTGGCGCGTAAACCACGGGCGGAGCCGGATAATAGTACGGTGCCGGATAAACCGGTGGTCCCACCACCACGGGCGGCACCACGATCCCGACGCCGAAGCCACCCCGCCACCACGCCTTCGCTTCGTGCGGCACGGCCGTCACGCCAACAACCGCGAGACCCAGCACCGCCGCCATGGATGCAAGCCGTTGCGTATTGACCATTCCAACCTCCTCTCCAACGGGTTGGAGCAAAGATAGGGCGGCCCTGTTTCAGGTCTGTATCCGCATTGTATCGGCCTATTCCGCCGCCACCGGTTCCGGCATCCCGAGTTCCAGCAGACGCGGCGCGACTTCCTTGCCGAACAGCGAGATATTCGCCTTGGCATCCTGATGGTTCATCTGCCCGCCCTGCCCGAAAAACAGCAGATGCCCGACGCCGCCCATGCGTTCATTGAACGCTTTTAACTGGTTGAACACGTCATCCGGCGTGCCGGCGAACACCGTTTCGGTATCCATGAACTGTTCCACCGTCGCGGTGCGGTGGTCGATCGGCACACCGTTGCGATCCGTTACCATCCGATGCGCGCGCGGCCCGGCCTTCAGCATCGCAACGTTCGCACCGACTGAATTGTAACCTGGCGGATTTGTGAACGGCTCGAACACCACCGGCGCGGTGCGCACGTAGTCCGCAATGATATCGGCGCGGCGCAGCCCTTCCTCCCGCGTGGTTCCCACCCCGATGATCGCGGCGTAAGCCATGCGATCCGGGCCGGCCTCCCAGCCAAGTTCGCGCGCCCGTTTTCGGTAGGCCTGGAACATCGGCTTCGCGAGGCCGCCGGACAGCAGCGTCCCCACCACATGCCCGCGTTCGGCGGCGAGTGTGCCGGTCTCGACGCTCATGCCCGTCATCCAGATCGGCGGCGTCGGCTGCTGGATCGGCCGCGGCCAGATGTTCACAGCGCGGTATTGGAAGAACTCGCCTTCCCAGGAGAACGGGCCGGTCGTGGTGGACAACGCCTTGATGATCAGGTCGTGCGCTTCCCAATACCGGCGCATCAGCCGTCCCGGGTTCGAATTCGCCGGCGCGATCTCGTACGGCGCACCCTTGACCAATCCCATTTCGATCCGGCCGCCCGACAGGCAGTCCAGCCACGCCATCTCCTCCGCCACCCGCACCGGGTCCGGCCGGTTGGCGATCGGATTGCCCAGGCTGAGCAACCGCGCCTTCTTCGTTTCGCGGGCAATGATCGACAGCGCCATCGGCACCGAAACGGTCATGCAGGTCGCGGTGCTGTGGTGCTCGTTCACCATGATGTCCAGCCCGACCTCATCGCACAACGCGAATTCGTCGAGATACCGGTTCAGCAGCGTGCCGGCCTCGACCGGGTCCAGGTTTTCACTGGGGAAATTGACCCGCAGCGAGCCGCGGGCAAGACCTCTGTCCCACGCCGGATGGTAAGCCATTTCGGAGAAATACCAGGTGCGCATGTCGGGGTGCTCCTACAGGCGAGACGTGAAAGCAAGCGTGCGAGACGCAAAACCGTCCGGTTGTTCCCAATGCGGATAGTGGCCGGCGTCCGGGATCGTTTCCATCGTCGCGCCTTGGATCTCGGCTTTCCACGCCTCGCCATAGGCGGTGGAGACAATGCCGTCCTGCTCGCCCCAGATCAGATGCGTGGGGATGTCGATCCGATGCAGCCAACGCTTCAGCCGGGGATTGTGCATGTACGGTTTCCAGCCAAACACCGCGAGGGTTTCGCGCCCCCGAGCGATGCCGGCCAGTTCGGTATCGGGTAATTGGGTGTAGTCGATTTCGCCCTTGGCCGGATCGGCCCAGGCGCGGCGCATGAACTCCGCCCGCGAAATCGCATGCATGTCGGTGATATCGCGGTCCAATACGCCGCCGACCTTGATACCCAGCGGGGCGGTCAGCAGCAGGCCAGCAAATCGGTTGGTGTTGCGGACCGCCATCTCCGCCGCCACCCAGCCGCCGAAGCAGGCGCCGGCCAACACCGCGTTCTCCAGATTTAGGTCGGCCGCCAGGTCGAGATACAGATAGGCCAGATCATCCACGGTCCCCATCCAATCGGGCAGCACGGAGCCGCCGAAACCGGGATGATGTGGCGCGATGACACGGTGGCTTTCGGCCAGTTTATCGAACCACGGGCGCCCGGCCTGCAAACCCTCGCCGGGGTGCAAAAACAGGATCGGACGCCCCTGTCCTTTTTCTTCGATCTCCAGATGAACCCCGGAGACAGTGACGTGCCGGCCCATGGACTTTCCCCCAGTCGATAGCGTTGACCCGACTTTACCCGTCCCCGCACGCTGGGCAACCTTTCGGGGTTCGGCAACTGGCAGAATCGTTCCACGGAGCGGAATTCAACATTCCGTGTAAACATTGGACATATACTCTGGATAGACCGCTATTTCCTCCGGATTGTGCAGTACATCGGGTTTACAGCGGCCGGCCGCACTTGACGCCCGGACCATCCTGCGACAGCGTTCCAGCACCGCCACGCGTCATCAATAACGGGAAACGACGAAGCGGCACTCTGGAAACTCATGTCCCGGGCGCAATTCATTCTGATGATGCCCCCGGCGAGAGTATTGAGCCGAAACCGCAAGTGCCTGACCGAACAAGGCGCGTTGGCAAGAATAAACGATGAAAAGGGAGATCGAGAATGGCAAAGCAAGATGATATCGCCCTCATGGCGCATCTGATGCGGCGTGCCGGCTTCGGCGCCTCGCGCGATGAACTGGAAGCCAGGGCCGCCAAGGGATATGAGGCCACGGTTGAGGAATTGCTGAATCCCGAAAGCCAGCCGCCGGTCGATCCCTATACGCTGCTTCGGTATCAGCCGGCTGCGTTACTGCCCGGCGGCCAGCCGCCCATGGGCAACGTCAACTACATGTACTATCTGGTGACGACGAAGCGCCCGCTCCAGGAGAAAATGGCGCTGTTCTGGCATCATGTGTTCGCGACCGGCAACTCCAAGGTCGATAACTACGACCAGTTGCTGGAGCAGATCGAGATTTTCCGCACCAACGGCATGGGCAACTATCGCGACCTGCTGCTGAAAATGGCCCGCAATCCGACGATGATCTTCTGGCTGGACAACAACCAGAACCACGGCAATGCGGTGAACGAAAACTGGGGCCGCGAACTGCTGGAACTGTTCAGCCTCGGCGCCGGCAACTATACGGAAAAAGACGTCCGCGAGGCCTCGCGCGCCTTCACCGGCTGGACGTTTGAGACCAAAATTCCTCGCCTTCCCTACGGCCGCTTCCCCTGGAAATTCGAATACAAGCCAGAAGATCATGACGATGGCGAGAAGGAATTCCTCGGCCATCGCGGTCACCTGAACGGCGAGGACATTATCGATATTATCGCCCAGCAACCAGCCTGTGCCCGCTTTATATGCCGGCACCTCTACAACTTCTTTGTCGCTGACGAGCCACAGGTTCCCGCCTGGTCGCTGGAACCGCCGCGCGATCCGGCCGCCCTTGATGCGATGGCGAAAACGCTGCGGGACTCGAAATACGAAATCGTGCCCGTGCTGCGGATGCTGTTCAACTCCGACTTCTTCAAGAATGCCCGCAACAAGCATCTGAAATCGCCGGCGGAAGTCGTTGTCGGCACGTTGCGTCTGGTCGGCGGCTACGAGATCCCCAAACCCGGCTATGGCGAGCTGTCGATGCAGCCATCTTACATGGGGCAAGACCTGCTAAACCCACCATCGGTGGAAGGCTGGCACACGGGGTCCGAGTGGATCAACAGCGGATCGTTGATGGCGCGCATCAACTTCGTGGCCGAACAACTGGGTAATGAATCGCTGCCCGGCGTACAGGCCATTATCAACCGCCTGAAGGCACAAGGCACCCTGAGCCCGGAACAACTGGTCACATCCTGCCTTGACCTGCTGGGTCCCGTCGAAGTCAACAGCGACACACGGAAAGAATTGACCGACCAGGCCAAGCAATGGGGGCAACTGAGCTGGGACAGCGTACCTAACGCCCAGACGGCCGCCAAACGGGCCACCGAAATGATGCAACTGATCGTGGCGACGCGGGAATTCCAGTTCGCCTGACCAATCTTTTGAAAATGGAGGAAGATGCAATGGCAACCGCCCAAAAAAATCCTGTCCTGGTCGTGCTGCAACTCACCGGCGGCAACGATTATCTTAACACGGTCATTCCGTACAATAATCCGCTGTATCAGGATAACCGGAAAGCCGTCGGCATCCCGGAGGGGCAGATACTGGCGTTCGACAATGAATACGGTTTTCCGCCGTATCTCGCCCCGCTGAAGAAAGTATGGGACGACAACAAACTGGCGATCATGCATGGCGTTGGATACCTGGATTCCCCGCGCTCGCATTTCCGTTCCATGGACATCTGGCACACCTGCGAGCCCGAAAAAGTCGGCACCGAAGGCTGGCTCGGGCGCGTCGTCCGCGAGTTCGATCCAAAGAAGGAAAACGTGGTCACAGCCGTCAGCTTTGGCCCGTGCCTGTTCCGCGCGTTGGCGGTTCCGGGCGTACCAGTGGCCTGTGTGGCGGGTGCCTTGGAAAACTACGGCTTCCTGCCGAATATCCAGGAGCCGACACAGCGGCAGCAAGTGCTGGAACGTTTCTCCCGCATGTATCAGCCGATCGAAGGCAGCGGGGTGATGGAATATCTTGGAACCACAGGTCTGGATTCGCTGAAGGGCGCTGACATCCTGAAAGTGGCACCGTCGCTGTATAAGTCGGAGGTGAAGTATCCGAACACCTCGATCGCCAGCAAGCTGCGCGGCATCGCCCAGGTGCATCTGGCCGGTCTCGGAACCCGCGTCTTCTACTGCGATCATGGCAGCTTCGACAGTCATGCCGGGCAGAATCCTCTGCACGCCAAACTGTGGACTGACGTGTCGGACGGCCTGGACGCGTTCATGACCGACCTGCGCCAGCACGACGCGGCCGACAACGTGATCGTGCTGATGTTCTCGGAATTCGGCCGTCGCGTCCGCGATAACGGGTCGGGAACCGATCACGGCGCGGCCGGTGCGACCTTCGTTCTGGGCGACAAGGTCAAAGGCGGCCACTACGGCGAATATCCGTCGCTGGCCGCGGAACATCTGGTGCAGGGCGACCTGAACCCGAACATGGATTTTCGCGGGATCTACTCGACGATCCTGGACAAGTGGCTGCACATCGATCCGGTTCCCATCGTCAACGGGACCTATGAGCAGCCGGCCTTCCTGAACTAGGCGGTGCGATGAGGCCCCTCGTTTCTGAACGAGGGGCCTGGATGAACAAACAAGACGGGAGGAAGCCATGCCGCTAACGACGGTTTCAAATGGACGGACCTATGACTGGAGCTACGCGGTAGGGCGCGCCGCCGCGACAGGAACCGGGTTCAACTATCCGCAGACGATGTGCCTTGGCAACGACGGCGACATCTTCGTCGCCAACCGCGGCAACGAAAATAACTTCGGTCAGCGCGTCAACCGCGTGAAACTCGGCAAACCAGGTGAAGAGGAATTGCTGGCCGAATTCTTCCAATGGGGCGAAGGCGACGGCAAATCGCACTGGCCCTTTGGCGTTGCCGTCGACAGCAACAACAACGTGTTCGTTTCGGACGAGTGGAACAACACCATCTCGGTCTTCCACGGCAACGGCACGTTCATTCGTCAATTCGGCAAGACCGGCAGCGGCGACGGCGAACTGCTGCGGCCGGCTGGATTGGTGTTCGACAAGAACGACCATCTGATTGTCGTCGATAGCGGCAACAACCGCCTGCAGGTGTTCACCAACGACGGCAAATTCCTGGCCAAATACGGCAAGGCCGGCAGCGGAGATGGCGAATTCAACCAGCCCTGGGGCATCACGCTGGATTCGGCCGGCAACATGTATGTGGCGGACTGGAAGAACCATCGCGTCCAAAAGCTGTCGCCGAAGGGCGAGTTCCTGATGAAGATCGGCGAATACGGTGTGGTTCCGGCGGCATCCGACGCGTTTGCCGTAACGTACCTCGGACCGTATATCTCAACTACACCGCCCGCCGAGTATCCCAAGGCCGGCGTGCTGAACCATCCCACCGACGTCGCCGTGGACACCGATGGGGACATCTACATCGCCGACTGGGGCAATCACCGAATCAGCATTTTCGACGCCAGCGGGCATCCCATCACCAACCTGATGGGCGATGCTCAGGTCATGTCGAAATGGGGCCAGCAAAGTATCGATGCGAACCCGGACATGATGAAGGCACTGCGCCGCGTGCGGAACCTGGAGCCGCAATGGCGCTTCTGCTTCCCGACGGCTGTGGAATTCAATCCGAAGACCGACGAGATCATCGTCGCCGACAGTCAGCGCAACCGTCTGCAGATCTACAAAAAAGTGCGCGATTACGTGGACTTCCAGGCCAATCTGTAACGACAATCCGAGGCGTGAATGGCGAGCGCAGGCCCTCCATTCACGCCTTGTGGAACCGTCCAGGTGAAGGCGTGGCTGGCCGGTTCCATGTGGTCGCCCGGGTCGGTCGTGCACCGCTGGCCGTCACCATTGATCGGGATCGGAGGTTCCATCACCGCCCTATCCTCGAACGGACCGCCAAACCAGTTCGGTTCATAATCCACCGACCCGCCGCCGTTACTGCCTGTCACCATACTGCCGTCCCGGTGATACGTGTGAATCGCGAAGAACCGCTACGACACACAGAAGCTTGACGACGGGCCTGACGGGTCCCTCTAAACAGACTGGATAAGTAACGGAGGAAGGTGCCGTGCGGTGCTGATGCCGGGAGCGTTCCGGCGAATCAACCGGCGACCGATCACATCATCGAAGCGAGTTCGCGTCGCAAGCGGTCGGCCCGCACCCGGCCGGCTTTGGCGAGTGTTTCAAGCCCGAGTGCGATATCCCCAAACCCCTCTTCGCGGGCTTTACGCGCCATGGCGGGATAGCGGTCAGCGTCTTCGTCCATGATCGCAGCCCGCAGGTGATAGGCCGTACTCCTGGTGCCCGGCGGCTCAAGCGCTTGCAGATGGGCATCGGCATTCGCACATCTGCAATCGGAGATACTGCGAAACAACGCCGCCGCCTCCGGATTTCCGTCCGTCTCGGCTTGTTCAGCAAAGGCTTGGTATCGGCGGCTGGCGAGAATTTCGGTCGCAAAGGCAACGCGCAGATTTGCCTGCGTTTCGCTGGCTTCCAGTATCGCCATGAGACCTTCCCCCATCCGCCGGTATCGGCTGCCTTCAGTGCGCGGCCGTTCGCGGCACGACCCGTTTCTTCATTCGTAGGCACGATAACGGCAAAGCGCAGGCGCCAAAGTCACGCTTCAGCGATTGCCTCCCGCAGCCACCCGTGGTCCTGTCACCAGCGCCGTGACTCGTTGCGTCGGCAGAATCGGGAGACTGGATCGTGACCAAACCGCTGGAAGGCCTGCTTGTCGTCTCTTTGGAGCAAGCCGTCGCCGCCCCTTACTGCGCCGCCCGCCTCGCCGATGCCGGCGCGCGGGTGATCAAGATAGAGCGAGCAGAGGGCGATTTTGCCCGTGGCTACGACAGCGCGGTGCAAGGGTTATCCAGCTATTTCGTCTGGCTGAACCGCGGCAAGGAAAGCCTGGTTGCCAACATCAAGCAACCCGAGGACGCGGCGCTGCTGCACCGGCTGCTGGCGAAGGCGGACGTGTTTATCCAGAACCTCGCCCCCGGCGCCGCCGCCCGTTCGGGATTCGGGTCGGAGGCGTTGCGGGCCGCGCACCCGGGCCTGATCACGGTCGATATTTCGGGCTACGGAGACACCGGCGAATACGCAACGATGAAGGCCTATGATCTGCTGGTGCAGGCGGAATCCGGTCTGGCGATGGTCACCGGCCATCCGGCCGGACCGGGCCGCGTCGGTGTTTCGATCGCCGATGTCGGCTGCGGCATGAACGCGTACACCGGCGTGCTCGAAGCCCTGATCGAACGCGCCCAAACCGGGCGCGGCAAAGCGCTGAAGATCAGCCTGTTCGATGCGGTCGCCGACTGGATGAATGTGCCGCTGCTCTATTTTGAGGGCACCGGCAACTCGCCGCAACGGATGGGGTTGGCGCACCCGTCGATCTGTCCCTATGGCGCGTTCGCGACGAAGGATGGCGCGCTGGTGTTGATTTCCATCCAGAATGAGCGCGAATGGGCGTCATTCTGCGCCTTGTTCCTGGATGCACCGGACCTGCCAAAGCATACCGGCTTCGAAACCAACACGATCCGTGTCGCTAACCGGACAATCGTCGATGAACGGGTTGGGCAGACATTCGCAGCCCTGACTCGCGATGAAGCAGCGGCAAAACTACGCGTTTCCAACACGGCCTACGGCTTCGTCAACGACCTCGCGGCCCTGAGCCGGCATCCGGCCTTACGCCGAACCAAGGTGGCGATACCCAACGGCGGGGTGGCCGAGATCGTTGCCCCGGCGGTCATCCGCGTGGGCGAAACGCTGAACCTGGGGCCGGTTCCGGCGATCGGCCAGAACAGCGACGCAATCCGGGCAGAGTTCGGGACCTGATTTCACATTACAAGCACGACCTGAGTGCCACAGCCGTCCGTTCCATATCCGCCATGGAATTGTATCCATGGAAACTGATCCGCACCCGCTCTTGCCCGTTCCACGCCAACACGCCCTGAGCATGCAACGCATCGACCACCTCCCGCGCCCGTGGCGATGGGATACACACACTGGCCCCATGCCGAGCCGGGTCAGCCGGTGTCATGACCGGGATCTGTGACGCCGCGAGTTCCTCCAACAGCGCCACGGTCAGCGTCTGCACATGCGTCCGCACATCTCGCATGTCGAACCGGGATAGATACGACAACGCGCTGTTCAGCACATAGATCGGACAATGCGCCGGGTTGCCGCGGGTAAACCGCATCGCATCCGGTTTCAGCGGCGGCAGCATATCGTAACCGCGCGAACCGGTGGCAAACGAATACCACCCGGCCGACAAAGGTGCCCACTCCGGCTGCCGCGCTCGGTTCCAATACGCGACCGTAACACCGGTGATGCCCAACATCCACTTATAGCAGGCTGAGAACGCAAAATCGGCAATCGACGCCTCGATCGGCAGATACCCCGAGGCCTGGGTAAAATCGACCAGCAGCAGTGCGCCGACGCTGTCGGCCAAGGCCCGCATGGCCTGCAGATCGACACGCTCTCCGGTCAAATACGACACGTAGCTGACGGCGATAATCCGCGTGCTGCCATCGACGCACACCGCTAACCGATCCGGTTCGGTACCGCGCGCCTGACGAAACGCGATGACCGGCTTCCGGCGCAGCGCGATGGGTCCAACGACCGAAGGATATTCGTTGGCATCGATGGCGATCGAATCGCCCTCCCGCCAGTCGATGCTGTCCGCGACGATGGCCACACCCTCGGCCACGTTGCTGACAAACCCGATATCGCCATTCGTTACGCCCCACAACCGAGCCATGTGGGTGCGCGCGTTTTCTATCTCGTTTTCCTGGGCGGTGCGGCCGGGTAAACCGCTGCTTTTGTCGGCGACATAGCGCAGCAAGGCTTCGTCATGGCTGCGCAGGGCGGCCGTTTCTCCACCGGCACAGACATGCGTGATGCCGGGGGGAAGGCGGAAGTCGGCCGGGTCGAAAAGTGGCTTCATAGGTCACCGATGCAAAGGATACGGAACCAGCGGCGCTGGATCGGACGTAGGCTGATACCGGCTATCTACGCCCCAGCAGCGCCATAGCCCAGAGGTTGAAACATTGGCCCGGCAGACAACAATCGATTGATGTCGCCTATTTCCCTTGACGCCCAGCACCCATGACCAAATAAATCATCATGGACAAAACCGTCACCCTGGCCGAAGCGAAAGCCCATCTTTCCGCGCTGATCACGGAAGCGGAGGCCGGCGCCGAAATCACCGTCACGCGACACGGCCGCCCCGTCGCGCGCATCGTTGGTGCCCCTCGAAACGTCGTCCGAACGCCCGGCGATTGGGGCTGGCATGGCACCTACGACCAATCGGTCTTCGCGCCAATGACCGATGAAGACGGTTGGCCGGCGTAGTTCTGCTCGTGACCAGGACATGACGATCATCACCGATGACGCCATGTTCTGTCACTACGGGGTCACAACGATCTGGTAACCCGCCTTAATCGTCGTGCGAAACCACAGACCCCGCCGTCGTGCCGCCATCGATCACAATCGTCTGCCCGGTCGTGAAACTCCCCGCCGCCGACGCCAGGAACACCGCCGCCCCGGCGATTTCGTCCGGCTCGCCGATCCGTTGCAGCGGTGTGTCTCTCGTCCGCTTGCGATACAGCTCCGGATTCTCCCACAGCGCACGGGCGAAATCGGTCCGCACCAGGCCGGGCGCAATCGCGTTCGCCCGAATATTCTTCGGACCCCACTCCACCGCGATATTCCGCGCCAACTGCATGTCCGCCGCCTTGGAGATCCCGTACGTCCCGAGTTGCCCCGATCCCCGCAGCCCGCCAATCGAGGAAATAATGATCACCGCCCCGCCACCGCGCTTGACCATATGCGGGATTGCCATGTTCGCCAGCCACCAGTTGCTACGGACATTCACCCCCATCACCCGGTCAAACGCCTCGTCAGTCATACCTGCTGCCGGCCCGAGATACGGGTTCACCCCCGCGTTGCCGACGAGAATATCGATGCCGCCACAACGTTCGACCGTTTGATCGACCAGATTTTGCAATTCTTCTTTCCGCCCGACATGGCACGGGATCACGATCGCCTTGCCGCCCGCCGCGGTGATCCCCGCCGCCACAGCCTCGCACGCATCCGCCTTGCGGCTGGAAATCACGACCGTCGCCCCGTGCTCCGCCATCCGCGTGGCGATCGCCAGGCCAATGCCCTTGGTTGAACCGGTGACAATGGCAACCTTGCCGGTCAGATCGAACAGCGACGACATCGTGGATTTCCCCCTCATGCTTGCCGCATGGCTACCGGCGAGTATGCTGTCCCCAACGAGAACGTCAATCGGGTGGAAATCATGCAAACCAAGCGCACCGGCGTGTACAGCCGTGAACAACTGACTCGGCTGCTCCATCCGGAAAGCATCGCCGTGATCGGCGCCTCCACCCGAACGGGGTCATTCGGCGAGCGGGTGCTGTTCAACATGCAGCACTACGCCGGTCGCGCGTACCCCGTGAACGCTCGGTATCAAACGATTGGCGACCACACCTGCTATCCGAATGTCCGCGACCTGCCGGAAGTCCCCGATTGCGCGGTGATCACCGCGGCGCGCGAGGCGGTGGAGGAGATCGTTCTCGACTGCGCCAGCGCCGGAGTCGGCGGTGCTATCATCTTCGCCTCGGGCTACGCGGAAACCGCGAAAGAAGACCGCATCGCGCAACAGGAACGGCTGGTGGCGATCGCGCGCGAAACCGGTCTGCGCATCATCGGCCCGAACTGCATCGGCGTCGTCAACGCGATGCTCGACAGCCGCGTCACGTTCATGGACATCACGCCCATCCCGAAACCGCAACGCAACGCGGTCGGCATCATCAGCCAATCCGGAGCGCTCGGTATGGCTTTGGCACAGGGCGTGGTGCGCGGTCACTCGGTCAGCCACGTGCTGACATCCGGCAATTCCTGCGACGTCGATATGGCGGATTTCGTCAACTATCTGGCCACCGATCCGGCCTGTGATTCCATCGCATGTGTGTTCGAGGGCATGGCGACTCCCGAACGCCTGTTGCTGGCTGCGGAAAACGCCTGGGCTGCCAATAAGCCGCTGGTCATCTTCAAGATGGCCACCGGCGAGCAAGGTGCACAGGCCGCCATGTCGCACACCGGATCATTGGCCGGATCGCACGAATCCTATCGCGCGATGTTCAAGAGTGCCGGCGCGGTTGTGGTGGACGATTTCGAATCCCTGCTGGAAACCGCCGCGTTCTTCGCCAAGGCGCCGCCGCCGAAAGCGCGCGGCGCTGCCATCGTGGCGGCATCCGGCGGCGCCGCGATCATGGCCACCGATCGGGCGGAACAGCACGGTGTCCCGATGCCGCAACCGGCCCCCGACGTGCGCGCCATCCTGGAATCGCGCATTCCGGAGTTCGGTTCATCTCGCAATCCCTGCGACGTCACCGCGCAGATCCTCAGCGACCCGGAGTCTCTTGGTGTCTGCGCCGGCGCGTTGTTGAGCGATCCGCAATACGGCGTTCTGGTCTCGCCACTGACCTACGGCTACGCGCCTGCCGCGAAACGATCGTTGGTCTACAACGAACTGGCCAAGCAACATGGCAAAATGGCTTGCGTCGTTTGGCAGACCGAATGGCAGGACGGTCCGGGCGTCGTCGAAGCGAACGAATGCGACCGCGTCGCGCTATTCCGCTCGATGAGCGCCTGCTTCTCGGCGTTGTCCGCCTGGCAGTGGCGCGCTGACAAGCTCGCCTCCGGGCCACAGCACGTCATCACCACGCCGCCCGAAACAATAGCGCAGGCATCGGCGCTGATCGCCGCCGCCAGCGGAAAGACCCTGACCGAACGCGAGGCCAAAGCCGTTCTGGCGCTGTATGGGGTTCCGGTCGTCGGGGAATCACTGGCCCAAACCGCCGACGACGCCGTGAACGCTGCCGCCGCACTCGGGTACCCCGTGGTTCTGAAAGTCGAATCCCCCGACCTGCCTCACAAGACCGAGGCTGGCGTGATTCGTCTGAATCTGCGCTCCGCCGACGAAGTCCGAGCGGGCTACGACGCCGTGATGGCAAATGCCGGCAAGGTCCAACCGCCGCCGCATATCAATGGCGTTCTGGTGCAGCCGATGGTTCCCCAAGGGATCGAGATGGTCGTCGGAGCCCGTAATGATCCGTTGTTCGGGCCACTGATCGTCGTGGGTCTTGGTGGCATCCTGGTCGAGGTCCTGAAGGACACCGCCATGGCCCCTGCCCCGGTCACCCCATTCCAGGCGGAGGCCCTTCTGCGGCAACTGAAAGGCGTGAAGCTGCTGGAAGGGTTCCGAGGCATGCCGGCGGTGGATATCGCGCGACTGGCGCGGATTATCAGCGACGTGTCCCGGTTCGCGGCCGATCACCGCGATTCGGTGGCGGAACTGGACATCAATCCGCTGATCTGCGCGGGCGACCGGATCACTGCGGTCGATGCGCTGATCGTTACCGCTTAGGCGCCGTCCAGTAATAGCCGTAGGGGCGGATTTACCCTTTCGACATGGCCGGGCTTGGCTCCATACGCACCAGGATAAGGTGCGGGGTGGGAAGGTTTTTGCCCACTCGTCATGGCCGGGCTTGGCCCGCCCATGACGGAGAGGGGAAACCCCCGTCCCCGGCACAAATTTTCTCCCCCGTTCGCTTATCCTGACACGTATGGAGCCAAGCCCGGCCATGACGGAGAGTGAAAATCCATCTCGTCAAGAGAGTGAAGGAATGCGAACAATCAATACTTCCGCATCAACGCCACAATACGCCCCTGCACCTTGACCCGGTCAGCCGGAAAAATCCGCGTCTCGTGCCGCACATTGCACGGCTCCAGCGCGATCGAGGCCCCGCGCCGGCGCAGGCGCTTCAGCGTCACCTCGGCGTCGTCGATCAACGCCACGACGATCTGCCCGTTCTCGGCCGTATCGCCCTTCAGGATGATCACCGTGTCGGAGTCCAGGATACCCGCCTCGACCATCGAATCACCGGCCACCTCCAGCCCGTAGTGCTCGCCCGGCCCCAGCAGAGCCATCGGTACTTCGATGTGGCTGCTGGTGTCGCGCAACGCTTCGATCGGCAGGCCGGCGGCGATCCGGCCGTACATCGGAAGCTGAATGGCCCCCGCGTCATTGGCGGTCCGAACACCCGCCAAACGCTGCGTGAAGTCGCCGCGAATAACGTTCGGAGAAAACCCCGGAGGAACATCCGGCTCCACCGCCGCACTGACCGGCGCTTCGCGTGGCTGCATGTTGTCCGGCAAGCGCAGAACGTCCAGCGCCCGCGCCCGATGATGACGCCGAGCGAGGTAGCCGCGTTCTTCCAGCGCTGAAATCAACCGGTGAATACCGGACTTTGATTTCAGGTTCAGCGCGTCCTTCATCTCCTCAAAACTCGGGGAGAAGCCCGTCTGCTTCAGGTGCTTGTCGATATACACCAGGAGTTCGTATTGCTTGCGAGTCAACATAGTGGAGTTCCTCGAATGGCTGTCGGAACAAACCGGCAACCGCTCGCTCCGTTCTATGTTGGTTCCAATACCGGCGTCAAGCGAAACTGTGGACATTTTTGAATACCACAGCATGCAAGCGGATTGTCTTGAACCGGCCGCGTCACAAGCCCAGCGAATCGAGGCGAATAATCCCCACCTCGGCCCCTTCCGGCAGGGCCGGTGCATGCGGCGCGCGCAGGATCAGCGCGTCGGCGTGGGCCAACCGCCGCAGCATCGCCGAATCCTGCACCTGAAAAGGCGTCACCACGGTTCTGCCAGCCGAATCAACGCTCACCACCGCCCTCAGATGATCCGCGCGCTTGTCGTTCGCCTTGACCGCCGCCCCCAATACAGCCGTCGAAACCGGAGGCGGCGCGGCGGGCAGGCCCGACAATCGGGACAGCGCCGGCAGCAAGAACAGAATGGCACACACCATCGCGGACACCGGATTCCCCGGCAATCCAAGAACAGGCGTCGCACCCAACTGTCCAAACAACAAAGGTTTGCCCGGCCGCATCGCGATCTGCCAGAAATCCAAGGTCATGCCGCGCGCCTGTAGCGCCGAAATGACCAGATCGTGATCGCCCACCGAGGCACCGCCCGTCGTGACTAGCATATCCATCCCGGCGACTGAATCCGCGACCGCCCCGATGACATCATGATCATCGCGCGCGATCGGCAGGATCATTGGTTCCCCGCCGGTCGCCCGGACCAGCGCCGCCAGCGCGTGCGAGTTCGAACTGACGATGCCGCCGGACGGAATCGTCTCGCCCGGCATGGCGATCTCATCGCCGGTGGCCAGGATGGCGACCCGGGGGCGGCGATGCACGGCCAGCCAGGGATGATTGGCGGCGGCGGCGAGCCCGACATCGCGCGCCGTCATGCGCCGTCCGGCCTGAATAACGACATCGCCCGCCGCGAAGTCCTGACCCGCTCGGCGGATGTGACGACCCGCGACAACGGCCTCGTTCACCCGTACGGTTTCGCCATCCCGCGTGGCGTCTTCCTGCAACAGGATCGCATCCGCGCCGTCCGGTACCACGCTGCCGGTGAACAGACGCACCGCCTGCCCGACCGCCACCTGGCCCGTGAACGGATGACCCGCGGGCGCCGCGCCAATCACCGCCAGCACGGCATCCAGATCACCGTCAGCCGCACGCAAGGCATACCCGTCCATCGCCGATACATCGGCCGGCGGTTGCGTCAAACGAGCAACCACATCCTGCGCGGTTACCCGATTCCACGCATCGGCCAGCGCGACGATTTCCGCCGGCCCCGGCCGTAACGAGTCCAAAATGCGCCCGCGGGCTTCCTCAACGCTGATCATCCGACGCTCCGCACAAGTAGTCTTCACCGCAATCTGGGCGAACCGGTAACGTCACTCAAGTCGTCGCCCGCTCGACGATGCGAAACGGCACCTGCACCCGGTCTTCGGCCCGCCGTCCCTCACCCGCCAGCCGCCGCAGCAGAAATGCCGCCGCGGTGCGTCCGGTGCCAACGCCTTCCAGGCTGACGGTCGTTATCGGCGGTTCGTTCATTTCGGCGAGTTCCAGATTGCCGAAACCGCAGATGGCGAGATGTTCGGGCACCGGCACCCCCTGCACCCGAGCCTCGGTCACCGCCCCGAAGGCCAACATATCGGAGCTGCAAAACACCGCGCAGGGTTCGTTCAAAAAGGGCATCAAAGCCCGCATCCCCTCGCGTCCCGCCTCGATCGTGCTGGGTGCCGGCAACACCTGTTCCAGCACAAGCTCGCCGCCCATCCTGGCGACAGCGTCCCGGAAGCCCCGGGCACGCGCCAACGCGCGCGAGTCCTGCGCGGCCAGCATGGCAAACCGGTTATGGCCCTTGGTACGCAGGAACGCCGCCACTTCGGCGCCCACCTGCGCATGATCGAAGCCGATCAGCATGTCGATGGGGCGGCTGGACACGTCCCAGATCTCGACCACCGGAATATGGGCCTCGATCAGCATTTCCAGCGCGCCAGGACTGTAGCCGGAGCCGGTAATCAGCAAGGCGTCTGGGCGCCGCCCGAGCAAGGCGCGGAACAGCGATTCGTCGTCATTGTTCTCGTAACCGCTGATCGACAGAATGACCTGATAGCCGGCCTGGCGCATGGAATCAGAAAACGACTGCACCAGGCCGGCGAACATCGGATGCGCGATGGTCGGCACGATCGCCGCGACCAGGCGCGACTTCCGCGACGACAGGCCGCCGGCGATCAAATTCGGCACATACCCCAGCCGGTCGATCGCGGCGCGCACCTTGGCGGTGGTTTCCGGTGAAACACGATCCGGCGTGTTAATGACACGGGACACCGTCATCGGTGCGACACCAGCGGCAATTGCCACGTCGGTGATCTTCACGGGCGTGTTGCGGACGAACGCGGGGCCGGTGGCGTTATCGCTCGCCAGTTCTGACACTATGGTTTCCTCGGTTATCGCGTCGGGTCCTTCAGCCTAGCGCGCAGACGCCGCGCCGGCCAGGGAGAATGACAAAACGGTCATGCGCGGGCTATGCCATCCCGTCCATCAGGCAGCGGCTCTGGAGCATTGCGACCGAATGGGGCAACATCCCGAGAAGCCACCAGCGAGAGGAAACCAACATGCTGAAATCCGGCGTATCCATGTTCTTCACCGACTATTCGATGGCGCCCGGGGAGCTTGGCCAGGCCCTGGAATCACGCGGCTTCGAGTCCGTATGGGCTCCGGAACACTCGCACATTCCGTTGACGCGCAAATCACCATTTCCGGCCGGCGGCGATCTGCCGAAGAAATACTACGACACCATGGACCCATTCGTTACCCTGACGGCAGCGGCGATGGCGACCAAGACTTTGATGGTCGGAACCGGTGTTTGTCTGGTCGCACAACGCGACCCGATCCAGACCGCGAAACTGGTAGCGTCGATCGATCAGGTCTCCGGGGGGCGGTTCCTGTTCGGGATCGGCAACGGCTGGAACCAGGACGAATTGGAAGACCACGGCATCAAGTTTGGCGACCGTCATAAGGCCGCGCGCGAACGCGTGGAAGCCATGAAAGAGATCTGGACTAAATCCAAGGCCGAGTATCATGGCGAGTTCGTCAATTTCGATCCGATGATGACATGGCCGAAACCGGTGCAAAAGCCGCACCCTCCTGTCATCGTCGGCGGCGCGTTCCCCTACTCCGCTCGGCGTGCCATCCGGTATGGCAACGGTTGGATACCCCAGGCGGCACGTGGCGGCTACAAGGAAATCGCCGACCTGATCCCGGAATTCCGGAAAATGGCGACCGAGGCCGGCCGCAACCCGGACGAGATCGCGATCACGGTGTGGTTTCCGAAGCGGGAACTCGACCTGATGAAGCGCTACGCCGATCTGGGTGTGGAACGGGTCGTGTTCAACGTGGAATCCGAGAAAGCCGATAAGGCAATGCCGATGATCGATGAAATCGCCGAGTTCATGCACAAGGCGAACGCGTAATCCGATACGGGCTGGCACCCTCTGTCGGGTGGGTGCCAGCCAATGCGCCAACGTTTCAGGCGGGAGACGTGACCGGCGCGGCATGCAAGTTGATTTGATGAGTGAGCAGCGCATCCTCATCCCACCTGCCAGCGTAGTTCGGAAGAACACCTTGATGCTTCCCGGCTGTGCCAGAAAGGAAATCAACATGGCAAGGATACGTTTATTCCAGGCGGTTTGTTCGGTTGCGATACTGGCCGCTGCGCCGGCGTTCGCGCAGGGTGGTGAAACCCCGGACAGTGCCCGTGCTGCCCAAGGTATGGCGACACCGAGCGACAACGGCAGCGCCGGCAATCAGACCATGAGCGGCACCCATCATACGCGGGCCCGGTCTTCAATGCGTGCTAAAAACGACACCTCACAGGACGCGGATGTCGATCAGTTGAACGACAAGAGCTATCAGGCCGCGCAGAGCGGACAGGCCTTCAGCGCCGGAAGTGCGGGAACGCAGTCCGGTGGAATGTCGACGTCCAACGGGGCCGAGCAGACCAACCCGCCGCCAGCCGGACAAAACCCCGGCAACGGCGGCAAAATGTAGGCGTCAGGACCGTTTGCGCGGCGTTGCCTCAGGCGACGCCGCGTCTGGCGGGAAAGCGCCGACGCACGGCGGGCAACAGTAAAGCGCCAACACCCAGCAGGGTCAGCGAGGCGGGTTCGACAGCGTAAACCTCTCCGCCGGTGATCAGGCGATAGGAACCGGACGCAAAGCCGGTGCAACCGTAAACGCACACTTCGTACGACCCGGAGAGCGTCGAGCCGCTGACAGAGCCTGCGATCAACGTATCGAAACCGTACGAGTGATAGCCCAGCGCCGATGTCAGATCCAGAACCAGGGCCCAATGCGGGTCGCTGGCGATGCTGGTGAAATTAAACGCCGAAGCGGGCGGCGAGTTGGGCAAGAGCGTACCACTTGCGTAACTGAACCCCGGTAACAGGCTCCCTTGCGTCGGGGCTGACAGTCCGTCGGTTGTCACGATGTTAACCGTTGCGAGATAGCTGTATGGCGTGAAGGTGAAGCTTCCTGTCGCCGAACCGCCATCGCTGAACGTCACGCCCTCCAGAATGTCGGCCGCGGCGTGAGCCGGCGCAGCCGCGGCAACCAAACCGCTCAATGCCAGCATCGCCGTTGATAAACGCAAACCTAACCGAAACATTGATGACTTCCCTGATCGAATTGATGCGTTTATCGCATTTACGGTTTCGGATCAACAACCATAGGTGGAAATAATCGGTAACCTACCGGGCGTGCCAGGTGGCACGCTCGGCCGCAACCATTGGCGTCCGGGCGTCAGGCGGTTAGGGTTTTCTCCGGCCACACAACCGGAGGAAACCCATCATGAAAGCCGCGGTCTTTCACGCAGCGCACCAGCCTCTCACCATCGAGGACGTCGAGATCGAGAAGCCGAAACGGCGGGAGGTGCTGCTGCGCACCGCGTATGCCGGGTTGTGCCACTCCGATCTGCATTTCATGGAGGGGCTGTATCCCTACCCCACCCCGGCCGTGCTGGGCCATGAAGGCGCCGCGGTCGTGGAAGCCGTCGGCGAGGACGTTACCTACGTCAAGCCGGGCGACCATGTGATCACCTGCCTGTCGGTGTTCTGCGGTGAGTGCGCCCAGTGCACGACCGGCCACACCAACCTGTGCGACAACACCGAGGTCAAGCTGCTGCCCGGCGCGGCACGGCGGCTGAAATGGAAAGGCCAGGTACTGAACCAGGCGTTCAACCTGTCAGCGTTCGCGGAACTGATGCTGGTACACGAACATGCGGTGGTAAAAATCAACAAGGACATTCCGCTGGACCGCGCCGCCCTGGTCGGCTGCGGTGTCATGACCGGCGTCGGGGCGGTGTTCAACGCCGCGAAGGTGGAGCCCGGCAGCACCGTCGCGGTCATCGGCTGCGGCGGCATCGGCTTGTCGGCGGTGAACGGCGCCGCTCTGGCCGGCGCCGCCAGGATCATCGCGATCGATACCAATCCGTCGAAGCTGGAGAAGGCCCGCGAAATGGGCGCGACCGATACCATCAATGCGTCGAATATCGACGTGGTGGCGGCGGTGAAGGACATGACCGACGGCCAGGGCGTGCCTTACTCGTTCGAGGCGATCGGCATGAAGAAAACCGCCGAACAATCGTTCGAAATGCTGCGTCCGGGCGGCGTCGCGACGATCATCGGCATGGTCCCGTTCGGCACCAAGATCGAACTGCACGGCGCGGACTTCCTGCGTGACCGGAAGATCCAGGGCACAAGTATGGGCGGCAACCGGTTCCGCGTGGATATGCCCCGATTGCTGGAGCTGTGGCGGCAGGGGCGGCTGAAATTGGATCATCTGATCTCGGGCCACATCAAGCTGGAAGAGATCAATCAGGGATTCGACATGCTAAAAACCGGCGCACCCGTGCGGAACTTGATCAACTTCGGCGTGGTTTGACGGAGGCGTGGTGCGTCCGAGGGGCGCATCCCGCAATGACTGTCCATCCGTCATGGCCCGGCTCTTGTCCGGTCCGTGACGGTGGAGAAACGGTACCCCCCGCGCAGCCCCCAAGGAATTTTCTGGCATCCTGCTCCTCACCCGTCCTAGGCTTGCTCCACACCGCCCGGCAGAGGCGGTTCGGAGGGGCGGACCATGGACCTCGAAACCACCGTCATGCGTAAAGTCGCCTGGCGTTTGATTCCTTTCCTCAGCTTCGCCTACCTGATCAACGCGCTCGACCGCTTCAACATCTCCATCGCCGCGCTGACCATGAACAAGGCGCTCGGTTTATCGGCGACGACGTACGGCCTCGCCGCCGGGGCGTTCTTCTGGAGCTACGTGCTGTTCCAGCTTCCCGCCAGTACCATCCTAACCCGGCTCGGCGCCCGCCGTTGGCTGGGCATCACCATGGTAGTGTGGGGCGTCTGCTCCGCCGGCACTGCCTTCGTCACCGACGCCACCAGCTTCGTTGCCATGCGCTTCCTGCTCGGTGTTGCCGAGTCCGGCTTCTTCCCCGGCGTCGCGTGGTTCATGACGCGCTGGTTTCCGTCGCGCCACCGTGGCCGGGCGATGGGCATTTTCTATGCGTTCGGGGCCAGCGCCAGCGTGATCGGAGGCCCGCTGTCGGGCAATCTTCTGCTGCTGAACGGGTGGCACGGATACGCCGGCTGGCAATGGGTGTTCCTGATCGAGGGCGTTCCCGCCTGCCTGTTGGCGGCACTCTGTCCGATCCTGATGCGCGACCGGCCGGAGGATGCGGCATGGCTGGACCGCGATCAGCAGATATGGTTGCGCGGACAACTGGACGCCGAGACGAACACGTCGTCGAGTCATTCACTGACGTTGATGCAGTCGCTGGCCAGTCCGACCATGATGATGCTGATCCTGGGATATCTGTTGATCGGCTTCGGCGTGTATTCAAAGAACTTCTTCTTGCCGCTGATGATCAAGACGATGGGCTACAGTGATCAGACGGTCGGCTACCTGTCGTCGTTACCAAATCTGTGCGGCGTGTTTGGCATGATCTTGTTCTCCCGCCATTCCGACCGCACCGGGGAACGAGTCTGGCATGTCGCCCTGCCCTGCCTGCTGGCCTGCGCCGGCTTGCTGGGCGCCGGCCTGACCCTGGCGGTGAACCCGATCCTGGCCATGAGTTGCTTCTGTCTGGCCGGCTTCGGCATATCCGCGTCGTTGCCATGCTTCTGGAACCTGCCCACCGCCTGGCTCGGACCGGCCGCCGCGGCGGGAGGGATCGCGGTGATCAATTCGATCGGCAATATCTCGGGCTACGTGGCGCCGCAGATGGTCGGCGTGCTGCGGGATGCGACGGGCAGTTATGAGATACCGATGCTCGCCGCGAGCCTGTTCATGCTGGCCGCCGCGGCCTGCATTCTGATGTCCCCGCGCACCGCCGACCGGCCGATCCTGGCGAGGGCCCGCGCGCGGCGTTGATAGGGGTGCTCGCCTGGTGGCGTCGTGTGGTAAATCCATGTTGGATGTCATCAATCTGTGGTATGCTGGCGACATGATGGAGGCCCACACAGATGCGGCGACAGTGCCGCAACCCGCCAGTCTCGTCGGGACATGGCGGCGCTTTGGCGGATCGGTCCGGTGTATGAGATCATTGCCAACGGCTCGGAGTTGCCGGACGGCGACCGGCTCATGCGGGTGCGTGTCCTGGAGACGGGCGAGGAAGTCGATTACCGCCTCACAGGCATTCTGGACGACCCTCGGGAAAGCTGATGTTCGCCATCGCCTTTGACCTCGTGGTAGCGGACACCCTGCAAAACCACCCGAAAAGCGTGCCACAGGCCTATGCTGACATCGGCGGATTGCTGGCGGGCTTTGGCTTCGAGCGCGTCCAGGGCAGCCCCGGTTGGTCGGCGCGCACGCACAAGCGCCCCCGGAATCAGGGGGTGCGACGCATGTCCGGGAGGATAGGGCTTAGGGAGGAGCGGTAGCCAATAACGGATCGAACGGGTCCGAAATCATCAACTCGCCGATCATGTACCCCAGCACCTGTCGAACCGTATCCGGTGGCGGGAACTTCCAGTCAAAGCTCCAGGTGTCCGGTTTTTTGTCCCGCTCTTTCTGAAACGATGTCTCGCGGTATTGCCGTATCTTAAACAGTGTCGGGAAACTGCCGCCGTAGTTCATGAGCGTGTCGGATATCTGGTTCCAGAAAGGGCCGGTGCAGAAGCTCGGTATGACCGCGAGGTCCATGCAGATTGAGAGGATGGTCCGTCCGAGCGGCCGGCGGCGCACCTCGGCGTCGAGTTCTTCGGGTGTCGGGATGCGGAGATCGTCCGGATCGAACGCGGGGCGCCCGGGCATCCTCTCGTCATCGCCCGGCTCGCCCGGTTCGGCTCGGCCACCGGGGACTTTGCTTGCCGACTCAGCGCCATTCTCCCCCTCGGACGGTTCCGCTGCCGGTTTGGCTGGCCTGCGCTCGCGCGCATACACAAACGCAATCTCGCGGCCCTTTTCGGCACGGGCCAGCAGATAACGCTCCAACGCCATCGCGCGCAGGATACCGCGCTGCAGCCGGGCAAGGATGGTCGCCAGAGTGTAAGTGCCGCAAACCCCTGCCAAGGCAGCGAATTCCACGTTGGCGGCACGCTCGGGCACCGTCTCAACAAGCCGGCGCCCGTGACCAAGCAGGACGCGCACAACATGCAACAGGGCGGCGAGACGTTGTGGCATGGTGCGGCCGGTCCGATCCGGTGTGGGATCGGGCGAGACAGGCCGGGTCAAGGTGGACGCCGTGTGCTCCATGTTTCGTGGACTAACACAATAGTTATACAATGTCAACCCTGACGTGCATGCCATGCGCGCCCACCGACCCGGGGCAATGGCATTTCAAATCCTGGTCCAGCGACGGCACGTTATGAAGCGGCCGAAGGAGGCATTTTTTTGAAGGCGGATGAACGCGCTTCCACCCAACCGGAACGCTTTGGCCGGCAAACCGCGACTGAACAACAACTTCGGTCTTATCTCACCACGGATTGGGCAACCGGACCTCGGTGGATACGGCCCCGGCGCGCGCGATGTCGGTGCGGCATCTGGCCGATCTACCGATCAAAGAGTCAATGATATTAAGGAGGGCAAATGATAAGATTCAGGCCGGCCGCTTGCATATCCAAGGTTCGAATGCCTGCGATCACTCCGGCGCACAAACGGCGAGCGGTGCCCGGTCATCATTCGCCATCCTTGATATCATTGATTCTTGATGACTTGATCGCTTGTTAATCGCGACACAACGCTCCTGGTTGGGGCACGCCTCGCGGCAAGTGGCCCCCGGGGCACGATCCCCGGCAGGATTAAACTCTCAAATGCGATAGCCCTGCTCCCGATCCCGCCACCATTGACCCGGCGCGGCACCTGTCCCACCGTTCCGGCCACATCACAGGGGAAATCCGTCACATGGCCAGCGACTACACCGTAGGCGATCTCGTCGCCGAATTTCTGTCAGCCTGCGGTGTCAGCACCGTATTCGGCATCGCGTCCGTGCATAACATTCCGATGCTGGACGCGATCGGCCGCCGCAACAGCATCCGTTTCATGATGGCGCGTGGAGAACTCGGCGGCGCCCACATGGCCGACGGCTATGCCCGGGTTTCGCAAGGTCTGGGCGTGATTTTTTCGTCGACCGGCCCCGGCGCCGCCAACACCATCGGCGGCCTGATCGAGGCCCGGTTCGCCGGCTCGCCCGTGCTGCACATCACCGGCCAGACATCGACCAAATTCGTCGATCGCGGCATGGGCGCGGTGCATGACCCGGTCGATCAGCTCGGTATGATGGCATCGGTCTGCAAAGGCGCGTTCCGGATTCGCTCCGCGCAGAACGCCCTCGGCGTGCTGACGCAGGCGGCCGTTTTGGCCATGACGGCGCCGATGGGACCGGTCAGTGTCGAGGTGCCGATCGACCTGCAACGCGCCAAACTCGAGCGCCCGGCCACGCTGGATAATTTCGTGCTGCCGCTCTCGCCACCGCGGGTGCCCACAGACAGCGAACTGGACGAACTCGCCGCCCGCGTCATGGCATCGAAACGGCCGATGCTGTGGCTGGGCAACGGCGCCAAGAAAGCCGGCAGCGCGGCCGTGAAATTGCTCGATATGGGCTTCGGCATGGTGTCCAGCTTCAACGGACGCGGCACGGTGCCGGAGGATCATTTCCGGAACTTGGGCGCCCTGACCGGCAGCGGCATGCCCAACATCACTGATTTCTACAAAAACGTGGATCTGTGTCTGGTCGTCGGCTGCCGCCTGCGCGGCCATGAAACGAACGATTTCCAGGTGCCGTTGCCGGCCAATATCATCCAGATCGATTCCGATCCGCTGGCCAACGGCCGGACTTACGAAAATCAGTATTTCGTTTGCGGCGATGCCGAGGCCACACTGAATGGACTGGTCAGCCGCATCGAGGGCCGGTTCAAGGCCATGGGCGGTTACATGGTGGAATTTGGCAGACTCAAACGCGCCTCGCAGAGCGCGTTTATCGAGACTCTCGGGGTTTACGGCACCTTCAGTGCGCAATTGCGCGCAGTGATGCCGAGCGACGCGATTTGGGCGCGCGATGTGACCCAGAACAACACGACCTGGGGCAATCGCCTATTCCCGCTGAATGCACCGAACCTCAACGTTTACCCGGTCGGCGCCGGCATCGGTCAGGGGCTTTGCCTGGGGATCGGCGCCGCCGCGGCGGCCGGGGATCGCAAGACGGTTGTCATGACAGGTGACGGCGGCTTCTTCCTGAATGTCGGGGAACTGTGGACCGCCGTGCAGGAAGGCCTCGATATGACCGTGATCGTGATGAACGATCGCGGTTATGGCGTGATCAAGCGCATCCAGGACGCAACCGCCCAGGGTCGCCGTTTCTATGCCGATCTGGAGAGCCCCGATCTCGAGAAACTGGCCGGAATTTCAGACATTCCGTACTTTCGCTGCTCGTCCGCCGATACGTTTGGCGATACAGTCGCCGAGGCATTGGCGATCAAGGGGCTGACGATGGTGGAAGTCGATATGACGGCGGTGGGCGAATTCCCGCCCTACTATCCGTTCAACATCAAGCCGACCGGCTGATGCTACACGCCTGTCTGGGGCTCGGGTCCTTGCTGCTGCTGGCGTTTCTGTGCAGCGAGGACCGGCGCCGCATCCCATGGCGCACGGTCATTGCCGGAGTCAGTTTGCAGCTTGCCTTCGCGGTGCTGCTGATCGGCATTCCGGGGGCAGACCGAGCGATGGTCTGGTTGAACGATGCGGCGAATGCGCTGCATGCGGCGACGCTGACAGGCACTCAGTTCGTGTTCGGCTATCTGGGCGGCGGTCCGCTGGCGTTCGCCGAAACGCATCCGGGCGCCAGCTTCATCCTGGCGTTCCAGGCGCTGCCGTTGGTGCTGACGATCAGCGCGTTGGCGTCGCTGCTGTTCTATTGGGGCGTGCTGCAACGGATCACCGCCGGGTTCGCGTTGTTACTGCGGCGGTTCATGGGGATCTCCGGCCCGTTGGCGCTGGGCGCGGCGGTGCATGTATTCGTCGGCATGGTGGAGGCACCGTTACTGGTTCGCCCGTATTTGATGCGGATGCAACGCGGCGAGTTGTTCGCGCTGATGACCTGCGGCATGGCGGGAGTCGCGGGAACCGTGATGATCATCTACGCCTCGTTTCTGTCGCCGTTCGTTCCCAACGCATTGGCCAACATCCTGATCGCATCCATCATCAGCACACCAGCCGGGCTGGCCGTGGCCGCGTTGATGGTGCCGTTCGAAGCCTCCGACCGGCCCGAGGGGCGCCTGGACATCGAGGACCCGCCCCACAGCAGCCTCGACGCAATCGTGAAGGGCACGATGGATGGGGTGCCGATCCTGGCCTCGATCATCGCCGTTCTGCTGGTGACGGTCGCGCTGGTGACGCTGGCGAACATGGCGCTGGGTTTGTTGCCGGCCTGGGACGGCGCCGCGGTGACTTTGCAACGCCTGTTCGCCCTGCCCTTCCGCCCGGTCATGTGGCTAATCAGCGTGCCGTGGGCCGAGACCGGCACCGCATCGATGCTAATGGCGACAAAGACCGTGCTGAACGAGTTCGTCGCCTATCTCAATTTTTCGCAGCTGCCGGCGGACACGTTCTCGCCCCGCAGCCGGATGATCATGACCTATGCGTTATGCGGCTTCGCCAATTTCGGCAGCCTGGGAATCATGATCGGCGGCCTCGGAGCGATGGTTCCGGCCCGGCGGGCCGAGATCGTCGCGTTGGGGCCGCGAACGATCCTGTCCGGAACGCTGGCGACCTGTATGAGCGGGGCTGTCGCGGGCGCCTTTATCGGCTGACACCCTCTCGCCCTTTTCGTCACGGGTGCCTTGACGGTGCCGCGACAGGTGGGCCAGGAATTATACTGGAACACCTTCTCCTGACGGAGCCAGTCACGATGAATGAAACACCGCACACACACCTGAATCCGCCAAGGATCGAGAACGGCCGTAGCTTGCTGATCGCCGGTCTTGGCGGCCACTTCACATTCGCGGATCTGAGCGGGCTGCCCGCGCTATGGCAACGGTTTGGCCCGTATATCGGGACCGTTCCGGGTCAGGTTGGCAAAGTCGCCTATGGCGTCTGCTTCAACCCTGACGGCGCCGGCGGCTTCGATTATATTGCTGGCGTCGAGGTCGCGGACTTCGCGGGCCTGCCCGCCGTATTCGCCCGGATACCACTGGCCGAACAGCGCTACGCGGTTTTCACCCACACCGGCCATATCTCCACGGTACGCGGCACATTCATGGCTATCTTTAACGATTGGCTGCCGGCATCGGACTATCAGAGCGCGCCAGCTGCGCCATTCGAGCGTTACGACGAACGCTTCGATGCACGAACGGGCACCGGCGGGTTCGAAATCTGGATACCGATCCAGGATAAGCCGAACCACCAATGATAAACCGCCGGCGCATGTGAACGAGGTCACAGACGAACGGGGATGTCTGCGCCAAATTGCTCCCTGCCGCTCGTTGCCTCCGGGTTAACGCGGTGGCGTTTCCTCCCCTGATGCCAAACTCACCCGGCCGCTGATGCGGCCGGTTTTTTTACTGAACCGTCACGGCAACCTCAAAAACGAAAAGCCGGGGAAGGCCCCGGCCCTTGCGTCACTCCGATTGGAGACTATTTAGCCGCCGCCGCCCATTTCACTCGGCCCGTTATTGGCTTCTCCACCCTGGGCAGAACCCTGCGACTGGCTTTGGTATTGCGCGGCCTGAGCCATCGGAACAATGGCGGCGGTCAGGCTGAGCGCCGCGAACGCGGCAAGAACGAGGTTTCTCATGAAAGATCTCCATCTCTCGTCTGACGGAATGTCCGTTCAGAACGACGTCAAGATGCTCCAGCCGTCGTAGGTTCGGCTTCGCGCGACGATAAATTCGAATTTATAGTTGGCCGGGCGGTTCGGACGGTTCGCGGATCATGTATCCGGCGCCCGGTATGGTCACCAGCAGCCGGGTGGCGAACCCGTCGTCGATCTTCTGCCGCAACCGATGAATATGCATATCGATGATGTTGCCACGCGGTTCGAAATCATAGGTCCAGGCGGCCTCCAGCAGCATGGATCGGGTGACGACCTGACCAGCGTGCCGCACCAAATAGTCCAGCAGCACAAACTCCCGCTGTTGCAGGCGGATGTCTTTGCCGGCCCGCGACGCTCGGCGCGCCAGTGTATCGACCGTCAGATCGCCGACCTGAAGCACCGAAGACCGCCGCACCCGATCCGTTCGGCGCACCATCGCTTCCAGCCGAGCCAGAACCTCGGCGAACGCATAGGGTTTGGCCAGATAGTCGTCGCAACCGGCCTGCATCCCTTCAATCCGGTCAGCGGTGGCGCCGATCGCGCTCAACACCAGAATGGGCGTCAGTCTGTCCTCCTGCCGCAGACGCCGGATCAGCGTCAGGCCATCCAGGATCGGCAGCCGCCGATCGACGATCAGCGCGTCGTAAATACCCTCCGATGCCAGGGCCAGACCCAACTCGCCATCGCCGGCCCGATCGACGACATGGCCGCTCTCCGTCAGACCGCGCGCCAGATACGATCCGGCCCGGTCGTCATCCTCCACTAACAGCAGGCGCACCTGGTCTCCATTACAGAATGTTCATCTTCGGGCGAAGGCGGCGTGATTCCTGAGGGACCACATAGGGATGCGGATCGGCATTCCCCAGAGGACGCAAACGATGACCCATGTTCTGGTGGTCGAGGACGACCGGCAGACGGCGGCTGAAATCACCGCCGCGCTGAATGACCACGGTTTCGCCGTTGATCACGCCGCGACCGGCCGCGAGGGCCTGTTGAAGGCGGCCGCGGAAACCTACGACGCGATTGTGCTGGATCGCATGTTGCCGAACGGCATCGACGGCCTGGGCGTGCTGTCAACCTTGCGCGCGGCGGGCATGGACGCCCCGGTGTTGATCCTCAGCGCGCTGTCGGCGGTGGATGAGCGCGTGCGCGGTTTGCGCGCCGGTGGCGATGACTATCTCACCAAGCCGTTCGATTTTCTCGAACTGACCGCGCGGTTGGATGTCCTGCTGCGCCGTCAGTCAGCACCGCAGCCCCGCGAGACGATGGTACGCGCCGGCAAGCTGGAAATGGATCTGCTGAGCCATACGGTTCGTCTCGGCGGCAGGGTGATCGAGTTGCTGCCCCGGGAATTTCTGCTGCTTGAATTCTTGATGCGGCACGTCGATCAGGTTGTGACCCGTACCATGCTGTTTGAGGAGGTCTGGAACTACCGCTCCGTCGAACCGACCAACGTGATCGACATGCACATCAGTAAGTTGCGGCGAAAGCTCGATATTGAGGGTGCGGAAACCATGATCCATACGGTACGCGGCGCGGGATATCGGCTCCATGCGCCTGAGTGACCTGCCGCGCCGGACAAGCTTCCGGCTGGCATTGCGGTTTTTCTTGCTGTTTGGCACCGCATCGGTCGCGCTGTGCGGGTTCTTGTACTGGGAAACCAGGAATTACGTCATCGGGCGTGTCGATGACTGGCTGGCGCACGAGCAATCCATCTTCAGCCCCGTGGACCGGGACACCCTGTTGCAGCGGTTGAACGCGCACCTGATGTCCGATCCGACGCTGGAGCGCCCCATCACCCTGTTCGATCCGTCAGGCGGCCGGCTGGCCGGCAGTCAGTTAAGTGTACCATCCTCGATATGGGCGTCGATGCCGTTCGAGACCGCGTTCAGGTTTGTTGCTCCGGAGAGCGGTCACACCATGCTGTTCCGCGGCATGGCGCACAGGCGGCCGTCAGGCGACATTTTGTTCGTCGCGCGCGACATGGAAGCCGCGCACGAATTTTCCGAAGTGCTGATCAGGGCATTTATCGCCGGGGGTGTTATCACCATCCTGCTGGGCTTGGCCGGCGCCGCGGCCGTGGGCGCGGACTCGGTGCGCCGCATCGATGCCGTCACGCGTGCGGTCCAGCTTATCGTTAACGGCGATCTGACCGAACGGCTGCCGGTGGACGGCCGCATGGACGACCTGGACCGGTTGGCCGAGGTCATCAACGGCATGATCGGCGAGTTAGAGCGCCTGATGCACGAGGTGAAAGGCGTTTGCGACAACGTCGCGCATGACCTGCGCACGCCGCTCACCCGGTTGTTGGGCGGACTCGAACGGGCGCGGCGGCGGGCAGCCTCGGCCGAGGAGTACAGTGCCGCGGTCGATGAAGCCATTCAGGACACCCGGGATCTGTTGCAAACGTTCGCCGCGATTTTACGCATCTCCGAGGTCGAGAACGGCGCTCGCAGAGCCGGATTCACCGACGCCGACCTGTCGGCGGTGTTGACCGATGCGGTGGAATTGTATGAGCCGATGGCCGAGGCGAAGCAGGTGCGACTTCAGCTTTTGCCCGCGGACGCGCCTGTCGTGATACGGGGCGACCCGAACCTGTTGTTTGAGGCCGTGGGCAATTTGATCGATAATGCGCTGAAATTCACCTCGTCCGGCGGAACCGTCACCGTCGCCGGGTTCGACCGGGAAGGCGCGATCGGGTTTGAGATCGCCGACACCGGACCCGGTATTCCGGTGCAGGAACGCGATGCCGTGCTGCGGCGGTTCTACCGCTCCGAAGCCAGCCGCCAAACGCCGGGGAACGGTCTTGGGTTGGCTCTGGTGGCGGCGGTTGTCCGCTTGCATGGGATGGACCTGGAGATCGGAGCGGCGACGCCAGGGTGCCGGGTGACGATCTCGCGACGCAAGTCGGAGGATGGAAGCAGGCGTGCCGTGGCGCAGCACCCCCCGTCGCGCTCGGACTTTGAGATAAAGGCCGGACCAATCAAAGGGATCGCCTGATCCAAACACGCTGAAGCTTACCGTTCGATGGTCACCGTGGGGCCGGTTGTCTGAATTTTCGTCTTCGCCGAAAGCTGGCCGTCGCCACTGGTGTAGGTTTGGGTTTTCTTGAACGTATCGCTCTCGCCGGTCGCCTGACCGGCGCCATCGACGGTGATCCCGGCATGGGCCGTCTCGACGGTGCCGGCTGGCCCGTTGGTCACCCGGTTTGGCTGCGGTGCCGGAGTCTGCGCCAGGGCTCCTCCGGTCATCAACAACAGCGCGACTGCGCTGGCAACGCGGTAGTTTCGCATGTGCGGATCTCCGCGGTCGTCGTTGACCGCATTGCGATGCTGGGAAAGTGCAAGACCGAACCTCTCATCCGCCGCGTGCCGCCTGTCGGTGACTTTTTCCGACAGGCGTTCGCGCCCGGACGTTCCAGACTATCGCTGGTTTGTCTGCTCGGTGGTTGTCGTGGTGGTCGACGCGGTCGGATGCGCCATGGTCGTCGTGGTCTGCTCGCTGGTCGTGGTCCGGGTGGTCGTCGGCGAGTTGCCGCAAGCCGCCAGCATCAACATTCCAGCGACCATCGCCAAATTAATCGCCAAACCGGCGCGGGATTTCTTTACAGGCATGTGCTGCCTCCCCAAGGATGGTATGACACGGATAGAAACGGAGACCGCGCCCGACTAACGAACGGTGGTGGTTTCCGACGTCTTCTTTGTGGTCGCGAGATCGCCGGACGGCGTGATCGTGGTTCCCGCCGAGTAAGTCTTGGTCTTGTCGGTCACGACGCCATTGCTCTCAACCGTACGCTGCGAACTGCTGTCGATCGAACTGCCAACGATGGGCGACGGCATCGACGTCGTGGTTTGTGTCGATGTGGTGGAGGTGGTTTGCGCGCAGGCGGCGCCGGTCATGATTCCAAAGGCCGCCGTCGCGACGAGACAATATTTGATCATGTCATGTTTCTCCTTGGAACCGAGTTTACAAGCGATATCCGCTTACGTTCCGATTGTCATTTGGAGATTCGCCGTGCCGTTAGCAGGTTCGGATAATACTCAGACCATTGCGAACAGGCCACGAGACCGCCCGAGGCGGCCCTCAGGGTGGCGCAGGGAAAGATGATGCCCGGGTGATTGGATGTCGTCCGGCGCTCACGCTCACAGACGATCTCGCGCCAGGGCTGCCCGCCAGGCTCAGTTGGGGGTCTTGTCGTTAATCCACACCGTTGCGGTGGCGGGCACCGACGGCACCCACCACCAGACGTCAACCTCGCGGCAGCGTGCGGGCTAGACCGAGCCGGTCACATATGCGGTCAGGCTTTCGACGACGGTGTCCTGGTGCATGATCCGCGCCTTGACCACATCGCCGATGCTGATCAGCCCGATCAATGTATCGTGATTTACCACCGGCAGATGGCGGAACCGCCCGGCGGTCATCATCTGCATCGCCTGTTCGACGGTCGTGTCAGGATGCGCCACCTGCACCGCCCGCGTCATCAGTTGTCCGGCCGTCATCTCAAGCGTGCGGGCGGCGTTGGCCGCGAGGCAGCGAACGATATCGCGTTCACTGACGATACCAAGCATCTGCTCGGCGTCATCCATCACAAGAACCGCGCCAATCCGCCGTTCCGACAGTAGATTTGCTATTTCGGATACGCGCGCATTCGGATCCACCGTCGAAACCTGGTAGCCCTTATGCTTTAGGATCGCTGCGACCGTTGACATCGTGCTGCTCCTTACCTGTTGGGGCGGGCAGTCAAATCCAATCGGACGATTCTATGGAAAGTCGTTTGGCCCGATGGTCCGCCCGCATCACTCTGAAGGTGCAGCATGCGCCATCCGATTGGCCGGATGCAAATAGTAGCAGTGCGGTGCAGCAAATATCGTCGGACGTTACCGCGCCCCGGTTTCGGTCACCACAGACTACTCCCCGCCATGAGACCCGCGACCAGCAGGACCACGAAGACGACGATGGCTATGAAGAACAGAATCCGGGCAATGTCGGCCGACGCGGCGGCGACTCCGCCAAAGCCGAAGATCGCGGCTACGATTGAAACGACAAGAAAAAACAACGCCAATCGCAGCATGACCGGTTCCCGATTCCAGTTAGGAAGGCAGCATCAGGGGCAGACTAGCTGTTAAATCGCAAAGACCGTCAATCAAACGTCGTTGAACGCCGGTCATTCTGCCGCCACGAGGTGCGGCACTGTCGGCGACAGTTGCGTCTTGACAAGGTCCGCGAAGCGCCCCGGCCGCGCCAGCAAGGCATCGAAGCTGCCCTGCTCGACGATACGACCGTCGTCGAACACCAGGATCTCATCCGCATCGCGCACGGTCGACAGCCGGTGGGCGATAATGAAGGTCGTCCGTCCGGCCATCAGGGTCTTCAGCGCCGTGCTGACGCGCGCCTCGGTCGCCGCATCGAGCGCACTGGTCGCCTCATCCAGGATCAGGATCGGCGGGTTCTTCAGCAACGCCCGGGCAATCGCCAGACGCTGGCGCTGGCCGCCGGACAACGTGGTGCCGCGCTCCCCGATCATCGTGTCATAACCGTGCTGCTGGCGGATGATGAACTCATGCGCGTCGGCCATACGGCAGGCTTCCTCGATTTCGTCATCGGTCGCCTCCGGCCGGCCGATCAGCAGATTGTCACGGATCGATCGGTTGAACAGCAGGCTTTCCTGGAACACCACGCCAACCGCGGAGCGCAGGCTATCCAGCGTGACGTCACGCACATCATGGCCGTCGATCGTGATGCGTCCGGAGGTCGGATCCCACATCCGTTGCAGCAGCGCCATCGCGGTGGATTTGCCGGCGCCGGTGTGACCGACCAACGCCACGCACATCCCCGGACGAGCCTTAAAGCTGACATTGGCGAGGACCGCGGTACCCGGCAGCGGCGTGTCGCTCATCGGATAGGCAAACGACACATCCTCAAACCGCACTTCGCCCCGCGGCGCCCACAGCGTGTGTGCATCGTCTTTCTCGGGTACCGAGCTGCGGGCGTCGAGTATGGCGAAATAATCCTCCAACGCCGGCAGCTTGAAGAACAGCGAGGCGACGAACGACGCAGCGGTTTCCAGGCGGCCGATCAGCAGCATCGCGAAGCCCATGAAACTGACGATCTCACCCACGCTTGCCATGCCGTTCATGTGCAGCCACGTACCGATGATCACGATCGTGATAATCGCCAATGTGCTGGACGCACGGGTCATCACGTTGACCAGCGCCCACCAGTTCAGCACCGGGAACTGATGCCGGATCACCTGATTGGCGATGTCGTTGAACAGACGCCCCTCGGCCGACAGGCGGGTAAAGGATTGCACCACCATGACGTTCGACAGCGCGTCCTGCGCGGTACCGGCCAGAGCGGAATTGAAGCCCTCCACCCGCTTCTGAGCGGTTTCCGTTTTACGCACCACGATGGCGGTCATCGTCAGGAACACCGCGACGAGGGCAATCAATACCAGACCGAGGTGCCAATTCAGGAACAGCGTCATCGGCAGCAGCACGGCGGCGGACAGGATGGTGGAAAGCTGGTCGCGGAAGAACACCAGCCAGGTGCCGAACAAGCCATCCGTGCCGGACAGCATCGCCTTGATCAGACGGCCGGAATGGGTTTCGCCATGGAAGGACAACGGCAACGCCAGAACATGCCGAAAGTAGCGGTCCATGGATTTGATACGATGCCGGTGCGCGAGACGTTCGGTCTGCACCGACACCGCGATGTTGCTGATAATGCCGCCGATACCGACGGCCACCCAGATGCCCAGCACGATCGCCGCCTGATGCCACATCTGCTCATGCGGCAGCTTGTCCGACTGAGACAGCAGGTTCACCACCCGGCCGAACAGCACCGGATCGAGAAACTGCAAACCGGCCACCATCAGATTGGCGAACGCCAGGAAACCCGCGATCCGGATATCCCGGCCCAGCAGGCCCAAAACCCGGCCATAGACTCTGAAAAAGCGCATTCGGCTGTCCCCTCGGGAGACTGGAACCGTCTCCGTCTGTGTCGGGGGACACGATGCCGGGCGTCTGTGGCATGAAAGGGGCAACCGGAGCGAAATCCGATAACCTCACCAGACCGTGATAGACTTAGACTGGCTTTTTCGGTTTTGCACGACTGCGGCGCTTGGGTGTCGGGGTGGGTTTGACGTCGCCCTGATCGGCGAGGCGGTCCGGGAATTCACCTGAATTCGCCTGCAATTCAGCCTCCTCAATGCCGGTCTCGCGCGGCGATTCGGGGACCGTGGCAGGATTTGGCAGCAAGCCGCTACCGGCGCTGTCTTCCATGCCGATCAGTTCGCGGGCACGCTCCCAGTAGTCCAGATCGCGACCATGCGGCCGGCCTTCGGATTCCCACAAATGGTAGGCGCGCTCGCGGATGCGATGATCGCGGCCGGGATCGGACGCCAAGGGGTTGGTGTCGGTCGTTCGGACGTGCGTGCGTGCCATGGGACCTCTTGATAGCGACAATGCCGGCGGTTAACGCCTGAGATCATGGCACCGTTGCGCCGGTTCGCGGAAGGTCGAAGTGTGCGGCATTATGCGACCGGCATCACAAGGCGGAATTGAGCGGATCGACCTCCGCAGCGTATCGACTAGCGCCGTACGGCTGGCATGGGAGGCGTTGCCAATCGATCGGACAGGTCCTGTAGTTTCTGATCTGTCCGGGCAAGATTGTTGCCGATTGTAATCATACGATCGTCGATTTTGTCAATGCGGTCTTCTATTTTGTCAAGGCGTTTGTCAATGCGACCTTCTACTGTATCAATGCGAGCTTCTATTTTGGCAGTGGTCGATGTCAGCTCATCATGCCCCCACCGGTAGGATTCGATGACCATCCCTGCCAACACAACAAATCCCGTCGCAAAAGCGCATAACGTACGAAAGTAATCCGTGTGGGATCGCGCTTCAGTCCGCGCCAGGTCGGACTTCACCTCAAGCAGCCCGTGATGAACCGCGTCCTGAACCGCCCGTACTATCTGGGCGGTGATTGCCAAATCCTGGTTGGAAAGGGCCGGTCCGCCTTCCGATGCCGGATCTACTGACACATCTTGCCTGGCCGAACGATTCGTCACTCGCGTCCTCCAGAGACCGCGCCAAAAAGACCTTCTTTGGCTGCTATCCACTCCCACATATCTTTTGAGTGCCAGCCGGCGTAGGTCGTGACCCGGAGGACCATAGCCCTGCTGCCGAGAACGCCCCCGGTTACTCCCATCTTCTCTGAAGCTTGCCGGGTCGTCAGCCCTGGCGCGTACACCAGAAATTGTCCGGGAGACATTTCATAAAAATCGCCTTCAGCGAACTTATCTTTGATCGCTTTCTCTAACTTTTGGTCTGCCTCTGGTGCGATAACAGCGAAAACAGTCATGTAAACCTACTGTCGTGCGTGAGATCGGTGACCTCGTATCGATAGACCTTACCCCAAGAAAGTTTACAAATCGTTAACCAACGCCTCACCGATCCAATGTGGGCAGCAAAGGTGATCGTTAAAGGTCGCCCGGCGAAACTCCCATTAAACCCAAAACCGCCAGGAAGAACGCCGCTGCGAAGCGCGCTCACGACACCTCCGCCGATTTACGCCAAATTCGGATCGGCCAGCGTCAGGGCGGGTACCATCCGCCCCTTCGCCGCCCCCTGATTTACCCCCGATATTCAGGCGTCGTCTGTAGCAGCGGGAACGCACTGTGAGCATGCGGTTGCGCCACCTGCGGCGCGTTGCGGAACAGGTAGCCCGGATGCAACTCACCCAGGCTGCGGGCACCGGCCAAGGCCATGGCGACGCCCATTTCGTGCTCCATCAGTTCCAGCATTTTGTACACGCCGGCATCGCCATCGGCCGCCAGGGCGTAGCAATACATCCGCCCCATCGCCACCGCATCGGCGCCCAGCGCGATCGCCTTCACGATGTCGGTGCCGCGGCAAATGCTGCCGTCCACGATGACCTTGGCGCGCCCGCGCACCGCCGCCATCACCTCCGGCAAAATGTCCATCGAGCCGCGGCCGTGATCGAGCTGCCGCCCGCCATGGTTGGAGACATAGACGCCATCGACGCCATGCTCACAGCACAGCGCGGCGTCCTCGCCGGTGCCGATGCCTTTCAGGATCAGCGGAATGCTGTGGGTGTCCTTGAACGCCTTGACGTTGTCCCATGTGAACCCGGCCTGATAGCTCTGACCGGTCGCCACGGCCCGCCACGGCTTGACGAACCGGCCGGTAATGTCGCGCTCCCGGCGGGAATACGCCGCCGTATCGACGGTGATGGCGAACGCATCGTAACCAGCATCAACCGCGCGGCGGACGATGTCGTTGACCCACGCCGTATCGCCGCGAACATACAACTGAAAGATCTTCGGACCCGTAGCCGCAGCGGCGGCTTCCTCCAGACCCGGATGCGTCACGGAGCTGACCATGATCGGCACGCCGAACGCCGACGCCGCCCGCCCGGCCGTTGCCGCACCGCCGGGATGGAACGATTCCAGCGATCCCACCGGCGCCAGCATCAGCGGCATGCGCAGCTTCTGGCCGAACAGCGTGGTGCCAAGCTCGATCTTCGAGACATCGACGCAGACCCGGGGCCGCAACGCCAGGGAATCGATGGCCAGACGGTTGCGGCGCAACGTCGTCTCGGTTTCCGTCGCGCCCACCAGATAGCCCCAGATGTGATCGGACAGCTTGGCGCGCGCGGCTGGCAGGAACTCGTGCAGGCACTGGAAATCGCCCGTCGGCTCGAACAGATGTTTGGCTTCGGCTTGGTCCATGGTTTCCCCCATACGCTGATTTTCAGCCCGCATCAGGCATCGCGACGCCCGATCGTGCAAGAGCGGATCAGGCCGGCAGCGATGCTTTTCCCGCATCGCCCCTGTGCGCCGGGGATTTTTCCGGCAGTCTCGTCTCCGGCATTCCGAACCCAAGCAGCGCCACCGACGCGGCTCCAACTCCCGCCAGGATCAGGAAGCTCATCGAATCGCCGAAATGGCTGGCGATGAAACCCGCCACCACCGTGCTGAACGTCGCGCCAAGGCCGGAGGCCAGACCGAGCGCCCCGATCGCAAGGTTGAGGTAGCCGGTGCGGCGGGTGAGATCGGCGGCGATCAGCGGCAGCATCAGGCCGAACACCGCCGCGCTGATACCATCGAGCGCCTGAAAGACCGCCAATGGCAGCGCCGCCGGCAGCAGCGCGAACAGCAACGCCCGCAGCGGAACGGCGGCGAAACCCACGATCAGTACCGGCCTGCGCCCGATCCGTTGCGTCAACCGGCCGGCCCATGGCGCGAGTATCGCGGCGATGACCTGCGGCACGATGATCGTCGCGGACACCAGAAATCCCGACGCGTCATGGCGCCGGGTCAATCCGTTCAGGGCCAGAGGTAACAGCGCCGCGTTCGCCAGTTGGAACAGCACCACGGCAACAGCGAATACATGCAGGGACTGTTCGGCAAAAATTTGCCACGGCCAATGCTCGCGCTGTTTCGGGTGCTTCAATGCGGGATGGTCAGCCTGCGGATCGATTGCGTCCGACGCCCGGATCATGAACACCGCTGCGATAGCCGGCACCACAAGCGTGGCTGTGACCAGAAACACCGCCCGCTGCGAGATATAAAAGGACGCCGCCCCCAGCAGCGCCGCCGACGCTGCATTGCCCAGTGCGGCATAGCGGGCGTTGAGACCCAGCCGCTCACCAAAACCGGCCTGGCCGCAGACCGTCAGCGTCAGCGCCGCGATGGTCGGCGTCATCACGCAACTGGCCCAGGCGTGGCCGATTTCAGCGCCCAGAACGACCGGCTGCACCGGTGACACGCACAGGGACATCGCCGCCACGCCCATGACCAACAGCGCGCCGATCGCGGCGAAGCGCTTGCGCTGGACCTGATCAACCACCATCCCGCCGGGCAATTGTCCCAGCAACGCCGCGAAGGTGCCGACGCTGAGCGCCAGGCCCAACTGAGTGACCGTCCATCCCTGCTGAGTCAGCCAGACAGCGATAAACGGCCCGAAACCGGCCTGAACCGCGGCGGTAAAGAAGTTCAGGCCGTTCAGTCCCAGCCGGCTCCGGGTCGCCGGACTCCCTTGCAGGACCGCGCCCCGCAGCCGGCCAGGAGAGATGCGGCTTAGTCCGCGGCGCAACTCTCAAACCCGCGCCGCAGTTGCGGGCGGTTCAGGTTGCGGCCGATGAACACCAAACGGCTGGTCCTCGGATCGCCCTCCTTCGCCAATCCGATAAAATCGCCGTCGGCGATCATATGCACGGCCTGGAACGCGAACCGCCGGTCCTCGCCGACGTAATGCAGGATGCCCTTGGTGCGCAGCAGATCGGCGCCCTTGTCCTGCAGCAACACCCCAATCCAGGCGTTGAATTTCTCCGGGTCGATCGGTTTTTCGACCTCGAAGCTCATGGAGGCGACATCCTCGTTGTGCGTGTGGTCGTCGTCGCCATCCAGGAAGTCCGGATGCATCTCCAAGATCCGCGACAGATCGAACGCGCCGCGATCCAGCACCTGCTCGATCGGCAGCGCGGCCCGTTGAGTCCGGTGGATGATCGCGAATCGATTGATACCGCGAATGGTCGCCTCGACGGCGTCGAGTTCTTCCGGCGTCACCAGATCGGTCTTGTTCAGCACGATCACATCGGCAAAGGCGATCTGGTCGGCGGCTTCGTGGCTGTCGGCCAAACGCGCCGGCAGATGCTTGGCATCGACCACCGTAACGATTGCATCCAGGCGTGTCCGCGCCTTGACGTTGTCATCGACGAAAAAGGTCTGCGCGACCGGCGCCGGATTGGCCAACCCGGTCGTCTCGATGATGATGCCGTCGAATTTGTCACGCCGTTTCATCAACCCGCCGACGATGCGGATAAGGTCGCCGCGCACGGTGCAGCAGATGCAGCCGTTGTTCATCTCGAACACTTCCTCGTCGCTGTCCACGACAAGGTCATTATCGACGCCCAGTTCCCCGAACTCATTGATGACCACGGCGTATTTCTTGCCGTGGTTTTCGGTCAGGATACGGTTGAGCAAGGTGGTCTTGCCGGCGCCCAGGTACCCGGTCAGCACCGTCACCGGCACCTGCGTTATCGTTTCAGCCATCATCGGCTCCTTATGTTTGGTCTAACGGTTCCGCTGCGGGAGCGGACAGCACGCTGTTCGGGTGAGCAATATAGGTGTGGCCCACCCCGTCAACCACGGCGTGTCAGCACATGGTCGCGCAGGGCAGCCAATCGCGCGGCAATACGCACGACATCGAACTGCTGGACGCGTTGCCAACCCGCCTCGGCCAGCTCGGCCCGCCTTGTGTCGTCATGTGCCAGCAACCGGATCGCGGTGGCGATTTCGCCAGGGTCGTCCGGGTTGACGTAGATTGCCGCGTCGCCGGCCACCTCGGGCAGCCCCCCTCGGGGCGAGCAGATCAAGGCCGCGCCGCTGGCCAGCGCTTCCAATGCCACCAGGCCGAACGGTTCCGGCCAGCGGCTCGGCACCACCACGATCGCCGCCCGGGCCATGGCCTGCAGGACTTCCGGGTGGTCGCGATACCCCAACATGCGCACATTGGCGCCTTCGGCCGCGGCGCGCACCATCTGGACGAACCCGGTGTCGGGGCTGTCGAAGCTGAACCGGTCGGCGCCGATGATCTGGGCCCCCCACCCCGGAAGGTGAGGCAACGCGGCGGCGCAGGCGGAGACGAACACGTCGGGCGCCTTGTTTTCGACGACCCGTCCGGCGAACAGTATTACCCGCTCCCGCCGCCCGCGCGGCGGCAGTTCATCCAGGTCCAGGCAGTTGGGCAGCACCACCGGATCGACCGCCGGACTGGTCACACCGTCCAGCACCCGCTGGCGCAGGTATTCCGAGGGCGTGATGACACCAGCCAGACGGCGCAGCATGCGGGTGCGTTCGGCCGGCGTGGCGGCTTCACGCATCTCCTGCGGATCGTTATGCAAGAACGCCACCACCGGGATGCCGGGCAACCGGGCAGCGAGGCTGAGGGCGATTTCGGGGCGGTTGTGGACCTCGATCAGGGCCGGCGGGTGCTGCCGCAGCCTATCCGCCACCGCACCCGCATAGCGCATGTTGGTGCTGCCGAGCGACCACATGGACGGGGTGATGGTCTGGTATTCGATACCCGGAAAAATCGGTCCGTCCTGCTTTCCACCGACAACGATCGTGTCGTAGCCCGGAGTCTGCGTCAGGCGGCGGACCAGCAAACCGATCGCGCCTGTTCGCCCCGGTCCGAAACCTTCGCGGGGCGGGAGGATGACGGCGACGTGTGGGAGGGCGCTTGGCATTGGCCGCGTCTATACCGGGGGGCGTCGCCGGACGCTATCGGGATGGTGCGCGCGGCCGGATGTTCAGAGGCGTCTCAGCGGGACGCATGCCAATCATCGGCGGGTCAGGCAACAAATCGCTTGAACCTTGCGACCTTTTCGTTACCCAATAGCCACATTTCTGATATTTTGCAACGACAGCATCGATGATGTTTCTCAGTCGGTTTGTGATTTATCAAACATTTCGACTTATTGGACATTTTGTGGGTGTTTTGAAATGTGAGGCCTATATGTGAGGTCGGAACCAATGGCCGAAAGGGACTTGAAAATCTCGATTAATACCAATCCGCTTTGAGACTGACGTACGTCTATTCCGCTGCCGTCATGGCCCGGACAAGCCCTAGAGGAGTCTCACATCTTTCTTCCGCGTCGATCCGAGCAACCTGCCGCGATGGATAGCATAGAACTGTTCCCGCCCCCGCCTCATGGTGATGGGTCCGGGTGGCC